>Ga0265296_1000110_pt1 | contig 161880 bp, 155 predicted proteins | sample MunlanPumphouse1_FD_189073 | JGI IMG/M metagenome (GOLD analysis project Ga0265296, IMG submission 189073) | Groundwater microbial communities from a municipal landfill in Southern Ontario, Canada - Pumphouse #1 | ecosystem: Environmental > Aquatic > Deep subsurface > Groundwater | place...
GCGACTGGCTGATCGCCTATAACTTCGCCAAACAGCTCAAGGCGCTGAAGTTCAAAACGCCATACGAAGCCATCGACGAACTCTGGAAATCAAAGCCCGATGTCTTTATCGTCAAACCCAACCATCACATGCTGGGACCAAACAGCTAGTGGCGAACGCACCGACCGGGTAGGCTGAACAGCATTGAGCCACCGATTGGTTTCCATGTGAGGCCGTTCGGGGGTAAGGCGCTGGGCAACCCAGTCCTGCTCATACCGAGCTTCGTTAAGCATTATGCTCTCCCCAATGTTTGCGCATATAGTCTGTCACAGTTGCACAAAACGCAGCGTTAATAGAATTTCGACCAACCGCAAAAAACGACTGCAAGCGCCACGGCAACAGCTGGCAGGCGACCTATATCCATGTGACGCGGATGGTGATCGAGAGCGAATAGCGCGAAGGATTCGACTCTCCCCATCGATAAGAACATAATGTGAACATTGATCCGATTCGGAGGAATGGATGATGAACCCGATATTCCGCTATTTCCTGGGTTTTCAGGTAAGCGCCGACCGCGCCGGTTGGCTCGCGCGCCGATTGCCGCCCGTTTCGGGCGACCTGTTTGCGGGCCTCAAGCCCCAGCTTTACCATCTGACGCTCTGCACGATCGTCGAGACGGCGGAGCCGCAACCCTTCCTGCGCGGACAGGTCGCCAAGGCGTTCGACGCCGGCCTTCCGGCCGCAGCGCCAATTCCCTTCGGGCGCATCGTCTCGGGCGGCGCGGGCGCCGAACTGATCGCCGCCGGGCGCATCGGCGCGATCCGCCAGACCTATGAGGCGATCGCCGCGCGCCTCGCGGCGCAGCGCATCGAGCCGATGCATCGCAAATCCGGCCTCCGCCCGCACATCACGCTCGGCTATGGGACATGCGAATTCGACCCCGTCCCGATCGCATGGAACTGGGCGCCGCGGGGGCTCGTGCTCATCGAAAGCCATATCGGCCATCGCCGCCACCGCGTGCTGCAAAGCTGGACATTGGCGCCCCCGGCGCAAGGCAGTTTCGGCTTCATGGCCGACGAACTGCCCGCGCCGCTGCGCTGCGCCGCTTAAGCCTCGAGGCTATGCTCCAGCGTAATCTCGCAATCGAGCAGCTTCGACACCGGGCAATTCTTTTCGGCCTCCTCGGCGATCTTCGCGAATTCGTCGGCGCCGATCCCCGGCACCTTGCCGGTCAGCGTCAGCGCCGATTTGGTGATCGTAAAGCCGCCGTCCTGCTGCTCCAGCGTCACTTCCGCACTCGTTTCGAGCGTGTCGCCCGAATAGCCCGCGCGCGCGAGCCCGAACGACAGCGCCATCGTGAAGCACGCCGCATGCGCCGCGGCGATCAGCTCCTCGGGATTGGTCCCCGGCACGCCTTCGAAGCGCGTCCCGAAACCATAGGGCTGCTTGTCGAGCACGCCCGACTTGGTCGTGATCGATCCCTTGCCCTCCTTGCCGAAGCCTTCGTAGCGGGCCGATGCGCGATTGACGGTCATGATCATATCTCCTTGATGGGGTCGGGGGAGTAAGCGGAAAAGCGGCCCGGGACTCGCGCCTCAGGCGGGCAGCAGCTTACGCCGCGCGCCCACGCGCTTCCACGCCTTTTCATGAAAGAAGAATGCGACGGCATTGATACACGGCTCGATGATCGCGATCCCGCCCGCCAGCGCGACCGATCCGGTCATCACATAGGCGACGCTGAACCCGATCGTCAGGTGGATCGAGAGGTAGGTGAAGGTCTTGATCAGGTCGGTGGGCATGGCGCATCTCCGGCGGAACGAAGCACCAAGTTAAGAACGATTCGCAATAATGCCAGAGAGTGTATTCGGTCAGTCTGATCGATTTTCCGCACGACGCTCCTGCCCATACTTCGTCATCCCCGCGAAAGCGGGGACCCAGCGAGCAAACGTCGGAACTGGGTCCCCGCTTTCGCGGGGATGACGAAAATGAGGGTCAACGCCTGACGCCCGCCTTATCGAGCTCAGGCCCCAACCGTCCCGTCAACCACATCGCCCACATTTTGAAATCGGCCGCGAGGCTCCACAGCGGATAGGTGAAGGTCGCGGGCCGGTTCTTTTCGACCCCGAAATGCGCGACCCACGCGAAGAAATAGCCTGCGAGCGGCAAGGCGATAAACCAGCCCCAACGGCCCGTCGCCAGCGCGGCAACCGCAATCAATACGACGAGGCTCGTCCCGACATAATGCAACGCGCGCGTCGACGCCTTGCTGTGCTCGCGCAGGTAAAAGGGCCAAAATTCGGCGAAGGTCGTGTAGAGCCTGGGCATGAACGCGAGAATGCTGCGATCGGGGCATCAGGTCAAGAACGCTACCAACCGAGTCCTCCACTATTATGAAATAGCTTCCACGGGAGTTTGCATAGAAGCTTGCAACTGCGCGAGTGAGCCCTTGTGACCAGCTTTAAAAATGTTCCAAGCTTTTATTATCACAGCTGCCCGAGTTAGTTCGTGTATGCGTCCATTGTTATTCGCTTTTTGGGAATGTAGCAGTGCCTGCATCGTATCGATTATCTGATACTTGCCATTTCTCTGCCCCTTCAACCATGCTTGGAGGAAGTCTTGTGCCTTGGCACTATCTGATTTCGAAAATTTGTACATTAGCGCAGCCGCTTGTCCCGCTGGGTGGGCAAACTGCCTATTAATGGCGCGCCCCTCCTTCAAGCTGTCTTCAATGTCCGGATAACGGTCACGCGCAAGTCCGAGGACAAACTCAGGCCCAAAGGTCTCGCGATTATAAGGATTTGTATCCAAGAGGTGCGCCCATCGCAACGCTGATGCCAATGTAGAGGCATACTTATACCCGGCGATGTGCAGCACATCAGCCGGGTTGCGAGGCTTGCCGATGTCCATTCGCCCGAACAAGGCGGGATCAATACCGAATACAATATGGGTCTTGAATGGGGCGCTGGCTCGTACGCTTGCTGCCAGCCTATTCTGACCATCCAGAAGCCTGCCGTCGGGAGCGAACTTTAGCGTATCGCCCGTCACGCCCCACGCCCCTTTGGCCATATCTGCGGCGAATTGTTGGACCTTATTGGGCTTGGGCGGACGATTGCCCTTGTTTCGCTCGGCCAAAATCGACGCAGCTGAAGCCGGATCAATCTCAACCACTCGGCTGGTTTCGGGGCTATCGATCAAGAACTGCTCGATTTTCTTTAGGGCGGCGCCCTCTTCAATCGTCATTTCAATCACTCCGATTCTTTGTACATCAGATTATGATGTACACTTTCTGTACGATCTACAAGATATTTTTGTAGAAATAACGTATCAACTTGATTCGGTATAATATTTTTGCGTGCCGCCAAAAAACCGCTGTCCTACATTATCCCGCCATGCTTCAAACTGGTGGATGGAACAGACCGAACCCCAACCATCCGCCCCGCTCCTCCTCGCAGGAACGATCTTCGCCTTCACCCCCGTGCCGCTGCAACGCGTCCGCGCCGATGGCTGGACTCCGCTCGCGCAGGAGCGCTTCATCCGCGCGCTCGAGGTGATGGGGTCGGTGCGCGCGGCGCTGCGCGCCGTCGAGATCAGCCGCAATTCGGCCTACAAGCTGCGCGAGCGTCCGGGTGCCGACAGCTTTGCGCGGGCGTGGGACGCCGCGCTCGATTTCGGACGATCGCGGGCGTTCGACGTCATGCTCGACCGGGCGATGAACGGCATCACCACCATCCGCATCCGGCAGGGCGGCCATATCGATATTTCGGGTGGCCCCGATCTCGCGATCCTGCGCGGCGCGATGCAGGAGGAACCGCCACCGGGCGCCAAAGTGGCCGGTAAGGTGGCCCGATAAGGTGACCAAGGTGACACCATGAACCGCGATTGCAGCAATCTCTGTCACCTTAAGCGCCGCCGCGCAATTTTGCGCATCGGCTTGGCTCCCGTCATGATAGGGTGGCGCGGGGTTGAACAGAGGGGAATTTTCATGAAAAAATCGACGCGTGCGCTACTCGGACTGGTCCTGCTCGACCTCATCGTCGTCGCCGGCGCCTGGTGGATGATCGACCGGACGCAAAGCGGGGCGTGGAATTCGAACGATCCGGCGGGATCGATCACGATGGTCATGACGACCGCGGGCATGCTGGTCGGCGTCATCTCGGCGGTGCTGCTGCTCGCCTTCGTCATGCACCGCCGCGCGGGGAATTGATCGACGTAGTAAGACCAACCGAAACGAGACAGCCCCCCCGCCTGGGTCGCAGGGGCGGGAGGGCTGTGTTCCGGACCGGCGTGGTGGGCCGGACCGGAGACGAAAATCAGTATCGGGCTTAGCGCGCCGCGGCTTCGCGGACCTTCTGCACCGCGGGGAGAAGCAGGCCGATCAGAATCTGCACCGGGTTCGACGTCACCGTCATGCCGCCCTGCGCGGACTGCGCCGACTGCGCCATTGCGGGGGTGGCCGAAAGGGCGATGGTGAGGGCCAGAACGGGGGTGAGGATCATCTTCTTGGTCATCGTCTCTTCCTTTTTCACATTTCGTTGATCCGGTTTGAATTGGGCTCGGGTCGTCCCGATGCCCCGCTTATGACGCGCAGCCGATCACCCGGCCGTGATCGCCATCACTCGGCCGAATAAACTTCGCAATGCATTGAAAAGGAAAGAAAGAAAATTACGTTTGGCGCTTGAGCCGCACCAGCGCGCTATCGAGCGCCTGCAGAAATTGCGAACGATCGGCCTTCGAAAAGGGCGGCGGCCCGCCCATCGCGTCGCTCATTCCCGACCGCAGGTCGGCCATGATCGCGCGCGTCGCGATCGCGGGCCCGATCGACGCCAGGGTGAAGGGCTTGCCGTTGGGGCCGAGCACGGCTGCCCCCGCCTTCAGCGCGCGGTCGGCGAGCAATATGTCGGCGGTGACGACGATGCTCTGCGCGTTCGCCGCCTCGGCGATCCAGTCGTCGGCGGCGTCGAACCCGCCCGACACAGTGATTCGCTCGATCAGCGCATGTTCGGGGACACGCAGCCGGCTGTTGCTTACGACCTTCACCGGCACCTCGTGCCGCCACGCGACACGGTAGATCTCGTCCTTCACCGGACAAGCGTCGGCATCGACGAGAATTTGAACAGGCGTGGACATGGGCGAAAGCGGTCAGCCGACCTCGACGCCCTTCCAGAAGGCGATGCGATCCTTGATCGCCGCCGCCGCTTCCTTGGGATCGGGATAATACCAGGCGGCGTCTTCGTTCACCTGTCCGCCCGCGGTGACATGGTGATAATGCGCGACGCCCTTCCACGGGCACAGGCTCGTCGTCGCGCTGTCCGACAACAGCGCCGCATCGACCGCGCCGCGCGGAAAATAATGATTGCCCTCGACGACGACCGTATCATCGCTGTCGGCGATCACCGCGCCATTCCACCGTGCCTGAACCATCGCGCCTATTTCTTCATATTTTCGAGCCCGGCGACCACGCCGACCTTGGTCGACGGATTGCTCGCATTGGGCTTCTTGGGCTTTTCCGCCTTGGGCTTGCGGGTTTCGCGGTTCGATTTCTTCTGGCTCTTGGCCATGGTCAATACCCTAAAAGGTGGCGGACGCCTGTGTCCGCGGGGACAGCCTACGCCCTTTGCCCGCTCGCGTCGCCTGTTATCCCGCCAGCCCGTCCCAGACCAGCTTGGCGCCGAGCAGCACCATCAGCAGATAGATGATGACATAGAAACGCGCGCCATCGATGCGTTTCAGCCAGCGCACCGTGAGCAGGGTCGAGCCGATCGCGAGCGGCATCAGCAACGCGGCGGCGACGAGCACCTCGTGCGGAAAGGCGCCGAGCGCGATATAGGCGGGCACCTTCATCCAGTTGATCGCGGCGAACAGGATCGAACTGGTGCCGACGAAGACGAGGTGCGGCAGGCGGCGCGGCGTCACCCACATCTGGAACGGCGGCCCGCCCGCATGCGCGATCTGGCTGGTGAAACCCGTCGCGACCCCGAACAGGCTGCCCACCCAGCCGGGCGAGGTCGACGCCGCGACGACGCGCCCGCCGCGCTCGACCCACAGCCGATAGAGGCCGAACGCCAGCGTGATCGCGCCCAGCGCCGCCATCAGCTTCGCCTCATCGACGCGCTCGGCATAAAAATAGCCGGCGGCGATGCCGACGGCGGCGCCGGGAAGCATCCAGCCGATGACCCAGCCGTCCCACGTCTTGCGGAACGACCAGACGCTGACGACGTCCTGCACGATCAATATCGGCAGGAGCAGCGCGGCGGCGATCGTCGGCGGCAGCACAAGCGCGACGAGCGGCGTCGCCAACGCCCCGACCCCCGACAAGCCGCCCTTGGCAAGCCCAAGCAGGACCACCGCAATGGCGAGCACCAGCAAAGTCAGCGGATCGGCGAGCAGGCTCATGCGGCGGCGATGTCCGCCGTTTCGGGCAGCCGCCAGTCGATCGCGCCGCGGCCATGCGCTTCCAGAAATGCGTTCGTCTGACTAAACGGCCGCGACCCGAAAAAGCCGTTGTGCGCCGACAGCGGCGAAGGATGCGGCGCGCGCAGGATCAAATGCGGGCTACCCGCGCCGAGACCCGGCACATTCGCCGCCTTCTTTTGCGCATGGCTGCCCCACAGGATGAAGACCTTCGGCGCCGCATCGGCGGCAACCGCCGCGACGACGGCGTCGGTGAACTTCTCCCACCCCTTGCCCTGATGCGACGCCGCCATCCCTGCCTCGACCGTCAGGCAATTGTTGAGCAGCAGCACGCCCTGCTCCGCCCAATGCTTCAAATATCCGTGCGCGGCACGCGGCATGCCGAGATCGCTCTGCATTTCCTTGTAGATGTTGACGAGGCTCGGCGGGGTGCGCACACCCGGCTGGACCGAGAAGCACAGCCCGTGCGCCTGCCCCGGCCCATGATAGGGGTCCTGCCCCAAGATCACGACGCGCACATCCTGCGGCGGCGTCGCGTCGAGCGCGGCGAACCAGTCGCGCGGGCGCGGATAGATCGCCTTGCCCTTCTCGCGCTCGGCGCCAAGAAACGCCTTGAGCGTCGCCATATAGGGCTGCTCGAACTCGCCGCCGACGCGTGCGAGCCAGTCGGGATGCAGTTTGACCTCGGACATGCCCGCGCTTCACCAGAGGAGCGCGGGCTTGTCCAGAGGGCTTACAGGCTGCCGCGCACGCTCACGAAGAAACGGCGGCCGAGATAGTCGTATTGCGTCCCGAACGCCGGCGCCTGACCGATCACCGGCGGCGTCGCGGTGACGACGGTCGACACGCGCGGCGGCGGGGTATCGAACAGGTTGGCGACCCCAAGTGTGATGCGGAAGCGCTCGGCGACATCGCGGCTGAGCGACAGCGAGTGATAGAAGGTCGCGGGCACGCTGACGTCGGGACAGAAACGCCCGCCCGGACGGAAGCTCGAGGTGCGGCACGCATCGCCGCCCTGCGCGCGCAGCAAATCTTCCGCGTTAGAAGCGGCCCCCGTGACGTCGAGGCCATAGAAGAGCGTCCAGCCGTCCTTCATCCAGCCGAGGTTGAAATCGCCGACCCATTTCGGATTGCCGATCTTGCCATTGTCGTCGACCTCGGTGCCGGGGAAGAGCGAAACCTTGTCCTTCACCTGCCACGTCATTTGCGCGCGGAATGCGAGCGAGCCGAGATTGCCGAGGTCCTGATCGATCGCGAGCGACAGGTCGACGCCGCGGTTCCGCTGGCGGCTGATGTTGACATAGCGGTCGGTGACGGTCGCGACGCTCTGCGCATCGGGCCCAGCGGCGGTGCGCGTGAACAGCCCGCACAGCGGTTCGTCGGCGACATCGGAGTCATAGCAGCCGCGCAGGATATTGCCCGCACCGAGCAAGGTGATTTCGTCCTTCACCTCGATGTCGAAATAGTCGACCGCAAGCCGCGTCTTGAGCCCGCCCCACAGCACGCCCGACAGATCGGGGGTCAGGATGACCGACACCGTCTTGGCGGTCGAGGTTTCGGGCTTGAGCTCGCCAATGCCGCCCCCCGATGCGATGACCGCGGGACCGAACCCGCCGGCGAAAGCGGGGCCGATGCCGTCGGCGGCGCAATTGTCGAAGATGCGCTGGCTGATCGCCCCCGCCGCGAGGCGCGCCGCGGTCTGGATGCACGGGTCGATCGCCTGCTGCCCCAGAAAACCCGTCTGGTCCTTGAGGAAGAGTTCAAACAATGCGGGCGCGCGGAACGAGGTGCCCCAGGTGCCGCGAAAGCGCAGCCAGTCGGTCACCGCCCAGTCGGCGCCGACCTTCCACGTCGTGTCGCCGAATTTGTCCTGCACACCGTCGCCGCGCGTCGCCTCGACATGCGTGTAGCGCGCCGCGCCCGACAGCGTCAGCCGCTCGATCATCGGCACGCCTTCGAGCAAAGGCACCTCGATTTCGCCGAAGAGTTCCTTCGACACGGTGCGGCCCGCAGTGATGCCCGAGGTCGTGAAATTGGAGACGTTGCCCGCGAGCGTAGCCTCGCCCGGCGTGTCGTTGATCTCGTCGCGGCGGATATTCGCCCCGAACGCCGCGCCGACCGGCCCCGCCGGCAGGCCCACCAATTTCCCCGTCAGCAACGCCTCGGCCGACGTCTGCTTGAACAAGGTGCGCCCCGTCTCGCGGCCCATCAGGAAGGCGCGCTCGGCAGGCGTGAAGTCGCCGCGCAGCACGCGCGGATCGGTAAAGTCGATGTCGATGCACGGCACGCCGCGGATCGCCGTGGTGGTGCCGGCGCACGAACGCGTGCGCAAAGTCTGCGACGCCAGCGCGTCCTGATAGATGACGTCCTGCGTATAGCGCGCGTCCGAACGGCTGTGCTGGCCGCCCACGTCCCATTTCCAGCCGCCGCCGAAGTCGCCGCGCAGCCCGAGCACGCCGCGATAATAATCGACGTCGGCGCTGCTCTTTGACTTCACCAATATCTGCGGGCGCAGGATGATGTTGCCGCCGAACTCGGCGTTGAACGGATCGCCCATGTCATTGGGGTCGCAATTGTTCGCTGCGGGGTTGCAGAGGAAGAAGGGCAGCATCGACGCGCCGGTGAACTGCTCGAGCGCCATCAGCTGGAAGCCGTTGCTCTGCGACTTGCGATTGCTGAACAGCGCTTCGCCATAAAGCGTGATGCCGTCGGTGACATCATAGGCGGCATCGGCGAAGGCGCTGATGCGGCTCACCCCCGAAAACACGTCCGAATCCTGCTCGGCGGGCTCGAATTTGTTGAGCGCGCCGGTCGACGGGCCGTCGAAATTGAGCCCGAAGAAATTGGCCGGCCCGAACACGCCGATCGGATTATAGGCGTTGATCGGCATGCCGACGCCCGCATATTCGGCGCCATATTGGCCGGACGGGATCAGCTGTCCGTTCGGCGCGAACAGCCCGGGGCCAAAGGTCGGAAAGCCATCCTGATCGACCCCCGAGAAATCGCTGAAGGCGATCGCATTGCCGAGCGTGCCGCTGCACTGCGGGCGCCCGGTACGGAAATCGACGATGTCGGCGCGGCTGCCGTCGGCCTCGCGCTTGAGATATTCTTCGGCGCAGAACAGGAAACTGCGGTCGCGGCGAGTGAGGCTCTGCTGGCGGAAATAGTCGACCGTCGCGAAAAAATGCCCGCGATCGAATTTCTTGCCGAAGCTCGCATCGGCGCCATAGCTCTCGCCGCCGCCATGTTCGGTGATCGACGAGAAACCGCCGCCTTCAAAGCCGTTGAGGTCGTCGCGGGTCAGTATGTTGACCACGCCGGCGACCGCGTCCGAGCCATAGATCGACGAGGCGCCGGTCTTCAGCACCTCGACCTGGCGCACCACCGACAGCGGCAGGACATTGAGGTCGAACGGCGCGACCGAGCCGCGGATCCCCGCCGGCCCCGCGCGGCGGCCGTTGATCAGCACCAGCGTCCGCTCGGCACCGAGCCCGCGCAGCGATACCGTCTGCACATCGTTGCCGCCGTTTGCGACGAAGCGGTTCGAAATCGCCGAGGTGACCTGGATCGATCCCTGCGCCGCCGGCGTCGACTGCAGCACATCGGCAAGCTGGACCTGCCCCTGCAGCTTCGCGCTCTCGGGGTCGATGACCTGGATCGGATCGGCGCTGGTAAATTCGTTTTTCGCGATGCGCGAACCGGTGACGATAATTTCGTCGCCGCTCGTCTGCGCCGCCGCGGGCGCAGCCGCGAGCGCGATCACCGAAGCCGTCGCAGCCAGAAACACCGAGGGGTTGGTGCCCATTTTCATAATCTTCGTCCGATTTATTAAGTTGATCTCGCCCCCCGGCGGGGCGGAAATTACGCGAAAAGCCGTTTCGATATGGTTTACGCCGAGGTAAGTTTTTGCAGCCCTGCCGCCCCGCTTGTCGGGACGGCGCGGCGCGGCTAGGCACGCTGGCGAACGGGCGGGGCGAAAGGATCGCACAATGAGCAAGGCAATGGGCGACACGCTGGGGCGGCTGGAAACGGTCATCCACGACCGGCTCGCCGCGGGTGAAGCCGAGGCGTCTTACGTGGCAAGCCTCGCCGCAAAAGGCCGCGGCAAGATCGCGCAAAAGCTGGGCGAGGAAGCCGTCGAGGCGGTGATCGCGGCGGTCAGCGAGGACGATCCCGAACTGATCGGCGAGGCGAGCGACCTTGTCTTCCACCTCTCGATCCTGCTCGCCGAGCGCGGGCTGACATGGGACATGATCGCCGCCGAACTCGACCGCCGCCACGGCACCTCGGGCCACACCGAAAAGGCCGGCCGCCCCCAATAGGAGCTCTCCCATGCCGATCGACGCGACGCTTCCCTATGACGACAGCAACATCTTTGCGCGCATCCTGCGCGGCGAGCTGCCGTCGAAAAACGTCTATGAGGACGAGTTTGCCCTCGCCTTCCACGACATCAATCCGCAGGCGCCACTGCACATCCTGGTGATCCCCAAGGGACCCTACGTCAGCTGGGACGATTTTTCGGAGCGCGGCAGCGACGCCGAAATCGCGGGTTTTGTCCGCGCGGTGGGCAAGGTCGCGCGCGATCACGGCCTTGTCGCCCCCGGCTACCGCCTGCTCGCCAACGTCGGCCTCGACAGCCATCAGGAGGTGCCGCACCTCCACGTCCATATCTTCGCGGGACAGCCGCTCGGACCGATGCTCGCGAGATAGCCCACCCCTTCCCCCTCGATGGGGGAAGGATACGAAGCCTTATCGCAAAGCGATTAGGCGAAGTTGGATGGGGGTGATGGCGCGTCCTCGCACGGTAGCTTCAGGCCGAAACCGCACCCCCTCCGCTGCGACTAGCCAGCAAGCTGGCAAGTCTCGCTACCTCCCCCATCAAGGGGGAGGAACTCGCGATCGGTCATATTCTTCAGCGCCGTCTATGACCCCAGTCACAGCAATTTCCCGAAGCGCGATTAGCCCTGTGCGGTACGCGGCGACGGGTGGACTCTGTTCCCTGTTTCCAGCAGGATAGCGGTTCGGACCGAACGGGGGAGTTGACGATGGGCAAGGGATGGCGCGCGCTGGCTACAGCATTGGCCGGCAAGGCAAAACTGGCGCTGATCCTGCCGCTCACCCTCGCGATGGCGGCGACCGCCGCCGACACCGTGCCGCAGGTCACGCTCGCGACCCCTGGAAGCTCGGGCACCGGCGACGGCACGATCACCCGCTTCACGCTGCGCTTCTCCGAAGACATGGTCCCGCTCGGCGATCCCCGCGCCCCGGCCCCCGCGACCAACGACTGCAAACTCCCTTCGTCGGGCCGCTGGGTCGACACGCGCACCTGGGTGCTCGAATTCGACAAACCGCTCCCCGGCGGGCTCGCCTGCCATGTCGAGCTGCGCGACGGCCTGAAAACAGCGCGCGGCGTCTCGGTCGCGGGCAACAGCCGCTTCGCGCTCGACACCGGCGGCCCCTCGGCGCGCGCCGTGCTCGCGGGCGGGATGGACGGCGATATCGAGGAGGACCAGATCTTCCTCGTCGCAACCAACGTCGCCGCCGACCGTGCGTCGGTCGGCCGCTACGGCTATTGCGCCGTCGACGGGATCGGCGAGAAAATCCCGCTCGACGTCCTGCCGCGCGAAACCGCGACGCAAATCCTGTCCGGCCTCGGCGACAATAATTGGTCGCGCCAGTCCTTCACCACCGACGCCGGCCTGCCGCAACGCTTCCCCGCCGCGAGCGCCGACCGCGAAGCCGCGCTCGACCGCATCGTCCCCGTCAAATGCCGCCGCCCGCTACCCCCCGGCCGCGAGATGGCGCTCGTCTGGGATGCCCGCATTTCGCAGGCGGGCGTACCCGGCCGCACCGCCGGGCGCGACCAGCGCTTCGACCATGACGTGCGCCCCGCCTTCACCGCCAAAATGTCGTGCAGCCGCGTCAATCCGCAGGCGGGCTGCAACCCGATCAAGGATGTGACGCTGAGCTTTGCGTCGCCGGTGGCGCGCGAGAGCGTTCTCGCCGCGACGCTGAACACCGCCGACGGCAAGAAACTGACGCCGAAGATCGACAATGACGACAGAAACGACGCGTGGCTGACGCAGGTGCGCTTCACCGGCCCGCTGCCGCAGAATGTCGACGCAACGCTCGTCCTGCCCGCCGACGTCACCGACCAGAGCGGCCGCAAGCTGCAGAACCAGTCGAATTTCCCGCTGAAATTCCACATCGACCGCGCCCCGCCGCTCGTCAAATTCGCCGCCGAATTCGGCATCCTCGAAGCCGGCGAAGGCGGCGTGCTGCCCGTCACCGTGCGCGGGGTCGAAAGTTCGCTCGTCCAGTCGAACCTCAAAATGCCCGCGACCGCGCTCAAGGTCGGCGACGACGATGCCGCGATCGCGCGCTGGCTGAAGCGCGTCGATGACGCCGACGACACGGACTATCGCGAGGAAAAGAACGCCGCGGGCAAGGAGGTCACGGTCAATTACACCGGCACCAAATCGGTGTTCGCGGATGCCCCCGCGGGCGGCGAACGCCGCGATCTGCAACTGTCGCCCGCAGCGGGCGGCAAGGAGTTCGAGGTCGTCGGCATACCGCTGTCGGAAAAGGGCTTCCACGTCGTCGAGATCGCGAGCCCCGAACTCGGCGCCGCGCTGCTCGGCCGCAAGTCGATGCGCTATGTCGCGACCGCCGCGCTCGTCACCAATATGGCGGTGCATTTCAAATGGGGCCGCGAAGGCTCGCTCGCATGGGTAACGTCGCTTAACACCGGCCTTCCCGTTGCAGGCGCCGAAATCCGCGTTTCGGACAGCTGCACCGGCCGACTGCTCGCACGCGGCACCGCCGACAAGGCGGGCCGCCTCGCCTTTGCAGGCGGACTGCCCCAGCCCGAAACCTATTCGAGCTGCGAAGAAACCCCCGACCCGACTAAAAGCGAGGGCCACGCCCTGATGGTCAGCGCCCGCTCGGGCGACGATTTCAGCTTCACGCTGACCGACTGGGGCAGCGGCATCCGCCCCTATGACTTCGACCTCCCCTACGGCTGGTCGGAGCGGAACGACATCCTCCACACCGTCTTCGACCGCGCGCTCGTGCAGGCGGGCGAGACGGTGCATATGAAGCATCTGCTGCGCCGCCCGGTCGGCCTCGGTTTCCGGACTCCCGAGGCGTTGTCGGGCAAGCTCCGCCTCGTTCACCGCGGGTCGGACACCGAATTCGAAATGCCCTTCGCCATCGCTGCGACGGGCAGCGGCGAGAGCGTCTGGAACGTCCCCGCCTCGGCGCCGATGGGCGACTATGAACTCGTCTTCGTCACCAAGGACAAGGACGGCGAGGACAAGACGATCTGGTCGGGCCAGTCGGTGAAGGTCGACGAATATCGCCTGCCGACGATGAAGGCGACGATCACCGGCCCGAAGAGCGCGCTCGTGCGCCCCGCTTCGGTGCCGCTGTCGCTCTTCGTCGGCTATCTCTCGGGCGGTCCCGCGCCGAACATCCCGGTCGAACTGCGCACCAATTTCCGCTCATCCTGGTCGCCGCCCGAGGATTATAAGGATTGGGATTTCGACGGCCAGCCGGTGAAGGAAGGCGTCGTCCAGCTCGACGACAGCGGCGACGAGCCGTCGGCCGAACTGCCGCTCGCGCGCTCGGTCCCGCTCAAGCTCGACGCCAGTGGCGCCGCGACCACCAGCGTCACCGTCGACCAGCCGATCACCGAACCGACGCTGATGGCCGCCGAAATGGATTATGAGGATGCGAATGGCGAGACGCTGACGTCGAGCCGCCGCGTCACCCTCTACCCGTCGGCCGTCCGCCTCGGCGTCAAGACCGACGGCTGGCTGATGCGCGACAATGATCTCCGCCTCAATTTCATCGCGCTGAATCTCGACGGCAAGCCGATCAGCGGTCAGCGCGTGCAGGTCGCGCTCTACAACCGCGAGATCATCACCGCGCGGCGCCGCCTGATCGGCGGCTTTTATGCCTATGACAACCAGATGCGCACGACGCGCCTCGATGCGACCTGCTCGGCGACGACCGACAAGCTCGGCCGCGCCAGCTGCGCGATGGCGCCGGGCGTCTCGGGGGAAGTCACCGTCGTCGCGACGACGCAGGACGAGGGCGGCAACGAAGCGCGCGCGGTCCGCTCGGTCTGGCTCGCGGGCGACGACGACTGGTGGTTCGGCGGCGACAATGGCGACCGCATGGACGTGATCGCCGAAAAGCCGCGCTATGCCGCGGGCGACACGGCGAGCTTCCAGGTCCGCATGCCGTTCCGTGAAGCGACCGCGCTCGTCACCGTCGAACGCGAGGGCGTGCTGTCGAGCTTCGTCGTGCCGCTCAAGGGCACAAACCCCGTCGTGAAGGTCAAGCTGCCCGCGACCTACGCCCCCGATGTCTATGTCTCGGTAATGGCGGTGCGCGGGCGCGTCACCGGCGAGGAAAGCTGGTTCCGCAAGATGAAGCGCGCGGTCGGCTTCAAGATCGAGAATAGCGAGGGCGCGCCGCCCACCGCCTTGGTCGATCTCGCCAAGCCGAGCTACCGCATGGGCATCGCGCGCATCAAGGTCGGCTGGGAAGGCCATCAACTCGGCGTCAAGGTAAAGGCCGACAAGGAGAAATATTCGGTCCGCGAAACCGTGAAGGCAAGCATCGAGGTCAAGACCCCGGGCGGCAAGGCGCCGAGAAACGCCGACGTCGCCTTTGCCGCGGTCGACGAGGCGTTGCTTCAGCTCGCCCCCAACGAAAGCTGGGAGGTGCTGAACGCGATGATGGGCGAACGCACGCTCGACGTGCTCACCTCGACCGCGCAGATGCAGGTAGTCGGTAAAAGGCATTACGGCCGCAAGGCGCTCGAACCCGGCGGCGGCGGCGGCGGCGACTTGTCAGGGCTGACGCGCGAGGACTTCCGCCCCGTGCTGCTCTGGAAAGGCAATGTCCCACTCGATGCCAAGGGCCGCGCGACGGTCGATGTCCCGCTGTCCGACAATCTCTCTGGCTTCCGCCTCGTCGCGATCGCGACCGACGGATCGCAATATTTCGGCACCGGCGAAACCACCGTCCGCACCGTGCAGGATCTCGGCGTGTTCGCCGGCATGCCCGAACTGGTGCGCACCGGCGACACTTATGATGCGCGCTTCACGCTGCGCAACGGCACCGACAAGGTGATGGAGGTTACCGCGACCCCGACGCTGTCGCCCGCCGTCGCGACCGCGCCGCCGCTCACCGTCACCATCCCCGCGGGCGGCGCGGTGCCGATCAGCTGGTCGATGACCGCCCCCGAAACCACGGGTCCGATCGAATGGACGGTCGAGGCGGTCGCCAAGGGCGGCAAGGCACGCGACCGGCTCGTCTTCGCGCAGACCGTCGAACCCGCGGTCCCGGTCGAGACCTGGGCCGCGAGCCTGTTCCGCGTCGGCCCCGCGACGACGCTGCCGATCGCGATCCCGGCGGGCGCGCTGCCCGGCGGCTATGTCGATGTCGCGCTCGCGGGCACGCTCGCGCCACCGCTCACGGGGGTGCGCGATTATATGGCGATCTACCCGTATAATTGCTTCGAACAGTCGACCTCGCGCGCCGTCGCGCTCGGCGATTTCGGGCGCTGGCAGGCGCTCGCGGGCGCGATGCCGACCTATCTCGATGACGACGGGCTGCTGCGTTACTGGCCCAACGAACGGATGGAAGGGTCGATCGAACTCACCGCCTATGTGCTCAGCATCACCGCGGCGAACGGCTTCGCGGTCCCCGAGTCGTCCAAGGCCAAGATGATCAAGGCGTTGCAGGCGGTGGTCGAGGGACGGCTGACCCGCAAGGGCTATGGCCCGTGGGACATCCGCCCGGTCCGCATCGCGGCGCTGGCGGCGCTGGCGCGCAACAATGCGTCGAGCGCGCAACTGGTGGCCGCCAACGACGTCGCCCCGGTCGACATGGCGACCAGCACGCTGGCCGACTGGCTGGTCGCGATCGAACGCACGCCGAGTGTCCGGGGTGCCACCGCGCTGCGCACCGCGGCCGAAGCCGAACTGCGCAAACGCCTCGTCTACGAAGGCACGCGCCTCGATCTCGTCGACGATGCCAAGGCACCGTGGTGGATGATGACCAGCGGCGACGAAATGGCGATCAAGGCGCTCGAAGCCGTGCTCGGCCGCAAGGGCTGGGAGGATGACGCGGGCAAGCTGATGGTCGGCGTCGCGCAGCGTCAGCGCAAGGGCCATTGGGATACGACCCCCGCCAACGCGTGGGGCGCGGTCACCGTCCGCCGCTTCGCCGACCTCTATCCGGCGAATGCGATCACCGGCGTCACCAACATCGGCCTCGCGGGCGGCACCGCCTCGCAAAGCTGGCCGCTTCCGGCCGAGCCCGTTTCGCCGCTCCGCGTCGCGCTGAACGCGGCGACGATGAGCCTGAAGCATGACGGCACTGGCGCCCCCTGGGCGACGGTCAGCGTCAAGGCCGCGGTCCCGCTCAAGGAACCGCTCAACGCGGGCTACCGGATCAAGCGCTCGGTCAGCATCGTCAAGGCGGCGAACAAGGACCGGCTGACGCGCGGCGACGTGATCAAGGTGCGGATCGAGGTCGTCGCGGCCGCCGGCCGGACGTGGGTGGTGATCAACGATCCGATCGCGCCCGGCGCGACGATCGTCGGCAACCTCGGCGGCCAGTCCGAAATGCTTGGCGAGCAGGCGGGCGGATCGGGCGCGCAGCCAAGCTATGTCGAGCGCGGCAAGGACAGCTGGCGCGGCTATTTCGGCTGGATGCCCGCAGGCACTCACGCGGTCGAATATGTCGTGCGGCTCAACGGATCGGGCCGCTTCTCAGTGCCCCCGACGCGGGTCGAGGCGATGTATTCGCCCGCGATCCGCGGTCAATGGCCGAACGCCCCACTGACGGTGGCGAGCGTCGGGCAGTGATCATCGGCGGCGGACGAACGAGATCCTCCCTGTCGCGAAGCGATGGGGAGGTGGCAGCGCGAAGCGCTGACGGAGGGGTTATGGCGCAACCATCACGCCCCCTCCACCATCCTGCGGATGGTCCCCCTCCCCATGCCTTCGGCACGGGGAGGATCGTTTAGGTTTCACGATCCATGACCGCCCGATCACGCTGGCGCGACATTCTCGCATGGGCGGCGCTCGCGCTGCTCGTCCTCGTCACCGTCGCCCACCTCCTCACCCGCCCGCCGGCGATGCCCGCCTACGCCGCCGTCCGCGCCGACTGGCGGCCCAGCGAAGCCTGGCTCTACGACCGCGACGGCCAATTGCTCGACAGCGAGCGCGTCAATTTCGAGCGCCGCCGTCTCGCATGGGTGCCGCTGAAAGACATCAGCCCCACTGTCCGCAACGCCGTGGTGCAAAGCGAGGACCGCCGCTTCTGGTCGCACGGCGGGGTCGACTGGCTCGCGGTCGCCAGCGCGATCCGCGCGCGCCTGACGATGGGGGGGACCGGCGACCGCTCGCGCGGCGCCTCGACGCTCGCGATGCAGCTCGCCGCCTTTCTCGACCCCAGCCTCGCACAGCCCGGCAAGCGCGACTGGCGCACCAAGCTCCGCCAGATGCGCGCCGGACAGGCGCTCGCGGCAAACTGGTCGCACGAACAGATGCTCGAGGCTTATTTCAACCTCTTGCCCTTGCGCGGCGAAGCGCAGGGTATCGGTGCGGGGGCGCAAAGCCTGTTCGGCAAGAAGCCCGCCGACATGACCCGCACCGACGCCGCCTTGTTCGCGGGCCTCCTCCCCAACCCCGCCGCCAGCGCCGACGCGCTCGGCCGCCGCGCGTGCCGCATCGCGCAGGCGAAGGACTGCACCGCGATCCGCGCCGCCGCCGCGACGCTCGTTTCGGGCGAACATGCCGCGCGCTTTGACCCCGCGCTCGCGCCGCACCTCGCGGTCCGCCTGCTCGACCAGCCTGGCAAGCGCGTCACGACGACGATCGACCGCCGTATCCAGGCCGCGGCGATCGTCGCGCTGCGGCGCCAGCTCGCGGGGCTCGGCTCCGACCGCGTGCGCGACGGCGCGGTCGTCGTGCTCGACAACGCCACCGGCGAAGTGCTCGCCTATGTCGGCGGGGTCGGCCTCAAATCGACCGCCGCATCGGTCGATGGCGCGAACGCGCGGCGACAGGCGGGATCGACGCTCAAACCGCATCTCTATGCGCAGGTGATCGAACATGGCTGGCTCACCGCCGCGTCGATCCTCGACGACAGCCCGGTTCAGCTCGACACCGCCTCGGGCCTCTATGTCCCCAAGAATTACGACCACAGCTTCAAGGGCCCGGTCAGCGTTCGCCACGCGCTCGCTTCGTCGCTCAACGTCCCCGCGGTTCGTGCGCTCGTCATCGACGACGTCCAGCAGTTCCGCGACCGCCTCTGGGCGCTCGGCTATCATGGCCTCGTCGAGGACGGCGAATATTATGGCTTCAGCCTCGCGCTAGGCTCCGCCGAAGTGTCGCTCGTCGAACAGGCCAACGCCTTCCGCACCTTCGCCAATCTTGGCCGCTGGTCGCCCGTCCATTTCACGCCGACAGAAAAATCCGAAGCCCCCCGCCAGATCGTCACCCCCGCCGCCGCCTTCATCGTCGGCGACATCCTCGCCGACGCGTCGGCGCGCACCGACGCCTTCGGCGCCGATAGCGCACTCCGCCTGCCCTTCTGGGCGGCCGCCAAGACGGGCACGTCGAAAGGCATGCGCGACAATTGGTGCATCGGCTGGTCCGACCGCTTCACCGTCGCGGTGTGGGTCGGCAATCTCGAGGGCGATTCGATGCGCGCGGTCTCGGGCACCTCGGGCGCCGCGCCGGTGTGGCGCGACGTGATGCTCGCGCTCCACGCCGGCAACCCCGGCAAGCCGCCCGCGATGCCCGGGGGCGTCGAGGCGCGCCAGATTACGCTTTCGGGCACCCGCGAACCGCCGCGCCGCGAATATTTCCTCGCCGGCACCGCGCAAACCGAAATGGTGGCCGCACCTGAGGCTGCGCGCCGCCCGCGTATCACCAGCCCGATCAGCGGCAGCGTCTATGCGCTCGATCCCGACATCCCGATCGATCGCCAGCGGCTGGCTGTGATAGTCAGCGGGTCGGTGGCCGGATACCGGCTGATCCTCGACAAGACGCCGCTCGGCGACGCCGATGCGGGGCAGCAAATCCTGCCGCGTCCCGGCGTTCATATGCTGACGCTAGTTGATCCAGGCGGCCGAATGATTGACCGAGTGCGCTTTACCGTACGGTAAGCGGCCTTGGTCCTCGTCGAATGCAGCGCTGGCCCCATGAAATTAAGTTGCGCTGACGCGCGGAGCGGCTAGTCTGCCCCGCCATGAGACGGGCGGCAGTTCAGCCGCCCCCAAGGGGATTATTATGCTATTTGACCGCGTAAAGCCGTTGGATGCCATTTTGGCGACAGCGGAAAAAAAGTCGCTTACGCGCACGCTCGGCGCCTTTCAGCTCACCATGCTGGGGATCGGCGCCGTCATCGGGACCGGGATTTTCGTGCTGACCGCCGAAGCGGCGCAAAAGGCCGGCCCGGGTATGATGATCAGCTTCATCATCGCCGGCTTCGTCTGCGCTTTCGCGGCGCTCTGCTACGCCGAAATGGCCTCGATGGTCCCCGTGTCGGGCTCGGCCTATACCTATAGCTACGCCGTGATGGGCGAACTCATCGCCTGGATGGTCGGCTGGGCGCTGATCCTCGAATATGCGGTCGCCGCGGGTGCGGTTTCGGTCGGCTGGTCGGGCTATGTGGTCGGGCTGATCGAACATGCGTTCAGCATAGACATACCCTCGGCATGGGTCCTCGGGCCGTTCGACGGCGGGATGATCAACCTGCCGGCAATGTTCATCGCGGGCCTTGTTACGATGCTTCTCGTCATCGGCACGCGCGAATCGGCGACGATCAACGCGATCCTCGTCGTCATCAAGGTCGCGGCGCTGACGCTCTTCATCATCCTCGCGGTTCCCGCGATGAATATGGAAAATTTCGAACCCTTCGCGCCGCTTGGCTTCGGCGGCATCGGCGCCGCCGCGGCGTCGATCTTCTTCGCTTATGTCGGCTTCGACGCGGTTTCGACTGCGGCCGAGGAAACGAAGAATCCGCAGCGCAACATGCCGATCGGCCTGATCGGCAGCCTCGCGATCTGCACCATCTTCTACCTGCTCGTCGCCGCCGGCGTCATCGGTTCGGTCGGCGCGCAGCCGGTCGGCATCGATGCTGCGGGCGTCCACGCGCTCGAACCCGGCAGCCGCGAACTCGCCGCCGCGTGCGGTGCGATCGGCGATCAGGCGGTGGTCTGCTCGAAGGAAGCGCTGGCATGGACGCTGCGTGAAATCGGCTGGCCGCAGGTCGGCAATTTGATCGGCCTCGCCGCCGGTCTCGCGCTGCCGTCGGTCATCCTGATGATGATGTTCGGCCAGACCCGCATCTTCTTCGTGATGAGCCGCGACGGCCTGCTGCCGCAAGCCTTCTCGAAGATCCATCCGAAGTTCAACACGCCGCACGTGATCACGATCATCACGGGCATCGCGGTCGCACTGTTCGCCGCCTTCTTCCCTGTCGGGCAGCTGGCGAACATCTCGAACTCGGGCACGCTCTTCGCCTTTGCCGCCGTGTCGATCGCAGTGATGGTGATCCGCAAGACCGATCCCGGCCGTCATCGTCCGTTCAAGACGCCGCTGATTTACATCACGGCGCCGATCGCGATCGCGGGCTGCCTGTATCTCTTCTTCAACCTCGACCAGAAGAGCATCAACCTCTTCCTGATCTGGGCGGGTATCGGCCTCGTCGTTTACTTCGCCTACAGCCGCTCGCGCAGCCATGTAGGTCAGGGACATATCGAGGTGCACGAGGACGACCCCGACGCACCGCCGCCGCCGGTCCCGCCGGCCCCGTCGTTCAACTGAAGGTCTGAATGATCAAACGGGAAAGGGGGCTTCGGTCCCCTTTCTTTTTTGGCAAAGGCATCGAAAGCCGCCGCCGGTAACCGACTGGAAGCTGACCCTCGTCGTCTTAACCCGTTCGCATCGAGCGAAGTCGAGATGCCCCTCGGGGCAGCGCCATTTCGACAGGTGTCTCGACTTCGCTCGACACGAACGGCATTGAGGGAGGCTAACCGCCGAAAGCTGACCTTCCTTTCATCGTCATCCCGGACTTGATCCGGGATCCATAGCTGCGCCGTCGTCGTGGATCCCGGATCAAGTCCGGGATGACGAAGCGAGGGAAGTTTGCCGTCAGTCCACCCCCCAAAGTGGCCGCCGAAGCGCTCAGGCCGACGGGACCGCTAATAAGGGCTTTTCGGCGCCGTTCCTGGTCGGGTGAACAGCTTGCCGCGCTCGGCCCAGAAGACAAGCGCCAGGCCGATGACCGCGCTGATCAGGAAGGCATAGGCCAACGGCAGCGTCGTGCCGTCATATTGCTGGCCGATCGTCGCGCCGACGGTCGCCGCGAGCAGCGTCTTGGCAAAGCTCTGATACGACGACGCGACGCCGGCCATATGGCCGAAATCCTCCATTGCGATCGACCCGAAATTGCTGCCGATAAAGCCGACGAGGCCGACGTTGACCATCATCAGCGCGGTGAACATCCACAGCGTCTCGACGCCGCTCAGCGCCGCGACGATCTGCAGGATCGAGGTCGCCATGAAAGCGAAGACCGCCGCCTGCGATACGCGGCGCGCGCCGAAACGCTCGACGATCGCGGCGTTCGAGAAATTGGCGATCGCAATGCCGACCGCGACGATGGCAAAGATCAGCGGGAACATCGCCTGCGCGCCGAACACCTCGGCGATGATCTGCTCGCTGCTGTTGAGATAGCCATAGAGCGCGCCCTGCATCATCCCCGAGGCGATCATATAGCCCGCGGCGCGGCGGTGCCGCGTCACCGTCGCCCAGCCGGCGATCATCGTGCGCAGGTCGAGCGGCCGCACATCGGCGGGGGCGAGCGTTTCGGGAAGGCGGCGCAGCCAGAACAGCATGACGATCGACATCACCGCCAGCACGACGAAGATCGCGCGCCAGCCCGCCACCGCGGCGATCCCGGCGCCGATCGTCGGCGCGATGATCGGCACGATCATGAAGACGAGGAAGATCAGCGACAGCCGTTTCGCCATCGCATCGCCGGAGAAAAGATCACGGATCACCGCGACGACGATGACGCCGAGCGCCGCACTGACCAGCCCGTGGATGAACCGCAGCACGAGCAGCATCGCGAAACTCGTCGCCAGCCCGCATCCGATCGCGAGCGCCAGATAGGCGAACAGCGCCGGAACGAGCACGCCCTTGCGCCCGAACCGGTCCGACAGCGGACCGTAAAGCAGCGAGCCGAAGCCGATACCGAGCAGGTAGATCGAAATGATATGCTGACGATCATTGGCGACCGTGACGCCCAGCGCCTCGCCGATCGCGGGAAGTGCGGGCAGCATCGAATCGATGGCGAGCGCATTGAGCGCCATGACCATCGCCATCATGACCACCATTTCACGGTCGCCCGGCAGGCTCCGTTGGGGGGATTGGGCCGGCTTGTGCATGGCGGCAGCCTATGCGCCGATGCCGCCGCTTTGGATAGTCCCCGAATGGCCGCAAACCCAAAGGGCATTGCTATGCAACGCAAAAGGGCCGCCCGCGCCCTTCACAGAAGCGGGCGGCCCTTCGCTTTTCGTGGCTGGCGGCTCAGCCCTGGCGGGTGCCGGTCATCGCCATCGAACCGAACGCACCGGCCTTGATCGTGCCGGTCAGCGCGTCGCCGTCGATCGTCGCTTCGCATTCGAGCGTCATCGGCATCGGCACCTTCATGTTCATGGTCCAGGTCAGCTTGTTGCCATCGACCTTGCCATTTTCGACGTCGAGCGCGCCCATCGCGCCGGCGTTCTGGCCGGTGAAGCCGCCGCCGTCGCTGTTCACGGTGAAAACCGACTTCTGATCGCCCATCGGCGACTTGGTTACGCAATCATAGCTGCCATCGACTTGGGACATATGGGCTCTCCTTACTGAAACTGATGTTAGTTATCGAGGGACACCGTTTCCACCGGCAGACCCAATCCGTCAAGCTGCGGTTTTACCACCGCAGCATCGCCGACGACAACATACACGAGATCGCCGGTGCTGAGCGCCTTGCGCGCCGCCGCATCGATTTCGGCCGCGGTCATCGCTTCATAGGTGGCGGGCAGCGTTTCGTAATAATTGTCGGGGCGGCCGAACTTGACGATCTGCCGGATTCCGCCGAGCACATCGCCCGATGTTTCGAAGCTGCCGGGCAGTTCGCGGACGCTGCCGTTGATCGTGCGTTCGAGCTCTTCCTTCGTCACGCCCTTGTCGCCGAGGAAGCTTTTGAGGTCGTTCTGCAGCTCCTTGATCGAATCGCCTGTACGATCCGCCTGCACCGGCGCCGCGGCGACCCAGCTCAACCGGTCCTGGTCGCCCGAAATGCGGCTGCGCACGCCATAGGACCAGCCCTTGGTCTCGCGCAAATTGGTGTTGAAGCGCGACAGGAAATTGCCGCCGAATATATCGTTCGCCGAGCGCAGCACTTCGAGCTCGTCGCCGCCCTTGGCGGCGAGCACCTTGCCCGCGAGGATCACCGACTGCGGCGACTTCGGCCGGTCGAACAGCAGGATGCGCGGCTTCGGTGCCGGGATCGCGATGTCGAAATGCTTGACCGGCTTCGCGGTCGCGGGCGCCTTCCACTGGCCGAGCGTCGCGTCGAGCTGCTTCTTCACTTCAGCGAGCGTCGTGTCACCGACGACAAAGACGCGCGCATTGTCGGGACGAATCCACGCCGCATGAAACGCCGCGAGCTGGCCCTGCGTCACCGCCGCCACCGACTTCGCATTGCCGAGGCCCGACGGCGGGATGCCATAGGGATGGTCGGCGCCGTAGAGCACCGGCGTCAATATGCGCGAAGCGATCGCGTTCGGGTTGTTGAGTTCGGCCTTGAGCCGGTTGAGCTGCTGCGCCCGAACGCGCTCCAGTTCGTTGGCGTCGAACGCCGGATTGCGGATATAGTCGGCGAGCAGGCTCAGCGAGGCGCCGAGATTGGGTTTCAGCGCGAACAGGCTGAACACCGTTTCGTCGGCATTGGCGGTGGCATCGATCTGCGCGCCCAGCCGCTCCTTCGCCTCGGCAAAGGCGATCGAATCGAGGCTCGTGGTGCCCTCGTCCATCAGGCTGAGCATCAGCGATTGGGTGCCGAGCGCGCTGTGCGGATCGGCGGCATAACCCGCGTCGAAGCTGACCGCGACATTGACCGTCGGCACCGTCGTGCGCCGCGCGAACACGACCTCGACGCCGTTCTTGAGCTTGGTGCGTTCGATCGCCGGAAAGTCGAGCGCCTTGAGGTCGGCGACCGCGGGCAGCTGCGAACGGTCGGCGAACGACGAGGTGCCGCCCGTATCGGGGCCGACATCGCCGAGCGCTTCGTTCCAGTAGCGGTCGGGCTGAACCGGTGCCGTCACCTTGCCGCCCGTCACCGCGCCACCGCGATTTTCGCCGCCCTCGGTGCGCTCGCCGGGGGTATAGGTCAGCGAGAAGGCCGGGCGTGACAGCCACTTGTTTGCGACCGCCTTGACCTGCTCGGGGGTCGCCTTCGCCATCCGGTCGAGTTCGACCTTATAATAAGCGGGATTGTTCGAATAGAGCGCGCCCTCGGCCAGCGTCACCGCCTTACCGCCGAAACCGCCGACCGATTCGAGCCCCGCGATCGTGCCCGCCAGATAGCTGGCAGCGGTGCGCTGCAACTCATCCGCGGTCGGCCCGCTGGCGAGAAAGCTCGCGATTTCCGCGTCGAGCCGCGATGCGACGAGCTTCGGGTCGACGCCCGGCTTCACATCGGCCTGCACCAGCAGGATGCCGGCATCCTCGAACGGCTGCGCCGCCGCCGACACGCTCACCGCGACCGGATCCTTGCGCACGAGCGCATTGTCGAGCCGCGACGACGACAGGCCGCCGAGCACGCCCATCGCCATCTGCAGCGGCACCGCCTCGGGATCGTTGAGGCCGGGGATCGCCCACATGCGATAGATGCGCGTCGTCGGAACGAGGTCCTTGACCTCTTTCGCCAGCGGCGCGGGCAGCGTCGGGACCGACGTCTTGGGCGCCGCGATTTCGGGGCCGCGCGGGATGTCGCCGAACCATTCCTGCACCTTGGCTTTCGCGGTGGCGACATTCACGTCGCCCGCGAGCACCAGCACCGCATTGTTCGGGCCGTAATTGTCGGTGAACCATTTCTTCACGTCGCCGAGGCTCGCCGAATTGAGGTCGCCCATCGAACCGATCGTGCTGTGGTGATAGGGGTGCCCCGTCGGGAAGAGATTTTCGAAAATCTCGTAACGCAGCAGGCCATAGGGGTTGTTGTCGCCCTGGCGCTTCTCGTTCTGGACGACGCCGCGCTGGTTATCGAGCTTCTCCTGCGTCACCGCGCCGAGCAGGTGCCCCATGCGGTCGCTTTCGAGGAACAAAGCGCGGTCGAGCGCGCCGGTCGGCACGGTCTCGAAATAATTCGTGCGGTCGACGTTGGTCGTCCCGTTGCTGTCGGTCGCGCCGACCTGTTGCAGCGGCTCGAAGAAATCGCCGGGCGAATTTTCCGACCCGTTGAACATCAGATGTTCGAACAGATGCGCAAAGCCCGTCTTGCCCTTCGGCTCATGCTTCGACCCGACACGATACCACACCGACACCGCAACGACGGGCGCCTTGCGGTCCTCGTGCACGATCACACGCAGGCCGTTGTCGAGCGTGAACGCCTCGTACGGAATATCGACCGCCTTTACGAGATCGGCGATCGGTGCGGGGTTGGCGGCCTTCGCCTTGGCGAGCGCGGGGCCCGCGGCGACAAGCGACGTGGTGACCGCCAGAGCGAGCGCGAAACGATGAAAACGGGGCATGAAAATCCTCTTGTTCGGGCGCGGGCTTTACGCCCGCGTGCGACCGGGTGCCGGACGGCACTGTATCAATGGTTTAGGACAGCAATTTCCGGCTTTCAAGGCCGATAGAAGCGCGCGCCGCTCGCCTTCAGCGCCGCGGGATCGAACAGCACGGGCTTCAGCTTGTGCGCGACGAACAGCGGCGCCTGGTCGTTATAGTGCGGGCTGCCCGGCCGCGTCGTCGCCGACCCGAAGGGCTGGATCGATTCGGACCGGACCCGGCCCTGCGCATCCCATGTCACGAACATGATGAAGCTGTCGCCGTGCCGCACCTTCAACCGCCCGTCGGGTTCGGCGTCCCATAATGTCGAGGCGCGCACCGTGTCGTTGCCGCCATCGAGCGGCAGGTCGACGCGGTTCGCGCCCTCGCCGTGCCGCAGCCGCAGGACGGTGCCGAGTTTGGGATCGAGCCCGCCGAAATGATCCTGAAGATGCGCCACCGTCTCTTTCAGCACGGTGCGCGGATCGGGCGCGGCGCGGCGCTGGTAATGGCTGCCGTTCGCGGGGCGCAGCACCATCAGCGCCAGCGCATCGCCCTTCCCCTTGCCGTCGAGGTTCCAGTCCCATTCGCGCAGCAGCTTTTGCGCCCGCGCGAGCGCCGGATCGCCCTTGGTGTCGAGCGCGAGCAGGCGGTCCATCCACGCCTTCGCATAGCCCGTCTTCGCATAGGCGGTGTCATATTTGATTGCCTTCAGCCGCGCCTCGTCGATCTGCCCCGACGCCTCGAACAGCTCGATCAGCCGCACCCCACGATTGGTCATATCGTCCTCGATACCGAGCAGCGGCGAAAAGGCCGCGGCATCGAGTTCGTCGCCCGGCCCCGCCGCGACCCACGGCGTGTTGTTCGCGTTCATCACATAGCCCGAGCGCGGATTGACCAGCGCCGGCACGCGGTCGAAGGGCAAAGTCTGCGTCCACAGATCCGCCGACGTGTCACCGGGCAGCACGCCGCGCCAGTTGAACCCCGGCTGCCGGTCGGGGAACATCGCGTTATAGAAAAGCCCGATATTGCCCTTGGCATCGGCGTAGATGAAATTGGTCGCGGGCACACCCTGCCCCGCCATCGCCGCGCGCCACTCGGCGAAATTCTTCGCCTTGTTCAGCCGGTAATATTGGGTGACCATATTCGCCTGGTCGATGCCCGCATAGCGGATCGCGAACGCACCCTTTTCATTCTTCACCACCGGCCCGTGGACCGAGCGCCAGATGGTGCGCGGGACGGGCAGCACGAACGGCCCGACCTTGACCTTCAGCCAGATGCGCTTCTTTTCAAGCGGCCGCCACTGGCCGTCGAAGCGGTAGTTCTCGCCGCTGTCGTCGAGGGTCAGCTTGTAGACATCGATCAGATCGGGCCGGTTCACCGTATTGGTCCAGCCGAGATATTTATTATGGCCGAGGAACGGATAGGGCGACCCGGGGAAGTTCGCGCCCGCGAAATCCCAGCCTTCCTCTGAATGGACGACCAGTTCGTACCAGGCGACACCGCCCGTCCACGGCTGGTGCGAGTTCGACACGAGCCGCGTCGCGCCATCGGTCGAGCGCGCGGGCGCGACGGCCATGCCGTTCGATCCATTGTCGGCGGGATCGGTGCCGACCGGGGTCAGCTCGCGCGGGACCAGCTTACCCGTCGCATCGAGCGCGGGGCCGCCCTCGCGCCCGATCGCCTTGTCCTCGACGAGCGACCCCAGCACCGAATCGAGCCCGAAGAAGAAAGGCGAACGCAGCACGAAGCCCGCGACGACATCTTCGCCGGTCGCGGGGAACAGCCCCGACAGGCGCACCTCACCCGGATGCTTCTCTGCATAATGATTGAGCCCCGCGGCATAGGCGGTGAACAGCGCCCGCACATCGGCGGGCAGCCGCGGCCAGTCGCGCGCGGTCGTCGCGCGGACGCCGAGCAGCGCCTCGGCATAGTCGATCTTCGCGCCATCCTCGCCGAGCATAGCCCCTGCCCGGCCGCGCGTCATCGCGAGCACTTCCTGCAAGGTCGAAAAATCATCCTCGGCGTGGGCGTAGGCAACGCCGTAAGCGACGTCGGCGTCGGTCTTGCCGAAAATATGCGGCACACCGAACTTGTCGCGCGCGATGCGGACGTCGGTGGGCTTGAAAGCCGGGGCATTCGGCGCCTCGGCGGTCAGCGGCTCCCATAGCGCGAGCGAAGCGGCGGTGAGCACCAGCAGCAGCAGGAACCCCAGCAAAATCCGTCGCAGCATCGTTGGTCCTCATTTCGCACTTGGTCCGGCGCATCTGTGGCGGCCATGTCGTCCGATGGCAAGCGACTGTCGTTCGTCGAGGCGGATTTGCGGGCACGCCGCGTACGGCTATGCAGGATGCAGGTCATTGAACAACGGGGATTATCAAACCATGCGCATGAAAAGCCTGCTCCTGTCCGCTTGCCTGTCGCTTAGCCTCGCGCCCGCCGCAATGGCGCAGCCTGTCACGGGTTCGGGCGTCGCGCCCGCGACCGCTGCGAACAGCGCCGAGCGGGCGATCGGCTTTTCGGCGAACGCCCCCGCAGGCGCCGCACTCGTCGTCGTCATGACTGACGCAAATCTGCCGCCGCTCGACGGCGTCGCGCTGGGCGCCGCCGAGCGCACCGCGGTCGCCGCCGCCATCGCTGCAGCGAGCTTCGACGGCAAGGCCGGCACGACATTGTCGCTGCGCGGTATCGGCGCACACCCGCGCATCCTGCTCGTCGGCGCGGGTGCCACGCCCTCTTCGCTCGCGCTCGCCGAAGCGGGCGGCAAGGCCGCACAGGAACTCAAGAGCGAAGCGCAGCCGGTGGCGATTGCGGGTGCCTTCGGCGACGTCTCGGCCGCCGACGTCGCCTATGGCTTCGCGCTCGGCCAGTATCGCTTCGACCGGTACAAGACCGTCGACAAAAAGACGCCGCCGACGGGGGCGGTGACTTTTGTCGGCGCCAATCCGTCGGGCGCCGAAACCGCCTTTACGGGCCGCTGGAAACCGCTCGTCGAAGGTGTGCGCCTGTCGCGCGATCTCGCCAACGAGCCCGCGAACGTCATCTATCCCGAAAGCTTTGTCGCGCGCGTGCGCGAAACGCTGGCGGGCACGCCGGGCGTGAGCATCGAGGTGCTCGACGAAGCCGCGATGCGGCGGCTCGGCATGGGGACGCTCGTCGGTGTCGGCCAGGGCAGCCCGCGCGGATCGCGGCTGCTGCTCATCCACTATCGCGGCGCCAGCGCGCCCGACGCGCCGACGGCCTTCGTCGGCAAGGGCATTACCTTCGATTCGGGCGGCCTGTCGCTGAAACCCGGCGCCGGGATGGGCAATATGAAGGGCGATATGTCCGGCGCCGCATCGGTGATGGGTGCGGTCGTCTCGCTCGCCAAATCGCGCGCGCCGGTGCATGTCGTCGGCGTCGCGGCGCTCGCCGAGAATATGCCCGACGGCAATGCGCAGCGTCCGGGCGACGTCACCCGCACCATGTCGGGCAAGACGATCGAGATGGTCAACGCCGACGCCGAAGGCCGCCTCGTGCTTGCCGATGCCAATGAATATGTCGCCAAAGCCTATCGGCCCAAGGCGATCGTCAATATCGCGACGCTCACCGGCGCGGTCGTCGGCGCGCTCGACAACAGCTATGCGGGCCTCTTCGCGCGCGACGAGGCGCTTGCGGCGCGCCTGATCGCTGCCGGCACCGCGAGCGGCGAGGAATTGTGGCGCCTGCCGCTCCACAAGGATTATGCCGAGCGGATGAAGTCCGACATCGCCGACATCCGCAACTCCGCGACGGGCCAAGGCCCGGGCGCGAGCCTCGGCGCGCATTTCATCGGCTTCTTCGTCGACGAGGCGACCCCGTGGGCGCACCTCGACATCGCCGGGGTCAACCGTTCGGAGAAAGCCACCTCGCTCGTCCCCAAAGGCATGACGGGCTTCGGCGTGCGCCTGCTCGATCAACTGGCTCGGTCGGGCGAATAAGGGATTCGCGCAGAGGATTTGGTTCAAGCGGAGACGCGGAGGAGGCGCGGAGATCAAAAAAAGGCGGCAAAGCCGCCCTTATTCTTTCTCTGCGTTCTCTGCGCCTCTGCGCGAATCTTTTCTTCTCCGCGCCTCCACGCCCCCGCGTGAACCATTTCCAAGACCGCACAAGGACTAGCCTCTTGTGTTGTAAATTAGCAACACTATCTTGCTCGGCAAGAAAGGGGCTTTCCTAGATGAACCTCGAAAAATTTACCGACCGCGCCAAGGGCTTCCTGCAGGCGGCGCAGACGATCGCGATCCGCATGAACCACCAGCGGATCTCGCCCGAGCATATCGCCAAGGCGCTGCTCGAAGACAATGAAGGCATGGCCGCGGGCCTGATCGCGAAGAGCGGCGACGCCGCGCGCGCGGCCCAAGGCATCGACGCGCTGCTCGCCAAGGTGCCCGCCGTATCGGGATCGGGTGCGCAGCAAACGCCGGGGCTCGACAATGATGCCGTGCGCCTGCTCGATCAGGCCGAACAGGTCGCGACCAAGGCCGGCGACGGCTATGTCACCGTCGAACGCCTGCTGCTCGCGATGGTGCTTTCGGCTACCACCCCCGTGGGCAAGGCGTTCGCCGACGCGGGCGTCAAGCCCGACGCGCTCAACGCCGCGATCAACGAATTGCGCGGCGGCCGCACCGCCGACACCCCGAGCAGCGAAGACCGCTATGAAGCGCTCAAGAAATTCGCCCGCGACCTCACCGAGGTTGCGCGCGAAGGCAAGCTCGACCCCGTCATCGGCCGCGACGAGGAAATCCGCCGGACGATCCAGATCCTCGCGCGCCGCACCAAGAACAACCCGGTGCTGATCGGCGAACCCGGCGTCGGCAAGACCGCGATCGCCGAAGGGCTTGCGCTGCGCATCACCAACGGCGACGTCCCCGACAGTCTGAAGGACCGCCGCCTGCTGTCGCTCGACATGGGCGCGCTGATCGCGGGCGCCAAATATCGCGGCGAGTTCGAGGAGCGCCTGAAGGGCGTGCTCGACGATGTGAAGGCGGCCGAGGGCGAGATCATCCTGTTCATCGACGAGATGCACACGCTCGTCGGCGCGGGCAAGGGCGAAGGCGCGATGGACGCGTCGAACCTGCTCAAGCCCGCACTCGCACGCGGCGAACTCCACTGCATCGGCGCGACGACGCTCGACGAATATCGCAAGCATGTCGAAAAGGACCCCGCGCTCCAGCGGCGCTTCCAGCCGGTGTTCGTCGGCGAACCGACGGTCGAGGATTCGATCTCGATCCTGCGCGGGCTCAAGGAAAAATACGAGCTGCACCACGGCGTGCGCATCACCGACGCCGCCATCGTAGCCGCCGCGACCTTGTCGAACCGCTATATCTCCGACCGCTTCCTGCCCGACAAGGCGATCGACCTGATGGACGAGGCCGCGAGCCGAATCCGCATGGAGGTCGAATCGAAGCCCGAGGCGATCGAAACACTCGACCGCCGCATCATCCAGATGAAGATCGAGGAATCGGCGCTGTCTAAAGAGACCGACGCCGCGTCGAAGGACCGGCTGGCGGCGCTGCGGGCTGAACTCGCCAATCAGGAACAGCAATCGGCGGGTCTCACGCAGAAATGGAAGGCCGAAAAGGACAAGATCCACGCCGAAGCCAAGATCAAGGAAGAGCTCGACGCCGCACGCTCGGCGCTCGACCAGGCGCAGCGCGCCGGCGACCTCGCGCGGGCGGGAGAGCTATCTTACGGCACGATTCCCGGGCTCGAAAAGCAGCTCGCCGACGCCGAAGCCGCTGCGGGTAATGCGATGCTGCGCGAGGAAGTCACCGCCGACGACATCGCCGCGGTGGTCAGCAAATGGACCGGCATCCCCGTCGACCGGATGATGGAAGGCGAGCGCGAGAAACTGCTCGGCATGGAAGCCACGCTGACGCAGCGCGTCATCGGGCAGGACGAGGCCGTGCGCGCGGTATCGACCGCCGTCCGCCGCGCGCGCGCCGGCTTGCAGGACCCGAACCGCCCGCTCGGCAGCTTCCTCTTCCTCGGCCCGACGGGCGTCGGCAAGACCGAGCTAACCAAGGCGCTCGCGCGCTTCCTGTTCGACGACGATAATGCGATGGTCCGCATCGACATGTCCGAATTCATGGAAAAGCACAGCGTCGCGCGGCTCGTCGGCGCCCCGCCGGGCTATGTCGGCTATGAAGAGGGCGGCACGCTCACCGAAGCGGTGCGCCGCCGGCCCTATCAGGTCGTGCTGTTCGACGAGGTCGAAAAAGCCCATCCCGACGTCTTCAACATCCTGCTCCAGGTGCTCGACGACGGCCGCCTCACCGACGGACAGGGGCGCACGGTCGACTTCACCAACACGCTGATCATCCTGACCTCGAACCTCGGCAGCCAGGCGATCGCGGCGCTGCCCGACGAAGCGCCGGTCGAACAGGCCGAACCCGCGGTAATGGAGGTGGTGCGCGCGCATTTCCGGCCCGAGTTTTTGAACCGGCTCGACGAGATCGTGCTCTTCAACCGGCTCGCGCAGCAGCATATGGGCGGCATCGTCGACATCCAGGTCGCGCGCGTCCAGAAACTGCTCGCCGACCGCAAGGTCATACTCGACCTCACCGACGCCGCGCGCGCGTGGCTCGGGCGGGTCGGTTATGATCCGGTGTACGGTGCGCGGCCGCTCAAGCGCGCGGTGCAGAAATATCTGCAGGACCCGCTCGCCGACCTGATCCTGAAGGGCGAGGTCAAGGACGGCTCGACGATCAAGGTCGACGAAGGCGACGGGGCGCTGAAACTGACTTCGGCATAAACAAGGAGGGCGGCAGAAATGCCGCCCTTTTCTCTACCTCGATCCGCCGCTCAACACGTGCCCGTCGCGCGGCAGTCGCCCGCCTTGCTCGACATGGCATCCATCGTGTCGCGCGAATCCTGGTTGCCCTGTGCCCACAGCCGCTTCCACTGCTCGTTGGTGTGGCAGACACGCGCCTTTTTCACGAGCGAGCCGACCTCCTCGATCTTGCGGCATTTGATAAAGTCGGGATGCGTCGGCGCCAGCCCGACATTATAGGCTTTGATTTCGGTCCCAGTCATCGTCGAGGCGGGCCGGTCGAGCGGCGGCCGACGATCGGTGGCGGCAGCGGTCGCCGGCGCGCTCGACGCGGCGAGCGAAAGCGCGATCATCATGGTCAGCATGGCAGGCCCCTTCTATTGCGGGCGAATCTCGGGCATCGTGGTCCCCGCGGGCTCTTGCGAATTGCTCCAGCCGCGGGCCAGCGTTTCCATCGAATCGCGCGCGTCCTGATTGCCCTTGTCGGTAACGCGTTTCCATTCGGCGTTGGTGTTGCACACCCGCAGCTTCTTGACGAGCGACCCCGGCTGTTCGATCCGGCGACAGCGAATATAGCCGGCATCGGTCGCCGCCCGGCCCTGATTATAAGCGTCGATTTCGGCGCCCGACATTTCGGACGGCGTCCGGGCGAGCGGGATTTCGGTTTCGCTGGCAAGGGCGGGAGCGGCCGACATGCAGATCAAAAGCCCCAGGCAGACGGCGTTACGCATCGTCACTCTCCTTCACGGCACGCCGCGTTCAGTTCGACGAATTACCCGCACCGCTAACAAAATGCTCGGTCGTGTCGCGCGCATTCTGGCTGCTGTTCGCGATAACCTGTTTCCACTTTTCGTTCGTGTAGCAGGTGCGGTTCTTCTTCACGAGCGAACCGATCTCGAGCATCTTGCGGCATTTGATATAATAGGGGTGAGTCTGGGCAAGCCCCTCATTATACGCCTTGATCTCGGTCGGCGTCATCGCCGAGGGCGGCTTCGACGGCGGTGCGCGGTCGGCGCCGGCCGCCGATTCGGCGGCGAAAGCGGCGGGCGCAGCGAACAACGCGGCCGCGACAAATGCTGGCAAAATGCGGTTCATGAAATTCCTCCTACCGCGGGCCCCACCCGCAGCCTCATAAGCCATATCATATGGGGCATCGCCCCTTTCGCAAAGCTGAATTTCGGCGGTCGTCATACGGCCCGGCCCGCGGAAAGCCTAGCGCGGAACGGCATAGCCCGACGCATCGGCCGACGCGAAATAGCGCCGCAGCAAATCGCGTTCGCGCTCACCCAGATGCGGGTTCCAGACATCGAAGATCAGCACCGCGCGCAGCGCGTCGCTGTCGTTCCACGCCTCATGCTCGATCGTGTCGTCAAAGGCGAACGCCGTGCCCTCCTCCCACGCGCGCGTCTCGCCGCCGACGCGAAAGCCGCAGCCCGGCGGAACGATCAGCGGCAGGTGGACGATCGCGCGCGTATTGGTGACGCCGGTGTGCGGCGGGATGCGCGTATGCGGTTTCAGCATCGAGAAGAAGGCGCTCGGTGCGCGCCCCGGAATACGCGCGCCCGGGATCGCCGCGAGCGCGGCCGCCGTCGCGGGGCAGCGATCGAGCACCGCCTGGTTCGGCTCGCCATATTCCCAGAGGAAGCAAGCCCCCCAGTCGAGCCGGTTGTCGAGCCCCGACCAGATCGATTCGGGCGTTCCCGCGTCCATCTTCACATAGGGACGCAGCGCCTCGCCCGGATCGTCGAGCAGCGCCTGCAACTCGGCCCGGATCGCATCGGTTTGCGCCTCGATTTCGGCGAACCACGGGAAATGGCTGCGGTCGAAAAATTCGTCGGCGGGCAGAAAGGGGTAATAGATGCCCGCGCATTCATTCTGATAGATGCGGCGGCGGCCGAGCGCGCTCGCGATGAAAGCCTCGCCGCGGCGCGCCTCGGTTTCCGACAGATCGCCGCGGACCGCGCCGAACGCGCCCGACGCCGCGGAGAACATCGTATCGGTCGCCGCCGCGACAAAAGCCTGCCCGTGCGCAAGCAGCGCTTCGAGCGGCGGCGGCACCGGATTGAGCTGTCCGCCGAGCGCGATCGCCGCGCTCCACGCCGCGAGCGCGGCGCCCTTGTCGCCCCGTGCTTCGTGGCGTTCCGCTTTACGAATCCACGCCATCAGATCGCGCCGATCGATCGCCAACGCGGCCTCGAGCGCCGTCAGTTCGCGCTCATCCTCGCCGAGCGCGCGCCACGCGGAGGCGAGATTGCGCTGCAGGGCTCCGGACTGCGGATCGCCCGAAATCGCCACCGCGAAATGCCGCGCTGCGGCCGCGGCGTCCCCGGCTTGCAGGGCCGAAATTCCAAGCCGATTTGCCTCGACGGCCGAGGCGGGTGGGGGTGCGCTGGTCATAAGGGTCAGGGCTTGACCAGCGCGCGCTCGAGGCGTCGAAATGGCGAAGATATTGCCTTCGCGTGGCCCCCGCCGATGGTGGTTCCATCTGCAAGGCCGCGCGGAGGCGATATCGAAGCCATTTCGACGTCCCCCAAATCAAGCGGAGGGAGGGATTTGACCGATTTTGTCCATGGCTGCGTCAGCGAGCCTTGGAATATATTCATATGCCTGCGTCTCGCTTCCTTGCCCTGAACAAAATCGCTTCAAACCTCGAGCGCGCGCTGGCCAGGTCCTGACCCTCACATGCTTGCCATCGGCAGGGGCAATCGGCAAGGTCGATTGATGACCGCCGCGCTTTCCGTGACCGCCATTCTGGGCGACGCCAATTGGCTCGCGCACCGCTATGATCCGGGCCACGATGCCATTCATTTTCGCCGCGTCGATCGCGCAGCGCGAGCGGGCGTTCCGTTCCTTACCGATCTGCATCTCGGCGAAGAAGCCAGGCCGGCCGTGTTGCGGCGGACCGACTGCCGTGACGCGGCGGCAAGCGGACCCGTGCCGGTCCATTTCCTCTTCCATTCGGCCTATTGCGCATCGACGATGCTCGCGCAGGCGCTCGACCAGCCCGGTATCGCGACCAGCCTGTCCGAGCCGGTTTTGCTCAACGACATGGTCGGTTGGCGCCGCCGCGGCGCCAGCCCGCGCGACCATGCCGCGGTGATGGACGATGCGCTGGCGATGCTCGGCCGCGGTTTTACGGCGGACGAGGCGGTGATCCTCAAGCCGTCGAATATCTTCAATCCGCTCGCGCGCGGCGCGTTGACGCTGCGGCCGCAGGCACGCGCGATCCTGCTCCATGCCCCGCTGCGCGATTTCCTGCTGTCGGTCGCGCGCAAGGGCATGTGGTGCCGGCTGTGGTGCCGCGAACTGCTCGAGGGCTATCTGGCCGACGGTTATGTGCAGCTCGGGTTCGAAGCACGCGACTATTTCCGCCAGTCGGACCTGCAAGTTGCGGCGGTGGGCTGGCTCGCCCAGCAACAAGCCTTCGCCGCGCTGCTCGCATGGGCGCCGGGCCGGATTGCCTCGCTCGACAGCGAGGCGCTGACACAGAACCCCGTCGCGGCGGTCGCGGCGGCGATGGATCATCTGGGGCTCCCGGGCGATCGCACCGCGATCGCCGATCATCCCGCGCTCGGCCGCAACAGCAAATCGGGCGCACCCTTCGCGGCGGGCGAACGGCAGCGCGATCTGGCCGCAGCCGAAACCGCCTATGGCGAGGAAATTGCGCAGGTCGTTGGTTGGGCCGAGGCCGTCGCCGATCAGGCCGACATTCCGCTCGCTCTGCCGGGGTCGCTTTTGACGCGCTGACGCCCGCCGGATTGGCGGCCGATCGCCTTTTCCGGCGCTTTCGGTAGCTAACGACCGATTGCGGACATTCTTCTCCCCTCCCGCTTGCGGGAGGGGTCGGGGGTGGGCAGGAACGTTGCTATGGCCCACCCCGCTGCGGCTAGCCAGCAAGCTGGCAAGCCTCGCTGCCCCTCCCGCCTGCGGGAGGGGAGAGATCGTCAGTTCCCCACCCCAAAGCCGCCATTCACCCCGCCCCTCCGGCGCCATAGAAAAAGGGGCGGACATCGCTGTCCGCCCCCAATTCTTGCCGAAGCGTGAAGCGACTAGAACTTCAGCTTTGCCGACACAGCGTAACGACGACCCAGGGCGTCGTAGGACGACGGGAAGGTGTTGCCGCTGTTGTAGGTGGTCGAACCGATCGAGTTGCCGACGATCGGCGGCTTCTTGTCGAGCAGGTTCTGCACGGTCGCGGTGAACGTCAGATTGTCGCTGACGTTGAAACGCGCGGTCAGGTCGAAATAATGCGCCGCCTTGATCTTGCGGAACTTCGGATCGACGACGCAAGCACCCGGATCGGCACCGTCGAAGTCGGGGCAGCCCTGGTCCGCGAGCGGCAGAAGGACGCCTGCACCATTGCGGTTCGCAGCGTCGGCAGCCGCACGATCGGCTTCGAGCTGCGCCGGTTCGAACGACACGCTATCCTGCCAGCGCCACAGCAGCGACAGGTCGACCTTGTCAAAGCCGAGCGTGAAGCGGTTCGAGAACTGGAGTTCGGGCTGGATCGAGCCGGTGAACGAACAGTTGACGCTGTAATAGCCGACGCATTCGCGGTTCAGCGAAGCGGGATCGGCCGCGTTCGCCTTGAACTTCGAGCTGCGCGTCCAGTTGCCGACGAACCCCCAATCGAGGCTCGCGAAGCCCAGATCCATATTGTAGTTCATCAAGAGGTCGACACCGTCGGTGAACAGGCGGCCCTGGTTGTTCGTCGTGCCGAACAGGCCCGGGGTGGTCGCCGGATCGCCGTCGAGACCGCCGGTGATCGGGTTACGACGGATCGACGTACAAGCTGCGCTGGTGGCGTCGAGGTCGTCGAAACAGGCCGCGATGATGTCGCCCGGAAGCGGCACGCCCAGAACGTCGGTGATCTTGATGTTGTAATAATCGACCGACAGGTTGAAGCGCGGCAGGAAGTCGGGCTGGAAGACCAAGCCCGCCGTCCAAGTGTTGGCCTTTTCGGGCTTCAGGTTCAGGTTACCACCGGTGGTGATATTCGCCTGAGCCGCGGTCGGGTTGGTGATCGAGCCGATCGTACCCACCGGAGCACCCTGAGCAAGACAGACCGCGCGCAGGGCGGCGTTCCCGACCGGAGCGGCGCCGGCGCAGGGATCGATACCCAGGTTGGTCAGGCCCACCGAGGTCGGCGTGAACAGTTCACCGATGTTCGGCGCGCGGACCGCGCGGCTGTAGTTGCCGCGGAACTTGACGCCAGCACCCGGTTCCCAGCTGCCGCCGGCTTTCCAGGTGGTGGTGTTGTAACCACCGGCGCCCTTGATGCTGTAATCCGAATAACGGATACCGGCTTCGAGGGTGAGGCTTTCGAAGAAGGGCTTGTCTTCGATCAGCGGCGCGACGATTTCGGCATAAGCTTCATACACGTCATAGCCACCGTCGATGTCGGGAGCCGCACCGCCGGCGCCACCGAGTTCACCCGGGGTCTTGGCGAGAAGATCCGACGCCTGCTGCGCGGTGTATTTGCGATATTCGCCGCCGAGAGCAAAGCCGATCGGCTGAACTGCGCCCGGCGAAGCGAAGCCGAGGTCGCCCGAGATGATCGCGCGAACCTGCGACAGCGAAGTGCGGTTGGTCGACGTGCTGTTTTCCGTCAGATAGCCGGCCATCGCCGGGGTGATCGAGCCTTCGGGGCCAAAGATGTTGACCGGAACGCAGCCCGCGTTGCCGCTCTGGCAGGTCGTGGTGTTGTTGGCCAGCGACGCGTCGCGGAAGCGCGACTGCAGCGTGTAGTTCTGGATCGTCTGGATATTTTCGGACTCGCCATAGGCGCCTTCGATGTTCCAGTCGATCGTGTCGGTGATGCCGCCACGCGCGCCGACGCGATAGTCGAAGAAGGTCGTCTGATAATCGCTGATGCGCGGACCGACTTCGGGGGTACGACGGTTCAGCGTCACGCCGGGGTTCGGGTTGTAACCCTCGCCAGCCGCGACCACACCGTCATTGTTGACGTCGAATGCGACAAAGCCGCCAGCGCCAAGCACTTGGTAGCCAGCAGACCCCGGGCCGGTCGACGCCGCACCGGCGTCGCACTGAGCCTGAGTGAAGCGCGGCGTGTAGATGTCCGGACGCGGGTTCACGTCAAACGCGCAGAACTGGTTGCGCAGCGCGGCGGGCAGATACGGGTTGTTCAGATTGATCGGCACCGTACCGCCGAACGAGCCTGACGGCGCGATGATCGTCGAAACCTTGTTCTTCGAGAACATGCCGCGCGCATAGACTTCGATCGCGTCCGACACTTCATAATTTGCCTGGCCATAGATGTTATAGCGCTCGAACGGCGTCTGGAAGATGTTGAACGGGTTGAAGTTGTAGGTGGCAAAGGTGCCGACGCCCTGGCCAGCAGCGTTGACCTGGCGCAGGCCACCGTTGGCGGCGCCGCCCGGGTTGGCGACATAGATCGGTGTGCCATCGGGGTTGCGGCCGGTGAAGATCGACTCCGGCGTTGTGTTCGGGACGCCGCCAGTGAGCGGGCGGGTGCCGGCGAAGCGCGACGGAACCGAGGTGCCCGAACCGATGAACGTGTCCGAATAGCTGTCGAGCGTGTTGGTCGAGAAAGGACGCGCACCCTGATAGACGGGGTCAGCCTGCTGATAACCGATGCTCAGCACGGCGTTACCGCGGCCGTCGTCGAAGTTCGCGCCGATGGTAGCGTCGACGCGGAAGACGTTGCCGTCGCCCCGTTCGGTGATCTGTTCCGAAGCGGTGACTTCCAGACCGGCGAAATCGCGCTTGGTGATGAAGTTCACCACGCCGGTGATGGCGTCGGCGCCATAGGTGGTCACGGCAGCGCCGGTCAGCGCGTCGACGCGCTCGATCAGGGCCAGCGGGATGTTGTTAAGGTCGACGCGGCCGTTGACGTCCGACGGAGCGACGCGGTTGCCGTTCAGAAGGACGATGTTGCGGGTCGAGCCGAGGCCGCGAAGATCGACGTACGAACCGCCGCTGTTGCCGTTGTTGACGGCCGAACCCATGTTCGGGACGACGCCCGGCAGTTCGCGCAGGACTTCTTCGGCGACGTTCGACTGCTTCAGTTCGATCGTGTCCGAGGTCGTGACGTTGACCGGGGTCGACTGTTCGAGGTTCGGGTTGCGGATCAGCGTGCCGGTGACGACGATTTCCGACTGGGTGGCACCTTCTTCGGCGGCGTCCTGCGCAAAGGCAGGAGCCGAAACCAGGGCGACGCTCAGTACGAGCGGCGCAGCGCCTAGTCTCAGCTTGGAATATTGGGTTTTCTTCACAGTGCAGTCCCTTGCTACTGGTGGATTGAATTACCCGGACCGCTAAGCGCGACCAGCCGAAGCCGACGCGCACAGATGCCCCGATAGCGTGCGGGATGTAACTTCGTTCATGTCGAGTAAAGCGAATTCCCGGCGCAATCGGCGGTTTCAAAGGCCATTGTGACGTATTTGCAACAAACCCGGGAATCGGCGAAATACAATATGCTGCATCGCGCCATTCACGACATTTTGTTTCAATGGTTACGAGTTCGCGACCATCGAGCCAGGCTCAGCCGCCGATCGGTCCCGCCAGCTTGCCGGGGTCGAGCCGCGCGCCCTGCCATTTCAGCCCCCAGTGCATATGCGGCCCCGTCGCGCGGCCGGTGCGGCCGACGGTCCCCAGCACCTGTCCTTGCACGACCCGGTCGCCGACCCTGACGTCGAGCCGCTGGCAATGGAGAAAGGCGCTCGACAGCCCCATGCCATGATCGACGATCAGCAGATTGCCCTCGAGCGTGAAGGGGGTGCTCGCGGCGAGCACGACGACGCCGTCGGCGGGCGCCACGAACGGCGTTCCCGCCGGCACCGCGACATCGGTGCCGCTGTGATAGCTGCCCGGTTTGCCCTGATAGACGCGCTGCGACCCGAAGAACCCCGACAGGCGCCCCGTCACCGGCCAGCGGAATGTCTGCCGCCAGCCGTCGGAGACGACCTGCATATCGCGCGCCGCGGCGATCTCAGCGAGTTCGGCGGGGCGGCGGCGTTCGAAATCGGCGTCGCTCGCCGCGCTGCCGCGATAGGGCGCGTTGATATGTTCGAGCCGCCAGCTGCCGGGCGCGACCGCGATGACGCGCTCGACCGCGCGCCCATCGGCGATCGTCGCGACCAGCCGCGCGCTTGCCCCGGCATCGCGGTCGAACGCGATCAGGAAGCGTCCATCGGCGGCGAGCGGAATCGCCTTGCCGTCGAGGGTGAGCGTGCGCGTGTCGCTTGGCGCCTGCCCGATCATCGCCGCACCCTGTTCGGCCAGTCCGGCGAGCGTGAAGCCGGGACGCGCAGGGACGCGCGGCGGCGCGGGCGGAGATGGCGGCGTGGCGGCGGGCTGAACCGTCGGCCGCGGCGCGGGCCTGGCATCGGTCCCGGCGGGCGGGACGCAGCCCGCGGCAATAATCAGGAGCGCCAACGCCGCCCCCTGCCGCAACCCGCCGGCCCCGAACCTCATGCCTTGCGCGCGGCGTCCAGTTCGGCCTGCACCGATATCTCGGCACTGGCATAGGGTGACTGCCGGGCGACCGACCAGTAACGCAACTCGTCGAGCCCGATCGGCGCGCCGCTCACCGCGCACAGCACATGGTCGCCGGGCGCGAGGACGCGGAACCCGTTCGGTCCATATTGCAGGCGGGCAAGGCGGTTGCGGCTGGCGATCAACATGATTCTCTATCCATTCAGCGGGCAAGTCAGGCCGCAACTATACCAGCATCGCGCCCCACGGCCACCCCGCCAATCTCAGAAGAGCTCGCCCTGCCCCCGCTTGGGCTCCGCAGGCGAAGACTTGCGCGGCGGTTTGGACGTGGGCGGCGAAGGCGCGCTATCGCCGTCGCCGACCGCGACCGGCACCTCGCCGTCGGCGAACTGCAGCTGCAGATTCTGGGCAGCGCGCGCCTTGGCCGCCGTCGTCACGATCGCACCGCCGCTATCGCGCACCATCGCATAACCACGCGACAGCAAAGCGCGCGGGTCGAGGCTGTCGAGCAATCGCCCCAGCCCGTCGAGCAGCGCCCGGTCGCGGTCCCAGCGCCGCGCGAGCAAAGCCGGGCGCAGCGCCGCCCCGCGCGTCGCGAGCCGTTCCGAAATCACCGCCAGCCGGTGGCGCTGGCTGCGGTCGAGCCGGTCGCCCGCATCGTCGAGCCGCTGGCGCTGCGGCGCATAGAGCGCATCGCGCTTCGGCAGGTGGCGCGCCAGCGCCGTCAGCCGCTCGCTCGCCAGCGACTGATGGCGGTTCGCCGCACCGATGATGCGGCCGTTCCATGTTGCCAGCTGCGCCTGCAGCTCGGCGCGCACCGGCACCGCCATCTCGGCCGCCGCGGTCGGCGTCGGCGCGCGCACGTCGGCGGCATAGTCGGCAAGCGTCACGTCGGTCTCGTGCCCCACCGCGCTGATCGTCGGGATGCGGCAATCGGCGATCGCGCGCACGACGACCTCCTCGTTGAACGCCCACAGATCCTCGATCGACCCGCCGCCGCGCGCGACGATGACGAGGTCGGGGCGCGGCACCGGGCCGCCGGGCGCGATCGCGTCGAAGCCGCGAATCGCATTGGCGACCTGCGCCGCGGCGCCGTCACCCTGCACCAGCACCGGCCAGACGATGACATGCGTCGGACAGCGATCGGCCAACCGATGAAGAATGTCGCGGATCACCGCCCCGGTCGGCGAGGTCACCACGCCGATCGTGCGCGGCAGATAGGGCAGCCGCTCATATTTGCGTTCGCGGTCGAACAGCCCCTCGGCGCCGAGCCGCGCCTTCAATTTCTCGAAGAGCAGCATCAGCGCGCCCTCGCCCGCGACCTCGAGCGTATCGACGACAAGCTGATATTTCGACCGCCCCGGATAGGTGGTGAGCTTGCCGGTCGCGATCACCTCGATCCCGTCCTCGGGCCGGAAGGCGAGGCGCGCCGCCTGCCCCTTCCACATCACCATGTCGATCAGCGCATTATCGTCCTTCAGCGCCGCATAAAAATGCCCCGACGCCGCACGTTTCGTCCCCGACAATTCACCCCGCACGCGCACGCGCGCGAAGCCGTCCTCGACCGTGCGCTTGATCGCCGCCGACAATTGGCTGACCGACAGCGCCGGTGCATTGTCGCCGGGCGCCGCCTCGGCTAACAGCCGCGCTTCGGTGCCATCGTCGGACGCCGTATCGGGAAAAGGGACTGACATGAATATCCTGCTGGTCGGATCGGGGGGCCGCGAACATGCGCTCAGCTGGCAGTTGGCACAATCGCCAAGCTGCGCCAAGCTCTATGCCGCACCGGGCAACCCGGGGATCGAAGCGCACGCCGAATGCGTCGCGATCGCCGCCGATGATCTCGATGGCCTGATCGCGTTCGTCCGTGCCCATACGATCGATTTCGTCGTCGTCGGTCCCGAAGCCCCGCTCGTCGCGGGGCTGGCCGACCGGCTCGGCGAGATCGGCGTCCCGACCTTTGGCCCCCGCGCCGCCGCTGCGCGGCTCGAAGGGTCGAAGGGCTTCACCAAGGATCTGTGCGCGCGCGCCGACATTCCCACCGCCGCCTATGTCCGCTGCACCAGCGCCGACGAAGCGCTCGCGGTGCTCGAAGGCTTTTCGATTCCCGTCGTGATCAAGGCCGACGGCCTCGCCGCGGGCAAAGGCGTGATCATCGCCGAAACGCAGGCCGAGGCTGAAGCCGCGATCGACGACATGTTCGATGGCGCCTTCGGCGGCGCGGGCGCCGAGGTGGTGATCGAGGAATTTATGACCGGCGAGGAGGCGAGCTTCTTCGCGCTCTCCGACGGCACCGACGTGATCGCTTTCGGCAGCGCGCAGGACCACAAGCGCGTCGGCGACGGCGACGTCGGGCCGAACACCGGCGGCATGGGCGCGTACAGCCCGGCACCCGTGCTCACGGCCGATCTCGAAGCCGCGGTGATGGACCGTATCATCCGGCCGACCGTGGCGACGCTCGCGGCCGAAGGGACGCCCTATGTCGGCGTGTTGTTCGCGGGGCTGATGCTCACCGATGCCGGGCCGAAGCTAATCGAATATAACGCCCGCTTCGGCGATCCCGAATGCCAGGTGCTGATGACGCGCTACGCCGGCGACCTCGCCGCGCTGCTCCACGCCGCCTCGACCGGCACGCTCGCGGGCGCCGCCCCGCCCGCGTTCGCCAGCGATTATGCGCTGACCGTCGTGATGGCGGCGAACGGCTATCCCGCCACCCCCGAAAAGGGCGGCGCGATCCACGGCATCGCCGACGCCGAGGCCCGCGGCGTGCGCGTCTTCCACGCCGGAACGGCGCGCGAGGGTGGCCAGATCGTCGCCGCAGGCGGGCGCGTGCTGGGCGTCACCGCGACGGGGCGCACCGTGACCGAGGCGCAGGCGCGCGCCTATGCCGCGGTCGACAAGCTCGATTTCCAGACCGGCTTTTGCCGCCGCGATATCGGCTGGCGCGAGGTCGCGCGCGAAGCCGAGTGAAGTTTCCGACGAGGAAATTCATGGTGGTGCGTTCGTTAAGGTAGACCCGGCACATAAGCCCGCATAGGCTTACCGAAAATCACAAGCGGAGAAGATCATGATTTGGCTTCAGGAAAACTGGATTATCGCGGTCGTCGGCCTCGTCGTTGCCGTCGTGCTGCTGTGGTGGCTGTTCGGACGCTCGAAACCCGAAGACATCGCACCGACCGTCGTCGAACCGGCGAAACCCGCGAAACCGCTCGAACCGGTAAAACCCGAAATCATCGCCGCCGAACCCGCACGCTTTAAGCCGCTCGAACCCAAAGCGCCGCCCGCCGCGCCGCCGCCCGCGCCCGAACCGGTCGCCAAGGCCGCTCCGTCGGCCTCCGAGCCCGCACCCGCTCCAAAACCCGCACCCGTCGCCGAGCCGGTTGCCAAAGCCGCGCCCCCGGCCCCCAAGCCCGCCGCAAAGCCGAAAACCGCCGCAAAGCCTGCCGCGAAGAAAACCACGGTGAAGGAACCGGCGGCGAAGCCCGCAGCAAAGCCCGCGACCAAGGCGGCCAAGCCCGCAGCTAAAAAGGTCGCCAAACCGGCGCCCGCAAAGGCGGCCACTGCCATTCCCGAAGAACCGACCGTTCCGCCGCCGCCCGCCACAAAGCCCGCTTCGCCAGCGCCCAAAACCGGCGCCGACAATCTGCAACTGCTGAAAGGCGTCGGCCCCAAGCTCGCCGTCCTGCTAGGCGGCCTTGGCGTCTCCAGCTTCCAGCAGATCGCCGACTGGACCGACGCCGACATCGCGCGCATCGATCCAGAGCTCGGCACCTTCCAGGGCCGCATCGCGCGCGACAATATCGTCGACCAGGCGGGCTATCTCGCGCGCGGCGACAAGGCCGGGTTCGAGGCGAAATATGGGGCGCTGGGCGGAGAGCTATAAAGCCACTAGCGACCGGACGCGGACCTTCATTTTCGTCATCCCGGACTTGATCCGGGATCCCGCTTTTTTGACGCATCGACTGGGCTCGACCTCAAGCGGGACCCCGGATCAAGTCCGGGGTGACGAAGAAAAATGGAGCGGACGTCCGCACCCCACCCCAAAGCGGAAGCGGCCCCGCAAAATTCGCTTTCCTACATTCCTACGCCATGCTCCAAACTGGCCGATGGAACCGACATACCCTGCCTCACCGCTGCTCGCCGGCACAGTCCTCGCCTTCCAGCCCGTCCCGCAGCAGCGCCGCCGCGCCGACGGCTGGACACCGGCCACCCAGCAATGCTTCATCTACGCGCTCGAAGCGATGGGCTCGGTCGGACAGGCGGCGCGCGCCGTCGGCATGGGCCGGGCATCCGCCTATCGCCTTCGCGAACGGCCCGGGGCGGCAAGCTTTGCCGCAGCATGGGACAGCGCAATCGCGACAGGGCGCACGCACCAGTTCAGCATCGCGATGGACCGGGCGCTCAACGGCGTCACCGTCGTCCGCGTCCTGAAGGGCGGCGCAATCGATGTCAGTGGCGGCCCGGACATGGCGGTCGTTCACGCCGCGCTGCGTGACGAAGCCGTGCCACCGCATCTCCTTAAAGCGACAAAGGAGACAGAATGACGGCGTACGTCCGTATCTTTTGTCGCCTTAAGGCCGTAATCGGCGCAGCGTCACTCGACGTCGTCGTCCTTCGGCTTGCGCACGTCGCTGACCAGCAGCTTGTCGATTTTGCGCCCGTCCATGTCGACGATCTCGAAGCGCCAGCCCTTGTCGGTGAAACGCTCGCCTTCCTTGGGCAGATGCTTGAGGATCGCGAGCGCGTGGCCCGCGGCGGTCGCATAATCGCGGTCGTCGCCGAGTTCGATCCCCAGCCGTTCGGCCATCTGGTCGGCGGGCATCGATCCCGCGATCAGCAGGCTGCCGTCTTCGCGCTCGACGACAAAGGGCTCGCTGCCGATGTCCTGATCCGACGCGAATTCGCCGGCGATCGCGGCGAGCAGGTCGGCGGGCGTCACCAGCCCTTCGAAATGGCCATATTCGTCGTGGACGAACAGCATCGGCACGTCGGCGGCGCGCAAGGCTTCGAGCGCGTCCATCGCGTCGATCTGGTCGTGGATCACCTTCGCCGGCCGCATCAATTGCTCCAGGTCGAGCGTCTCGCCCTGGAACAGCGCCGCGGCGATGTCGCGCGCCTGCACGACACCGACGATATCGTCGACCGACCCGCGCGCGACGGGCAAACGGCTGTGCGGCGTTTCGACCAGCTTGTCGCGCACGCCGCGCGCGTCGAGCGAGACATCGACCCAGTCGACATCCTTGCGCGGCGTCATCACCTCGCGCACCGGCCGGTCGGCAAGGCGCACGACGCCCGAGATGATCGCGCGTTCGCTTTCCTCGATCACCCCCGATTTCGACGCCTCGGCGACGATCAGGTGCAATTCCTCGGCGGTCACGCGATCTTCCGATTCGCGTTTAAGCCCGAGCAGGCGAAAGACGAGCGCCGAGCTCGCGTCGAGCAACCCGACGAGCGGCGCGCCGATTTTCGACAGCCAGTACATCGGCACCGCCACCGCGATCGCGATCCGTTCGGGCGCGCGCAGCGCGAACTGCTTGGGCACCAGCTCGCCCGCGATCAGCGAGAAATAGGTGGTGAGCGCGATGACGGCGGCAAAACCCGCCGCCTCGGCCGTTTCGGCTTCGAGGCCCAGCCAGGCCGAAAGCCGGTCGGCGACGGGCTGACCGAGGCTTGCGCCCGAATAGGCGCCGGTCAGCACGCCGATCAGCGTGATGCCGACCTGCACCGTCGACAGGAAGCGGCCGGGGTCGGAGGCGAGCTGGCGCGCGATCTTCGCGCCGCGGCTGCCGCGCTTCTCGGCCGCCTGCAATCGCGGGTCGCGCGACGAGACGATGGCCAGTTCGGACATGGCGAAAACGCCGTTGAGGAGGACGAGGACCGCGATGATCGCCACATCGGACCAGGGGAAGGGGGTCATTGGGCGCTCGTACGGCGCATCGGCGCCCGGCCCCTGTCAGCGTCGGTCATGTCCGCCCTATAAGCGAAAGGCGGCGCATTGCACAATGGCGCACACCTGAATGCCCTGCTCAGTCGGCATTCAGGTGAATTTTGGAACCAGATCGCCAGCCATATGTTATCGGCAAGGAAGGGCGGCATGCAAAGGACGCGAGGCATCCGCCGGATAAAGGGAGCGAAAAAGATGAACAGCAGGACGATCAAGCTCACCATATTGACCAGCATCGGCGCGATCGCGCTGACGGGCTGCGTCACCGATCCCGTGACCGGCGAGCGCAAGATTTCGAAGGCCGCGATCGGCGGCGTCGGCGGCGCGCTCGGCGGCTATCTGCTCGGCGACCTGATCGGCGGGCGCAACAGCCGCACCGAGGAAATCGTCGGCGCGGGCATCGGCGCGGTCGCCGGCGCGGGCGTCGGCTATTATATGGACCAGCAGGAAAAGAAGCTGCGCGAACGCACCGCGGGCACCGGCATCGACGTCGAGCGCCAGGGCGACCAGCTCGTGCTCAACATGCCCGGCGACGTGACCTTCGACCTCAACAGCGCGATGGTGAAATCGCAGTTCCGCAGCGCGCTCGACAGCGTCGCCTCGACGCTCGCCGAATATCCGAGCACCTATATCGACGTGTACGGCCACACCGATTCGACGGGCAGCGACACCTATAACCAGGGTCTGTCCGAACGCCGCGCCGCGTCGGTCGCCGACTATCTGGGCGGCCGCGGCATCCAGCGCGCGCGCATGGCGACGCTCGGCTACGGCGAATCGCAGCTCAAATGCTCGCCCGAACGCAGCGAGACCGATTATCAGTGCAACCGCCGCGTCGAAATCCGCATCGCGCCGGTCACCCAGTCCGACGTCAACGCGGCGCAGTAACCAGTTCCATTCCCGTGGAAAAGAAAGGGCGTCGCCGAAAGGCGGCGCCCCTCTTTATCCGAGGCTCGGGAAGCTCGCCTTCAGCCCGTCGATCACAAACTGCGCCGCGAGCGCCGCGAGCAGCACGCCGAGCAGGCGCGTAATCACCGCCTCGCCCTTGTTGCCGATCAGCCGCATCAACGGCCCCGCCGAAAGCAGCGCGGCGAGCGTCAGCAGCAGCACGAGCAGCAGTGCGCCAAAGATCACGAAAGCACGCTCGAGCCCATTGTTCTGCGACACGAGCAGCATAACCGACGCGATCGACCCCGGCCCCGCAAGCATCGGCATCGCCATCGGGAACACCGACACATCCTCGATTTCCGGAGTCGCGATCACCTTCTCGGCGCGCTGTTCGCGGCGTTCGGTGCGCTTTTCGAACACCATGTCGATCGCGATGATGAACAGCATGATCCCGCCCGCGATGCGGAAACTGTCGAGATCGATGTGGAGGAAGCTCAGCAGCGCCTCGCCGAACATCGCGAAGAAGACGAGGATCAGCCCCGCGATCACCGTCGCACGGATCGCCATCGAACGCCGCTGCGCCGCGCTCGCTCCGGTGGTCAGGCTGGCATAAATCGGTGCACAGCCCGGCGGATCGATGACGACGAACAGCGTAACGAACGCCGAGATGAAAAGATCGATCATGGCTGCTTCGGCGCCGCGACCCGGTCGTCGATGACGGTCGCCATGTCCTTGCCGTCCCAGAGGCGGATCGTCACGCGGCGCGACTTGTCGCCGCGGACGGTCGACGTCCAGCTCAAGGTCTGGTCGGGCGACAGGCCGACCGCCCTATCCTCACCCTCGCCGCCCGCCTCGATCGGCACCGCGGGCCGTGAACCGCAAACCGCCTGTTTCGATGCGATGAACTCGGGGGCCTCGCGCGGCGTCGCCAGCGCATCGCCATGGTCGAGGATCCAGGTGAGCTTGCCCTTCCTGGGATCGCGCAGCCAAACCGTGGTAAAAAAGCCGGCCTCCGCCCCCTTCTGCCAGGCACCCGTGGTCGCACCGGCGTTGCCGTCGCAGCTGACATAGACCGCGTGCGGCTGCCACTTCACGGCTTCGGCGGGATCCTTCTGCGACTTAAGCCAGTCGCGCGCCTTCACGCGCTGCGGCACGAACATCACCGCCTCCGGCGCGGCGGTTTCGCGAAACGCCGTCCATTGCCCCTTTTCCTGCGCCAATCGGGCAAAGCCGATCTCGGCGGCGATGAAGGCGCTGGGGTTCGGTCCGAGCGGCCGGTTGCGAATATCGCCGGGATCGCCCGCGCAGCCCGTAAGCAACGACAGGGCAAGCGCGAGAACCAGCAGACGGTGCATCAAAAACCCCCCGGATCGGCAAGACCCGCGCGGCGGTGCGCGGCGACGAGCGTGTTGCGCAGCAGGCACGCGATGGTCATCGGGCCAACCCCGCCGGGCACCGGCGTGATCGCATCAGCGACCGCGGCGACGCTGTCATAATCGACGTCGCCGACGAGCCGGCCTTTCGCCGCGCCGTCGGCGGGCGGCAGGCGGTTGATGCCGACATCGATCACGACTGCACCGGGCTTGATCCAGTCGCCCGTCACCATTTCGGCGCGCCCGACTGCGGCGACGACGATGTCGGCGCGGCGTACCAGAGCGGGCAAATCCTTCGTCCGGCTGTGCGCCATCGTGACGGTGCAGTTGGCGCCGAGCAGCAATTGCCCCATCGGCTTGCCGACGAGGATCGAGCGGCCGACGACGATCGCGTCCTTGCCCGACAGATCGCCGAGCAGGTCCTGCAGCAGCAGCAGGCAGCCATAGGGGGTGCACGGCACCATCCCGGCGATGCCGAGCGCAAGGCGTCCCGCGCTGACCGGGGTCAGCCCGTCGACATCCTTGTCGGGGTCGATCGTCGCGACCGCGGCCTGTTCGTCGAGATGGTCGGGCAGCGGCAATTGCAGCAGGATGCCATCGACCGCTTCGTCGGCATTGAGCTCTCGCAGCAGCGCCTCGACCTCGGTCTGCGTCGCGGTCGCGGGCAGGCGATGCTCGAAGCTTTCCATGCCGGCGGCGACCGTCGCCTTGCCCTTCGACCCGACATAGACCGCGCTCGCCGGATCGTCGCCGACGAGCACGACCGCAAGACCGGGCGCACGCGACGTCGCGGCCTTGAAAGCCGGCACCGCATCGGCGATCCGCGCTCGCAGGCCGGCGGCGAAAGCCTTGCCGTCGATCACCTGCGCAGCGGTCATCAGGCCATTCCGTTGGCGTAGGCGAGCTTCGCGAGATAGTTCAGCACCGGCCCGTCGAGAATGATGATCAGGATCAGCACCAGCATCGGGGTCAGGTCGAGTCCGCCGAAATCGGGCATGATGCGGCGAAACGGACGGTAAAGCGGCTCGGTGATCCGGTCGAGCACGGTCCACAGCTGGCCGACGAACTGGTTGTGCGTGTTGATGACGTTGAACGCGATCAGCCACGACATCACCGCCTGCGCGATGATGAACCACCACAGGACCGTCAGGATGATATGGACGATCTGGAGGAGCATGAGAAGCAAGGCGATTTCTCCGTAAAAGGGTCTTGCCGCGTCTCTTAGCGGTGAATGAGCGTGCCTGCACCCCTCGCGGTGAAAATTTCGAGCAGCATCGCGTGCGGGATGCGCCCGTCGAGGATGACCGCCGCCTCGACCCCGGCATCAACCGCGGCGACGCACGTCTCGACCTTGGGGATCATCCCGCCGGTGATCGTCCCGTCGGCCTTCAGCGTGTCGATCGCCGGGCGATCGAGATCGGTGAGCAGCGCCCCCGACTTGTCGAGCACTCCGGCAACGTCGGTAAGCAGGAAGAAACGTTTCGCGCCCAGCGCGCCCGCAATCGCGCCCGCCATCGTGTCGGCGTTGATATTATAGGTCGCGCCATCGGCGCCGAGCGCGACGGGCGCGACGATCGGGATGAAATTGTCCTTCGTCAAATTGACGAGGATCGTCGGGTCGACCGCGACCGGTTCGCCGACGAAGCCCAGGTCGACATGGCGTTCGATCCCCGAATTGGGGTCGGGTTCGGTGCGGCTGACCTTTTCGGCGAGCACGAGGTTCGCATCCTTGCCCGAAATGCCGACCGCCCGGCCGCCGAGCGCGGCGATCCAGCTGACGATTTCCTTGTTGATCTTGCCCGCGAGCACCATCTCGGCGACCTCGGCGGTCGCGGCGTCGGTGACGCGCAGCCCACCGACGAAGGTCGATTCGATCCCGAGCTGTTTCAGCATCGCGCCGATCTGCGGCCCGCCGCCATGGACGACGACGGGGTTGATCCCGACCGCCTTGAGCAACACGACATCCTCGGCAAAGTCGCGCTGCGCCTCGGGATCGCCCATTGCATGGCCGCCATATTTAATCACGAACGTCTCGCCGGCATAGCGCTGTAGATAGGGCAGCGCTTCGACGAGCGTTTCGGCCTTGGCGAGCAGGTCGGGCATTTTCGAGGGATCGGTCATCGACATCATCCGGCGTTCTTCGCATCAAGGTGGCGGCCCAGCGCAACCACCGCCATCACCAGCAACGGCACCATCACCGCCGACAGGACGACCTTGGCGATCATCTGGCCGAGCATCAGGTCACCGATCGGGCGGACCCCATAGAAGCTGACCGTGATGAAGATCAACGTATCGATGATCTGGCTGAGTGCCGCGGCGACAAAACCGCGCAGCGGCAGCAGCCGGCCGTTGTTCGCGGTCATCCGCGCAAAGAGCCAGACGTTGAGGCTGACCGACACGCCATAAGCGAGAATCCCCGCCGCCATCATGCGCCAGCCCTGTCCGACGATGATCGGGAAAGCCTCCTTGGCCGGCTCGTACATGCCTTCGTCGGTCGGCAATTGCAGCACGAACACCGTCAGGATGATCGCGAGGATCAGCGGAATGAAGCCCAGCCGCACCAGCCGGTCGGCCACGACCCGCCCGTGCAATTCGGCGATCCCGCTCGAAATCGCGATCAGCGTCAAAAAGGGGAAAATCCCGGCCTCGACCGCTAGCGGGCCAAGCGCGACCTGTTTCGCCCCCAGAAAACCGCCGAGCGGAACCATGCCGCCGTAGAGGATCGCGAACAGCAGCAACGAAGGCGCGATCACGCGCGAAGAGCTATTTTCCATCGAGGCCGCTTAATCGCTTTTGCGGGTGCTGGAAAGTCCGAGAAACACGGCTCGGCGCGCGCCTCTTGCCCCATTGTCAAAGGCCGTTAGACAGGCGCATTAAACTTGCGGGGGACGCATCACCATTATGGAACGCCTGATCGGTCTGCTCGGCATCGTCGCATTGCTTGCGATTGCCGTGCTTTTTTCGTCGAACCGCCGCTGGATTCGCCTGCGCATCGTCATCCCCGCTTTCCTGCTCCAGGCCGGCTTCGCCGTGCTCGTCATCGGCACCCCGTGGGGCCGCGCGGTGATCCAGGCGATGTCGAACGGCGTGTCGAACCTCTTGAGCTATGCCGACGAGGGCACAAGGTTCCTTTTCGGCGACGTGCTGACGCAGGCACCCTATGGCAAGGCGGTGTTCGCGATCGGCGCGCTGCCCGTGATCATCTTCTTCGCCTCGCTGATCTCGGTGCTTTATTATCTCGGGATCATGCAGCTGATCATCAAATGGGTCGGCGGCGCGATCCAGAAGGTCACCGGCATCACCAAGGTCGAAAGCCTCGGCGCCGCGGCGAACATCTTCGTCGGCCAGTCCGAATCGCCGCTCGTCATCCGGCCCTACCTCGCCGGGCTGACCCCGCCGCAGCTGTTCACCGTGATGACGGTCGGCATGGCGGGGGTCGCGGGCACCATTCTCGGCGCCTATGCCGGAATGATCGGCCCGCACCTCCTCCCCTATCTGCTCGCCGCCAGCTTCATGTCGGCGCCCGGCGGCATCTTGATGGCCAAGATCATGATGCCCGACGATCCGAAGGACATCGGCATCGAACCCGTCGTGATGCCCGAGGCAAGCCATGACGAGGAAAAGCCCGCTAACATCATCATGGCGGCGGCGCAGGGCGCACAGACCGGCGTCCGGCTCGCGGTCGCGGTCGGCGCGATGGTGATGGCGTTCGTCGCGCTCGTCGCGCTCGCCAACGGCCTGCTTGCGGGCATCGGCGGCTGGTTCAGCATCGACGGCCTGTCGTTCCAGGCGGTCATCGGCACGATCTTCCGCCCCGTCATGTGGTTGATGGGCGTACCGTGGGAGGAAAGCGCGACGGTCGGCGGGCTGTTCGGCAGTAAGGTCGTGCTCAACGAATTCGTCGCCTTCATCGACCTCGGCAGGGCGCAGGGCGACATGTCGGCGGCGGCGGTCGCGATCGCGACCTTTGCGCTTTGCGGTTTCGCCAATTTCAGCTCGATCGCGATCCAGATGGCGGTGACCGGCGGGCTCGCCCCGAACCAGCGCCCGATGATCGCCAAGCTGGGGCTGAAGGCGCTGCTCGCGGGCAGCCTGTCGAACCTGATGTCGGCGGCGCTCGCGGGACTGATGCTGGGCGTCGCACCGCCGCTCGCCGCGCCGCCGCCGGCCGCGCCCGCCGCGCCCGTGACGGCGGCGCCCGCCGACGCCACGCCGGCGACCACGCCGAAAAGCACCCCGGCGACCGAACCCGCCAAGGCACCCTGATTTACGCGCCATAGCGTAACCGCCCCGGGCGATTGGGAGAATTTGCAAGCCGCCAGCGAATGGCGTAAACTTGGGCAAATATTAGATCCCGGGTCGCGTTCGCAAAATGGGAGGCTGTCATGAAAACCGCGTATCGTTTGTCGATCCTTGCCGCGGCCGCGGCGTCGATAGGGGCGGGTTTCCTAGCCACATCCTATGCCCAGACGGCCGAGACCGAACGCTACCGCCCCGATCGCCCACCCGAAGCGACGATCTATCGCGACGCCGGCTATCGCGGCCCCGCAGTGTTCATCGGCGAGGAAAAGCCCAACCTCGGCCTCGCCTGGCCGGTCAATTCGATCCGCGTCCCGAACGGACGCTGGGAATTGTGCGAAAAGACGCGCTATCGCGGCAATTGCCGGACGGTCGATCGCGACACGCCGATGCTGAACAACGTCCTGCGCGGCCTCACCATCCAGTCGATCCGCCCGGTCGGCGGCGGCGGTGGCGGTGGTGGCTGGAACCCCAATCCGCCCGCCAACGACCAGGTCGCGCGCGGCAATTTCGCCGAATTCCATACGCAGCCCGCGGAACGTAACTATCGCGTGCTCGCCTGCGCGCGGGGTTCTGCGACGGCCAATTGTGCCTCGCAGACCGCCGATACATGGTGCCGCTTGATCGGCTGGAACGGGTCGGCGCGCGAGCATATGGAAACGATCAGCGGGCGGGTCTATCTCGCCGACGTGCTGTGCGTGCGTTCGGGTTATTGAGGGGGAGACGGGATATGAAAACGACGACCGTTTTCGCGGCGGGCGCCGCGATGCTTGCGCTCGCCGCCTGTTCGTCGGTGCCGCGCAACACCGGCACCAGCTATGACTGCAGCGGCGGCACCCGGCTGAAGGTCGATTATGTCGGCGACGGCGCAATCGTGCGCGTCAACGGCGGGCGGACGATGGTGCTCAAATCGACCCCGGCGAACAGCGGCCAGATTTACGAGAACAAGAGCGGCGCGCGGCTGCACCGGCAGGGCAATGACGTAACATGGAACACCGCGCTGCGCTCGGCGCCCGAAAGCTGCCGCGTCGTCTATACACCGATGTGATCTCACAAGGCCGCCGGCGCGCTCGGCGGCCTTGCTACAAATTCATTTGCGCCAGCGCCGCGCGGACTTCGCCGACGAACAATAGAGGCTGCTCCCACGCGGCGAAATGCCCGCCGCGATCGAGTTCGTTCCAATAGACGATATTCTTGTAGCGTCGCTCGGCCCAGCGCCGCGACAGGCGCATAATCTCGTTCGGAAACAGGCTGCATCCCGTCGGCACCAGGATCTCGCCCGCCGAAAAATTGCGGAAGCTGTGCCAATAGAGCCGCGCCGACGAGGCGGCACTTGCGGTCAGCCAGTAAAGGCTGACGGTGTCGAGCATCGCGTCGCGCGACAGCGCATTTTCGGGATGACCACCGATCGACTGGCCGCCCGGCTGATGCCCGCAATCGGTCCAGCCGTGGCATTTTTCGACGATCCACGCCATTTGCCCGACGGGTGAATCGGTGAGTGCATAGCCGATCGTTTGCGGCCGCGTCGCTTGCTGGGCCGAATAGCCGCTATCCTTGGCCTGATACCAGCCGAAGCGCGCGAGATAGAATTTCTCGCTGTCGGTGAGGTCGGCCATCAGGTCGGGCGGCGGCGCGCCGACCACCATGTTGACGTGGATTCCCGCGCAATGATCGGCATGGTTCATCCCGATCGCACAGGTCACCGCGCTGCCCCAGTCGCCGCCTTGCGCAAAATAGCGATCATAGCCGAGCGCGCGCATCAGCGCGTCCCACGCCGCGCCGATATGCTCGACGCTCCACTTGGCCTCGGTCGGCTTGCCCGAAAAGCCGTAACCCGGAAGCGACGGGATCACGAGGTGATAGTCGACCGCAAGCGGCGCGATCACATCGAGGAATTCGAGCACCGACCCCGGCCAGCCGTGCGTCAGGATCAGCGGCCGCGCGGCGGGATTCGCCGACCGGATATGCAGGAAATGCACGTCGAGCCCGTCGATCGTCGCGAGATGGTTGGGCAGCGCACCCAGCCGCGCTTCGACCCGGCGCCAGTCATAGTCATCGCGCCAATAGGCTGCGAGCTCCTGCGCATAGGCAAGCGGAATGCCCTGATCCCAGTCGCCCACGGTTTCTTTTTCTGGCCAGCGCGTGCGGACCAGCCGCTGCTTCAGATCGTCGAGCGCCGCTTGCGGCACGTCGACGGTGAAGGCGCGAATATTGTCGACCCGCATTTGCATCGCCCCCTCTTCAAAGTCGCTATTTTCAGGGTCTTGCTGGCGCCTTGCAGCCGCGTTCCAGCCCGACGCCCTTCAGGAAGCCGCGGCGTACCGTCCCGGCATAAACCGCCAGCGCATAGCGCCGCCGCTCGGCATTGGCGCCGGTAACCTCGCCAATCAGTCCCCGAAAAGGAATAATCCCCCCCGCCACCGTTCCGGCAACGCGGCCCGCGGTTTCCTCGCGCTTCTTCGCGCGGTCCTTGTCGACCTGCTCGTTGACGTCGGCGCCCAGCACGGCGTCGAGTTCGTTGACCTCTGCGATGATCGCAGCGCATTTGCCGAGACCCGCCAGCGAATAGGGGCTGCCCTGAATCGCCAGCAGCTTTGGCGGCACTTCCTTGCCGTCGAACGGCTCGGTCACCGAATTCGCGGTGTCCTTGATCGTCGATTCCTCAGGCGAACCCTGTTGCGCCTGAACGGGCATGGTTCCAGCAAGAAAGGCGGTGGCGAGCGCGAATAAGGTCTTGTTCCGCATGATCATAGTCCCCTGCATTCCATATATATAGACCCAACGCACCGGACGCCTTCCGGCTCCATCGGTCCCCATTATAGCGGCCGCCGCAAGGTGATTCGAACCCACGGCCCCTGCGCACCGTCATAGCCGCCGCCGCCGCCTTCCGAGATATCGAGTAAATCCCAAACAGCGGCTTCGCGATAGATGGATTCGAGTTCTGCGCACGCGTCGGCGCTTCCGCGGCGTAGAATGCGAGGGTCCGGGCTTCGTATCCGCTCACCGCGTCGGAACAGGCTCCGGCCCCGTCCAGTCGTAAAAGCCGCGGCCCGCCTTTTTCCCGACCCAGCCGGCGTCGACATATTGGACGAGCAAGGGCGCGGGGCGGAATTTGGGGTCGCCGGTGCCGCTGTAGAGCACGCGGATGATTTCGAGGCAGGTGTCGAGCCCGATGAAGTCGGCGAGCGTGATCGGGCCCATCGGATGGTTGAGGCCGAGGCGGCAGCCTGCGTCGATGTCCTGCATCGTCGCCACACCTTCACCCAAAGCGAACACGGCTTCGTTGATCATCGGCATCAGCACGCGGTTGACGATGAAACCCGGCGCGTCATTGGCGTGGACGATTTCCTTGCCGAGACCGCGGCCAAAGGCTTCGACTTGTCCGAGCGTACCGTCGCTGGTCGCGAGGCCGCGGATCAATTCGACCAGCCCCATCACCGGGACCGGGTTGAAGAAATGGACCCCGATGAAGCGCGCCGGGTCGGGCGCCGCCTGCGCCAGCCGCGTGATCGGGATCGAGCTGGTGTTGCTGGCGAGGATCGCGGTCGACGAGAGATGCGGACCGACGCTGGCGAAGATCGCGCGCTTGATCTCCTCGCGCTCGGTCGCCGCCTCGATGACGAGGTCGGCGGACGCAAAGGCGCTGTGATCGGCGACCGGCGTGATACGGCCGAGCAGCGCGTCGGCATCCGCCTGCGTCATCTTCTCCTTGGCGACGAGGCGGCCGAGCGCCTTGGCGATCCCTGCCTTGCCGGCTTCGGCGCGCGCCAGGTCGATATCGGACAGCAGCACATCATGCCCGGCGCCCGCCGACACCTGCGCAATGCCCGCGCCCATTTGCCCCGCACCGATAACACCGACGATCATATGCTGCCCTTTTCGCTGAAAACCGTGCCTGTGCCCCTACGGCCTCGGTCTCGCGCGTCAAGGGCGCGCGTCAGGGGGCGGAGCGGAAAGCGGTCGCCTCGGCAAGGATGAGGGCGAAGGCCGGATCGGCGTCGTCCCAAGTCTCGATCGGCGTCCAGCCGCTCGCGCGCAAAAGCAGGTTTGCGTCGCGCGAGCCATATTTGTGACTGTTCTCGCTGTGAATCGTTTCGCCCTTCGCCATCGTATAACCGCGCCCGTCGACGGCGAAGTCCATGTCGCACGCGGCAACGAGGTGCATTTCGATGCGCGCGTGGACATCGTCCCAGATCGCGCGATGGGCGAAATTCTCGACCGGAATGTCGCCGCCGAGCTCACGGTTGATCCGTTCGAGCAGGTTGAGGTTGAACGCCGCCGTCACGCCCGCCGGATCGTCATAGGCAAGTTCGAGCGTCGCCACATCCTTGATCCGGTCGATACCGATGAGGAGGAGCGACGCTTCGCCGAGCGCGCAGCGCCAATTGCGCAAAAGGTCGATCGCGGTGCGCGCGACCATGTTGCCGATCGTGCTGCCCGGAAAAAAGCCGAGCTTGGGCAGGCCGGCGATCTCGTCGGGCATGGTCACGCGCTGGGTGAAGTCGGCCTCGACCGGATAAATGGGCAGCCCGGGAAAGCGGATTGCGAGCGCCTCGGCGCTGCCGCGCAGGAAATCCCCCGAAATATCGACGGGTACATAGGCGGCGGGCGCGATCGCATCGAGCAACAGCGGCGTCTTCGTCGAGCTGCCTGAGCCGAGTTCGACGACGGCGCGGCCCGGGCCGATCGCCGCGGCAATGTCGGCGGAATGGCGGGTGAGCATGTCGGTTTCGCTGCGCGTCGGATAATATTCGGGGAGCGCGGTGATATCCTCGAACAGCGCCGAGCCGGTCGCGTCGTAGAACCACCGCGCCGGTATCGCCTTTTGCTTTTGCGCAAAGCCAGCGTGGACATCGGCGCGAAACGCAATGTCGACTCCGGCATCGTCGGCGGAAATCTGCCTGAGTTGGCGTACAACGCCCATGTCAAAGATCCTTTGCGAGCCGCACGCCGGTGAACTGCCAGCGCTGGTGGGGGTAGAAGAAATTGCGGTAGGAGGCGCGGAGATGGCCGCGCGGGGTCGCGCAGCTGCCGCCGCGCAGCACGAACTGGCCGCTCATGAACTTGCCATTATATTCGCCGACCGCGCCGGGGGCGGCGCGGAAGCCGGGATAGGGGCGATAGGCGCTGCCGGTCCATTCCCACACGCTGCCGAACATCTGTTGCAGATCGGTGTCAGCGGCGGGGCTCGGCTGAACCGGTCCGGCCGCATCGAGCTGCTGGCCGCCGTGCGGATCGAACGCGGCCGCCGCGGCCTCCCATTCCGGCTCGGTCGGGAGGCGCGCGCCGGCCCAGCTTGCGAATGCGTCGGCCTCGAAGAAGCTGATGTGGGTCACCGGCGCGGCGGGGTCGATATCCTGCCAGCCCGACAAGGTGAACTGGCGTCCGCCATCCCAATAGGCCGGCGCCTCGATGTCCTCGGCGCGCACCCATGCCCAGCCGTCGCTGAGCCAGAGCGAGGGGGTGTGATAGCCGCCGTCAGCGATGAATTCCTGCCATTCGCCATTGCTCACCGGGCGGCTGGCGAGCGCGTGCGGGGTCAGCAGCGCATCGTGGCGCGGGCCTTCGCAATCGAAGGCGAAGCCGTCGCCCGCATGGCCGACCTTCGCCACGCCGTCGGCACCCTTGATCCATTTCATCGCGGAAAACTGCGTAACTTCACTCGCGATTCGCGTTTCGCGGTTCCAGACCGCCGGTCCGAGCGGATTTTGCGCGAAGAGATGCTTGAGGTCGGTGAGCAGCAATTCCTGATGCTGCTGTTCGTGATGGATGCCGAGGTCGACGAGCGTCAGCGCACTCACGGGGAGATCGGGCAGCGCGGTCTGGACCGCGGCATCGACATGCGCGCGCCAGATGCGCACCTCATCGAGCGACGGGCGCGTCAGCAAGCCGCGATGCGGGCGCGCGTGACGCGGCCCTTCGGCCTCATAATAGCTGTTGAAGAGAAAGGGATAGCGGGTGTCGAAGAGCGCATAGCCCGGAACATGATCGCGCAGAATGAAGGTTTCGAAGAACCAGGTCGTGTGCGCGAGGTGCCATTTGGCGGGCGAGGCGTCGGGCATCGACTGTGCGCTCGCGTCGGCGTCGGAGAGCGTCGCCACCAGATCGAGCGACAGGCGGCGCGTCGCGGCGAAGCGCCGCGTCAGCTCTTCCAGCGGATCGGTGCGATTTTGGGCGTCGGTGCGGCTGGCCATGGTGAGACAATCCCCGGGGGTGCGATTCGGTTTCGCTGCGTCCCCGATTATGGTTACGCCGCGATGGAATGTCTAGGAACATTTAGGGAACATCGATCCTCCCTGTCGCGAAGCGATGGGGAGGTGGCAGCGCGAAGCGCTGACGGAGGGGCTATGGCGCAGCCCCTCCACCACTCGCTGCGCGAGAGTGCTGGGTCGTCCAGTCCCCCGGACTGGACTTGGATTGCCGGGGGCAATCCCACCCTGCACTCCCCCTCCCCACGGCTTCGCCGCAGGGAGGATCCGTCCGGTCAGCGCGTCGCGCCGGGTTTCCAGAGAATATCGCCGCCCGCCGCGGCGTTGATGTGCCGCGTGAGCACGAACAGATGATCCGACAGGCGGTTGAGATAATTGAGCGCGAGCGGGTTGAGGCCGCGCGCAGCGCCCGCCGCGACGGCCGCGCGTTCGGCGCGGCGCGTGACCGCGCGGGCGAGGTGAAGCCGCGCCGCGGCTTCGGTGCCGCCGGGCAGGATGAAGCTTTTGAGCGCATCCAGCGTATCGTTCATGCGGTCGATCTCGTCCTCGAGCCGCGCGATCTGGCTTGGTACGATGCGCAGCGCCATGTCGTGCGGGCCGAAGCCGAACTGGATGTCGGGCGGGGTCGCAAGGTCGGCGCCGAGATCGAACATCTCGTTCTGGATCCGCGCGAGCATCGCGGCTTCGTCGCTATCGGGCGCTAGCGCTACTGCGGCCATGCCGACCCAGCTGTTCGCTTCGTCGACGTCGCCGATCGCCGCCATCAGCGCGTCCGATTTGGCGATGCGCGAGCCGTCGACGAGCCCCGTGGTGCCGTCGTCGCCGGTGCGCGTGTAGATCTTGTTCAGTTTAACCATGCGCCAATAATCCGTGGTGGGACCCCCCTGTCCCGTTCGTGTCGAGCGAAGTCGAGACACCCGGAAGGCGTGCATGAACGACGGGCATCTCGACTTCGGCCAAAGGCCGAAGTTTATCCTGAGCGCCTGCCAATGCAGTCGAAGGGCTCGATGCGAACGGGACGGGACTGGTCAAAGCGCCGGCCTATTTGCCCGCGGCGAAGAGGCCGATCAGCACGAGCAGGATGATCGTGATCGCCTGCCACTTCACGCGCGCCATCATCATCTTGTTCTGCATCACCTGATTTTCGTGCGCGGTGCCGTCCATCTGGGCTTTGTGCCCTTGCGAGAAATAGAAAAGCCCCCGCGCGAGCGAGAAGAGGACGAAGCCGGCGGCAATCACGACGCCAAGGATGAGCAGGATTTCCATGGCCCCTATCTAGGGATTTTGCAGCGAATAGCCAGCGCGAAGCCGCCCGGCGGCCAAATCGGCGGCGAGCGCACGCCCGTCGATTCCGGCCGCACGGAGCGAGGCGAGCGACGCCGCGGCGTCGCGTTTCGCTAGCCTCTTTCCATCGGGGCCGCACACGAGCGCATGGTGGCGATAAAGCGGGGTCGGCAGATCGAGCAGCGCCTGGAGCAGCCGATGGACGTCGGTCGAGGCGATCAGATCGGCGCCGCGGATGATGTGCGTCACCCCCATCGCGGCATCGTCGAGCGTGCTCGCGAGATGATAGCTCGCCGGCGCATCCTTGCGCGCGAGGACGATATCGCCGTGCGCCGCCGGATCGGCGGTGCGAAGCCCCTGCCCCGCCTCTTCCCATGCGAGTTCGCCCGCCTCGGCGGCGGCGCGCGCCATGTCGAGGCGCCAGCAATGCGGCTCGCGGGCCATGCGCCGTTCGCGCTCCGCATCCGGCTGGCCCCGGCACGTGCCGGGATAGACCGCCCCCGCCGGTCCGTGGGGGGGGCCATGCGGCGCCGACAGGCTGGCGGCAATATCGGCGCGGGTGCAAAAGCAGGGGTAAACGAGGCCGCGGCCCCGCAGCTTGTCGAGCGCGGCGGCATAGTCGCCAAGCCGCGCCGACTGCCGCACCGGATCGCCGTCCCAATCGAGCCCGAGCCAGGCGAGGTCGGCGAGCGATGCGCCGACATAATCCTCGCGCGAGCGGCTACCGTCGATATCGTCGATGCGGATCCGGAACTTTCCGCCCGCATCGCGCGCCGCATCATGCGCGAGCACCGCGCTATAGGCGTGGCCGAGATGGAGCTCGCCGGTCGGGCTGGGGGCGAAGCGGGTCAGCATAAGGCTGGTAAAATTTCCATATACTGTGCCGCTTTGCCATGAATCCTTCCATATCTTGCGATAAAAGCCCCCTTGACGTCAGATTCTGATGCGTCATGTAATACGCATGTCACTTCGGGAAGGCAGTGGCGCGCCAACCCGCGCAACTTAGGGGGCAGCGTCCTAGAGCCATGTTTCATCCCGATCTCGCCCGGCATCCCGATAATTGTCCCGCCCTTGTCCTGAATGCCGATTATACGCCGCTCAGTTATTATCCCCTGAGCCTGTGGCCCTGGCAAACCGCGGTCAAGGCGGTTTTCCTCGACCGCGTCACCATCGTCGAAAATTACGAACGCGAAATCCATTCGCCGACCAAGACGATGCCGATCCCCAGCGTGATTGCGCTGCGCCAATATGTGAAGCCTTCGCAGCATCCGGCCTTCACGCGATTCAACCTGTTCCTGCGCGACCGCTTCGCGTGCCAATATTGCGGGTCGGGCAAGGATCTGACCTTCGATCATGTCGTGCCGCGCCGGCTGGGCGGGCGGACGACGTGGGAAAATGTCACCACCGCCTGCGCGCCGTGCAACCTCAAAAAAGGCGGCCGCACCCCGAGCCAAGCGCATATGCCGATCTATCGCCAGCCCTGGCGCCCGACGAGCTGGCAGTTGCAGGACAATGGGCGCGCCTTCCCGCCGGGCTATCTGCACACGAGCTGGATCGACTGGCTGTACTGGGATGTTGAACTCGAAGGCTAATCGGTTCACTTTCCTTGTTCGTCATTCCCGCGAAGGCGGGAATCCCGCTTCTTCTTCGTGTCTTTGCGCCCTTGCACGAAATTCCACTTGTTTCGCGCAAAGGCGCAAAGACACGAAGAAGATAAAGGTGAAAGCGGGATTCCCCCCTTCAGCCATTGGCTGAAGTCTATCCTGAGCGCCTGCCAAGGCAGTCGAAGGGCGGGAATGACGGGTTGGGCTTATGAAGGAGAAGATCATGCTTCGCATCGCCGCCACCGCCGCCGTTGCCCTCTCACTGGCCGGCTGCGCCACCACCCCCGCGCCGGCCGAGCAATCGGTGACCGTCACGGGCAGCATCGCCTATCGCGAACGCATCGCCCTGCCCCCCACCGCGCAGATCGAAGTGAGCCTCGACGACGTCAGCCTTGCCGACGCGCCCGCGCGCAACCTGGCGCGGCAAATGTTCAAGGCCGACGGCAAGCAGGTGCCGTTCGCCTTCACGCTGACCGTCGACAAGGCGCGGATCGAGCCACGCAACAGCTATGCGGTTTCGGCGCGGATCACGGGCCCCGACGGGAAGCTGATGTTCATCACCGACACGCGCAACTCTGTTGCGTTCGACAGCCGCTCGGCGATCGATATGGGCACACTCCAGCTGGTGCGGACTCCCTAAATTGCCGCGCGCATAGCTATGCGCCGCTTGACGCTGCGCCTTCGCAGGTGCAGCAATCCGGCGCATGGGCCCGCCTATCCAGATCTCGCAAAACCCTGACATCCGCTATTTGGGGCGGATCCTCGGCGACGTCATTCGCGCTTATGGCGGCGACAAATTGTTCCGTCAGACCGAATATATCCGCTCGTCGAGTGTCGATAGGCATCGCGGCATCGCGGGGGCCGAGGCGATCGACCCGGGGCTCGATGCGCTGAGCCTCGACGACACGATTGCTTTCGTGCGCGGCTTCATGCTGTTTTCGATGCTCGCCAACCTTGCCGAGGACCGGCAGGGGGTGGCGGCCGAGCCCGAGGCGACGGTCGCGGCGGCGCTGGCGAAGCTCAAGGCCGACGGGATCGACGGTGATGCGGTCGCGGCCTTGCTGAGCGCGTCGCTCGTCGCGCCGGTGCTCACCGCGCATCCGACCGAGGTGCGGCGCAAGTCGGTGCTCGACCACAAGAACCGCATCGCCGAGCTGATGCTGCTGCGCGATGCCGGCGCCGACGAGACGCCCGAGGGCGATGTCGTCGAGGATGCGATCCGGCGGCAGATCGTGCTGCTGTGGCAGACGCGCCCGCTGCGCACCGAAAAATTGTTCGTCGCCGACGAGATCGACAATGCGCTGACCTATTTGCGCGACGTCTTCCTGCCCGTCGTGCCGAAACTTTATGCGCGCTGGGAGGCCGAGCTGGGGCAGCGTCCCGCGAGCTTCCTGCGCGTCGGCAGCTGGATCGGCGGCGACCGCGACGGCAATCCCTTCGTCACCGCCGAGACGATGCACATGGCAACCGCGCGCAACGCCGCGGCGGTGCTCGGCCATTATATCGACGCGGTCCACCACCTCGGCGCCGAATTGTCGGTGTCGGCAAGCCTCGCCGTCGTCCCCGAAGCGGTCGAAGCGCTGGCCGAGGCGAGCGGCGACGCCGCGCCGAGCCGCCGCGACGAGCCCTATCGCCGCGCGCTGTCGGGTATCTATGCGCGCCTGTGCGCCACCTATGCCGAGATCGTCGGCCGCGCGCCGCCGCGCCCTTCGGCACTCAGCGGCGCGCCCTATGCCACCCCGGCGTCGCTCCGCCGCGACCTCGTCACCATCGCCAACGGCCTGTCGGCGAACAGCCAGGGCCAGTTCGGCGGCATCGGCGCATTGGGGCGGCTGATCCGCGCCGTGGAAGTGTTCGGATTCCATCTCGCGACGCTCGATATGCGCCAGAACAGCGCGGTGCACGAACGCGTGCTCGCCGAGCTGCTGTCGGTATCGGGCGTGTGCGCCGATTATCTGGCGCTGGGCGAAGAGGCGCGCGTCGCGCTGCTCACCGCCGAGCTCGCCAGCGACCGGCCGCTCGCCGCGCCGTGGCACCGGTGGAGCGACGAGACCGCGGGCGAGCTCGCGATCGTCCACGCCGCCGCCGATGTGCGCAAACGGCTGGGCCAGGATGCGATCTGCCAGTGGATCATCAGCATGGCGCAGGAATTATCCGACCTGCTCGAAGTCCACGTCCTCGCGCGCGAAGCGGGGCTGTGGCGGAGCGGCAGCGAGGCGGGCCAATCGAACCTGATGGTCGTGCCGCTCTTTGAAACCATCGCCGACCTCGACCGCGCCCCCGCGATCATGGCGCGCTATTTCGCGATGCCCGAAATCGGCCCGCAGATCGGGCAGCGCGGGCATCAGGAGGTGATGATCGGCTATTCGGATTCGAACAAGGACGGCGGCTATCTGACCTCGACCTGGGGATTGCATCAGGCGTCGCAGGCGCTGACCCCGGTGTTCGAGGACGCCGACACCGCGATGCAATTGTTCCACGGCCGCGGCGGCGCAGTCGGGCGCGGCGGCGGCAGCGCCTTCGCCGCGATCCGCGCGCAGCCCGCGGGCACGGTGCAGGGACGCATCCGTATCACCGAACAGGGCGAGGTGATCGCGGCGAAATATGGCACCGCGGCGAGCGCGGCGACCAATCTGGAAGCGATGGTGTCGGCAAGCCTGCTCGCGAGCCTTGAGCCCGAGGCGCTGAGCGACAAGGATGCGGCGCGCTTTACCGCGGCGATGGACCAGCTGTCGGACGGCGCCTTCGCCGCCTATCGCGGGCTCGTCTACGACACGCCGGCGTTCAAGGATTTCTTCCGCGCGATGACGCCGATCGCCGAGATCGCGACGCTGAAGATCGGGTCGCGGCCGTCGAGCCGCACCAAGTCGAGCGCGATCGAGGATTTGCGCGCGATCCCGTGGGTGTTCAGCTGGGCGCAGTCGCGCGCGATGCTGCCCGGCTGGTACGGGACGGGCGAAGGTTTTGCGGCGTTCGAAGACAAGGCGCTGCTCGCCGACATGGCGGCGGGCTGGCCCTTTTTCGCGGCGCTGCTCGGCAATATGGAGATGGTGCTCGCGAAATCCGACATGGGGATCGCGGCGCGCTATGCCGAGCTTGCCGCGGGCATCGACGGACATGACGCGATTTTCGCGCGCATTCGCGACGGGTGGAACCGCGCGCATGACGGGTTGCTGGGCATCACCGGCCAGACGCGGCTGCTCGACAAGAATCCGGCGCTCGAAGCGTCGATCCGGCTGCGCCTGCCTTATATCGAGCCGCTGAACCTGCTCCAGATCGAGCTGATGAAGCGCCACCGCGCCGGGGAGACCGACCCGCGCATCGCCGAGGGCATCCAGCTGACGATCAACGCGATCGCGACGGCGCTCAGAAACAGCGGGTAAGTCGCTCCTTAATTCCCGTTCGTGTCGAGCGAAGTCGAGACACCCGTCGGGGTAGCGCTTGGCCGAGGGGCATCTCGACTTCGCTCAATGCGAACGGAGTTATTGGCTAGCTCTTGACGATCACCACCTCGCCCTTGGCGTTCGCACCGTCGGGGGCGAAGTTGATCCGGAAATCGGCGCCATCCTTGTCCTTGCCCGCGAGCGTGTCGCCGCTGCGCGCGACCTTGACGCCCTTTTTGGCAAATTCGCCCGCCATCCAGTCGGCCGCCTTTTTCGGTGCGGCGGGCGAAGTGAAGCCGAGCTTGACCGTTGCCTTGTCGGCGCCGCTCTTGTCGTTCGCATCGACATCGACCTTGGTGACCTTGCTGCCCGGATAGAGCTTCACCCCGTCGATGTCGAAATCGTCTTCGATGTTCAGATCGACGAAATCGGGGATGTCGATGTCGATCGCGGCGCCGTCGCCGCCGATCTTGATATTGCCGCCGTCCTTGCCGGTCTTGATCTGGACCCCGCCAAGTTCGTCACCGGCGTTGATCGAGACTTCGGTGCCTTCCCCGGATTTCTTCTCCTCCGCCCCGCAAGCGGCGAGGAGCATCATCGGGGGAATCAGGAACGCGAGACGCATGGTCAATCTCCTTGGTGCATTAGTAATATAATACACCATGGGGGCAGCCAAGTCAAATTCCTCCTTCGTCACCCCGGACTTGATCCGGGGTCCCGCTATTCGACGTTGCAAAGCGGGATGCCGGATCAAGTCCGGCATGACGATAAGGAATAGGTTAGATCAGGCGTCGATGCTCGTCCGCACATCGCCATGCACCAGCCCGCCGTCGACGGTGATCGTGTCGCCGACGACATAGTCGCCCGCCTTCGATGCGAGGAAGATCGCGGCGCCCGCCATATCCTCGGGCACCCCGATGCGCTTGACCGGGATGCTCTTTGCCACCGCATCGCCATGGTCGCGCGCCGCCTTGTTCATCTCCGACTGGAAGGCGCCCGGCGCGATCGCGGTGACGAGGATATGATCCTGCACCAGCCGCGCCGCGAGCCGCTTGGTGAGATAGAGGATCGCCGCCTTCGACGCGTGATAGCTGTAGGTTTCCCACGGGTTCAAACGCTGGCCGTCGATCGAGCCGATGTTGATCACCTTCGCCGGACGCTCGGCGGTGCCGCCGCCCTTGAGCAGCCCGTGGAGCGCCTGCGTCAGGAAGAAGGGCGATTTGACGTTGATGTCCATCACCTTGTCCCAGCCCGCCTCGGGGAAGCCCTCGAACGGTTCGCCCCATGCGGCGCCGGCGTTGTTGACGAGAATGTCGAGGCGTTCTTCGCGCGCTTCGAGCTCCGACGCGAGCGCGCGGCAGCCCTCGACGGTCGACAGGTCGACGGGCAGGCCGATGACCTTGCCCGGATAGCGCGTTTCGAAATCAGCGACGGCTTCCTCGATCTGCGCGCTCTTGCGCGCCGAGATGTAGACGCGCGCCGCGCCCGCCGCGAGATAGCCCTCGACGATCATCTTGCCGATGCCGCGCGAGCCGCCGGTGACGAGGGCGATGCGGCCGTCGAGGCCGAACATGTCTTGGAGGTTCATGGGTTGGGCTCTCTCTCAATAAATAGGGACAGTCCCTATTTTTCGTTCACGTTGTTTGCGGCATCGGGCCGGTTTGCAGAAAAATAGGGACTGTCCCTATTTATTGACCGCGACGTTGCAGAAAAATAGGGACTGTCCCTATTTATTGACCGCGACGTCAGTAACCGTTCATCCGCGCGACCTGGTCGATGTGATAATGCACGTCGCCCATATATTCGGCGAGCGCGCGGTCGCGTTTCATATAGAGGCCGATGTCATATTCGTCGGTCATGCCGATGCCGCCATGCATCTGGACGCCTTCGCGCACCGCGAGGTTGGCGGCGCGGCCGGCTTTCGCTTTGGCGACCGAGACCATCAGCTTCGCGCCCTCGTTGCCCCCACTCTGATTCTCAGCGTCGAGCAATTGCTGCGCCTTCATAACCGTGGCGCGCGCGACTTCCATCTCGCCATAGAGATGCGCGGCGCGGTGCTGGAGCCCTTGAAACTCGCCGATCAGCTTGCCGAACTGCTTGCGTTCCTTGAGATAGTTGACCGTCATGTCCATCGCACCCTGGCCCACGCCGACCATTTCGGCGGCGGCGCCGGTCCGCGTCGCGGCGAGCAATGCGTTCAACACGTCCTCGCCGGCATCGACCTCGCCGATTACCGCGTCGGCATCGACCTCGACGCCGTCGAGCGTGACATGGCTCGCAAGGCTGCTGTCGACGAGACGGCGCGGGTCTGCGGTCAGACCCTTCGCATCTTTCGGCACCGCGAACAAAGTGATCCCGCCGTCGGTTTTCGCCGCGACGATGCTGATGTCGGCGACATGGCCGTGGAGCACGAAGCTCTTCTTGCCGTCCAACCGAAACCCGTTGCCCGCGCGCGTCGCGGTCGTCGCGATGCGGTCGGGGCGGTGCTTGGCGCCTTCGTCGATCGCGAGCGCGATAATCGCCTCGCCCGATGCGATCGCGGGGAGCCAGCGGCCGGCCTGCGTTCCGCCCGCTTTCGCGAGCGCGGCGACCGCGCCGACGCTGGTCGACAGGAAGGGCGACGGGGTCAGGTTGCGGCCGATTTCCTCGAGCACGATGCCCGCCTCCATATGCCCCATGCCGAGACCGCCATGTTCTTCGGGAACGAGCATGCCGGGCAGTCCCATCTCGGTGAACTGCGCCCAGAGGTCGCGCGAGAAGCCCGTCGCGTCGGCACTATCGCGCAGCTTGCGCAGGTGCGCGGGCGGCGCGTTGTCGGTGATGAACGGAGCGACGCTGTCCTTGAGCATCGCCTGGTCTTCATTGTGGTAGAGCGGCATTTCTTTCTCCTGTCCCCCTCCCGCAGGCGGGAGGGGCTAGGGGTGGGCCTGTATAGAAGGGGACGGTGCCGTTACGCGCCCACCCCCGACCCCTCCCGCTTGCGGGAGGGGAGAAGAATTACGCTCCCGGCAAATCCAATATCCGCTTGGCGATGACGTTGAGCATGACTTCGCTCGTCCCGCCTTCGATCGAATTGGCCTTGGTGCGCAGCCAGCCGCGCGCGCGCGCGCCGCCCTTGGTTTCTTCGCTGTCCCATTCGAGCGCTTCGCTGCCGCCGCCCGACATGACGAGTTCGTGGCGGCGCTTGTTGAGTTCGGTCCCGACATATTTCATCATGTTCGACGACGCCGGATGCGCGCGGCCGGTCTTCCACATGTCCATGAACCGCTCGCCCATCGCGCGATAGGCGAAGACATCGACATCGAACGCCGCCATTTCGGCGCGCAGGATCGGGTCGTCGAGTTCGCCCGCCGCATTCTTGCCGAACGCCTTGGCAAAGGCGCCGCCGATGCTGACCATGTCGCCACCCGCGCCGCCGCCCGAGATCATCTCGCGTTCGTGGCCGAGCAGATATTTGGCGACGTCCCAGCCGCGGTTGATCTCGCCGATGAACTGCGTCTTCGGCACCTCGACATCGTCGAAGAAGGTTTCGCAGAAGGGCGAGTTGCCCGAAATCAAGAGGATCGGCTTGGTCGTGACGCCCTTGCTCGCCATGTCGAAGAGCATGAAGGTAATGCCCTGATATTTGTTCGCCTTGTCGGTGCGGACGAGGCAGAAGATCCAGTCGGCCTTGTCGGCGTAGCTCGTCCAGATCTTCGATCCGTTGACGACCCAATGATCGCCCCCCACTGGATCAGAAACTTCTTCGCCGAAGGTCTGCAGACTGACAAGGTCGCTGCCCGAACCCGGTTCCGAATAGCCCTGGCACCAGCGGATTTCGCCGCGCGCGATCGGGTTCAGATATTCGACCTTCTGCTCCTCGGTGCCGAATTGCAGCAGCGCGGGGCCGAGCATCCAGATGCCGAAGCTGTCGAGCGGCGAGCGCGCATGGATGCGCTTCATTTCCTGTTTGAGGATCTTGGTCTGCTCGGGGGTCAGTCCCGCGCCGCCATAGGGCTTGGGCCAGTCGGGGACGGTATAGCCCTTCGCGACGCAGGCTTCGAGCCAGGCTTTCTGGGCGTCGTTCTTGAAAACCCAGTTGCGCCCGCCCCAGCAGACGTCGCCTTCGTCCCGCACGGGTTCGCGCATTTCGGCGGGGCAGTTCGCCTCCAGCCATTCACGCACCTCGGTGCGGAAAGCGTCCAGTTCGCTCATCCTTTTGGCTCCTCTTCTGCGGCCAAATCTACGTCCGCTTCGCTGGTTTACGCAAGCGTCAACTTGGAGAAACGAGCCTGCCGTTACGGCGCCGTAGCGTCGGCTTGACCGCCGTTGACGCGTCACCTTTGGCCCCTAAGCTAAGTGGCAAAAGAAAACGGGAGAATGGGTCAATGCGATTCGCAGGCAAGACAGCCGTCGTCACCGGAGCGGCGTCGGGCATCGGCAAGGCAGCGGTTTTGAAACTCGCGAGCGAGGGCGCGCACGTCTTCGCCGCCGACATCGACGAGGCCGGCGGGCAGGCGCTCGCCGCCGCGTCGAACGGCAAGATCGATTTCGTCCGCTGCGACGTGACCAAGCCATCGGACATCGAGGCGCTGATGAACGCGGCCGCGGCGAAAGCCGGGGGCATCGACATCGTGTTCAACAATGCCGCCGCCGCGGGCGACCGCGCGCCGATCGACGAGATCAGCCCCGAAGGCTGGGACCGGACGATGGACCTGGTGCTGAAATCGGTCGCGATGGGCATCCGTTACGCCGCGCCGCATATGAAAGGCCGCAAGGGTGCGTCGATCGTCAACACCGCGAGCGTCGCGGCGCTGGGCGCGGGCTATTCGCCGATCGCTTATGCCGTCGCGAAGGCGGGCGTGCTCCACCTTTCCAAAATCGCCGCGACCGACCTCGCGCGCTATGGCATTCGCGTCAACGCGATCTGCCCCGGCTTCATCAACACCAATATCTTCACCTCGTCGCTCGACGTGCCCGACGAACATAAGGATCAGGCGAAGGCGATCATCGCGGGGATGAGCGAAGCCGCGCAGCCCGTCGCGCGCGGCGGCCAGCCCGAGGACATCGCCAACGCCGTCGCCTATCTCGCGAGCGAGGAATCCTCCTTCATGACCGGCACGCATATGCTGGTCGACGGCGGGCTGACGATCGGCCAGCGCCACGCCTGGGATCCCGAAGCCCCCGGGCTGTTCGACGCCCTCGTCGCGATGGAGGAGGCCGCCAAGGCCGGAGCCGACGCGTGAGCGCGGCCGCCGCGACGGTTCCTCCGCCCAAACGCCTGCCCGTCTGGCTGAAGGCGACGCACGGTCTCGGCAGCATCGCTTACGGCGTCAAAGACAACGGTTTTTCGACCTTTCTGCTGCTCTTCTATAATCAGGTGATCGGGCTCGACGCCGGCATCGTCGGCGCCGCGATCATGGTCGCGCTGATCGCCGACGCCTTTGTCGATCCGGTGATCGGCGAGCTGACCGACCGCACGCGCAGCCGCTGGGGCCGCCGCCTGCCCTGGCTTTACGGCGCGCCGATCCCGCTCGCGATCATGTGGATGCTGCTGTGGCACCCGCCCGAAATGAGCGACACGATGACCGTCGCGTGGCTGATCGGCTTTGCGATCATCGTCCGCTCGCTCGTGTCGATGTGCGAAGTACCCTCGGTCGCGATCGTCCCCGAACTCACGGGCGATTATGACGAACGTACCGCCGTCATGCGTTATCGCTTCCTGTTCGGCTGGGGCGGCGGGCTCCTGATCCTTCTCCTCGCTTACGGCGTCTTCTTCGGCGGCGCCAAGGGGCTCGTCGATCCCGACGGCTATTTCCCTTATGCGCTTGCCGGCGCGCTGATGATGGCGAGCGCGGTGCTGGTTTCCGCCGCGGGGCAGCACAAAAGGATCGCGGTATCGAACCTCGCCGATGTGAAGCCGGTGATGACGCTGCGCCACATCCTGCGCGATATGCGCGCCACGCTGTCGAACCGCGCCTTCCTGTGGCTGATCTTCGCCGCGCTGTTCGGTTTCATCAATCAGGGCATCACCTTTTCGATGAACAATTACCTGCTCGGTTTCTTCTGGCAGTTCACGCAGGGCGAGATGGTCGCTTATGTCTTCCTGCTGTTCGCCTCGATGATCGCGGCCTTCCTGCTCGTTGCGCCGCTGTCGGCAAAGCTTGGCAAACGCGACGGGGCGATTTTCGCCGGCGCCGTCGCGCTGCTCGTCAACAGCGGCATCTATTTCGCGTGGATCCAGGGTTTCTTCCCCGGCCTGCCCGGCAAGCCGAGCGTCGCGGCGATGTTCGCACTTGTGTTCATCGGCAACAGCTTTTCGATCATCCTGATGATCCTCTCCTCATCGATGATGGCCGAGTCGTCGAGGCATCGCAGAGCGAGACCGGGCGGCGGTCCGAGGGGCTGTTCTTCGCGGGCTATTTCTTCATGCAGAAATGCGCGACCGGCATCGGCATTTTCGTCGCCGGGCTGATCCTGTCGTTCGCGGCCTTTCCGGCCAATGCGAAACCCGGCGAGGTCGGGGGCGACGTGCTCGGCAACCTCGCGCTCGGTTACGCGCTCGCGATCCTCATCATCGGAACGCTGGGGTTGATAGTGATGCGGCGCTTCCCGATCTCGCGCGCCGATCACGAGGCGCGGCTGGCGCTGCTGGGCGACGCCGCGCGCGCCGAACCCGATGCCACGGGAGCGCATCCGTAACGATCGTGTCGCCGAGCGGCGGAATGATGTAATTTTAGGGCCGCGGGACTTGGCAAGGCCAGCGAATCGGTCCAAGGGTTTACGTGAACGTAAAGGGAAAGGACGCGCAGATGGACTTCGATCTCACCGACCGGCAGGTCTATTGGCGCGACCGGGTACGCGATTTCATCGAGCGCAAGGTTCGCCCCGCGGTCCCGACCTATGTCGAGCAGGACAAGGCCGGCGATCGCTGGAAAGTCTTGCCTGTAGTCGAGGACCTGAAGGCCGAAGCCAAAGAAGCCGGCATCTGGAACCTCTTCATGCCGCCCAAGTCGGGCGCACACCACCATGTCGACGAGACGTTCGAGTTCGAAGGCCCCGGCCTCTCCAACCTCGAATATGCGCTGTGCGCCGAGGAAATGGGCCGCGTCGGTTTCGCGAGCGAGGTGTTCAACTGCTCGGCGCCCGACACCGGCAATATGGAGGTGTTCCACCGGTACGGCACGCGCGCGCAGAAGGATAAATATCTCGGCCGCCTGATGAACGGCGAAATCCGTTCGGCCTTTCTGATGACCGAGCCCCGCGTCGCCTCGTCCGACGCGACGAACATCGAAACGCGCATCGAGCGCGACGGCAGTGATTATGTCATCAACGGCACCAAATGGTGGTCGTCGGGCGCGGGCGATCCGCGCTGCGAGGTCGCGATCGTGATGGGCAAGACCGACTTTGCCGCCAAACGCCATGCGCAGCAGTCGATGGTGCTGATGCCGCTGAACGCGCCCGGGGTGAACATCCTCCGCCACCTGCCCGTCTTCGGTTATGACGATGCGCCGCACGGCCATATGGAAATCGAGCTGAAGGACGTCCGCGTCAACGCCGAGGAAGCGATGCTGCTCGGCGAGGGCCGCGGGTTCGAGATCGCGCAGGGGCGCCTCGGGCCGGGGCGCATCCATCACTGCATGCGCACCATCGGTGTGGCGGAAGAAGCGATCGCGAAGATGGCGAAGCGGCTGCAGTCGCGCGTGGCGTTCGGCCGCAAGGTCGCTGAATACAGCATCTGGGAGCATCGCCTTGCGCGCGCGCGCATCGACATCGAAATGACGCGCCTGCTCTGCCTCAAGGCCGCCGACATGATGGACAAGGTCGGCAACAAGTCGGCCGCCGCCGAAATCGCGATGATCAAGGTGCAGGCACCGAACATGGCGCTGAAGATCATCGACGACGCGATCCAGGCGCACGGCGGCGCCGGCGTGTCCGAGGATTTCGGCCTGGCCAAAGCCTATGCGCATCAGCGCACGCTCCGTCTGGCAGACGGGCCCGACGAAGTCCACGAACGCGCGATCGCGCGCATCGAATTCGCCAAACATAGCGAAGCGAGCGAGCCGGGCTTCTCGTCGGGCGACATCGGCGTTTCGCGTTAACACCTGAATTCGGAGAGATATTGTGACCAAAGCCGCGATTCTGATCGAACCGGGCAAGCCGCTGTCGATCGAAGACGTCGTCATTGCCGATTGCGGCCCGCACGAGGTGCGCATCCGCACCGCCGCGTGCGGGCTCTGCCATTCGGACCTGCATTTCATCGATGGCGCCTATCCGCATCCCCTCCCCGCGATCCCTGGCCACGAAGCCGCGGGCATCGTCGAGGCGGTCGGCAGCGAAGTGCGCACAGTGAAGGTCGGCGACGCGGTCGTCACCTGCCTGTCGGCCTTTTGCGGGCACTGCGAATTCTGTGTGTCGGGCCGCATGTCGCTGTGCATGGGCGGCGACACGCGCCGGCCGGTCGGATCGGCGCCGCGCATCACGCGCCCCGACGGGTCGCCGGTCAACCAGATGCTCAACCTTTCGGCCTTTGCCGAGACGATGCTCGTTCACGAACATGCGTGCGTGGCGATCGACCCCGCGATGCCGCTCGACCGCGCCGCGGTGATCGGCTGCGCGGTGACGACGGGCGCGGGCACGATCTTCAACGCGTGCAAGGTGACGCCGGGCGAGACCGTCGCGGTCGTCGGTTGCGGCGGCGTCGGGCTCGCGACGATCAACGCCGCAAAAATCGCGGGCGCGGGGCGCATCATCGCCGCCGACCCGGTGCCAGAGAAGCGCGCGCTGGCGATCAAGCTGGGCGCGACCGACGTCGTCGATGCCCTCGCCGACGATGCCGCGAAGCAAATCGTCGAGCTGACCAAGGGCGGCGTCGATCATGCGATCGAAGCCGTGGGCCGTCCGGCCTCGGCGAGCCTTGCGGTCGCCTCGCTGCGCCGCGGCGGCACCGCGACGATCCTCGGCATGATGCCGCTGAGCGAGAAGGTCGGGCTCAGCGCCATGGACCTGCTTTCGGGCAAGAAATTGCAGGGCGCGATCATGGGCGGCAACCGCTTCCCGGTCGACATCCCGCGGCTTGTCGATTTTTATCTCCGCGGCCTGCTCGACCTCGACAGCATCGTCGCCGAGACGATCCCGCTCGAACAGATCAACGCCGGTTTCGACCGCATGAAGAAGGGCGACGCCGCGCGGTCGGTGATCGTATTCGGCCAATGACGCTCGACGCGCAAAAAGCCTTCAGCGGCACCGTCGCGCCCGAGGGCGCCGATGTGCTCGACGAGGCGAAGCTGACGGCGTGGATGGAGGCGCATGTCGAAGGCTTCGAAGGCCCGCTGACCCAGGGCAAGTTCGCCGGCGGCCAGTCGAACCCGACGTACAAGATCAGCGCGCCGTCGGGCAATTATGTCCTCCGCCGCAAACCCTTCGGCCCGCTGCTCCCCTCGGCGCATGCAGTCGACCGCGAGTATAAGGTGCAGGCGGGGCTCCACAGGATGGGCTTCCCGGTCGCGCGCCAGTACGGCCTCTGCACCGACGACGATGTCGTCGGCAGCTGGTTCTATGTCATGTCCATGGTCGACGGCCACACGATCTGGGACGGCGCGATGCCGGGGTCGACCCCCGAGAACCGTCGCGCCACGTACGAAGCGATGATCGATACGCTCGCCGCGCTGCACAGCGTCGATGTCGAGGCGGCGGGGCTTTCGGACTTCGGCAAGCCCGGCAATTATTTCGGCCGCCAGGTCGACCGCTGGACCAAACAGTACCGGCTGTCCGAAACCGAAACAATGGACGAGATGGAGCAGCTGATCGCCTGGCTGCCCGCAACCTTGCCCGAACAGACGCGCACGAGCGTCGTCCATGGCGATTACCGCATCGACAATATGATCTATGCCAGGGATCGGCCCGAGGTGCTCGCGGTGCTCGACTGGGAGCTGTCGACCTTGGGCGATCCGCTCGCCGATTTCACCTATGTCGCGATGGCGTGGGTGACCGAGAATGGTGGGCGTTCGGGCGTCATGGACCTCGACCGCAAGGCGCTGGGCATTCCCGAACTCGACGAGATGGTCGAACGCTATTGCGCTGCCACGGGGCGCGACGGCGTGCCCGACATGAACTGGTATTTCGCGTATAATTTCTTCCGTCTCGCGGGGATCATCCAGGGCATCAAGAAGCGCGTGATCGAGGGCACCGCCTCGTCGCAGCATGCCAAGGACATGTCCGAACGCGTCCGTCCGCTCGCCGAACGCGCGTGGGAATTCGCACGAAAGGCCGGTGCATGAGCCTGTTCGACATGACCGGCCAGGTCGCGCTGATCACCGGATCGTCGCGCGGCATCGGCAAGGCGACCGCCGAAGCGATGGCCCAGCAAGGCGCCAAGGTCGTGATTTCGAGCCGCAAGGCCGACGCCTGCGAGGAGACCGCGGCCGAGATCAACGCGCGCTTCGGCGAAGGCACCGCGATCGCGGTGCGCGCGAATATCTCGTCGAAGGAAGAGCTGGAGATATTGGTCGCCGAAACGCGCCGCGCCTTCGGCAAGATCACGACGCTCGTCTGCAACGCCGCGTCGAACCCCTATTATGGCCCCGGGCTCGGGATCAGCGACGACCAGTTTCGCAAGATCATGGACAACAACATATTGTCCAACCACTGGCTGATCTCGATGGTCGCGCCCGAAATGCTCGAACGCGGCGAAGGGTCGATCACGATCATCAGCTCGATCGGCGGGCTGAAAGGATCGCCGATCATCGGCGCGTACGGCATTTCGAAAGCCGCCGACATGCAGGTCGCGCGCAACTTTGCGGTCGAGTTCGGGCCGCGCGGGGTGCGCGTCAATTGCATCGCGCCGGGGCTGGTGCGCACCGACATGGCGCGCGCTTTGTGGGAAAATCCCGAGACTTTGAAACGATCGACCGCCGCTTCGACGCTGAAGCGCATCGGCGAGCCGCACGAGATCGCGGGCGCCGCGGTCTTCCTCGCCAGCAAGGCGGGGGCATTCACCACTGGCCAGACCATCGTGTGCGATGGCGGAGCCACAATTTCGGGAGGCGCATGATGGGCGCGTTGGACGGCAAGGTTGCGATCATCACGGGCGCCGGTTCGGGCATCGGCCGCGCAAGCGCGCTGCGCTTTGCCGCCGAGGGCGCGAAGCTCGTCATCGGCGATAAGAGTGCGGCGGTGCATGAGACCGCGCAGCTGGTGAAGGACGCCGGTGGCGAGGCCGTCGCGCTGGAGATCGATGCGGGCGTCGAAGCTGACGTCGCCAAGCTCGTGGCGACCGCGAAAGACACTTACGGCGCGCTCGACGTCGCCTTCGCCAACGCCGGAATCATCGGCGACATGGGCGGGATTTTCGATTTCGACCCCATCGCCTGGGCCGAGACTTTGCGCGTCAATTTGATCGGCCCCGCGCTGATGGTGAAGCATGCCGGCAAGGCGATGGTCGATCAGGGCCGCGGTGGCGCGATCGTGCTGACCGCGAGCGTCGCCGGTTTGAATTCGGGCGCGGGGCCAGGCGCTTATTCGGCATCGAAGGCGGGGGTGATCAACCTCGCCAAAGTCGCGGCGCAACAGCTTTCGACCAGCGGCGTGCGCGTCAACGCGGTGTGCCCCGGCCTCACCGAAACGGGGATGACCAAGCCGACCTTCGACTATGCCAAGGCGAAGGAAGTCACGCACAAGCTCGGCCAACTCAACCCGCTTCGTCGTGCCGCGCAGCCCGAGGAACTCGCGAACGTCGCGCTTTTCCTCGCGAGCGATCAGGCGAGCTATGTCAACGGACAGGCGATCGCGGTCGACGGCGGCCTCACCAGCTCGCACCCGGTGACGCGCCAGTTGCTCGGCCAGACCTCGCACTGATAGATCGATCATCATGGCACATGGATTCGACACCGCGCGGCTGAACCGCATTCCCGCCTTTCTCGCCGCCAAATATGTCGACACCGGCCGGCTGCCGCACGCCGCGACGCTTGTGTCGCGGCGCGGCGAGATCGCGCATCTGTCGTGCATCGGCGAGGCGCGGCCGGGCGAGGCGCTGAAAGAGGATGCGATCTTCCGCATCGCCAGCATGACCAAGCCGATCACCAGCATCGCCTTCATGATGCTGGTCGAGGAAGGCAAGGTCGCGCTGTCGGACCCGCTCGTCAAATTTTGCCCCGAGTTCAAGGACACCGGCGTCTTCGTCGCGGGCGGCGGCAACGTCCCCTTCCTGACGCGGCCGCCCGCATCGCCGATCCGCATGGTCGACCTGCTGCGCCACACCGCGGGGCTGACCTATGGCTTTCAGGAGCGCACCCCGGTCGACGCCGCCTATCGCAAGGCAAAGATCGACGATTTCGACGCCGATTATACGATGGACAGCTTCATCGCCGGGCTCGCGAAAATCCCGCTCCAGTTCGACCCCGGCGCGCACTGGAATTATTCGATGGCGACCGATGTGCTCGGCGCGGTCGTCGAGCGTATCGAAGGCAAGCCGTTCGCCGTGGTGCTGCAGGAGCGCATCTTTGGCCCGCTCGGCATGGTCGATACCGGATTCAAGGTGCCTGCCGACCAGCAGCACCGGCTGGCCGACGCCTATGCCTTTCATCCGAAGGACAAGAAGCAGGATTTCGACAGCGGCGCGCGCAGCCGCTGGGCCAAGGACCGGACGCTTCACTCGGGCGGCGGCGGGCTCGCCTCGACGCTCGCCGACTATCACCGTTTCTGCCTGATGCTGCTCGGCGGCGGCAAATTGGGCGATACGCGCATCATCAGCCGCAAGACGCTCGATCTGATGACCTCGAACCATCTGCCCGGCGGCGGCGACCTGACGCAGCACAGCGTCGGCATTTTCAGCGAGGACGAGAATGCCGGGATCGGCTTCGGTCTCGGCTTTGCGGTCACGCTCGACCCCGCGCGAGCGGGCATTCCCGGCTCGGTCGGCGATTTTTACTGGGGCGGCATGTTTTCGACCGGCTTCTTCGTCGATCCGGTCGAAGAGATCTGCATGGTCTTCATGACCCAGCTCATGCCCTCCTCCACCTATCCCGTGCGGCGCGAGGTAAAGACCTTTGTCCACGCCGCGATCGACGATTGAAGATGCAACACCCCTTTCCGTTCGCCCCGCGCGAACGGGCTCTAGATTGAAGGAGTCTCCCATGTCCGAAGAAACCCCCGTTTCCGTCACGATGGAAAAGGACGGCGAAGTCGCCGTCATCATCGTCAACAACCCGCCCGTGAACGCGCTCTCTTGGCACGTCCGTCAGGGTCTGGAAGATCATTTCGCCGCCGCGCTCGCCGACGACAGCGTCAAGGCGATCGTGCTGCGCTGCGCCGGGGCCACCTTTATCGCCGGCGCCGACATCAGCGAATTCGGCAAGCCGCCGCGCGGTCCCGATTTCAACGCGGTGCTCAACAGCATCGAAGCGGCATCGAAGCCGGTGGTCGCCGCGATCCATGGGACGGCGCTCGGCGGCGGGCTCGAAACCGCGCTCGTCTGCCATTACCGCATCGCGGTGCCGTCAGCGAAGCTCGGCGTGCCCGAAGTCAAGCTCGGCCTGCTGCCCGGCGCCGGCGGCACGCAGCGCCTGCCGCGCGTCGTCGGCGTCGAAGCCGCGGCGACGATGACCTCGACCGGCGATCCGCTGCCCGCATCGAAGGCGAAGGAACTCGGCCTCGTCGATGAGCTGGCCGGCGAGGACAGCCTCGCCGCCGACGCGATCGCCTTTGCGCGCGCCAAGATCGCCGACGGCCCGCGCCCGACGCGCGAGCGCCCGGTGTTCGGCGACGTCGCGGTGATCGAACAGCTCAAGACCGCCAATGCCAAGCGCTGGCGCGGTTTCGAGGCGCCTTACGCCAACCTCGCCTGCGTCGAAGCCGCGACGCGCCTGCCGTTCGAGGAAGGGCTGGCCTTCGAGCGCGAGCAGTTCATGAAGCTGATGTTCGGCAGCCAGTCGGCGGCGCAGCGCCATATCTTCTTCGCCGAGCGTCAGGCCGCGAAGATCGACGGTCTGCCCAAGGACACGCAGCTGCGCGACATCAAGAAGGTTGGCGTGATCGGCGCCGGCACGATGGGCGGCGGCATTTCGATGAACTTCCTCCAGAAGGGCATCCCCGTCACGATCGTCGAGATGCAGCAGGAAGCGCTCGACCGCGGCACCGGCGTGATCCGCAAGAATTACGAGGCGTCGGCCGCCAAGGGGCGCTTCAAGCCCGAACAGGTCGAGCAGATGATGGGCATCCTGACCCCGACGCTGAGCCTCGACGATCTCGCCGACTGCGACCTGATCATCGAGGCGGTCTATGAGAATATGGACGTCAAGAAGGACATTTTCGGCAAGCTCGACAAGATCGCCAAGCCCGGCGCGATCCTCGCGTCGAACACTTCCTATCTCGACGTGGACGAGATCGCGACCGCGACGAGCCGCCCCGGCGACGTGCTCGGCATGCATTTCTTCTCGCCCGCCAATGTCATGAAGCTGCTCGAGGTCGTGCGCGGCGACAAGACCGCGCCCGACGCGCTGGCAACGGCGATGGCGATCGGCAAGAAGATCGGCAAGGTCGCGGTGGTCGCGGGCGTGTGCGACGGCTTCATCGGCAACCGCATGCTCAAGCCGCGCCAGGTCGAGGCGATGAACCTCCTCATGGAAGGCGCGACGCCGCATCAGATCGACAAGGTCCATGTCGAATTCGGCATGCCGATGGGGCCGTTCCAGATGAGCGACCTTGCGGGCGTCGACATCGGCTGGCACCGCGACCCGGCGCGCATCGAGAGCATCCGCGACGCGCTCGCCGCGGTGGGCCGCTGGGGGCAAAAGACCGGCAAGGGCTTTTACGACTATGACGAAAAGCGCAATCCGTCGCCCAGCGCCGAAGTCGCCGAAATCATCGAGGATTTCCGCCAGCGGTCGAACAAGGCGAAGCGCGAGATCAGCGATCAGGAAATCATCGAGCGCACGCTCTATCCGATGGTCAACGAGGGCGCGCTGATTCTGGCGGAAGGCAAGGCGCAGCGCGCATCGGACATCGATGTCGTGTGGATCTATGGCTATGGCTGGCCGGTCTATCGCGGCGGCCCGATGTTCTGGGCGGGGCTGGAAGGCACCGACAAGATCGTCGCGGCGCTGGAAAAACACGAGTTTGCGGTCGCGCCTTTGCTCAAGGAAAAGGCGGAGGCGAAGGCGGGCTTCTAAATAGCCCACAGATTCCGTGTCCCCGCGAAGGCGGGGATCCATCTCCTGCCGGTTCAACATAGAACCAACCGGAGATGGGCCCCTGCCTTCGCAGGGGCACGCAAGCTTATGAAATATCAGGCCGTCTGTCCCAGCGCGGGGCAGGCGGCCTTTCTTTTGCCTTCACGCCGCCGCAGGTACGACCGGAAACTTGCGATTCAGGGTTAAAGCGCTGGCAAGACCTGCCGTTAGGGCAGAGCATGAACGCCATGTCCGCCCTTGCCGTCCTCCTGCTGACCGGCAGCGTGCCGGTGGCCGCTCCGGTGGCGGCGCCGCAGATCGCTGCCGTTGGCGTGGCGCGCGCGCGGATATTGGCGCCCGCCGAGGTGCGGCGGGTCGACGGGCGGATCGAGGTCCGGACCGGCGAGCGCAAGGCACCGACGCAGGTGCACCGCACCGAACGCCGCGATGGCGGCGAGACGGCGGATTTTTACTGACGTAATGGAGATGCGCGGTCGCGGGTTGGGACCGGTCGCCGATATTTCCACCCCGTCACCCCGGACTTGATCCGGGGTCCCGCTATTGCATCGGGCGGAGAAAGCGGGACCCCGGGTCAAGCCCGGGTGACGAGGATATGGGGATGCTCAGCCCTGCAAAGTCTTGATGATCGCCGAAAAGTCGCGGCCGTCCTTGTCGGCCTCGACGAACGCTTCGTACAGTTCGCGCGCCTTCGACCCCATCGGGACATCGGCGTCGACGCTCGCCGCCGCCTCCATCGCCAGCCGCAGATCCTTCAGCATCAGCGCTGCGGCGAACCCGCCCTTGTAATCATTGTCAGCGGGGGTGGTCGGCCCGACGCCTGGGAGCGGCGCGTAAGAGGTCAGCGACCAGCATTGCCCCGACGACACGCTGGCGATGTCGAAGAATTTCTGCGGATCGAGCCCGAGCTTCTGCGCGAGCGCCAGCGTCTCGCACGTCGCGACCATCGAGGCGCCGAGCAGCATGTTGTTGCAGATCTTCGCCGCCTGCCCCGCGCCCGCGTCGCCGGCATGGATCACCGCCTTGCCCATTTGCGCGAGGATCGACTGCGCGCGCGCAAAGCCTTCGTCGGTGCCGCCGACCATGAAGGTCAGCGTACCGGCGTTGGCGGCGGCGATGCCGCCCGACACGGGGGCGTCGACCGCGACGAGGCCCGAATTGGCGGCGGCTTCGATGTTGATCCGCGCCGTTGCGACGTCAATGGTCGAGCAATCGAGCAGCAGGGTGCCGTCAGCGGCGTGCGGGAAAACAGCGTCCTGATACACCGCCGCGACGTGCTTGCCTGCGGGAAGCATCGTCACCACCGCCTCGGCGCCGGTCACGGCCTCGGTCGCCGACGCGACGCGGGTACAGCCCGCCTGGACTGCGCGCGCCAGCGCCTCTTCGCTAAGGTCAAAGGCGCGGACGTCGTGCCCCGCCTTCGCCAGATTCGCGGCCATCCCGCCGCCCATATTGCCGAGTCCGATAAAGGCGATTTTCATAGCTTGCTCCAACTCCCTCTCCCGTTGGGAGAGGATATGTAGCCTTGTCGGCTTGGCCGACTAGGCGAAGTTGGTGAGGGGTGGTCGTTACCGATAGCGCACAGCCCCTCACCGACTGCGACTAGGTCCTTTCGGACCAAGTCTCCGTTGCCTCTCCCAAAGGGAGAGGATGAAGGGCTACCGCCCCTTCCACATGCCTTCGCGCTTCTCGATGAAGGCGGCCATGCCTTCGGCCTTGTCCTCGGTCGCGGCGAGGATCTGGAACAGGCGGCGTTCGTAGATCAGCCCTTGATCGAGCGTCGTTTCGAACGCGGCATTGACCATGTCCTTGTTCACCATCGCCGCCATCGGCGGCATCGCCGCGATCACGCCCGCGGTCTTCACCGCTTCGTCGACCAGCGTCGCATGTTCGACGACGCGCGCGACGAGGCCCGAGCGCTCGGCTTCGGCGGCGTCCATCATCCGGCCGGTCAAACACATTTCCATCGCCTTCGCCTTGCCGATCGCGCGCGTCAGCCGCTGCGACCCGCCCATGCCCGGCGCGACGCCGAGCTTGATTTCGGGCTGGCCGAATTTCGCCTTGTCCGACGCGATGATGAAGTCGGCCATCATCGCCAGCTCGCAGCCGCCGCCGAGCGCGAAGCCATTCACCGCGGCGATCCACGGCTTGCGAACCTTCTTCACGAAGTCGCTCGTCCATTTCGAGAAGAAATCTTCGAGGTAGAAATCGGACGCGGGCTTGTCGGCCATTTCCTTGATGTCGGCGCCCGCGGCGAACGCCTTGTCGCCCGAGCCTGTGAGCACCGCGCAGCGCTGGCCGGGATCGGCTTCGAACGCGGCAAAGGCCGCGATCAGATCGCCCAGCACATCCGAGTTCAGCGCGTTGAGCGCCTGCGGGCGGTTGAGCGTCACCAAGGTCACGGCGCCGCGCTGTTCGACGAGGAGGGTTTCGTAGGTCATGGTCTTTTCGATCTCCGAGATACGGATTTGGCGGGGTTCGCTTTCCTCGCTTCAGCGAATTCAGCTAGCCTCTTTTTTCTCTCAGCTGCATCATCCGACGCTGAGGTCTCAAGCTGCTTGGCAATTGCGTGCAGATGCTCTCGCTTTTTGCTTTTTTGGCGCTTTTCAGGTTCCGACCGAATGAGAGTTCCTCCGCCCAAGTAAGTTCCCTTACCCATTTAGCGGCGTCCATTTCTCGTTCTCGGGCAGCGGCGCGAAGATCGCATCGATCCAGTCGTCGGTGACGGCTTCGGCGGTCGGCGGATCCCATTTCGGGCTGTTGTCCTTGTCGATAATCAGCGCGCGCACACCTTCGAGGAAGTCGTGCATCTGAACGACGCGGCTGCCGATCGCATATTCCTGCGTCATCTGCGCAGCGAAGTCGTGCATCTCGCCGCCTTCCTTCAGCTGGCGCAGCGCGACCTTGCACGTTTGCGGCGATTTGCCATGGAGCGTGGCCAGTTCCTTGATCGCCCATTCGCCGCCATCGGCCTCGAGCGCACCAAGGATATCCTCATAGGTGTCGCTCGCGAACAGGCGGTTGATCCGTTCGAGATGCTGAGTGATTCCGGCGGGCGGCGCGGTGATCGACAGCTCGCCCAATATGCCGCCGATGCGGGTCGGATCGACCGCGATGCGCGCCTTCGCCTCGGCGAGCTTTTCGGACGGCAGATAGTGGGTCGCGATGCCGAGCGCCAAACACTCCGCCCCGTCGAGCCGCGCGCCAGTGAGCGCGAGATAGGCGCCGACGCGGCCTTCGAGCCGCGGCAGATACCAGCCGCCACCGACGTCGGGGAACAGCCCGATCCCCGTCTCGGGCATCGCGAAGCGCGTATGTTCGGTCGCGATGCGATATTTCGCCGGCTGCGAAATACCGACCCCGCCGCCCATGGTGATGCCGTCCATGAAGGCGACGACGGGCTTGGGGTAAGTGAAGAGCAGGTGGTTGAGACGATATTCGGTGTGGAAGAAGAGGCGCGCTTCCTTGCCATCCTTCGCGCCACTCTCGGCGAGCATGCGGATGTCGCCGCCGGCGCAGAAACCGCGGCCCTCGCTGTGGTCGATGATCACCGCCTCGACCGCGTCGTTACCCCGCCATTTGACGAGCGCAGCGATCATCGCCTGACACATCGGCAGGTTGAGCGCGTGGATCGCCTTCGGACGATTGAGCGACAGGCGGCCGACGCGAACGTCGGCGCCAATCAGGACATCTTCTGTCATTGGCGCAGCAAGTCCCTTCCGACGATCATCCGCATCACCTGGTTGGTGCCTTCGAGGATCGAGTGGACGCGCAGGTCGCGCCAGAAACGTTCGATCGGATAGTCCCTGAGATAGCCATAGCCGCCGAACAGCTGGAGCGCGTCATTGACGATCTTGCTGCCGTTGTCGGTCGCGAGCCGTTTCGCCATCGCCGAGAAGCGCGACTTGTCGGGCGCGTTCGCGGTGACCTTTGCCGCCGCCATGTAAAGCAGCGCGCGCGCGGCTTCGAGGTCGGTCGCCATGTCGGCGAGCATGAACTGGGTGTTCTGGAAATCGGCGATCGGGGACCCAAACTGCTGGCGGTCCTTGGTGTAGGCGATCGCCTCGTCGAGGCAGCGCTGCGCGCCACCCAAGGAGCAGGCGCCGATGTTGAGCCGCCCGCCGTCGAGCCCCGCCATCGCGAAACGGAAGCCGTCACCCTCGGCGCCGACAAGATTTTCGATCGGCACGCGGCAATCCTCGAAGATGACCTGCGCGGTGGGAGACGCGTTCCAGCCGAGCTTCTTCTCGGGCGCGCCGAAGCTGAGCCCCGGCGTGTCCTTTTCGATGACGAGGCAGCTGATCCCCCCCGTTTTGCTTTTTGGCGACTTTTCCTCGCTGGTGCGGACCATGCAGACATAGATGTCGTTATAGCCCGCGCCCGAGATGAACTGCTTGGTGCCGTTCAGCACATAATGGTCGCCGTCACGCTTTGCCGTCGCTTTCAGCGCCGCGGCGTCCGAACCCGAACCGGGTTCGGTCAGGCAATAGCTCGCGATCTTTTCCATGCTGACGAGGTCGGGCAGGAAGCGCGCCTTGACCTCTGCGCCGCCGAAGCGGTCGATCATCCACGTCGCCATATTGTGGATCGAGACATAGGCGCTGGTCGCGGGGCAGCCATAGGCCATCGCCTCCATGATCAGCGCCGCCTCCATCCGGCCGAGCCCGATGCCGCCCGATTCCTCCGCGACGTAAATGGCGCCGAAACCCAGTTCGCCCGCCGCCTTCCACACATCGACGGGATAATGATGTTTTTCGTCCCATTCGGCCGCGAAGGGCGTGATGCGATCGGCAGTGAATTTGCGCGCCATGTCCTGGATGGCGAGCTGGTCATCGGTAAGCTGGAACTGGTCGGTCATGGTCATTTCTCGATGATGGCTTCGGCTTCGATTTCGACTTTCCATTCGGGACGGATCAGCGCCGGCACAACCAGCATCGTCGATGCCGGACGGACATTTTTGAATGCCGATCCGTGCGCACGTCCCACAAGATCGGAATCCGCCGCGTCGGTGATATACATGCGCGTGCGCACGACATCGGCGAAACTGCCGCCGAGCGCTTCGAGCGCCTCGCCGATGATCGCGATACAGCGTGCCGCCTGTACCCCGGCATCGCCGGAGGTGGAGGTGCCGTCGGGCTCGATCGGCGCGCAGCCCGCTACGTCGATGCGGTTCCCCACCCGAACCGCGCGGCTGTAGCCGTAAATCGGTTCGAACGGGGACGCCGAGCTGTGATTGCGGCGCGCGCTGTCAGCCACAGCTGATCCGCTCGATTTTGAGCGCATCGTCATAGGAGACGGTCAGCCGGTCGGGGCGGAAATCCATGGTGACGGCGGTGCGCGGCGGCACCCAGCGCAGCGTCCGCGCGCCGCTGCCCTTGAGCAGCTGGCCGCCGACGTCGGCAGTCGCGGTCTGCCCGACGAGCGATTGCACCGCGTCGGCGTTGCACGTCGCTTCGGCGGGCGGCGCGGCCGGGGTCGATTCGACGGGGGCCTCACTGCTCGCGCAGGCGGCGAGCGGCAGAATGGCGGCAATTGCCAAGATGCGTATGTCCATCGTGAATCTCCCTTTCAAAAAACCTTCATTCGGCGCAGCGCGTATAGCGCATTGCGCCCGCGGCGGCACCCTCGCCGGAGTCGCGGCGAACGAGCGCCTTGCCGCCGTCGGCAAGGTCGAGCTGCATCCGGCGATCCCACTCGACGCCCTCGCCGCTGAATTTATAATCGGCGACGATGCGGTTCGCATCGCTTTCGCGAACGCGCGCGAGTTCGCCGTGCGATTCGTAGAAGCGCAGGTTCGTCGCATCGATCGTCAGCGCGGTGAGGTCGGTGCCCTTCTTTGCCTTGCAGTCGGCGGCCTTGAGCGCCCAGCGGCCGCGGATGGCGGACGGGATCGTCTTGCCGTCGCCAGCGGTTTTGGTTTCGGGCTTCGGCGGGGTTTCCTCGGCGGCATCGGGCAGGTCCGCATCGACCGCCGGTTCGGCGGTCGCGGGGCGCTCGGCCTTTTGCAGCGGCGAGATCGCCGCGCTGTCTTCGGGCTGCGACTTGTCCTCGCCGCCGCTGCACGCGGCGAGCAGCAGCAATCCGGCGGGAAGCATCAGGCGGGTCATCGACAGTCTCCTCGCGGCGCCGACCGGATGTCCGCGCCGTTGACGGAAGAATGCCCGATGGCCGAACCGGGTTTCATGGCTTCGCGCAATCAGCCCATCGTCGGGATGACGAACGCGTTGCCGGCGTCGCCAGCCCCACCCACCCCGTCGGGCCAGCGCTGGGTGATCGTCTTGACCTTGGTCCAGAATTTCACGCCTTCCATGCCGTGCTGGTTGGTGTCGCCGAACGCCGAACGCTTCCAGCCGCCGAAGCTGTGATAGGCGACGGGCACCGGGATCGGCACATTGATGCCGACCATGCCGACATTGACGCGCGCGGCGAATTCGCGCGCGGCGTGGCCGTTGCGCGTGAAGATCGCGACGCCATTGCCGTACTGGTGCTTGCTGGGCAGTTCGAGCGCGGTTTCGAAATCGGGCGCGCGCACGATCTGCAGCACGGGGCCGAAAATCTCTTCCTTGTAGCTTTCCATGTCGGTGGTGACATGGTCGAACAAAGTCGGGCCGATGAAGAAGCCCTTCTCATGCCCCTGAAGCGCGAAGCCGCGGCCGTCGACGACGAGTTCGGCGCCTTCGTCGGCGCATTTCTGGATCCAGCCTTCGATCTTTTCCTTGTGCGCCTGCGTCACCACCGGCCCGTAATGCGCCTCAGCATCGGTCGACACGCCGACGCGGAGCGCCGCGATCGCGGGGATCAGCTTTTCGCGGAGACGATTGGCGGTATCCTCGCCGACGGGGACGACGACGGGCAGCGCCATGCAGCGCTCGCCCGCCGAGCCGAAGGCCGCGCCCGTCAAATCATTGACGACCTGGTCAAGGTCGGCGTCGGGCATCACGATGCCGTGGTTCTTCGCGCCGCCCATCGCCTGCACGCGCTTGCCGTTCGCGACGCCGCGGTTGTAGACATAATGGGCGATGTCCGACGAGCCGACGAAGCTGACCGCGCCGATGTCGGGATGGTCGAGGATCGCGTCGACCATTTCCTTGTCGCCATGGACGACCTGGCAGATGCCTTCGGGCAGACCCGCTTCGAGGAAGAGTTCGGCAAGGCGGACGGGGACCGAGGGGTCGCGCTCGCTCGGCTTGATGATGAAGGCGTTGCCGGTCGCGATCGCAACGCCCGACATCCACAGCGGGATCATCGCGGGGAAGTTGAACGGGGTGATGCCCGCGCCGATGCCGATCGGCTGGCGCATCGAATAGACGTCGATGCCGGGGCCGGCGCCCTGCGTATATTCACCCTTGAGCACATGCGGGATGCCGCAGCAGAATTCGATGACTTCGAGCCCGCGCTGGATGTCGCCCTTCGAATCGGCGATGACCTTGCCATGCTCGCTCGACAGCATGTGCGCGAGCGCATCCATATTCGCTTCGACGAGGCGCTTGAATTCGAACATCACGCGCGCGCGGCGCTGCGGGTTGGTGGCGGCCCAGGCCGGCTGCGCCTTCTTCGCCGCGGCAACCGCGCGGTCGAGGAGCGCGGCATCGCCGAGCGCGACCTGCGCCTGCACGCCGCCGCTGTTGGGGTCGAAGACGTCGCCCTGGCGGGCGCTGCCGCCGGCACCGCCGACGATGTGATGGTCGATCTGTCGCATATCCGAGTCTCCCGTAAAATCTTGCCGCTGCAACAGACCATGTGCGCCCCTTTTGCAAGGGATAGACTTGCAGGACGATACTGCATATTTGCAGGTCATGGATTGGGATAGGCTGCAATATTTCCTGTTCGTCGCGCACCACGGTACGCTCGCGCGCGCCAGCGCGGCGCTGCACGTCGATGCGACGACGGTGAGTCGGCGAGTGAGCGCACTCGAAGCCGCGCTCGGCCAGACTTTGTTCGAACGCGCGCCTTCGGGTTTTGTTCTGACCGCAGCGGGCCGCGCGCTCGTTCCGCACGCCGAAGCGATGGCGGCGGCGGCGGCGCGCATCCATTCGGCGCGCGAGGATGCGGCGGCGCTGTCGGGGCAGTTGCGCGTGAGTGTGTCCGAAGGGTTCGGAAACAGCTTCATCGCGCCGCGCCTTGCGGGGTTCGTCGCGGCGCATCCCGAACTGGAGATCGACCTTGTCGCCTCGTCGGGCTTCCTCAACCCGTCGCGGCGCGAGGCAGATATGGCGGTGCTGCTCGCGCGGCCGCGCAAGGGCCCGCTGATCACGCGCAAACTGTCCGATTACAGCCTCGGCATTTATGCGCCCGCTGATCGCCCCGATTGGCAGGAAGCGGTTGCCGCCGCGCCGCTGTCGCGTACGGGTATCCCGGTAATCGGCTATATGCCCGACATCCTCTACGCGCCCGAACTCGATTATCTCGGCGAGATCGAGCCGGGGCTGCGCGCGACGGTGCGCTCGTCGAGCATTCTCGCGCAGCGGCGGATGATCGCGGGCGGCGCGGGGGTCGGTGTGCTCCCCTGCTTCCTCGCGGCGGGCGATCCGGCGCTGGCGCGCGTGCGGCCCGAGCAGACGGTCGCGCGCGCCTTCTGGCTCGCGCTTCACCGCGACGTCGCGCCACAGCCGCGCATCCGCGCCTTCATCGACTGGCTCGACGCCGAGGTGCGCGAGAGTAAGGGGTTGCTGGTGCCGGGCTGAACGCCTCGTCATTGCGAGGAGCGCAGCGACGAAGCAATCTCCAGCCATCGACATCGCAGACCGATAGCTGGATTGCTTCGCTTCGCTCGCAATGACGGATTAGCCGAGATTGTGAGGGTGCCACTCCGAGGCGATCAGCCCGTCTTCACCGAATAGCTTTTCCATCGCATCGGCGCCCGCCGCCGCCTCGCGCAACTTGTCCGCTAGCGGATCGTCCACCGCGTGGTTGCTGCGCAGAAACGCGATCCATGCCGCAATCGCGACTTCGAGCGAGGGGCAGCTTGCCCCGCGCGCTTGATGCCACGCGAGCGTTTCGAGCCAGCGCTGCGGGATCTTCTGGCTGCCATCCATCGCGATCTGGATCAGCCGGTGGTCTAGCGCGGGATTGGCAAAGCGACCCAGCAGGGCGTCAGCATAAGCGGTCAAATCCTGCCCCGGTGCGGCGTCGATCGTCGGCGCGGCCTCGTCGCGCATCAGCCGTTCGATGACCGGGCGGACCGCTGGGTCGGCGATGGCTTGGTGGACGAACGCATGCCCCTCCCCCAGCCCGATATACGCGAGCGCCGAATGCGCCCCGTTGAGCATGCGCAGCTTGGCGGTCTCATAGGGCGCAACGTCGGTGACCAGTTCGGCGCCGACCTCGTCCCAGCGCGGGCGCGGGCCGGCGAAATCATCCTCGATCACCCACTGGCTGAACGCCTCGGTGACCACCGCGCCCTCGTCGCGGACGCCGAGCACGGCCTCGACGTCCGCGCGGTCGGCCTCGGTGGTCGCGGGGACGATCCGGTCGATCATCGTCGCCGGGCATCGGCATTCGCTGTCGAACCACGCCGACAGGTCGGGGTGATAGGCGGCGAGATAGTCGCGCATCAACCGGCGCAGCACAGCGCCATTGCCGGCCAGATTGTCGCAGCTGAGCAGCGTCAGTCCGGGCAAGCCCGCAGCCTTGCGCACCGCGAGCCCCGCCGCGACGAAGCGATAGAGGCTGGAACCGCCCGCCGCTTCGGGGAGGTCGAGCGATCCGTCGGGACGCCGCAGATAGCCTTTCTCGGTGACGGTAAAGCTGACGATGTGTGTCGTCGGCGCGGCGATGGCGTCGATGACCGCCTGCGGATCGTCAGCCGCGACGAGCACTTTCTGTACCACGCCGATCAAACGCAGCTCGGTCCCTGCCGCGCTACGCGTGCTGACAGTGTATAGCCCGTCCTGCGGACCCAGCTGCGCCGCGACGTCGCCTGAACGGAGCGACACGCCGATGATGCCCCAATTGCGGTCGCCCGCCGCCATTGCATCATCGGTGTAGACCGCCTGATGCGCGCGGTGGAACGCGCCGATGCCGATATGGACGATGCCCGCGGCCTGCGCGGCGCGGTCGTAGCCCGGCGCCTGTACCGACGCCGGAAGCGGCGTTTGCGCGGACAATTTCACAGCTTGTAGGCCGCCTTGGCGAGATTGTAGCTGAGGTCGACGGCAAGCTCGGCGGCTTCCCACTCTTCCATGCGATGCTCGGCAACGAGCTGCGCGAGGAAGCCGCAATCGATGCGCCGCGCGACGTCGTGGCGCGCGGGAATCGACAGGAAGGCGCGCGTGTCGTCGTTGAAGCCGACACTGTTGTAGAAGCCCGCGGTCTCGGTGGTGTGGCTGCGAAAGCGCCGCATGCCTTCCGGGCTGTCGTGGAACCACCAGGCGGGGCCGAGCTTCAGCGCCGGATAATGGCCCGCGAGCGGTGCGAGTTCGCGCGCGTAGCTCGTCTCGTCGAGCGTGAAGAGGATGATCGTCAGCCCGGCCTCGTTCCCATAACGCCCAAGCAGCGGCCGCAGCGCGTGGACATAGTCGGTCGCGGTCGGAATATCGGCGCCCTTGTCGCGGCCATAATGCTCGAACAGCCACGGGTTGTGGTTGCGGAAACTGCCCGGGTGAATCTGCATGACGAGTCCATCGTCGAGACTCATCCCCGCCATCACGGTGAGCATATGCGCGCGGAATAGCTCGGCATCGGCGGCGCTGACGTCTGGAGCCGTCACCTGCGCGAACAGTGCTTCGGCTTGCGTCTCCGACAGGTCGGCGGTCGCCGCGGTCGGATGTCCATGATCGGTCGAGGTCGCGCCCATCTCGGCGAAGAAGGCGCGGCGATTGCGGTGCGCGGCGAGATAGCCCGCGTAGCTGAAGGCGTCCTCGCCCGCCAGCTCGGAGAAGCGTTTCAGATTATCGCGGAAGCCTTCGAACTCGGGATCGATCACCGGGTCGGGGCGATAGGCGGTGATCACCCGCCCCGCCCACTCGCCGCTGGCGTTGGCAGCGCGAATAGCCGCGTGATGCTCGAGCGTATCGAGCGGGCTTTCGGTTGTTGCGATCACCTCGATCCCGAACCGATCGAACAGCGCGCGCGGGCGGAAGGCATCGGCCCTGAGCGCCTCGGTGATGCGGTCGTAATAAAGGTCCGACGTCTCCGCCGAAAATTGCACGTCGAACCCAAACACCTCGGCGAACACCCAGTCCATCCACATCCGCGACGGGGTGCCGCGGAAGAGATGATAGTTTTGCGCGAAGAGCCGCCAGCCGTCGCGCGGGTCGGCCTCGGGGTTACGGATATCCAATGCGTCCAGCGATATGCCCTGGGAATAGAGCATGCGGAACACATAATGGTCGGGATGGAGCAGCAACTCCGCCGCATTGCCGAAGGGCGCGTTACCCGCGAACCAACTGGGATCGGTATGCCCGTGCGGGCTGATGATCGGAAGGCCCGCCACCTCCTTGTAGAGCCGGCGCGCGATGTCGCGCTGCGCCGGATCGGACGGAAAGAGGCGGTCGGGTGAGAGCAGCAGCGGACGCGGCATCGGATCAGGCTTTGCTTTCTACGGTAACCGGCGCGAGGCGCGGGCTGAGGAGATGGACCGCGAGCACCGCGAGGAAATAGACGGTGGTGCAGGCGGCGAAGATGAGCGTGTAATTGCCCCCCGTTGCGTCGAGCACGAGCCCGGTCGATTTCGCCATGATCATACCCCCGACGCCGCCCATGAAGCCGCCGAGCCCGATCACCGATCCGACCGCGCGTTTCGGGAACATGTCGGGCGGGATCGACAGGATCGTCGATGAAAATGCCTGATGCCCGGCGAGCGCGATGCCGATCAGCACGACCGCGAGCCACATATTGTCGAGCCCGGTGACCAACAGCAACGGCAGCACGCAGCAGCCCGCGCCGATCATCGTGACCTTGCGCGCAAAATTGACGCTGTGCCCGGTCTGAATCAGCTTCGACGATACCCAGCCGCCGAGAATGCTGCCGACGTCGGAGAGCAGATACATGATGATCATCGGCAGCAGCACGATCTTGAGGTCAACGTCATAGGTCGAGGCGAAATATTTGGGCAGCCAGAACAGCATCAGGAACCAGACCGGATCGGTCAGGAACTTCGCCATCGCAAAGGCCCAAGCCTCGCGCTTGGTGACGATTTTGGCCCAGCCGATGCGTTCGACCTGTTCGGGCGGATCATGTTCGATCCACGCGAGTTCGGCATCGCTGACCTTTCCGCTTTCACGCGGATTGCTGTAGAGCCACAGCCAGAGGATCAGGAGAAGGACGCCGAAAGCGCCGGTGTAGATGAAGGTTTCGCGCCAGTCGAAGCCGAGCACGCGCATGAACAGCGCAACGGTCGGCGCGGTCAGAATCACGCCGATCGTCGTCGCGCTGTTGACCCAGCCGATCGCGTAGGAGCGCTCCTTTTGCGGGAACCATTCGCTCGACGCGCGGACGACAGCGGGGAAATGCCCCGCCTCGCCGACGCCGAGGATGACGCGTGCAAGCATGAAGGAGACGATCGAGGACGCGAAGCCGTGCGCGACATGGCCAACGGTCCAGATACTGATTGCAATCGCATAACCGACCTTGGGGCCGAAACGGTCGATCAGCCAGCCCATAGCCAAGAAACCCAGCGCATAGGCGGCCTGGAAAGCGGTGACGATGTTGCCATAGTCATTCTCGCTCCACCCGAGCTCGGTGCCGAGCGTCGGCGCGAGCAGGCCAAGCATGGTGCGGTCGATATAATTGACCGTGGTCGCCGCGAACAGCACCGCGACGATCAGCCATCGGTAACGGCCGGACCTTGGCACCGGCACCGCCGTACCTCCGTCCGCGAATGCCTGTGCCATAAACCTCTCCCGTTTCTTGCTTTAGTAGCTTTTGATCGAGCAGCCGACGCGGATTTTTCCGTCGAAGAGCGCCTCGGCGCGCTGGCCGGGCCTGATTTCATGAATACCGGTGATCGCCCCCGCCGACACCCAGGTCCCGGGTGGAATGGCTATGCCCCGCGCGCGCAGGATATCGATCAGGAACAGCGCCGATCCGAAGGGGCCGTCGAGCATCGCCTCCATCGTCGCCGTGCCGACCGTTTCGCCATCGATCGTCATTTCGACCGGCATGCGGATGAGGTCGGCGCCCTGCCAATCGGCAATCGACGGGCCAAGGATCAGCCCCTTGTTGTTGCCATAGTCCGACGCGGTGACCGCCGGGCCGTGGCGGTTGATTTCGGGAAAGGGCGAGCTCGCGATCTCGATGCCCGTGCGAACGTCGGCGATGCAGTCGCGCACGCTGTCGATGTCATAGGCTCGCGAGCCGACGTCGCCAAAGCAGAGCAGCACCTCGGCCTCGGCCGCGGCGAAACCGTCGGCATAGACCGGCATCACCGGCGCGGCGGCGCCACCCACGATTTCGTCGGTAAAGATCGGCCCGGTCAGACGGTTGCCGCCGTAACGGGTGACAAGCTCGGCGGCGATTCGCCCGACCTTCCATCCGCCGACGCGGCGCCCGTCGAGCGCGATCGCGCTGTCCTGGATCGCATAAGCCTCGGCCATCGTCTGCGGCATCGCGCCGGGATAGACGGTAAGCGGTGTCTTTCCCGCACGCGCGTCGATGAATGCACGCGCCACATTCTGTTGATCGCTTGTCGCCAGCATCTTTCTCATTTCCCTCTTCCGCGAAGCGGTGTAAGAGACACCGGTGTCAAAGGCAAGTCAATATCAGATGTATGACAAATTGTTCCGCCGTGCCGGGTGCTGAGCGGCGATGACCGGCGACAGCAGAATCCATGCGATCCGCGTCCATGACGCGGACAATGTCGCGACCGCGATCGCCGACATCGCGGCCGACGCCCCCCTGTTCGCCGACGGCGATCTTCGGGCAGCCGTCGCCGTGGAGCGCGGGCACAAGATTGCCCTCGCGCCGATCGCGCGCGGCGAAGCGGTGATCAAATATGGCTTTCCGATCGGAATCGCGACCGCCGACATCGCGCCGGGCGACCATGTCCACAGCCACAATCTGGCGACCGCGCTCGGCAGCGATGGCGACTATCATTATGTGCTGGGCGCGAGCGAAGCGACACCAGATGCCAACCCGGCACCGACCTTCCGCGGCTATGTCCGACCCGACGGGCGCGTCGGCACGCGCAACGAAATCTGGATCCTGCCGACCGTCGGCTGCGTCGGCAATCTGGCCGCGCGCGTCGCGCGGATCGCGGGCGCCCGCCATGCGGGGTCCGTCGACGGGGTTCACGCGTTCAAGCATCCGTTTGGCTGTTCGCAGCTTGGCGACGATCTGGGCCATACGCGGGCGTTGCTCGCGGCGCTCGCGCAGCATCCCAATGCCGGCGGGGTGCTGATCGTCGGGCTGGGGTGCGAGAGCAACCAGCTCGGCGCGCTGATCGACCTGATTCCGGCCGGACGCCGCGCGCATATCCGCACGCTGTCGGCGCAGGCGGTCGAGGATGACGAGGCGGCGTGCCTCGCGCTGGTCGACGAGCTGGTCGCGGGCTGCGCCGACACGCCGCGCCGGCACGTGCCACCGTCGCAGCTGGTGCTGGGGGTGAAGTGCGGCGGCTCCGACGGGCTGTCGGGGCTGACCGCGAACCCGCTCGTCGGGCGCATGGCCGATGCCGTCGCCGCGGCGGGCGGCAAGGTCGTGCTGACCGAGATCCCCGAGATTTTCGGCGCCGAACAACTGCTGATGGACCGCGCAATATCGCGCGCGGTGTTCGACGAGGCGGTCGCACTGGTACAGGATTTCAAGGATTATTTCATCCGCCACGGCGAGCCGGTGAGCGAGAATCCCTCGCCCGGCAATATCGCCGGCGGGATCACCACGCTCGAGGAAAAGTCGCTCGGCGCGGTGCAAAAGGGCGGCAAGGTGCCCGTCGTCGATGTCCGTCGTTATGGCGGCGAAGCGACGCGGCCGGGTCTCACCCTGCTCGAGGCGCCGGGCAATGACGCGGTGTCGTCGACCGCGCTGGCCGCGGCGGGCGCGACGATCATCCTGTTCACCACCGGCCGCGGCACGCCGCTGGGCTTTCCGGCACCGACGCTGAAGATCGCGTCGAACAGCGCGCTGGCGCAGCGCAAGGCGGGCTGGATCGATTTCGATGCGGGGGCGGTGCTCGACGCGGGATTCGATGGCGCGGCGGACGCCTTGCTCGACCTGATCGCGGCAACGGCTTCGGGCGCGCCGACCAGGGCAGAGATCAATGAAGAGCGCGATATCGCGATCTGGAAATCGGGCGTGACGCTATGACCCGACGAACGGTCGATTGGGTTTCGCGCAAAGACGCAAAGACATAAAGAGGGTGGTGTCGTAGTGCTTTCGTCGTCTGCCAATTGCGCGAAGCGCCTTTATTCAGAACGCCTGCGGCGGCGGCCTACCCGCGGATATTGCGCGCCCTCTTCGTGTCTTTGCGTCTTTGCGCGAAACCTCTACCCGAGCGCGCGGAAGGTGAAGTTGCGGAAGCGCGCTTCGCCCTGCCCCGCCGAATAGAGGCCGGGCCGCAGCATCAGGAAACCCCCGCGCACATTATGGTGATAGCCCGAGACCTCCATGCCGCGGTCGAACCGCACCCACGTCTTCCCGCCGTCGCCGCTGGTGTCATAGGTGACGATGTGGCGATCGTTGGTGACGCGCATGCGCATGCGTGCCCCGTGCGGGTTGGCGGGGCGTGCGCGTTCGATGCCATATTGGTGCGTGACAAAACGCTCGCCGTCGAAGCCGAGCCCGCAATAGAGCTTCTCGTCGTAGAAGAGGATCAGCCCGGCAGTACCGCCCGGCGCGATCTCGATATCGCATTCGAAACGGTACGCCTGATCGCCCGCGATGAGCAACAAGGGTGATGAATCGACCGGCGCCCTGCCGCGCGCCGTCAGCACCAGCGCGCCATCCTCGGCGCGCGCGCGGCTGCGCTCGTCGGCGGCGGGCTTAAAGAAATTCCATTTCGCGCCGAGCGCGAGCGTGGCGAAGTCATCCGACAGCGCCATGCCGTGCGGTCCCGCGACCGCGCCGCCCCTGGGCTTTGCGATCGGCCGCGACAGGTCGCCGCCCTTCATGCGGAACCAGCCGTCGTCGGTCCATTCGATCGGGTCGAGCAAAGCCTGGCGGCCCAACGTCCAATAGCCGTTCTCGAACCCGTGATAGACGCTCCACCAGTCGCCCGCGGGTCCCTCGACGAGAGTCGCATGGCCGCGCGACCACCATTTTTCGGCGGCCGATTGGGTGCGGACGAGCGGGTTCGCGGGGCAATTTTCCCATGGGCCGTGGATCGATTTCGAGCGCGCGGCGATGACCATATGCCCGGTCGGCGGACCCGCGGTGCCGCCGACCGCGGTGATCATGTAATAATAGTCGCCGCGCCGCGTGATCTTTGGCCCCTCGGGCGCGAAGCCTTCGACGACCCAGTCGGCGGGATAGCGCCATGGGTCATAGACATGCTCTGGCTCGCCGACGCGCGACAGGCCATCGTCGGACAGGCGCACGCGGTCGCCGCCCGACAGGAACAGCCAGCGCGACCCGTCCTCGCCGACCGCATGGCCGGGGTCGATATGGCCCGGCAGGCCGAGGTCGACCGGCTCGCTCCATGGCCCCTCGATCCGGTCGGCCCAGATCACCCAGCTCGTGTTCGGTCCCTTGGTCGGAATGTAGAGATAATAGCGGCCCTTGTGCTTGCACAGCTCGGGCGCCCAGACCGATCCGATATTCTTGTGGAGCGCGGGGCCGATCGGGCGCCAGTTCACGAGATCGCGCGAATGCCAGATGACCAGCCCCGGATAGCTATCGAAGGTCGAGAAGGTCATATAATGGTCGGCGCCGTCCTTCAGGATCGACGGGTCGGGATGGTCGCCCGCCATGATCGGGTTGAGGAAGCGCCCGTCGCCGAGATCGGCCTTGCGCTGCCCGTCGAAGCCCTTGGCCCACGCCGGAGCGGGCCCCGAAGACGCCGTCGCCGATGCCGCGCGCGCGGCGAGGCCCGACAGGCCGGTCGCGAGCAGGCCGCCCCCGGCGAGTTTGAGCATGTCGCGGCGATCGGTCACTGGTCTCTCCTCAAAAAAAGAAAGGCCCGGTCCCCTGAAAACGGAAACCGGGCCTCACCGGGACGAACCCACCCGCGTCAGATTTTGACGCGCGCGCCGAACAGGAAGGTGCGGCCGAAGTGGTTATTCTCATAATTGCGGTCGGCATCGATATCGGTGAAGCGATAGCGATATTCGTCGGTCAGGTTGATGCCCTCGACCGAGATTTCGATATTATCGGTAATCGCATAGCGGATCGACGCATCGACGTTGATCGTCGAGCCATAGCCTTCGAACACGTTGCCGGTGCCGCTGTTGGCGTCGGCATAGCGGCTGCGATAGCTGACCGAGGCGCGGGCGCTGAACTTGCCGTCGTCATAATAGAGCGTGCCATTATAGGCGCGCTTCGACAGGTTGAAGAGCGTGCCATTGCGGATCGCGCCGACATTGGCGCCGCCCGGGACGATCGACGGACCGGCGACCGAATAGTCGGCGTCCGAGTCGACATAGGTCGCGTTCACGATGCCGCCGAAGTTCGACAGGAAGCCCGGGAGGAATTTGAACGGTGCCTGCAGCGAGACTTCGATGCCTTTCAGCTTTGCGCCTTCGCCGTTGCCGATCGAGTTAATCGTCCAGATCTGGCCCTCGGGATTGATCGACGCCGGGCTGCTCGGCGGGATGATCGACGTCGGCAGGCCGGTCGAGGCAAAGGTGCCGCTAGTCGTCGTCGCGACCGGGAAGCTTGCGATATCCTTTTTGAACAAGGCGACCGAGAAGATCGACTGCGGCGCGAAATACCATTCGAACGCGAGATCATAGGCGGTTGCACGGAACGGATCGAGGAACGGGTTGCCGTAGTTGATGCGATAGTTGAACCCGTCGACCGTCCCGCCGGGTGTCAGATTGCCGAGCGTCGGGCGCGTCATCACATCGGCGACCGCCGCACGGATGATGATGTCGTCGTGCGGGAACAGCGCGAGGTTCATCGACGGCAGCCAGTCTTCATAGCTGCGCTCGACCGTCACCGCCGCGCCGCTGCTGAGCCCGCTCGACGTCTGGTTGGTGTGGACGTAGCGGATGCCGGCGTTGAGCGCATAGCGCAGGCCGCCAAGCTCGCCCTTGGCATCGAACTGCAGATAGCCGCCGGTGACCTCTTCGCGCACCGCGCGGTTGTTGCCGGCGTCGACCGCGGCGACGCGGTCGTAAAGCTTGGTGAAGGCGGTCGTCGCGTCGAGATTGGCGACCAGCCATTCGGTCGTCGTGCCCGGCGGCTGGCCCGCCTTGCCGAGCGTGAACAGCTCGGCGAGTCCCGAATTGACCGGGAAGCCGTACACCGCGGCCGGACCGAAGGCCGACGACGGCGAGCAGGCGAGCGTGCCGAGGACGCGGTCGACGCCGCCGTTGCCGCACACGACGGTGTCGCGCGTAAAGGCGATGCTGGCGAAGTCGAAGCGGCGATAGACGCCGCCCGCCTTGACCGTGAAATCGTCGCTGATGTCCCATTCGGTGCGCAGCTGCGCGGTGCTGAACTTGTTTTCGACCTCCGACGGACGGTCACGGATTTCGGCGAGCTGGAAATTCGCCGGATTGGTCACGCTGGTCCCGAAGGTCAGCAGCGGGCGTTCCATGTCGCTATAGTCGTAGCGATAATCCTGCGCATCGCGGTCGTCGAAGACGATCGTCGTTTCGAGCGGGATCGAGGCGGTCGATTTCGACAGGCCGCCGAGCAAGGTGAAGCGGAAGCTGTCGCTGACATCCTGGTCCCACGTCGCGCCGACCTGATAAAATTCGGTCTTCGCCTTGCGCAGATAATGTTCGGTGCGCACCCACGCGTCGTCGAGCGTCGCCGAGATCATGTTATTGTCGCCGTCGATTTCATAATCGCTGACGTTGATCGACCGTTCGTTGCTGCGCAGCAGCACCTCGCCCCATTGTTCGCGGCGCTGGTGCTTGAAGCGCGAATAAAGTCCGTCGAGCGAAATCTTGGTCGCATCGCTCGGCGCGAACTGGATCGACCCGGTGATGCCGAGGCGCTTTTTGTCGTGCGCGATTTCACCGTAGCGCGGGATGCGCGGGTGGAAGGCGAGCGAGACCTCGTTGCATGCGGCGCTGGGAATATAAGCGCCGCCCGAATTGGCGGCGGTCCAGCACGGCGTGCCATCGACCGAGTCGAAGCGCGCCTGCGCCCAGCGAACCGAATTATTGCCGAGTTCGAGGGTCTTCTGGTCCGAATAGGCGGCCGACACGGCAAAGCCGAGCGTCCCGGCATCGTTTACCCAGCTGAGCAGCCCAGCGACGCGCGGACCGACTTTTTCGGAGAGGTCGTTGTAGCTGCCCTGCGCCGACAGCGCGGCGGTGAAGCCGCCCTTGCCGACGAGCGGGTTGCCGGTGTTGAGGTCGACCACGGCGCCGAGCGAACCTTCGTCGAGTTCGGCCGACGCGGTCTTGTGGACGACGATCGAGCTGAAAAGCTCGGACGCGAAGACGTTGAAGTCGAAAGCGCGGTCGCGGTTCGCCGACGCGCCGTCGGTCGAGGTCGCGACGGTTTCGAGTCCGTTGACGCGGACGCGGGTGAATTGCGAGCCGAGCCCGCGCACGGTGATGCCGCGGCCTTCGCCGCCGTCGCGCTGGATCGTGATGCCGGGAATGCGCTGCAGCGATTCGGCGAGATTCTGGTCGGGGAATTTGGCGATATCTTCGGCGACGATCGCGTCGACCGCGGCGACCGACTCGCGCTTCACGTTGAGCGCTGCCCCCAATGAGGCGCGGAAGCCCGTGACGACGATCTCGTCCCCGCTTGCGACGGTTTCGTCGGCGGCCGCAGCAGCGTCCTGCGCCCAGGCCGGCGTCGCCGCCAGAACGGCAAGCGATGCACCGCACGCCAGCCGGGTCAAAGTGCGAATGCTCCGCATTGCATATATTGCCATTATCATCCTCCCTTATCGCCCCGTTGCCCCCGCTTGCGCAAGGAATGACACCGGTTACTTTGCTGAACAAAGCGATTTGGCAAACCGCTTCATCCGTCGATTTTTCAGAGGTTGATGGCGGCCGCCGTCACATGCGGCGAACCGGATCAGACCCTCTCCCTTGGAAATATTTTCTCGTTGACCGATTGGGGTAACCGGTGTCAGAAAGATTGCGGATTGCGACGAACATGTCAATACCCCAATGATGAGGAGAGACAGGATGCCCAAAAATCCTTGGATAGCTGCGCTTTTTCTGGCCCTTAGCCTGTCATCGGGTTCGGCGATGGCCGCCGATGCGGCGCCGCTCGCCTTCCCCGGCGCGGTCGGTCCGGCGGCAGAGACCCCCGGCGGACGCGGCGGGCAGATATTGCGCGTGACCACGCTCGCGCCCGACGGCCCCGGGTCGCTGAAGGCGGCGATCGAGACGCCGGGCCCGCGCATCATCGTGTTCGAGGTCGGCGGCGTGATCGACATGGGCCGCAGCACGATCGAGATCAAACATCCGTTCCTGACCATAGCCGGCCAGACCGCGCCCGGGCCCGGCATCACGCTGATCCGCACCGGCATCGACGTGAAGACGCACGACGTCGTGATACGCCATTTGCGCGTCTACACGGGCGTCGACGGCCAGCCGAAGCGCAGCGGGTGGGAGGCTGACACCTTCTCGACCGTCGCGGCGCATGATGTCATCGTCGACCATTGCACTTTGATGTGGGGCATAGACGAGAATATGTCGGCATCGGGCCCGCGCTTCACCGGCAAGAGCGTTGAAGAGTGGCGGAAGGGCACGAGCCGCAACATCACCTTTTCGAACAATCTCGCCGCCGAAGGACTCGCCGATGCGAGCCATCCGAAGGGCGAGCATAGCAAGGGATCGCTGATCCACGACAATGCGACGGGGATCGTCTTTTACCGCAATGTCTGGGCGCATAATGTCGAGCGCAACCCGCTGATCAAGGGCGGCGGACAGGCGCTGATGATCAACAACCTGATCTATAATCCGCAGCACCGCGCGGTGCATTACAACCTCATGAACCTCGAATGGGTCGGACATGAGTATGTCACCGGACAGATCACCGCGGTCGGCAATGTGATGCGCGGCGGCAACGACACCGACGCGGGGCTGCCCTTCCTGATGCTCGGCGGCGACGGCGACCTCGAATATTATGGCAAGGATAATCTGGCGGTCGACCGCCACGGCGAGCCGCTTCCCGAGTTCGGCCGTTATGGCGAGACGCAGGCGAAGCTGATCCGCGCCAACGCGCCGCTCGCGCCGGTCGGCGGTTACACTATCCTGCCGGTGCGCGACGTCGAAACCTCGGTGCTCGCGACCGCTGGCGCACGGCCCTGGGCGCGCGATGCCGAGGAGATTCGCGTGCTTTTCTTCGTCGCCGAAGGGCGCGGCGCGGTGATCGACGACGAGAAGCAAGTCAGCGGCTATCCCAAGGTCAAGGAGGTACGGGCGCCTTTTGTGGCGGCCGAGTGGGACCTTGCGACGATGGAGCCGAAATCGGGCCGCTATCCGGGCCAGACCGCACCACTGCCGCAGGAACATCTGTCGGCGCGCGACCGCGCGTCGCGGACGGCGAACTGACGATGAGCGCGCTGCTTGCGCTGCTGCTCGCGGGTGGCGCGGCCCCCGCGATGGTCGTGATCGACGAAGCCGCGACGGTACGCGAAGAGGCACCACCGCACGGCGCGATCGGTATGTCGACCGCGTACCGGATCAGCGATTCGCTCCCCGCGCCGCGCAGCTTCGAATTCCGCAAGCGCACGCTGCATGTCGGCGCTGCGATCGGCGTACATCCGATCGACCATGACGAAATCTATTACGTCCTCTCGGGCACCGGCGTCGTCCATTCGGACGGCGAAGAGAAGGAACTGAAGGCCGGGACCGCGGCGTGGCTCTACAAGGGCGCGAAGGTCGGTATTCGCCAGACGGGGCACGAACCGCTGGTGCTGATCATCGCCTATCCGAACAAGGCGCCTGCGCCATGAGCCTCGACCGCCGCGCCTTGCTGACGGCCGGCCTCGCGCTGCCCTTTGCAAGCACAGCAGCGGCGCAGGCGGCATGGACGCGGCCGGCGGGCCTCGGCCCAGATGCGAGCGTTGCACTCTGGCCCGTCGGCCATATCCGGCCGCCCGCGGGGCTCGTCGAAGCGGTCGTCCAGCGGAGCGACGATCCGGATGCGAGCGACCGGATGCTGCAAGGCATCACGCGCCCGCGGCTCGACATCTTCCGTCCCGCCAAGCCCAACGGCGCGGCGGTGATCCTCGCGCCCGGCGGCGGCTATCGCTACGTCGTGATCGACAAGGAAGGCTATGAGCTCGCGCGCTGGCTGCGCGAGCGCGGCGTCACTGCCTATGTCCTCTTCTACCGCCTGCCCGGCGACGGCTGGACCAACGGCTCGGACGTGCCGCTCGCCGATGCGCAGCGCGCGGTGCGGCTGGTGCGCAGCCGCGCGAAGACCGACGGCATCGATCCGGCGCGCGTCGCCTTCGGCGGATTTTCGGCGGGCGGGCAGGTCGCGACGAGCCTGCTCACGCGTTTCGACGCCAAGGTCTACGATCCGGTCGATGCGGCCGACGCCCTGCCGGCGCGGCCCGATGCACTCGCCGCCATCTATCCCGTCGTGTCGATGGACCCGGCGATCGCGCATGCGGTGAGCCGCGAGAAGTTGATCGGTGCCAACCCCGACGCGGCGCGCGAGAAACTTTATTCGCCGGAACGCAACGTCCGCTCCGACCAGCCGCCGCTGTGGCTGCTCCACGCCGAGGACGATAGCGTTGTGAAGGTAGCGAACAGCGTTCTGCTGCGTGAAGCCGCACACGCTATCGGCGCCCCCGTCGAAACGCATTTGTTCGAGCGCGGCGAGCATGGCTTCGGGTTGATGAAGACCGCGGGGCTGCCCATCGCGATCTGGCCCGAGCTGCTGTGGAACTGGCTCGTCTCGCACAAGATCGTCTAGCTGCCCGGCTGGATGTAGGGCACGCGCGCGAACAGCTCGCGCTCCCACTTGCGCGGATCATTTTCGACGCGGCTTGCCGTATCGAAGATCATCGTCTGCCGCTTCGCCAGATCATAGGTCGGCCAGCCCGGATCGCCCGTACGCGCGAAACGGACGAAGGCGTCCATCAAACGGTCACTCATCGCCTGCTGCGCGGGGGTGGGATCGGCGATCGTGCCGAAGCCGAGCGCGATATCGTCGGCATGTTTCGCTTGTCCGAAATCGAGTTGATAGACGAAACCCGGATGCCCGGCGCGCGCACGCGCCTCGGCTTCCTCGACCTGCCCGCGCCAGCTGCGCGCGGCGGTGACGATGCGGTGGAAGAGGTCGAGCGGCGCGGCCTTCGGATAGCGCGCGCGGAACTGGCCAACGACCCACGATGGCTCGATATCGATGCGCATCTCGGGCGCGATGCGCGCGGCGAGATTGTCGAAATCGAGCCCCGCCAGCCGCTTGCCATCGGGCGCATAGAAGGCGCGCGTTTCCATCACCGTGTTGCCGAGCATCATCGGGATGCCGAGCGACTGCGGCGCGGCGTCGGGCCAGAAAGGGTGGCGCGCCAGATGCTTCATATCGAGCACCGGGCCCATATAGACGCCGCCGCCGAGGATCGGGTCGGTCGCCGACAGCGCGACGACGAGCTGTTCGACCGGCACGGTCGCGGGATCGACGCCCTGCCCCAACTTGCCCAGAAACGCCTGCGCGCGTTTGGTCGCGTTGAGTGGGCCCGAAGCGGTGACCTGTTGCCCGCTCATCGTGATCGCCTTGTGGAACAGCCCCTTGGCTTCGGGCATCGCCATCAACGTCGCGATCTTTGCGCCGCCGCCCGACTGGCCGAAGACGGTGACATTGGCGGAATCGCCGCCGAAGGCCGCGATGTTGCGCTGCACCCATTGCAGCGCGAGGATCAGGTCGAGTTGCCCGGCATTGCCGCTGTCAGGAAAGCGCGGGTCGAACCCGGCGAGGTAGAGATAGCCGAACGCGTTGAGGCGGTGGTTGACGGTCACGACGACGACATCGCCCCGCGCCGCGAGCGCAGCGCCGTCATTGACCGGGTCGGTGACGCTGCCGGTCGAATAGGCGCCCCCGTGGAAATAGACCATGACCGGACGCTTTGCGGGCTTCTCGATGTCGGGCGTCCAGACATTGAGGAACAGGCAGTCCTCGCCCTGCGGCTGATAGCGGCGACCCATTTGTGGGCAGGCGGGACCGAAGACGTCGCCCCGTAATTGCTCGGCCTTCGTCAGCGCTACCGGAGCCCGAAAACGCTCGGCGCGGCCATAACGGATGCCCGTGAAAGCCCAAGATTGGCTGCCGCCAAAGCTGCGGAGTGCGCCCGAACGATAGACTCCGTCGGGAGCGCCTACCGCGCCGATATGATGAGCGGGCGTGAAGAGCTCAGCCCGCGCAGCAGCTGAAAGGAGAAGCGAGCTGCCGGCCGCCGCCATCAACGCACGGCGGCCGATTGGTTTAGCGCCGGACATCGAGCCCGCCGCCGTGGAAGGCGTCGATATCGGCCTGTCCGAAGCGGCTCGCGTCGCCCGGCAGCGAATGTTTGAGACAGGTGAGCGCGAGGCCCGATTCGGCCATCGCGCGCGCGTTGGCGCCCGACAGATGCGCGTGGAGCACGCCCGCGGCAAAGGCATCGCCCGCGCCGATGCGGTCAACGATGCCGGTGACGTCGATCTCGGGGGTCTGGTAGCCATGGTTGCGGAGGTCGACGCGCGCCGCGATGCGGTGGTGGTCGGCGGCGGCCGTATGGCGCGCGGTCGATGCGATCAGCTGGAGGCCGGGGAACGCCGCGAAACCCGCTTCGGCGGCTTCGCGCCGCCGGTCCTCGCCCTCGCCGCTGAATTCCTTGCCGAGCACGAGCGAGAGATCGCGGTGGTTGCCGAAGAGGATGTCGGCGGTGTCGATGAGTTCGGAGAGGATCGTGCGCGGATCGCTGTCCCACGCCTCCCACAGCATCGCGCGGTAATTGCCGTCGAAGCTGACGGGGACGCCGAGCCGTTTTGCCGCGCGCGCCGCCGCGAGCGCGGTTTTGGCCGAGCGCGGCCCGAGCGCGGGGGTGATGCCCGACAGGTGGAGCAGGCCCGCGCCCGCCAGCAAGTATTCGAAATCATAATCCTCGGGGCCGGTCGCCGCGAAGCTCGATCCCGCGCGGTCGTAGACGATATCCGACGCGCGGAGCCCGGCGCCGACGCTGAGGAAATAGAGCCCCATGCGCCCCGCACCGCTGGAGACGGCGGCGCAATCGACGCCCGCGCCGCGCACCGCGGCCACGGCGCCGCGACCCAGTGCATTCGAAGGAACGCGGCTGACCATCGCGCAGTCATGGCCGAGATGCGCGAGGCCGATCGCGACATTCGCTTCCGCGCCGCCGACATGGAGCGCGAGCGACGGCGACTGCATCAACAGCTCGTTGCCCGGCGCGGTGAGGCGGATCAGCAGTTCGCCGAAAAAGACAAGACGGCCGGTCATCGCGCGAGGCTAGCGCGCGAGCCAGCCGCCGTCGACGGCGAGGATATGGCCCTGCACATAGTCCGACGCCGGTGACGCGAGGAACACCGCGGCGCCGCCGATGTCGGCGGGGTCGCCCCAGCGCCCCGCGGGGATACGCTCCATGATCTGGCGGTTGCGCGTCTCGTCGCCTTGCAGCGCGGCGGTGTTGTTCGTCGCGATATAGCCGGGCGCGATCGCGTTGACCTGCACGCCTTTGGCGGCCCATTCGTTCGCGAGCAATTTGGTGAGCCCGCCGACGCCCGATTTCGACGCGGTATAGCTCGGCACGCGGATGCCGCCCTGAAAGGTCAGCATCGAGGCGATGTTGATGATCTTGCCCGCCCCCCCCTCTTTCTCGATACGCGCGATCATGTGGCGGCCGACGCTCTGGCAGAGGAAGAAGAGCGTCTTGAGATTGGTGTCCATCACCGCGTCCCAGTCGGCTTCGGTGAAATCGACCGCGTCGGCGCGGCGGATGATCCCGGCATTGTTGACGAGGATGTCGATGCGTCCGAATTCGGCAAGCACCGCATCGACGAGCGGCTGCACCGCGCCGACGCTCGACAGGTCGGCGGCGAAATTCTCGCCCCGGCGGCCCAGCCCGCGCACCTTGCCGACGGTCTCGTCGGCGGGCGATCGGCCCGCGGCGGCGATGTCGGCGCCGGCCTCGGCGAGCGCGAGCGCGATCCCCTGCCCGATGCCGGTGTTGGCGCCGGTGACGAGCGCGACTTTTCCTGTGAGGTCGAACAGGCCCGCCATTACGACAGCTGACAGATGTCGAGGACGTTCATGTCGGTATAGTCCTGATTCTCGCCCGCCATCGCCCAGATGAAGGCATAGGCTTTGGTGCCCGCGCCCATATGGATCGACCAGGGCGGACTGATCACCGCTTCCTCATTCTGCATGACGATGTGGCGCGTCGCCTCGCCCTCGCCCATGAAATGCATCACGCGGTCGGTGTCGACATTGTCGAGCTCGAAATAGAAGTAGATCTCGCTGCGGCGCTCGTGAATGTGCGGGGGCATCGTGTTCCAGACGCTGCCTTCCTTGAGCACGGTCAGCCCCATGACGAGTTGCGCGCTGTCGCAGACGCCGGGAATGACGAGCTGGAAGATCGTGCGTTCGTTCGATTCGGCGAGGCTGCCGCGGTCAAGCGCATTGGCGTCGGCGATGCCGAGCTTGCGCGTCGTGAACGCCTTGTGCGCCGGGCACGACGCCAGATAATAACGCGCGCCTTCGCCCGCGAATTCAACGTCCTTCGCGCCCATCGTCACATAGAGGCAATCCTTGTTGCCGAGCGTGAAGCGCTCGCCGTCGACGGTGACGGTGCCGTGGGCCGACGAGACGTTGACGATCGCGAGTTCGCGGCGTTCGAGGAACGGGTGCCCCGCGGCCGACGGCGGCTCGCTCTGCGCGGGCAGCTTGACCGGCGCCGAGCCGACGGCAACCCCGCCGATCACGAAGCGGTCGGCGTGGGTGTAGTTGAGGACGCACTCCCCTTCACGGAACAGGTTCTGGATCAGGTAGCGATCGCGCAGCTCCGCGTTCGACACCTCTTCCATCATCACCGGATGGGTCGCGTAATAGGTCTTGGAAAACATGGGGTCGCATCCTCGCTCGATATTTCTAGCTTGCCGCCTTGCTAGATTTGATGGTAACCGGTGTCAAGAGGTGTTCGCACCCCCGCCGGGCGGTTGATTTTACGCTTTCGAGCGCCCATCAGCATTGCAAAGCGCGAGCCGGGCCAGAGGCTTGCAGGGGAAAGACTTAAATATGGCGGCACAAACCAAGGGGCCGGGGGGCAAGCAGCCGACGATCAACGACGTCGCGGCGCTTGCGGGGGTGTCGAAGAAGACCGTGAGCCGAGTGATCAACCGCTCCGAATTCCTGACCGACAAGACGCGCGCCACGGTCGAAAAGGCGATCGAACAATTGGGTTTCGTCCCCAATCCGCAGGCGCGCGCGCTCGCCTTTCGCCGCAACTTCCTGATCGCGCTGCTCCACGACAATCCGAATGCGCAGACGGTGCTCAATTTCCAGCGCGGCGTGCTCGACGCGATCAAGGACAGCGACCTCGCGCTGCTTGTCCGCCCGGTCGATCGCGGGTCGGACAAGATGCTCGACGATGTGCGCACGTTCCTGGAAAAACAGCGGCCGATCGGCGCGCTGCTGCTGCCGCCGATTTCGGAGAATGACGATCTGGCCGCACTCTGCGAGAATCTGGGCGTGCGCTATGTCCGCATCGGGTCGGCGCCGCTCGACGATGCGAAGCATTGTATTTCGTCGAACGATCGCGAGGTCGTCGCCGAAGCGGTCCGCCGATTGATCGCGCTCGGCCATCGCCGCATCGGTTTTGTGCGCGGTCCCGTCGGCTTCCGTTCGGCCGCCGAGCGCGAAACGGGCTTTCTCGAAGCGCTGGCCGAGGCCGGGCTCGACCTTCCTCCCGCATTCAACGCACCCGGCAATTACCGCTATACCGCCGGCATCGAGGCCGGCGAAGCCCTGCTGTCGCTCGCCGCGCCGCCGACGGCGATCTTCTGCTCGAACGACGAGATGGCGGCCGGCGTGATGAGCGTCGCGCACAGCAAGGGTATGAAGGTGCCCGAGCAGCTTTCGATCATCGGATTCGACGACAGCCCGACCGCGACGCATATCTGGCCCGCGCTCAGCACGGTACGCTGGCCAATCCATGAGATGGGCATCCGCGCCGCGCAAACGCTCGTGCCCGATTTCCTCGCCCCGGGGACCAAGGTCGCCGAGGGTGCGGTTCTCGCTTCGACCTTTGTCGAGCGCCAGTCGGTCGCCCCGCCTTCGACGAAATAAGGGTCAGCGGCGCCGGCGCGCGAGCTGATATTCGTAAAGCGACGGCACGGCGGCGACCGCCTGCCCCGTGCCCTCGATATGGGGCGCGGGGGTGTAGCTGACCGCGATCTTGCGGTTCGCGTGCAGCCCGACGATCCGCTCGCCGGGTCCTTCGAGCCCGCTTATGATTGCGACCGTCGCATCGGCGGGAATGCTCTCGGGCATCACCAGCTTCGCGCTCCACAGCGTGTTGTAGAGCCCATGCCCCGGCTTCCAATAGGGCGCGCCGCCGCCGACCCAGAGCTGATAGTGCCAGCCGTCCTTGCCCTGTTTGGGGTCGATGTGCATCTCGATCGCGTCGAACAGATTCTGGTGGTTCGATCCGCTGTGCTGATCGATGATCGCGTCCTTGCCCACCACCGAGCGCAGGAAGACCGAGCGCGTCGAGCGGGTGTTGATGCTCACCGGGTGAACGACTGGATTTGCGACCTTCAGATCCTTGACGAGCACATTGTGCACCGTGCCGACATGCACCGAATAATGCGCGCGGCGGTCAACCGTGGTGGTGACGTCGGCGATCGTCACCGTCTTGCCGAGGACCGCCGCGATGCGCGTCGCCTGCGCCACCACCGGCCGGTTCGGAAAGCTCCAGTGATGCGAGCCGATCGCCAGGTCGGTATCGCCATAGAGCGATTTCAATATCTGGCTCTTCGGCCCGTCGACCGAGAACCATTGCAGCTGCACGACGTCGCCGGCCTTGAGCTCTGCGGCATTGTCGACGATCAGCGTGCGGCCGAACTGCTTGCCCGAAACCCCGGTCGCAATCACCGGGTCGCGGACATCCTTCGTCCCGTCATAGGAGACCGGGCGGCTGCCCGCGGGCGCGACATAGATCATCCCGCCCGCCCACGTATATTCGGTGAAGAGATAGTCGATATTATGCTCGGGCTCGACCCGCTGCTTCTTCTCGCGCACCCTATATGCACGCAGCTCGTCATAATCCTGGCTCTGGTCGATGAGCTTCAGCGGGCGCGGGAACCACAGCTCGCTGCCGCCGGGGCCGTTGCCCGCGCCGTCGAGTATGATGTCGCTGCGCGTGATCCGCAGCACCTCGGTGATCTGCGTGCGCCCCTTGGGGAAGCGCAGCGTGACCTTGCCTTTTGCCGCACTCGCCGCGGTGAGTGCGCGCAGCACCGCTCTCGTATCGTCGAGGCCATCGTCGGGGATTGCACCATGCGTGGTCACGTCGACGATCGTTCCAGCATCGGCAGGGATCGGCGCCAGCCCAAACCCATAGCCGGCATAGCTGAAATCGGGCAGCGGGTTCGCGGCGGACGTCGCCGGGTCCGAAAGGAGGCTCAATCTCGGCGCGGGTCGGCGTGACCTGGCTGCGCAACGCGTTCGAGCGCGCATGGAGGTCGGTATAGCGCACCCCCGCCGCGATCGTGACGCCGCCCGTTTCGTAACTGACGTCGAGCTTGCCCGTATATTTGTCGAGCAGGCCGATGAGCCGGTTGCTGCGCACGCCGTTCGTCGCCGGGTTGTACGACGCATAGTTGGCAGGATTGAACGGCCCGGTCAGCGTCAGCGACGGGATCGTCGTGTCGCGGAAATCGAACGCGCCGGGGACCAGCGCGGTGCCCTGCAAGGTGATGATCTGGATCGCCTGGTCGATCGTGCCTTTGCTGTAATAGCCGTCGGCCTCGATCGTCAGCCCGTTGTCGCCCTCATATTTGCCGTTGAGCCCGTAAAGGAAGCTTTCGGTCGGCTCGTTGCGGATCTGGCCCGCGGTGGTGACGGTGCCGTTGGCGTTGCCCGCGACGACCATGCCATCATCGACGACACGGTTGGTGACGGGATTGTTGCCGGTCGGCAGGCGGAAGGCGAAGAAATCCTGGCGCCGCCCGGTCTTGAGCTTCGAATAAAGCGCGTCGGCGGTGATCGTGAATTCGGGCGCGATCTCGAACTGGATCGCGCCATTGAGGCCGAGGCGCGAACGGTCGACGGCGAACTGTTCGTACTGCAACAGCACCGGGGTCGGGAAGACGCCGCCGCCGGTGCCCGTGTAGGTGCGGCCCAGGAAATTGTTGCGCTCGAACGTCTGCGTCATCGGCGGTCGGCGCCGCCACGTCCTGCGCATGGGCCGGCGATAGCGCCAGCGCCGCGAGCGATGCCCCGCCTGCCAGTTTGGCCAATGTCCGCACGCCCCGCCTTGCCTGAATAGCCATCTTCATCCTCCCACGCCGGCGGCGGCCTGTCGCCCGCTCGCCCATGATGTCCCATGGAGATTGCGCCTGATGGCCAGCCCTTGTGGCCGCGTCAGCCGCCTTCCCGTTTCCATATCGTTGCCCGGCACTGGCAACCGGTGTCACGAATGGCGCGGGAATTGGCGGGGTTATGTCAAGCGATAATTGTATGACAACTATGCGCCTTGTATGACAACCTGGGTAGCCATCGCGCCGCGGCAGGAAAATTGTCGTAATTTGTCGCATCGCCCGCATTGCTCTTGCATGGGGCAATCCAATGGGTTGAAAGGGCGCAACCTCCCGCGCCTCCCGGGCGAACCGATACGAGAACAACCAACTATGCTGGACAAAAGGTCGCTGTCGCTGACCGGAGTGCTGTGTGCCGCGGCTCTATCGCTCGGCGCCTGCTCGGGTCAGGATGAAAGCAAAAACGGCCGCGGCGCGCCCGAGGTCGGCTATGTCGCCGTTAAGGCCGAGCCGGTGCCCGTCACCTCGTCGCTCGGCGGACGCACCGTCGCGTTCGAGACGAGCGAAGTCCGCCCACAGGTCAATGGCCTGATCCGCCGCCGCCTGTTCACCGAAGGCGGCTTTGTGCGTGCCGGCCAGCCGCTTTACCAGATCGACGCGAGCCTCTATCAGGCGGGTGTCGACCAGGCGGCCGCGAACCTCGCGAGCGCCCGCGCGAGCGCGCAGGCCGCCGAGGAGCGCGCCCGGCGGCTCGAACCGCTTGCGAAGATGCAGGCGGTCGCCGAGCAGGATTATACCGACGCGCTGGCGCAGGCGCGGATGGCGCGCGCCGCGATCGCCCAAAACAACGCCGCGCTGGAAACCGCGCGGATCAACCTGCGCTTTGCGACGATCACCGCGCCGATCAGTGGCCGTATCGGGCGCAGCCTCGCGACCCCCGGCGCGCTCGTCAGCGCGAGCCAGGCGAGCCCGCTCGCGGTGATCCAGCAGACCGACCCGATGTTTGTCGACATGCAGCAGTCGAGCGCCGAACTGACCACGCTGCGCCAGGCGATCGAAAGCGGCGGCGTCACCGCAGGCAGCACCTCGGTGCGCCTGAGGTTGGAGGATGGCAGCACTTACGCCTTTGTCGGCGTCGTCCAGTTTTCCGACATCACGGTCAACGAGGCGACGGGCACCGTCACGCTGCGCGCGCGCTTCCCCAATCCCAAGGGTATTTTGCTGCCCGGCATGTTCGTGACCGCGCTGTTCGACCAGGCGGTGAACCCGACCGCGATCCTGCTGCCGCAAGCCGCGGTACAGCGCGATTTCGACGGGTCGGCCTTCGTCTATCTCGTCGGCAAGGACAACAAGGCGGCGCGGCGCAAGATCGTCGCCGACCGCACCTCGGGCGCCAACTGGGTCGTCACCGACGGGCTGAAACCCGGCGACCGTGTGATCACGCAGGGCATCGGCAATCTGCGACAGGGCGCACCGATCCGCCCCGTGCCCGCAAGCAGCGCGCAGCGCGTCGGTGCCCAGGCCAAGGGGACAACCCAGGGCGGCGGCGACGCCCAAGCGAAGGGCAAGTAGCCGCTTATGTCGCGCCTGTTCATCGACCGGCCGATCTTCGCCTGGGTGCTGGCGATCATCGTTATGCTTGGCGGGGTGGGCGCGCTCTTCGCGTTGCCCATCGAGCAATATCCCGACATCGCCCCGGCGCAGGTCAATATCCGCGCTTCCTACCCGGGCGCGTCGGCCGAAACGATCGAGAACAGCGTCACCCAGGTGCTCGAACAGCAGCTGACGGGCATCGACGGCCTGCTCTATTTCAGCTCGCAATCGAGCTCGCGCGGGCAGGCGAGCATCACCGCGATCTTCGAAAAGGGCACCGACCCCGACATCGCGCAGGTGCAGGTGCAGAACAAGATCCAGTCGGCAATCTCGCGGCTGCCGCAGCAGGTGCAGCAACAGGGCATCCGCGTCACCAAGTCGAACTCGGACACGCTGCTGCTCGTCGGCGTCTATGACGAGACCGACACGCGCGTGAACCAGGACGTGTCCGACTATATGGCGTCGAACATCCAGGACCCGCTGTCGCGCGTCGAGGGGGTGGGCGAGGTTAATATCTTCGGCGCGCCGCACGCGATGCGGATCTGGCTCAACCCGCAGCGGCTCGCCGCCGTTTCGCTGATGCCGAGCGACGTGATCGCGGCAGTCACAGCGCAGAACAGCGAAGTCGCCGCGGGCGAAGTCGGCGGCCTGCCTTCGCCGCAGAACCAGATGCTCAACGCCACCGTCACCGCGCAGTCGCGGATGCAGACGGTCCCCGAATTCGAGAATATCGTATTGAAAACGTTGCCCGACGGATCGACGGTACGCATAAAGGATGTCGCGCGGGTCGAGATCGGCGCCGAAAGCTATGCCGTCGTCAGCCGGATCAACGGCCATCCGGGCGCCGGCATGTCGATTTCGTTGTCGCCGGGGTCCGACGCGCTCGAAACCGCCGACCGGGTCAAGGCGCGCATGCAGGAACTCGCCGCCGATTTCCCCGATGGCCTTACCTACAGCTACGCCAATGATTCGACCGAGTTCATCAAGCTGTCGGTCAGCGAGGTGCAGAAATCCTTGTTCGAGGCGATTCTGCTCGTCATCCTCGTGATGTTCGTCTTCCTGCAAAGCTGGCGCGCGGTGCTGATCCCCGCGATCGCGGTGCCCGTCGTGCTGCTCGGCACCTTCGCGATCTTCTATATGCTGGGGTTCAGCATCAACACGCTCACCCTGTTCGGGCTGACGCTCGCGATCGGGCTGCTCGTCGACGATGCCATCGTCGTGGTCGAGAATGTCGAACGGTTGATGGAAGAGAATCCGGGCATGTCGGCGCGCGACGCGACGATCCAGTCGATGAAGGAGTTGCAGGTCGCGCTGATTGCGATCGCGCTCGTGCTGTCGGCGGTGTTCCTGCCGATGGCCTTTTTCGGCGGATCGACCGGCGTCATCTATCGCCAATTCTCGGTCACCATCGTGTCGGCAATGGCACTGTCGGTGCTCGTCGCGCTGATCCTGAGCCCCGCGCTCACCTCGACGCTGCTCAAGCCGAAAAGCCACGGCGACGCCCCGACCGAGGGCGGGCGCTTCCCGCGCGCCCGCGCCTTCCTCGAACGCGCCAAGAACGGCTTCAACACGCGTTTCGACCATTCGGTCGACCGCTATGTCGGCAGCGTCACCAAGGTCGTCGATCGCAAATGGCTGTTCCTTGGCATCTATGCCGTGCTGCTCGTCCTGCTCGTCGTCCTGTTCCTGCGCCTGCCAAGCGGCTTCCTGCCCAATGAGGATCAGGGACGCGTGCAGGTCCAGTTCCGCCTGCCCGCGGGCGCGACGCAGGGCCGGACGCTCGAAGTGCGCGACGCGATCGAAAAATATATGCTGACGTCGGAAAAGGCGAACACGCAGGCGCTGTTCCTGATCGCGGGCGGCGGCGGCGGCGGGGCGGTGGGCCAGAACACCGGGCAGGGTTTCGTCAACCTCACCCATTGGGACGACCGGCCGGGCAAGGAGAATACCGCCGACGCGATCGCCGAACGCGCGCGGGGAGCGCTGAGCGGCCTCCGCGATGCTCAGATTTTTGCGCTCGTCCCCGGCGCCGTGCGCGGCCTCGGCGATTCGTCGGGCTTCACGATGCAGTTCCAGAACCGCAGCGGGATGAGCCGCGCCGAATTTGCCGAAGCGCGCGAAAAATTGCTTGCTGCGGCGAACGCGAATCCCAAGCTGACCGGGGTGCGCCTGTCCGACTTGCCCGATGTCGCGACACTCAAAATCGACGTCGATACGCAGCGATTGACCGCCTACGGCATCAACAATGCCGATGTGAACTCGACCCTCGCGACCGCGTGGGGCGGCCGCTATGTCAACGACTTCATCGACAAGGGCCGCGTCAAGCGCGTCTATGTCCAGGGCGACGCTCCCTATCGCGCGAAGCCCGAAGACCTCGGCCAATGGTTTGTCCGCTCGGCCGATGGCGAAATGTCGCCTTTTTCGGCCTTCGCCAAGACCGGCTGGTCGACAACGCCGAGCAGCAGTTCGCGTTTCCAGGGCGTGCCCGCGTTCGAAATCTCGGGCCAGCCCGCGCCGGGCACCAGTTCGGGCGAGGCGATGGACGAGATGGAGCGCATGGCGGGCGAAATCCCCGGCACCAGCGTCGCCTGGTCGGGCTCCTCCTATCAGGAGCGCCTTTCTTCGGGGCAGGCGCCTTTGCTTTACGGCCTGTCCCTGCTCGTCGTCTTCCTTTGCCTCGCCGCGCTTTATGAAAGCTGGTCGATCCCGCTCGCGGTGCTGCTCGTCATTCCGCTGGGGCTGATCGGCGCGGTGTTCGCGGTGAACCTCCGCGGACTCGAAAATGACGTCTATCTCCAGATCGGCCTGCTTACGACGATGGGACTCGCGGCGAAAAACGCGATCCTGATGATCGAATTCGCCGAGCAGGAGGAGCGCAAAGGCAAGCGCGTGATCGAGGCCGCGATCGCGGCGGCGCGCATCCGCCTGCGCCCGATTTTGATGACGAGCTTTGCCTTCATCTTCGGTGTGCTGCCGCTCGCGATCGCGACCGGCGCAGGCGCGAACAGCCGCGTCGCGATCGGCACCTCGGTGATCGGCGGCATGCTCACGGCCGCCTTCCTCGCGATCTTCTTCATCCCGCTCTTCTTCGTCCTCGTCCGCCGCGGCGTGCGCGACGGCCTCGCGGCGGCGCGCGCGCGGTTCGGCAAGAACAAGGGTGACGGCGCGGCGGAGGTGCCGGCATGATCGGCGCCCGCGCCCTGCTGATGGCGAGCACGCTCGCGCTCGCCGGCTGCTCGCTCGCGCCGAAGACGGTGCTGCCCGCGCCGCCCGTGCCGCAAAGCTGGCCCGCCGGCGACGCCTATCTGCTGCAGAGCGAGGCGGCGCTGCCGATCCTCTCGTACCAAAGCGTGTTCACCGATCCGCGACTCCAGTCGCTGGCCGATCAGGCGCTCGCGAACAATCGCGACCTCCGCGTCGCCTACGCCAATGTCGCCGCGGCGCGCGCGCAGGTGCGCGTCACGCGGTCGGGGCAATTTCCCCAGCTCGGGATCAACGCGGGCGCGGGCTATTCGGATAGCGGCAGCGGCGGCACGGGTAGTGGGGGAGGCGGCGGCGATTTCTCGCTGCGCGGCGGCATCACCGCCTTCGAACTTGATCTGTTCGGCAAGCTCGCCAACGCGACCGAGGCCGACCGCAACCGCGCGCTCGGCACCGAGGCGGCGTCGCGCACGGTACGCCTCGCGCTGATCGCGGGTCTCGCCGACGCCTGGGCGACCTATGGCGCCGACCGCGATCTGCTGAAAATCGCCGAGGACACCGCCGCCAATGCGCGCGAAAGCGTGCGGCTGACCAAGGCACGCCTCGACGGCGGCGTCGCGCCGCGCACCGATCTGCGCCAGGCCGAACAGATCCTCGCGACCGCCGAGGATTCGATCGCGCAGCAAAGGACCGCGCTCGCGCAGGACGAGAATCTCATCCGCCTGCTCGTCGGCGGCGATGTCGACCGCGCGCTGCTTCCCGCGAGCCTCACCGAAGTGACGTCGGCGATCGTGTCGCTGCCAGCGGGGGTCAGCTCCGAAATATTGCTCCGCCGCCCCGACGTGATCGAGGCCGAATATGGCCTGCGCGCCGCCAATGCCGACATCGGCGTCGCGCGCGCGCAGCTCTTCCCGTCGATCTCGCTCACCGGGCTGCTCGGCTTTGCCAGCAACGCGCTCTCCGGCCTGTTCGACAGCGGGTCGTTCAACTGGTCGGCGGGCGGCGATGCCACCGCGACGATCTTCGACGCCGGTGGCCGCCGCGCGGGCGTCGCACTGAGCGAAGCGCAGCGCGACGCGGCGCTCGCGGGCTATGAAGGCGCGATCCAGACCGCGTTCCGCGAGGTCGCCGACGCGCTCGCGGTGCAGGGCACGATTGCCGAGCGCGTGCGCGCCGCGGCGGCGAACAGCGAAGCCGCCGCCGACACCGCGACCCTCGCCGACGCGCGTTACAAGGGCGGCGTCGACAGCTTCCTCTCCAGTCTCGACGCCCAGCGCAGCCTCTATTCGGCGCGGCGGAGCGAGGTGGGGACGCAATTGCTGCTCGCCCAGACGCGAATCGCACTGTTCCGTACATTGGGCGGTGAGAGCAGCGCGGGCACTGACCCGGCGTCGCGCTAGAATATTTCGCGCGAAGACGCGAAGACGTGAAGAAGTGCGCCTGCCGCGAAGCGGCTTTCTCTATCCAAAATCGCGGCGGCCGCGAGGTCGATTGATAAGGGGCCTGTCGGCCCGAGCCTTCTTCTTCGCGTCTTCGCGCGAAACAAATTGGCGCAGCGTCGATCCCTTGACAAACGCTGCCCCAAAAGCGCTAATAGAACATATCAGGAACAAATGATGCGCGAGTCGTCTCCCATACTCGCCGGGCTGCGGAAACGCATCGCCCGGCTGGCCGCCAATGGCGGTTTCGAAAGCCGCCGGGCCGACGGCTGGCTGGCGAGCGGACACGCGTCCTTCGACGCCGCGATCGGCGGCGGCCTGATGATCGGGCGAACCCACGAATTTTTCGCCGCCGATGCGCTCGACGCGACGAGCGCCGCCGCCTTTGCCGCACTGATCGCGCTGCGCACGCCGGGCAAGGCACCGCTGATCTGGCTGCGCACGAGTGACGCCGGAAAGCGCAGCGGCCATATCTATGCGCCCGGCATCGCCGAACTCGGCGGCGACCCCGACCGGCTGCTGCTCGTCGAGACCGCCGATCCCAAGATGCTGCTCGCCTGCGCGAACGATGCGATCCGCTGCGCCGGATCGGCGGCGGTGATCGTCGAAAGCTGGGGCAAATTCCCTTTGCTCGACCTCACCGCGGGGCGCCGCCTCGCGCTCGGCGCGCGCGATGCGGGCACCACGCTGCTGATGCTCCGGCTCAACGCCGCGCCGGCGCCGAGCGTCGCCGAGACGCGCTGGAGCGTTGCCGCCGCTGCCTCGCACGCGCTCGAAGCGAACGCCCCCGGCGCGCCCGCCTTCGACCTCGAATTGCTGCGCTGGCGCGGCGGCGCTGCGCCCGCCCGCTGGCGACTGGACTGGAATCATGACGAAAAAGCTTTCGGGCCAAATGCCGACGAAGCGGCGCTATCTGGCGCTCTTCTTCCCCTTCCTGCCCGCCGAGCGATGGCTTCGCACGGCGCCGCGGCCGCCTGACGCCCCGCTCGTCTTCGCCGAGAAGCAGCGCGGTGCGATGCGGATCGCGAGCGTCGGTGCAAAGGCGGAAGGCGTGGGGCTGCGCGTCGGCATGCCGCTCGCCGATGCGCGCGCGCAGATCGGCGAGCTCTCCGTCGTCCCTTTTGATCCCGTGCTCGATCAGGACTGGCTCGACCGGCTCGCGCAGGGCTGTGCGCGCTATTCCCCGCTCGTCGCGCTCGACGCGCCCGACGGGCTGATCCTCGACATAGCGGGCACCGAACATCTGTACGGCGGCGAGGCGGAGCTTGTGCGCGATGTCGAAATGCGCCTTGCGCGGCTCGGCATGACCTTGCGCCACGCGCTCGGCCCCACTGCCGATGCGGCGCGCGCGCTCGCACGTTACCAGACGCGCCCCGCCCCCGACGAAGGGCAAGCGATCCGCCGGCTTCCCGTCGCCGCGCTCGAACTCGAAGCCGAGGCGACCACCGCGCTCGTCCGTGCCGGATTGAAGACGATCGGCGACCTCGCGAGCCGCCCGATGGCGAATATCGCCGCGCGCTTCGGCGCCGACGCCGCGATGGCGCTGCGCCGCCTGCTCGGCGATGCGCCCAGCCCGCTCGCCCCGCGGATCGCCCTGCCACCCGTGGTCGCCGACCGCCGCTTTGCCGAGCCGCTCGGCAGCACGCCACACGCGACCAAAGTGCTGGCCGAACTCGTGGACGAGGCGATCGAGGAGCTTGGCGAACGCGGCAAGGGCGGGCGCCATTTCCGCGCGACCTTCTTTCGCAGCGACGGCCTCGCGCGCAGCATCGCGATCGAAACCGGCCACCCGACCCGCGACACGGGGCTGGTGATGCGCCTGTTCGCCGAGCGTATGGACAGCCTCGCCGACCCGCTCGACCCCGGTTTCGGCTTCGACATGATCCGCCTCGCCGTGCCGCGGCTCGAAGCGCTCGGCGCGAGCCAGCTCAAGCTCGAAGGCGGCGCCGTCCGCGCGGCGAACGAAGTCGCAGCGATCGACGAGCTCGCCGACCGGCTGGCGACGCGGCTCGGGCGCGGGCGGGTGCGGCGGCTCCGCCCCGCCGATACGCATATCCCCGAACAGGCGCAGCTCGCACTGCCTGCCGCCGACGCGCCGCCCCCGCTGCCGTGGCCAGCACCCGAGGCCGGCGAGCCGGCGACGCGCCCCTTCCACCTCTTCGACCCGCCGCAGCCGATCGAGGTGATCGCCGAGGTGCCCGACGGCCCGCCGCACCATTTCCGCTGGCGCCGACAGGCGCACGCGGTGCGCCGCTATGAAGGCCCCGAGCGCATCGCCGCCGAATGGTGGCGCCGCCGCGACAATGGCGGGCTGACGCGCGATTATTACCGCGTCGAGGATGCGCAGGGCCGCCGCTTCTGGCTTTTCCGCCACGGCCTCTACGACGAAAAGCCCGACCCGCGTTGGTACATCCACGGGGTCTTCGCATGAGTGAAGATCCCGAAACCGGTTTCGCCGAACTGGTCGCCGCGACCAATTACAGCTTCCTGCGCGGGGCATCGCACCCCGCCGAGATGGTAGCGGAGGCGATCGCCCTCGGCATGACCGGCATCGGCATCGCCGACCGCAACAGCGTCGCGGGGGTGGTGCGGGCGTGGGCGTTCCTGAAGGAGCAGCAGGTGAAGAGGCCCGAGGTCGTGGAGGGCTTCCGGCTGGTGGTCGGCGCAAGGCTCGTCTTCGCCGACGGCACGCCCGACATCGTCGCCTATCCGGTCAGTCGTCACGGCTGGGGCCGTCTGACACGTCTTCTCTCGACCGGGAATCTGCGTGCGCAGAAGGGCGACTGCATTCTCGAATTGCAGGACCTGCTCGGCCACTGCGACGACCTGTTACTGATCGCGACGGGCGGCGATGAAGCGCTGCTCCGCACGCTCAAACAGGCGCGGCGAAAGTCGGTATGGCTCGCCGCCACGATGTCACGGTCGGGAGCGGACGCGCGGCGACTGATCGAACTCGAACGCCTGTCGGCCGCAACGGGCGTTCCATTGCTCGCGACCAGTGATGCACTCTATGCAAGGATTGCCCAGCGCCCTTTGCACGATATCATCACCAGCATCCGCGAGGGCACAACGGTCCAGAAGGCTGGCAAGCTGCTTCGCGCGAATGGCGAGCGCCACCTTAGGTCACCCGCCGAAATGGCGCGCTTGTTCAAGAATCATCCCAAAACGATCGAGCAAAGCACGAAGCTGCTCGCTTGCATCCAATTCGACCTTGAAGACCTACGCTACGAATATCCCCATGAACCGGTTCCGCCGGGCTGGAAGCCCTTCCCCTATCTGCACCATCTGGTGAAGACTGCGGCAGAGAGACGCTACGGCACGCCCCTGCAACCCAAGGTCAGGAGGCTTGTCGGCAACGAACTCCGGCTGATTCGCCGCCGCGGTTACGTCTATTATTTCCTGACGGTCTACGACCTCGTCCGCTTTGCCCGCGCGCAAGACCCGCCGATCCTCTGCCAGGGGCGTGGATCGGCCGCCAATTCGATCGTCTGCTTCCTGCTTGGCGTGACCTCGGTCGACCCGATGAAGCACGACCTGCTCTTCTCGCGTTTCGTATCGGCCGAACGCGACGAGCCGCCCGACATCGACGTCGATTTCGAGCATGAGCGCCGCGAAGAGGTCATCCAATATATCTATGATCGCTATACACGCGACCGCGCCGCGATCGCCGCGACCGTCATCCACTATCGCCCGCGCAGCACGATCCGCGAGGTCGGCAAGGCGCTGGGGTTCAGCGAGGATGTCACCGCGCGCCTCGCCGACACCAGTTGGGGCAGCTGGGGCGACGAAGTCCCGGTCGAGCGGCTGATCGAAGCGGGGCTAAACCCGCACAATGGCGAAATCGAGCGACTGCACCGCTTCGTTGGCGAACTATTGAAAGCGCCGCGCCACCTGTCGCAACATGTCGGTGGTTTCGTGCTCACCGAAGGACGGCTCGACGAGCTGGTTCCGATCCACAATGCCGCGATGGAGGACCGCACCTTCATCGAATGGGACAAGGACGACATCAATGCACTCGGGCTGATGAAGGTCGATGTGCTGGCGCTCGGCATGCTGACCTGCATCCGAAAATGCTTCGACCTGATGCGCGCGCACGATCTTGGGAACCACACGCTGGAAGTCGACATCGATTGCGACGACCCCGAGGTGTACGGCATGCTGCAAAAGGGCGACAGCATCGGCGTGTTCCAGGTCGAAAGCCGGGCGCAGATCAACATGCTGCCGCGGCTGCGCCCAGAGGTTTTCTACGATCTGGTCGTGCAGGTCGCGATCGTTCGCCCCGGCCCGATCGAGGGCGATATGGTTCACCCTTATTTGCGCCGCCGCAACAAGGAAGAACCGGTCGAGTTTCCCGAGCCGTCGCCACCACACCCGCCGGACGAATTGCACGATGTTCTGGGCAAAACCTTCGGCGTTCCCCTGTTTCAGGAACAGGCGATGAAGCTGGCCATGGTCGCGGCCGATTTCACCCCCGAAGAAGCCAACGGCCTGCGCCGCGCGATGGCGACCTTCCGCAACGTCGGCACGATCGAGAATTTCCGCGAGAAGATGATCGGCGGCATGGTCGCGCGGGGCTATAAGCAGGACTTCGCCGAGCGTTGTTTCAAGCAGATCGAGGGTTTCGGCAGCTACGGCTTTCCCGAAAGCCACGCCCAGTCCTTCGCGCGGCTCGTCTATGTCTCGTCGTGGATCAAGCATTACCACCCCGCGGTCTTCGCGTGCGGAATCCTGAACTCGCAACCGATGGGCTTTTACGCCCCTGCACAGCTCGTGCGCGATGCGCGCGAGCATGGGGTCGAGGTGCGTGAGGTCGATGTGAACGACAGCCATTGGGATAACAGCCTTGAGCGGCGCGCCGACGGCAGCCTCGCGCTCCGGCTCGGCTTCCGGCAGGTCGACGGATTTCGCGAGGAATGGGCGGCGCAGATTGTCGATGCGCGCAGCGCGCCCTTCGCCTCGGTCGAGGAACTCGCGCGCCGCGCGGGCCTGCCCTCGCGCGCGCTGCGCCTGCTCGCCGAGGCCGATGCGTGCCGCTCGATGGGGCTCGAACGGCGACCGGCGCTGTGGGACGCGCGGCGCGTTCGCCAGGGCGTGCTGCCGCTGTTCGGCGCGGCCGAAACCGACGAGCTTGGCGCCGAGGAGGATGCCGGGCTGCCGCCGACGCCGATGGTCGAGCATGTGCTCACCGACTATCAGACGACGCGGCTGTCGCTGAAAGGTCATCCGATGGCATTCCTGCGCCGCGATTTCGCGCGCGAAGGGGTACTGAGCGCGGCCGAGGTCGCGGCGGCGAAGAACGGGTCGATCGTCCGCACCGCGGGCGTCGTGCTGATCCGCCAGCGGCCGGGCAAGGGCAATGCGATCTTCATCACGCTCGAGGACGAGGGCGGGGTGGTCAACATCCTGCTGTGGGCACGCCATTTCGAACGCTATCGCCGCGCCGTCATGGCGTCGCGGCTGATGCTCGCCGAGGGCGAAGTGCAGCGAAGTAAGGAAGGCGTGATCCACCTGATGGCGACGCGCATCGTCGATCGCACCGCGATGCTCGATACGCTGGGCAGCGACCGCCGCTTCGACCCCGACGTCTGCCGCGCCGACGAGGTCCGGCATCCGCAGCACCCGCGCGGCTATGCGGCAAAGCACGGCCACCCGCGCGACGTCCGCATCCTGCCGAAATCGCGGGATTTTCATTAGTTGCGGCCGACTGACGTCGGCAACGGCACCAGCCCGCTCCCCCTCCCGGCCTCCCCAACGATAGTAACCTAGGGAGGCCGGGAGGGGGAGCGGGCTGGTGCCGTCCCTGTTCGGCCATGCCGAACAGACAAAAAGATGATGCCCCGGCTGTGGGGGCCGGGGCATCGGATCAGGCTATCTAAGGGACCAACCGAATATAGCCTGAAATTTGTTCGCGAAGTTTAGCCGCGGAGCAGGTTCATCACGCCCTGCGAGCTCTGGTTCGCCTGGGCGAGCATCGCGGTCGATGCCTGTGCCAAGATGCCGGCAGCCGCGAGGTTCGTCGATTCGACCGAGAAATCGGCGTCTTCGATGCGCGACTTCGATTCATCCAAATTAGTGACACGCGACGTCAAATTTTCGACGGCCGAGTTTAGACGGTTCTGACCCGCACCGAGCTTGGCGCGTTCTTCGGCGACAATCGTGATCGCATCGTCGATCGTCTGCAGCGCGCCCGTGGCGCCCGCGGCGGTCGCAACGCTAACCGCGCCAACACCCAGACCCGTCGCCGACAGGCTGGCGATCGTGATGTTCACCACCTCGGTATCGTTGATGCCGGTCTGGATATCGAAGCCGGCGGCGACGCTGCCGTCGATCAGCTTGTTGCCATTGAAGCTCGTCTGCGTCGTGATATCGCCAATCTGCGAAATCAGCGCGCCGACTTCTTCCTGCACCAGCGCGCGATCGGCGTCAGCCAGCGTGCCGTTCGATGCCTGCATCGCAAGTTCGCGCATACGGATGAGGATGTCCGAGATGCTGCCCGCGGCACTGTCGGCGGTCTGGGCGAGCGAAATGCCGTCGTTGGCGTTGCGGATTGCCTGGGTGAAGCCGCGCGATGCAGCCTCCATGCGGGTTGCGATGGCGAGGCCGGCAGCGTCGTCCTTCGCAGCGTTGATGCGCTTGCCGCTCGACAGGCGTTCCATCGCCTGCGACTGCATTTGACCCGCAACGCGCGAGTTGTTCTGGGCGCGAAGCGCGCTCACATTGGTGTTGATGACAGTCATCTTTGTTCCTTTCCGGCCTCGATGGCCATTCCCGTGATGTGAGGGCTCGAGGAGCGGTCACGAAAGCAGTAACGGCGGGCGTCGGCGGCACTTAAGCGCGCCTGTCAAAAAAATGCCGAAACGGCCTGATGGGCACAGGAAATCCAAAACAATATGCTGAAAACAAGCCATTAATTTTTTTGGCACGCGCTTTGCATCGTTCTTTGCGTGCGGCACATCGCCGCCATCAGGACGGATGAAAAAGCAATGAGCACGATTGACCCGAGCCGGCTGCTGCAGATGCGCAGTTCGATCCTCAATCAGAACCAGGCGCTGCAGCGCGCCGCGGGCCGCGGCGGCATCGGCGCGGCCGAAGGCGGCGTCGGCGGCGCAGCGGGAACCCCCGATTTCGGCGCCGCGATCAACAACGCGCTGCAACAGGTCAACGCGCAGCAGTCGAAGGCGAGCCAGATCACCGAAGCCTATGAGCGCGGCGACACGCACGACATCGTCAGCGTGATGATCGAGCGCCAGAAAGCCTCGCTCGGCTTCGAAACCACCCTGCAAGTCCGCAACAAGCTGCTGTCCGCGTACCGCGACATCATGAACATGCCGGTGTAATCCATGGCCGAGACCCAGATCCTTACCCCCATCGACGACGGTAACGCGAACCGCCTCCCCGCCCCCGTCCCGGGCGGCCGGCTCGCCCCGCTCACCGGTTTCTTCCGTCAGCCGGCGGTGCAGCGCGCGCTTCCCGCGATCGCGATGACGTCGGCAATCGGCATCGCCGCGCTCGCCTATTTCACGATGCAGGCGGCACCGCAGGCGCAGCTGTTCGCCGGGCTCGACGACACCGACAAGGCGGCGGTCGCCGACGCGCTGCAGACGCAGGGCATCGGCCACAGCATCGACCCGACCACCGGCGCGCTGACGGTCGACGCCGACAAGCTCCATCAGGCGCGCATCGCGCTCGCCGGACAGGGCTTGCCGAAGGCAGCGCCGAGCGGCGACAGCCTGATCGCCGCGCTGCCCATGGGGTCGAGCCGCGCGATCGAAGGTGAAGCGCTGCGCTCGGCGCGCGAGGCCGATCTGTCGCGCACGATCGAGACGATCGACGCGGTCAAGAGCGCGCGCGTCCATGTCGCCGCCGCCGAACCCAGCCTGTTCGTCCGCGAAGACAAGCCCGCCACCGCGTCGGTGATGCTGACGCTGCAGAACGGCCGCTCGCTTTCCGATGGCCAGGTGCAGGCCATCCGTTTCCTCGTCGCCTCCTCGATCCCCGGCATGAACGCCGATCAGGTGTCGGTGATCGACCAGCGCGGCGCGCTGCTCTCCGACACCGCATCGGGCAGCGACATGAAGGCATTCCAGCTGCAGCTGCAGGTCGAAGACCGCTTCCGCCGCGCGCTCGACACCTTGCTCGGCCCGATGCTCGGCGCCGGCAATTATACCGTCGAAGTCCATGCCGACGTCGACATGTCCGAAAGCCAGGCGACGCGCGAAAGCTTCCCCGAGAACGACCGCGCGCTGACCAGCGAACAGATCACGCGCTCGACCAGCGGCACGAGCGCCCCTGCGGTTGGCATCCCCGGCGCGCTGTCGAACCAGCCGCCGCAGGCGACCACGGTCACCGCGACCGGTCCGCAGCCGGTCCCGCCCGGCGCGCCGGCGCCCGGCACCGAGAGCAATGAAAACGCCGCGCGCGCCTATGAAGTCGGCCGTGAGATTTCGGTGACGCACTCGCCGCAGGGCAAGCTGCGCCGCGTCTCGGTCGCCGTCGCATTGAATCAGGGCAAGAAGGCGCTGACGCAGGCCGATCTCACCAAGATCGACAATCTGGTGAAGGGCGCGATCGGCTATGACGCGACGCGCGGCGACCTGATCGCGATCAACCAGCGTCCGTTCGTGCAGGTCGAAGACACCGCGCCCGCCTTTTACGACCAGGGATGGTTCCTGCCGCTGGTCCAGCAGGTCGGCGCGATCCTCGCCGCGCTGCTCGCCTTCCTGTTCATCGGCCGCCCGATGATCCGTGCCGCCAAGGAACGCGCCGCGAAGCGCGCCGTACAGAATCAGGAACTCGAAGCGTCGCTGCTCGCCGCGACCGACCGCCCGGCGCTCGCCAGCGGTCAGAGCGGCCGCGAGATCACCCTCGAGATGATCGAGCAGGCGCCGAGCTATGAAGCGCGCGCCAACCTCGTCCGCGCCTTCGTCCGTCAGGATTCGGCACGCGCCGCACTCGTCGTCCGCCACCTGATGCAGGAGGGCGCTCGTGCCTGAAGCCGCCGAACTCGATAACTCGCCCGCACCGGTCGCGATCGAAGGATCCGCCGCCGCCGCCATCCTGCTGATGCTGCTCGACGAAAGCGAAGCCGCGACGATCCTGAAACAGCTGGGTCCCGAAGAAGTCCGCCAGCTGGCGAAGGCGATGTTCGACACCGCGAACGCCAGCGAGCAGCAGATCGGCCAGGCGCTCGACCGCTTCGTGACGCGCAGCCGCGATGTCAGCGCGCTGGCGATCGGCGCCGACACGCGCATCCGCACCGTGATCAACGAAGCCGTCGGCAATGTCCGCGCCGACAATATCCTCGCCGCCGTCGCGCCGCAGCGGAGCGCCGCGTCGCTCGAAATGCTGCGCTGGATGGACGTCGACGCGATCAGCGGGCTGCTCGCCAGCGAGCATCCGCAGGTCGGCGCGCTGATCCTCTCGGTGCTCGTCCCCGATGTCGCCGCGCGTGCGATCGAAACGCTCGACGAAGTGCTGCAGGCCGATCTGGTGCTGCGCGCCGCGATGCTCACCTCGGTCCCCGCCGCGGCGATCGAGGATCTCGAAGCGGTGCTCGCGAGCGCCAATGTCGATGGCCAGCGCGTCGCCAAGCAGGCGATCGGCGGACCGAGCGACGTCGCCAAGATCATGAAGAAAATGCCGAAGCAGCTGTCGGAGCGCACGCTTCGTTCGCTGAAGAAGCACGACCGCGTGCTCGCCCAGACGATCGAGGAAGAAATGTTCATCTTCGAAAACCTGCGCGACCTCGACAAGAAGAGCCTCAGCAGCGTGCTGCGCTCGGTCGACGCCGCCCAGCTCGCGATCGCGCTCAAGGGTGCCGACGAAGAAATGGTCGACATGTGCCTTGCCACCATGTCGCAGCGTGCCGCCGAAACGATCCGCGACGAAATGACCGAAATGACGATGGTCAAGCGTGCCGACGTCGACGATGCGCAAAAGAGCGTGATGCAGATCGTCCGCCAGATGGCCGCATCGGGCGAAATCATGATCGCGGGCGGAGGCGACGATTATGTCTGATCGCACCGCCCAGGCCGGTTTCGCCCCCGTCTCGCTCACCGAAGCGATGGCGCGCGGCAGCGGCTTTCGTCCGATGTCCTTCGCGCCCGCGGCTTATGCCGCGCAGGCGGCCGAGGAAAGTGTTGACGAACCCGATCTCGACGATCCCTTCGCGCTCGGCCTCGCCGAAGGCCAGCGCCTTGCCGAAGCCGCCTTTGTTGCCGAGCGTCATCAGCTCCTCGCATTGCTCGCCGGCGCCGAAGCGCTGCAGGACGAGCCGAGCGAAGAACTCGCGCAGCTGATCGCCGAAACCGTCGAACGGCTGGTCCGCCAGATCGTCGCCGCCGCGCCGATCGATGCCGAATGGCTGCAGGCGCAGGCCGAGACCGCCGCGTCGATGGTCGCCGACGCCGACAAGGCGCGGACCCTGTGGGTTCATCCCGAAGACGCCGCACTGCTCGCCGACTGCCCGCTGACGCTGGCGATCGAGAGCGATCCCGCGATGGTGCGCGGCACCGTCCGCCTCGAAACCTCGACCGGCTGGATCGAACATGGGCGCGCGGTCTACCTCGACGAATTGCGCACCGCGCTCGGCACGGAGCACGCCGCATGACGCGCCGTCTCGCCATGAGCGCGCAGCAACTGCTCGACCCCGTCGACCTGACGAACGCGAGCCCGCGCCGGATCGGCACGCTCGTGTCGCACGAGGGCATCATGCTCGAAGTGTCGGGTTTCCCGCAGCCGCTCGGCAGCAACGTCCGCATCCGTTCGGCGAACAATGACTATGTCTATGGCGAAGTCGTCGGCTTTCGCGGCCACCGCAGCCTCGTCCTGCCCTTCGACACCAATATGCCGCTCGTCACCGGCGCGCCGGTCGAGCCGCATGGCGCGAGCTCGATGGTTGCCGTCGGCAAGACCCTGCTCGGCCGCATCATGGACGCGCAGGGCAACCCGCTCGACGGCCGCCCCGCGATCCAGTCGCAATTCCAGTGGCCGCTCGCCGGCCGCAAGGTCAACCCGCTGCGCCGCGGCCGCGTCACCCGCCCGCTCAACATGGGGGTGCGCGCGATCAACGGCCTGCTCACCGTCGGCGAAGGCCAGCGCGTCGCGATCATCGCGGGCTCGGGCGTCGGCAAGTCGGTGCTGATGGGCCAGATGATCGCCGGCACCGAATGCGACGTCATCGTCGTCGGGCTGATCGGCGAACGCAGCCGCGAAGTCAGCGACTTCGTCGAAACCAAGCTGCCCCCCGAAGTGCGCAAGAAATCGGTCGTGGTCGCGGTTCCCGCCGACCATCCGCCGCTGCTGCGCCTGCGCGCCGCGATGCGCGCGACCGCGATCGCCGAGGCGTTCCGCGCCGAAGGCAAGAAAGTCCTGCTGCTGATCGACAGCCTGACCCGCGTCGCGCATGCGCAGCGCGAGATCGGGCTGACGCTGGGCGAACCCCCGACGATGAAGGGTTATCCGCCGTCGGTCTTCGCACTCATTCCTTCGCTGTGCGAGCGCGCCGGCATCGACCGTCTGACCGGCGGCTCGATCACCGCGCTCTACACCGTGCTCGCCGATGGCGGCGACATCGACGACCCCGTCGTCGACAGCGCGCGCGCGATCGTCGACGGCCATATCATCCTGTCGCGCCAGTTGGCCGAACAGGGCGTGTATCCGGCGATCGACGTCGCGCGTTCGCTGTCGCGCACGATGGTCGATTCGGTCGATCCCGAACATGCCGCCGCTGCTGCGCGCTTCCGCCAGCTGTGGTCGGTCTATGAAGAGAATCGCGACCTGATGCTGATGGGCGCGTACGTCGCCGGCGCCGATCCGGTGCTCGACATCGCCATCGCGCGCCACGCCGACCAGCTCGCCTATGTCTCGCAACCTGCCAAGGCGCAGGTCGATTTCGATATTTCCCGCCAAGCCCTGATTGAAGGATATTCCGCATGAACGCCCGTACCGCACGCCGCAAACGTATCATCCGCGTGCGCTCCGTCGAACATCAGCTGGCGGAGGCCAATCTGGCGCGCGCCAATGGCGAACTGGCGAACCTCGTCGAACTCGCGAAGCGGCTCGAAACGCTGCGTGTCGATCTCGCGATGGCAAAGGGCGCGGTCGCCGGCCGTGCGCTCAACTCGATGGGCGAGCTTGCGATGCGGCTCGACATCGCGCAGGAAAGCCTGACCGCGCCGCTGAGCAACGCCAGCGAGCGCCGCGACCAGGCCGGCGTCCTCGTGCAGAGCGCAATGGTCAAGGAAGAATCGGCGGTCCGCCTGTACGAACGCAGCCGGAAAGCGGCGCAGATCGAACAGGAACGCCGCGACGACGCCAACCGCCCGCACCGCCCGCGCACCGGCATGCGCCTGCGCCTGATCGAAGGCGGCGCGTCATGATGAGCGCGCCCTCTCTCCCCACCATCCAGGGCACGATGCCCGCGGGCTTCGCGACATTCCTCGCCAACATCGGACAGCTTCCCGAGGGTGGCGGCGAAGGCGGTTTCGACCAGCTGCTCGCCGCCGCGCCGGTCGCCGTCGCGCCGATCGCGAATCCTGCCGCCGCGACGATCAAGATCGATCCCGTACTGGCGGTCGACGCCGCGACGCCGCAGATCGAAGCCCCCGTCGAAACGGGCGTCACCGCCGAAACCCCCGCGGTGAAGGCCGAGCCAGCCAAAGCCGATCCCGCGGCGCTGGCCGCGAACCTGCTGATCGCGCTGAACGGCAGCATCCCCGGCGCCGCGCCCGCATCGGGCAAGCCGGGTCCGGCCAAGCCCGAAGCGGAGCTCGCATCGTCGGACACGGCGGTGACCGGCGAGACCGTGGCGGCTGCGCCGGCCGCAAATTGGGCCGCGATCGTGGCGGCCGCAATCCCGGCCGCCGCAAGCCCCGCCGCCGCAAGCCCCGCCGCCGCAAAACCCGCGAAGCCGGCCGAAGCCGCGACGGCTCCGGCCGACAGCGGCGCCCCCGCGCTTCCCGTTGCCGCGCGTCCGCGCGATGCCGCGATGCCGATCCTCGCCGGCGCCGAGGCACCCGCCGCCAAGCCCGCCGAGGCGGCGCCATCGATAACGATCCTTTTCGCGCAGCCCGCCGCACAGGGTGCCGCGACGCGCATCGAAGCCGCAGCGCCCGCGGTGATCGCCGAACGTGTGCTCGATACGGATAGCGACGGCGCGTGGATCGACCAGCTCGCGCGCGACATCGCCGCGACCAAGTCGGACAGCGGCGACATCAGCTTTCGCCTGATGCCGAAGCATCTCGGCCGCCTCGACGTCGCAATGCAGATGGGCGACGAAGGCGTGTCGCTGAAGATGGACACGCGTCATGAAGCGACCGCAACGATCGTTACCGCCGCGCAGGGCCGCCTTGTCGAAGAATTGCGCCAGCAGGGTGTCCGCGTCGCTGGCGCCGAAGTGACCTGCACCCCGGGCGAGACCGGACGCCAGTCGCAAAGCCAGGGTCAGGGTCAGGGCCGCGCCGCCGCGCCCGACACCTCGCACCTCATCGAAACCGCCACCGAACGCGCCGAGCCGCGTGACGAAGACCGCACCGCCGACCGCCGCGGCCGCTTCGCCTGATCAGAAAGGGTCCCATCATGGCCAAGGATAATATCGAAGGCGCCCCCAAGAAGAAGGGCTCGTTCAAGAAGCTGCTGTTCATCGGCGTCGCCGCGATCGCGCTGATCGGCGCGGGCGCGGGTGCGGGCATCTATTTCGGCGCGCTGTCGGCGCACGAGGCGAAGCCCGAGGATCATTTCCCCAAGCTGGTCGAGCGCAGCGAAGGCGAGCCCGAACCCGCCGCCGAAGGCGACGACAAGGAAGCGCCGCCGAAGGTCGGCACGGTGTCGGTCCCGAACGACAAGTTCAAGGTCGATCCCAAGAAATATGAGATCACCTATTACCCGATCGCCGACAGCTTCACGACGAACCTCGCCGACGGGTCGGGGTTCCTGCAGGTCGGTATCAGCCTTTCGACCTTCTACGACGGCAAGGTTATCAATAATATCAAACGACAGGCTGTTCCGATCCGTTCGGTCGTGCTTATGGTGCTCGCCGAACAGGATCCGGCGTTGCTCTCCACATCACAGGGGAAACAGCGGCTGCAGCGTCAGCTGACGGCCGCGATCAACGATGTGTTGCGCGACAAGGAAGGTTTCGGGGGTATCGACAATGTTTATTTCACGAGCCTGGTGATTCAGTGACCACCAGCACGAAAACCGTCAAAGCCGTGAAGGCACCGGCCGCACCTGCACCCGCAGCTGCGGCCGCGCCTGCGGATACCAAGGAGTCGCTGCTGCTGCGCAGGGCGGCGGACGGCTATGCCTTCCCCGCGCTCGAAGGCGTGGCGAACCAGTTTGCGCGCAGCTTGCGCGACCTCGTCCGCGCGCTCGGCGCGTCGGCGATCCAGATCGAACGGTCGGGCGCCGAACAGATCAGCTTTGCCGAGTGGAGCGCATCGGCGGCCCCGGCGATCTTCTGGCGCTATCATGCGCCGCCGCTCAAAGGTCCGGTGCTGCTCGCGGGTTCGCGCTCGCTGCTGCTCCAGCTCGTCGACATCTTCTATGGCGGCCGCGGCCAGCTCGCCGCCGAGCGCGAGGAACTGACCGATGCAGAGGATCGTTTCGCGGCGCGCCTCGGCCGCGACATCGGGATGCAGCTTGCCGCCGCATGGCGCGGCAAGCTCGCGATTGAACCCGAACTCGATTGCGTCACCGCCGACCCCGCCAAGCTCGCCGCAGTGCGCGCCGACGATGAATTGTTCGTCCAGCGCTTCACGCTGCGCGGCGCCCCGTTCGAGGGACGGACGATCATGTGCGCCTATCCGGTCGCCGCGCTGCGCGGGATCGCCGGCGACGAACTGCTTCCCGACACGCAGGGCAATGGCGGCGCCGACCCGGTCTGGGCCGGCGCGCTCGACAAGGCGCTGCGCGACGTGCGCATGCCCGTCCGCTCGGTGCTCGCGCGCCCCGAGATAAGCCTCGTCAAGCTGCTCGCGCTCGAGGTTGGCGACATCATCCCGCTCACCATGCCGCGCCATGTGCCGGTGACCGTCGCCGGGCGCAACTTCGCGCTCGGCAGCATCGGCGAGGCCAATGGCAACGCCGCGATCATGATAGACCATATCGAAAAAGGACCGGACCATGACTGATCTCAGCGACGCCCCGAAAGCGCGCGCCGACCGGCGCGACAAGAGCATCGCCGCCGCACCCAATTTCGACCTGCTCGCCGGCGTTTCGCTGCGCGTGTCGGTCGAGGTCGGGTCGACCTCGATGACGCTCTCCGAACTGCTTGCGATCGACGAAGGCAGCGTGATCGAACTCGACCGCGCCGCGACCGACCTGCTCGACATTTATGCGAACGGCACGCTGATCGCGAAGGGCGAGATCGTCAGCGTCGACGGCCGTTACGGCATCCAGGTCGCCGAAGTCCTCGCCCCCGCGCGCGGGCTCGAAGGGTTCGAGCGGAGAGCCTGATGTTCGAATATATTCTCCGCCTGCTCATCCTGCTGCCGCTCGTCGGCGGCATGGCGTGGGGCAGCCTGTGGCTGTGGAAGCGCGTCCAGATGGGCGTACCGCTCGTTGGCGGCGGCACCAAGGCGCGCGCGATCGAGATGATCGACGTGCTGCCGCTCGGTCCCGGATCGAAACTCGCGGTCGTTGAATTTGCGGGGCAGCGCGTGCTGATCGCGGTGTCGCGAAGCGGCATCACGCGAATCGCCGACGACAGCCAGGGCGACTTCCATGCGGACTGATCGCCGCTTCTGGCTGCGCGCCGCGGCGCTCGCCGGCGGTGCCGCGCTGCTCTGCGCCGCGCCCGCGGCTTATGCGCAGGCCGCCGATGGGCTGAGCCGCGCTGTGAACGAAATCGGCGGCGACGGCCGTCCCTTGAGCCTGTCGCTCCAGATCCTCGTCCTGATGAGCCTGCTGACGGTGCTGCCGTCGCTGCTGCTGATGATGACCAGCTTCACGCGCATCATCATCGTGCTGTCGATCCTGCGCAACGCGCTCGGGCTGCAACAGACGCCGCCGAACCAGGTTCTCGTGGGTTTAAGTCTCTTTCTCTCGCTGTTCGTGATGCAGCCGGTGATCAGCGAAGTGAACCGCGTCGCGATCGAACCTTATGGCCAGGAACAGATCGATATCGGCGAAGCGGTATCACGCTCGGGCACCGCGCTCCACAGCTTCATGATGAAACAGACGCGCAAGACCGACCTGATGATGTTCGCCAAGATCGCCAAAGCGCCGACCTATGCGAGCCCGAAGGACGTGCCCTTCTCGATCCTGCTGCCCGCCTTCGTCACCAGCGAGCTCAAGACCGCGTTCCAGATCGGCTTCCTGATCTTCCTGCCCTTCCTCGTCATCGACCTGATCATCGCCTCGGCGCTGATGTCCTTAGGTATGATGATGCTCTCACCGACGATCATATCGATGCCGTTCAAGTTGCTGCTCTTCGTCCTCGTCGACGGCTGGGCATTGACGATGGGATCGCTCGCTTCCTCCTTTGTGAGTTAGCGCGGTGGAGGCCGACTATTTCATCGGCGTGGCGCAGCAATCGCTGTGGATTCTCGCGCTCGCCTCGGCGCCGCTGCTGCTGCCCGTGCTCGTCATCGGGGTGCTGCTCGGCATGGTGCAGGCGGCGACGTCGATCAACGAACAGACGCTAACCTTTGTGCCCAAGCTGATCGTCGCGGCGATCTGCCTCGCGATCTTCGGGGGCAGCATCCTCGTGCTGCTCACCGATTTCACCCGCGAAATCTTCGCGCAGATCCCCAGCCTGGTGAAGTAAGCCGGGAATGAATCCCGCCGACATCCCGAATATCGAGGCGATGCTTCAGCTGTGGATGCTGGCGATGATCCGTCCCGGCGCCGCGTTCATCGCCGCGCCGGTGTTCGGCGCGACGAGCGTGCCGATGCAGCTGCGGCTGGTGATCGCGCTCGCGGTCGGGGTGCCCGCGGTCGCGGCGTCGGGCATGGCGCTGCCGCCCGAAGGGATCGTGTCGGTCCCGGGGTTTTTCCTCATCATCGGCGAGGTCGTGATCGGCCTCGCGATGGGCTTCGTGCTCCAGATGGGTCTCGCCGCCGCCTTGCTCGCTGGCGAGGCGATCAGCAATGCGATGGGGCTCGGCTTCGCGTCGATGGTCGATCCGCTGAGCGGGGCGTCGAGTTCGGCGATCGGCCAGTTCCTGTCGATGATGGCCACCGCGCTCTTCCTTGCCGCCGACGGCCATCTCGTGCTGATCGGCATCATCGTCGACAGTTACAGCGCGCTGCCGCCGGGCAACGCCTTTCCGTCCTGGGACGCGATCGGCGGCATCATCCGGTTCGGCAGCCTGATGTTCGCGGCGGGGCTCACCATCGCGATGCCCGTCGGCTTCGTGCTGATCCTCGTCCAGATCATCATGGGCGTCATCGGCCGCTCGGCGCCCGCGCTTAACCTGTTCGCGGTCGGCATCCCGGCGACCTTGCTCGCCGGGATCGTGCTGCTCGGCGTCGCGACGCCTGCGATGGCCGAGGCGATCGCGCGCATCCTGTCCGACGCGCTCGACGCCGCGCGCATGGTCGCGGGAATCTGAGCGATGGCGGGTACGACCGAAAAGGACCAGAAAACCGAACAGCCGACGGCGAAGAAGCTGTCGGATTCGGCACGCGAAGGCGATGTGCTGATGTCGCGCGAACTTGCCACCGCGCTGACGATGCTCGCCGCCGCGGGCTGGATGGTCGCCGCGGGCGGCTGGTTCGTCCAGTCGGCGGGCGACCTCCTGCGCCGCGGCCTGACCTTGACCGCCGCCGACGTCGCCGATTTTGCGCCCGCCGAGGCGCTGATGCGCAACGGCGCCGAAATCCTGCTGCCGCTCGCGAGCCTGTTCGCGCTCGCGCTCGGCGCCGCGGTCGCCGGTCCCGCCATGCTCGGTTCGATGGGTTGGCGCGGCAAGGCGCTCCACTTCAAGGGCAATCGCATGAGCCCGATGGCCGGGCTCAAGCGCATGTTCGGGATGCAGGGCGTCACCGAGCTCGGCAAGGCGCTCGCCAAGGTGCTGTTGCTTGGCAGCATCGGGTATTGGCTCGTCCTGAACAGCCTGCCCGCGATCATGACGATGGCGTCGACCGACCTGATGGCCGCGATCGGTTTGGCCGGAAAGGAAATCGGCCATGCGATGCTGACGCTCGCCGGCGGGCTGGTCGTCATCGCGCTTATCGACGTGCCGGTGCAATGGTTCCAGCGCAACCAGCGGCTGATGATGAGCAAGCAGGAGGTGAAGGAGGAAATGCGCCAGTCCGACGGCGCCCCCGAGCTCAAGCAGGCGCAGCGCCAGCGCGCGCACGACATATTGAGCGGTTCGGCGCGCAAGGCGGTATCCGACGCGACCGTCGTCCTGACCAACCCGACGCATTTCTCGGTCGCGCTGCGCTATCGTCCCGGGGTCGATGCGGCGCCCGTCGTCGTCGCGCGCGGGCGCGGCGACGTCGCGCTGTCGATCCGCGAGCTTGCGCGCGGTGCCAATGTCCCGCTGCTCGAATATCCGGCGCTCACGCGCGCCATCTATTTCACCGCGCGCGCCGGCCGCGTGATCCCCGAGGAATTGTTCGTCGCGGTCGCCACGGTGCTCGCCTTCGTCTTTCAGCTCGAACGCGCAGCCGCCGAAGGCACGGCGCCGCCCGCGATCGACGTGCCGCCTTCGCATCGTTTCGATCCCGAAGGGCGCCGTCAGGCTTAAACTTGTCCGCGCGCCGCCGTTAAGGGGTTCGAAGGATATTTTGCCATGGTCAGTTCAATCGCCAACAGCCTCGGCTTCGGATCGGGGCTCGACGTCAAACAGCTCGTCACCGACCTGTCGAACGCGTCGCGCGACCCGAAGATTGCGCGCATGAACTCGCTCAACCAGGCGAACCAGACGCGGATCAGCGCGCTGGCGCAGGCGCGATCGGACCTCGAAGGCTTTGCCAATTCGCTGGGCCAGATGGTCAGCGACGGCACGCTGCGCAGCACGCCGACCGTTTCCGACGAAAGCGTGCTCGGCGCCACCAGCCGCGCGGGCCTCTCCGCCGACAGCTTCGCCGCGACCGTCGTCGTGAACCAGCTCGCGCGCGCGCAGACCAATTATTCGGGCGTCGTCGCCGACCGCACCGCCGCGGTCGGCGCGGGCACGATGACGCTGACCGTCGGCGGCGTCGCCAAGACGATCACCATCGGCACCGCGAACAACAGCCTCGACGGGCTGGCCAATGCGATCAACGCGAGCGGCGGCGGCGTGACCGCGTCGATCATCGCCGATGAGGGCGGCCACCGCCTGATCGTCAAAGGTCCGACGGGCGAGGTCGGTGCCTTCACCCTCACCGCCGACGCCGGCGCCGATCCGGGCCTCGCCGCCTTTTCCACCGGCGGCGGCATGACCGTCGGCCAGACCGCCGCCAACGCCGAATTCACCATCGACGGCGTGGCGTTCAGCCGTGCGAGCAACATCGTCGATGATGTGATACCGGGGATGTCGCTCACGCTGAAAAAGGCGGCGCCCGGACAAGGCATCGACATCGGTGCGAGCCGTCCGCTCGACATGATCAAGCAGACCGTCGGTGATTTCGTCTCGGTCTATAACCAGCTCAAGAAAAGCCTTGTCACGGCCTCCAGCATGTCGGGCGCGACGACCTCGCTCCGCGAGATTGAACGCGAACTTTCCAGCCTGGTCAACAAGGTGCTTTCGAGCCACGGCAGCATCAACAAGCTGTCCGACATCGGCATTTCGTCGACGAAGGACGGCCTGCTTTCGGTCGACAACGCCAAGCTCGACAAGGTGCTCGCCAGCGATGCCGGCGCGGTCGAGGCGCTGTTCAATCCGCGGCGCGATGCGACGCATACCGAAATGAGCGATCCCGGCATCGCCTTTGCGCTCGACGCGATCCGCGACAAGGCGGTCGGCGTCAATGGGGCGATCGATCGCGTCTCGAAAACGCTCGACGCCAAAAAGGAAAATCTCTCCGATCAGCTCGAGAAGATCGAGGAGCGGGAGAGTGCTTATAAGAAGCGCCTCGAGAAGCAATATGGCACGCTCGAAGCCAGGCTCGCGTCGTTCAAGGCGACGCAGAGCTATCTCGAACAGCAAATCAAGCTCTGGTCGAACCAGGGTAACGACTGATAGCTAGGACTTGGGGACCACCGCCGTGAACGCTACCGCCTCAACCGTCCGGGCGACCGGGCTTTATCGCCGATTGCAGCATGAAAGCCGCGCCGCCGCCGCCGACCCCGTCGAGCTGGTCACCATGCTCTATGACGAGTTGGAGACCGCCGTGGGCGTGCTGGGCGCGATGATCCGGCAGGGGCAGCGCGTTTCGGCCACCGAGCCCGCGCACCGCGCCCGCGCGATCCTGATCGGCCTCGATGCGGGGCTCGACCGCGACAAGGGCGGCGATGTCGCGACGGCGCTGTCGCGCGTCTATCGCAGCATGCGCCGCAAGCTCGACGATGCGGTCTCGGCGAACAGCGCCGAAGGGCTCGCCGAATTGCTCGAAGGGATTTTGACGATCAGCGCCGCCTGGCGCCAGCTTCGATAGAGTTTTTTCCACTCGCGTGGAACGGCACCGGCCCGCTCTCCCACCCGGCCTCCCATAGAATACTATGTCGGGAGGCTGGGTGGGAGAGCGGGCCGGTGCCGCATTCATTCAAAAGCCGCTGGTTACCCGGCCGCCCATGGTGGGGACGGGCGGCCGGGTGGTGCGGGAGCGGACCAGAGCTCCCTTTTTCAGCGGGTGCTGAAACTTGTATCGCGGCCGGTCAGGCGGCCTGCTGGTGAACCCCATATTTGCGCATCTTTTCGATCAGCGTCGTGCGCTTCAGCGTCAGCAGGCGCGCCGCTTCGGAAATGATGCCGTCGGCGAGGTCGAGCGCGACGTAAATCTGTTCGAGTTCGATCGTTTCGATCTCGCGCTTGAGGTCGATCGGGCGGCCCGGTGCCGGCGTCTTGGCGTGCGCTGCGGCCGGAGCCGAGGCCGCCAGATCTTCCGCGCCGGCTTGCGCCGCGGCAGGGCTGCTGGGGACAGCCTGCCGCGGTGCAAACGCTGCGGTGGGGTTCAAAAGCATGGCGGCGTCGCCCTGACCGAGCGTCTCGCCGCCATGGAGAACGCTGGCGCGCTCCACGAAATTGCGCAGTTCACGAACATTGCCCGGCCAGCCATGCTGCATCAGCAGCGTCATCGCCGAATCGTCGAAACGGCATTTGGCATCGGCGGGCATCTGCCGCTGGAAGTGGCGGATGAGCGCCGGAATATCCTCGACGCGGTTGGCAAGGCTGGGGACCTGGAGCACAACCACGCCGAGCCGGAAGAACAGGTCTTCGCGGAATTTGCCATCGGCGATCGCGGCGCCGAGATCCTGGTGAGTGGCCGAAATGACGCGGACGTCGACGGCCTTCACGTCGCTGCTGCCGACGCGGACAATCGTCCGGTCTTCGAGCACGCGGAGCAGTTTCACCTGCATGTCGAAACGCATGTCGCCGATTTCGTCGAGGAAGAGCGTGCCGCCCTCGGTCGCTTCGAAATGGCCGATGCGGCGGGCATGGGCGCCGGTGAAGCTGCCCTTTTCATGCCCGAAGAGTTCGGATTCGATGAGTTCGCCGGGGATCGCGCCGCAGTTGATCGCGGAGAAAGCCTTGCCGGCACGGGCGCCTTCGTCGTGAATGGCGCGGGCAACGAGTTCCTTGCCCGAGCCCGACGGGCCGCAGAGCATCACCGAGGCGTTCGAGCGTGCCACGCGGCGGATCATCTCGCGCAGCCGGCAGGCGGCCTCGCTCGTCCCGATGATCAGCGCTTCGAGCGCTGCGTTGTTATTCTGCCCCACAGTCATTTCAGTCTCCACCGCACCGCCCGCTCGGTGCCCCCTTCGATGGATTCAGGAATTGACGAAAATGGTAAACAAAAGCTTATCTGGCGTTAGCTAACTCATTCAAAACAAAGAGATATTGCCATAATGGCAGCAATGGAGGCGCAATCGCGTTAACTATCTCCGATACGCTGCCAAACTGGCACTAATTGCCAGGTGTCTAGCGCCAGCCCAGCGTGATCGAGATGCGGCGGTTGCGCGGATCGAATCGGTCGGAGGGGACATAGGGCTCGCGATCGGCGACCCCTTCGATTCGCGAAAAGCGATCCGAGGCGATGCCGCGAAACTCCAGATAGTGGCGCGTGACCTCTGCCCGGTCGACCGACAGGCGCCAGTTGTTCGTACCCGATTTCGCCGACCAGGGCGCCGCGTCGGTGTGACCGCGCACCATCACCTGGTTCGACACGGCCGCGATCGGTTTCGCGATCTCCCGGAACAGCCGCGCGCCATCGGGGGTAAGCTGGCTGGTACCCATCACGAACATCGACAGATTCGCATCGTCGATAACGTCGATCCGCAGCCCTTCGAGCGTTTCGGTAAAACGCAGGTTCGGCGCGAGGCGCTTGAGGTCGCCCTTTGCCTGCAATTGATCCATCAGCGTCTGGGCGAGCTTCCTGAACTGCTGCTTGTCGCTCGCGCGCTCGCGCCCCGACGCTTCGCGCGGGCCGCCGTCGGCGTCGCGCGGGATCGTCATCGAGCGCGTCCCCGTCTGCGCGGCACCGTGCGGATATTTGTCCACCGAAACCAGCGAGTCGCCGCCGAACAGGCCGTTCGACCCCGCCGTGTCCTGTTTGGTCTGGACGATCGTCGGCGCGAAATAGTCGGCGAGCGCCTTGCGCTGCGCCTCGTTCGTCGCGCCGAGCAGCCACATCAAAAGGAAGAAGGCCATCATCGCGGTGACGAAGTCGGCGTAGGCGACCTTCCACGCACCGCCGTGATGGCCGCCGTGCGCCTGCTGGATCACCTTTTTGACGATGATCGGACGCGGCATGTTGGGACGCGCGGCCATCAGCGACCCCGCATCCCGTCAAAGACTTCTGCGAAGCTCGGCTGGTTGGCATGATCGACGCCCGAACGCGCCGCCTCGATTACCAGCGGCTGCGGATGGCCGTGGAGCGATGCGATGATCAGCTGCTTCACCGTATGATAGATGGCGGCGTCGCTTTCGATCACCGCTTTGGCGCGCGTCGCGAACGGGCCGACGAGACCATAAGCGAGGAGCACGCCGAGAAAGGTGCCGACGAGCGCCGAGCCGATCATGCCGCCGAGGATCGCCGGCGGCTTGTCGATCGAGCCCATCGTCTTCACGACGCCAAGCACCGCGGCGACGATGCCGAGCGCGGGAAGCGCGTCGGCAAGGCTCTGCAGACCTTCAGCGGGCTTCATCGAATGATGATGATGGCTCTTCAGCGCGTTATCCATCACCTCTTCGACCGCGTGCGGATCGAGCGTGCCCGACGACACGACGACGAGGCGCAGCGTGTCGCAGATCAGGTGGACGAGCGTATCGTCCTTCAGAAGCTTTGGATATTGCTGGAAGATCGTCGAGTTTTTCGGATCCTCGATATGCGGTTCGACGGCGACCGGTCCTTCGGTGCGCATCATCTTCATCAGCGTCGAGACAAGCAGGATGCAGTCGAGATAATCCTGCTTCTTGTACTTCGGCCCCTTGAACACCTTGGCGAGACCGCCGCCGAGCGCCTTCAGGTCGGCGCCCGAATTGCCGATGATCAGCGAGCCGAGCGCGGCGCCGCCGATGATCAGCATCTCGTGCGGCAGCGCGTGCATGACGGGACCCAGATTGCCGCCCGTCAGCGCGAAGCCCCCGAAGACCAGCAGGATCAGTACGACAATGCCGACAACGGGAAACATGTGCGCGCAACTCCATTCGGGACCCGGCTGTCGAAGCCGGCCCCCGCAAATTCAGGGACGTCTTGATGATTAACGGCAGCCGCGCCGCAAGATTGAGGGGCGTCAGTTCAAAATATCGAACAAGCTCTGCCGGTTAATCTTGGCAAAGGCCGCCTGCGCGGCCTGAAGGGTCAGATCCATGGCGTTGAGGTCGGCGATCGCGATGTTGAGGTCGGTGTCCTCGACCGACGAGCGTTCATCTTTGAGCGTGATACCGCGCGCCGCGAGCCCGTCACCCATGCGTTCGAGCCGCCCGCCCGCGAGACCGAGTTTCGCATGTTCGTCGGCGACATGGCTGATTGCCGTGCCAAGCGCCGTGATCGATGTGCCCATCGCCGCCTTGTTGCCCGCCGCAACCGCCGTCGCGGCATCGCGAACGCTTGTCGACAAGCTGTTTCCGCCCACGACGAAAGCGTCCGCAGCGGACTGGACCGGCGCGAAACTGACATCGGAATCGAAGCGCATCACGCGCGCGGCGCCGGTCGCGAATACCGGCTCGCCGTTCGAATCGCGCGTCGCCGCCAGTGCATCGAGTTCATCGGCGATCGTGCCGAGTTCGGCGGCGATCGTCGCGCGGTCGGCGGGGTTCGCCGTATCGCTCGCCGCCGCGAGCGTCAGCTCGCGCGCGCGCGTCATCAGGTTGCTGACCGATTTCATCACGCCATCGGCCTGCGACACCAGCGCATCGGCCGAATTCACATTCGCCGACCAGGCGGTCATGCTCGCCTGTGTCGTGCCGATCGTTGCGATCCGCCGCGCCGCGACCGGATCGTCGGACATGCGCAGCAGTTTCTTGCCGCCCGAGATCTGGATCTGCGTCCGCTCGAGCGCATCGGCGAGTTTCTGTTGGCGCGCGATTTCACGCGTCATGCGGTTGCCCACGGCGTTGATCATGATCCTGGCCCTTTCTTAGAGCGAGCTGAGCAATGTTTGCATGGTTTCGCGCGCGACCTGGATCGTGCGTGCGGCCGCCGAATATGCCTGCTGGAATCGCAGCAATTCGGCGGCTTCGGTGTCGAGATCGACTTGGCTCACCCCGTCGCGCGCCGCGGCCGACGCATCGGCGCGCGTTGCGGCAGCGGCATCCTGCGCCCGCGCCGACGACACGGCCTGCGCCTGTGTCGCCAGATGCCCCGACCAGCGCGCTTCGGGATCATTCGCCCCGCGCATTGCCCCCAGCGCCAGCATGTTGCCGTTGCTGCCCGACGCATTCGCCGCCGCCACCTGATCGGGGGCCAGCGGCGCGGCGGTCAGCGTGGCCGCGCTGGTGCCGGTGAACAAAGGCTGGCCCGGATTGCCATTGGCATCGGTGCCCGCCTGATGCGCGGCGTTGAGCTGGCTCGCGAACTGCGTCGCCATCGTATCGAGCGACGCGCGCTGATCGGCGACATGGTTCGCGCCTTCGGCGAGGCCGGCGAGCGAGCCGGTCGAGATCGCCAGCGGCGAACCGCCGACGCTGTATGACAGGCGCCCGTCGGGGGCGGCGGTGACCGAGATGGGATTCACCACACCGCCGCCGACGAGCAGATCGCCCGATCCGGCCGCGCGCAGCGTCACCGCGCCATTATTGTCGAAGGTCGGGCTGACGCCGGCCTGCGACGACAATTTGTCGAGCAGCCGATCGCGCTCGTCGAGCAGGCTCGCCTCGTTGGTCGATCCCGGCCGCGCCTTGCGCAACCCGATGTTGATCTGTTCGAGCGCATTCAGATTGCTGTTGAACTGGTCGACCGTGCTCGCGGCAGCGCCCTCGATCCCCTCGCCCATCTTGTCGAGCTGGCCCGCCGCGGTGCGAAAGCCCGACGCGACGTCGTCGACCGATTGCAGGAACTGCGCACGCAGCGTCCGGTTCGACGGATCGGCGGTCAGCTGGTCGGCGGTCGTGTAAAGCTTGGTAAGCCCGGTCTTGATGCCGTTGGTCTCGTCGCTCAGCGCATCCTCGGTCTTGCCGAGCCAGCCGAGCTTCGTCGCCGAGCGTTCGGCGTCGCCCGAGGTGATGCGCGAATCCTCGATCAGCCATCCATCGACCGAGCGGTCGATGCCGCGAATGTCGACGCCGCCGGGGTTGGTATTGCCGCGGTAGAAGATCGAATTGCCGCCACCGACGGCTTCCATCATTTCGAGCCGGCGGCGCGCATATCCGGGGGTCTGGGCGTTGGCGATATTGTCGCCGATCGTCGAGAGCGCACGCGAATAGGCTTTGAGCCCGCTATAGCCGATGCCGAGCAGATCGCTCATTGGACGCCTCCCCCAGAGCGATCGGCGCGGCCCGCAAGCTGGCCGCGAAACTGCCGCTCGACCATGTCGGCGATCCCGAACTGACGCATCGCGGCGAGGCTGTCGGCGGTACGCGCGTCGGCCATTTCGCGGAAATTGTCGGTCGCGCTCGATCCCAATATGTCGTCGCCGAGCTTGGCCTGCCGCATCGACGCCATCAGCTGGCGCAGGATCACGGCCTCGAATGCCTCGGCCGCCTTGCGCAGCCCGCCATCGCCGCCTCCCCCAGATGGAGGGGCGCCGGCGGCGGGCGTCGGCGTGGCACCGATCGAAGAAAGTGGGCTCGTCATATGATCACCAGTTCCGCAGTGAGCGCGCCAGCCTGGCTCAGCGCTTCGAGGATGGCGACAAGGTCGCCCGGGGGAACGCCCATGCGATTGATCGCATCGACGAGTTCGGAAAGCGACGCGGTCGGCCTCACCAGCATCACCGGACGATAGTCCTGCTCGACGCTGATCTCGCTCGACTCCTCGACCGCGGTCTCGCCGCGGCTGAACGGTGCGGGTTGCACCACCATCGGCGATTCCTTGATCGAGACGGTCAGCTTGCCCTGCGTCACCGCGGCGGTGCCGACACGGACCGCGCCGTTGATCACGACGGTGCCGGTGCGGGCGTTGACGATGACCTTTGCCGGAGGCTCGGTGCGCTGGACGCCCAGATTTTCGATCTGCGAGATCAACCGCATGCGTTCGTCACCGTTGCCGCCCGTGCGGATCGCGATGCTGGCGCCGTCGATCATCGATGCCGAGCCGGGCAGCGCGGCGTTGATCGCATCGGTCACCCGCTTGGCATTGGTCGCATCGAACTGGTGGAGGTTGAAGGTCAGATAGCTGGTCGTGGCAAAGCCGGTGTCGACCGCGCGCTCGACCGTCGCGCCGCCCGCGATCCGTCCGCTCGACGGCACATTGACCGTCAGCTTCGATCCGTCGGCGGCATCGACGCCGAGCCCCCCGATGACCAGATTGCCCTGAACCATCGCATAGATTTGGCCGTCGGCGCCATAAAGCGGCGCGAGCACGAGCGTGCCGCCGCGCAGGCTTTTGGACTTGCCGATCGCCGACACGGTGACGTCGAGACGCTGGCCGGGTTTGGCAAAGGGCGGCAGTTCGGCGGTGATCATCACCGCCGCGGCATTTTTCAGCGCGGGGTTCACGCCGGGCGGCAAGGTCAGACCGAAGCGCGACACCGCACCCTTCATGCCCAGCGTCGAATAGTCGAGGCTGTCGTCGCCCGTGCCCGCAAGGCCGACGACAATGCCGTAGCCGGTGAGCTGGTTGGCGCGCAGGCCCTGAAACTGGCCCATGTCCTTGATGCGCTCGGCCTGTGCGGGCGCCGCAAAAGCGAAACTCGCGAGCAAGAGCGCAAAAAGAGTGAACAGGGTCGGACGCTGGGTCACTTCAAATTCCTCTGTTAGAACGGGCTGATGATCGAGAAGAAGCGCTGCAGCCAGCCTTGCTGGCTCGCGCGGGCGATCTCGCCCTTGCCGACGTAACGGATTTTGGCATCGGCGACGCGCGTCGACAGGATGCGGTTTTCGGGGCTGATATCGATCGCGCGGATGATTCCGGAAATCTGGACGCGTTCGTCGCCGCGATTGAGCGTGAGCAGCTTTTCGCCGCGCACGAACATCGTCCCGTTCGGATAGACGGCGGCGATCGTCACGCTGACTTCGCCCGACAGCGCGTTCGACTGCGACGCATCGCCCTTGCCCTTGAACGCCTGGCCGCCGCCCATCGCGATGTCGCTGGGGTTGAACAGCGACAGCGGCCCGGTGGTCGGCGGCGTCAGGCCGATATCACCGTCGCGCTGCGTGCCCGCGGCGTTGCTTTTCGTCGCCGCGGTGCGCTCGACGAGCTGGATCGTAACGATGTCGCCGACGGCGCCTGCGCGCCCGCCCGAAGTGAGCGCGACATAGCTGCCCTGAAAGATCGAGCCGTTCGCCGGCGGCGGCGCCGGCGGCACCGGCACCGAAACCGAAAAGGCGTCGGGAGGCAGCTTGTCCTTCGCGTGCGCCGTCACGGGCGCGAGCACGAAGGCCAAGATCACCAGACTGGGCATCGCCAGATTAGAGAGTCTGCGACGCATTTTTCATCATCTCGTCGGTGGCCGAGATCATCTTCGAATTGACCTCATAGGCGCGCTGCGTTTCGATCATGTCGACGAGTTCCTCGACGACATTGACGTTCGATCCTTCGAGCATCCCGCCGCGCAGCGTGCCGCGGCCTTCCGCGCCAGCGACGCCGACCAGCGGCGCGCCCGATGCCTGCGTTTGAACGAGCATGTTGCCGCCGATCGCCTGCAGCCCCGCCGGGTTGGCGAAGCGCGCGATCTCGATCCGCCCGAGTTCGAGCGCGGTGCCGTCGGCGCCGGTCGCCGAAACGGTGCCGTCGAGCCCGATCGTCACATTGCTGGCATCTTCGGGAATCTGGATCGCGGGCGTCATCGGCTTGCCGTCCGAGGTCACGATCGTCCCGTCGGGCGAGCGGCCGAAATTGCCCGCGCGGGTATAGCCGGTGCGCCCGTCGGGCATCTGGACCTGAAAATAGCCGGCGCCGTCGATCGCGACGTCGAGCCCGTTGCCCGTCGCCTGGAAACTGCCCTGCGCATCCATGCGCGCGGTGCCGCCCAGCGCGACGCCGGTGCCGAGGTTGAGGCCGGTCGCATAGCGGTTTTCCGCCGTCGATGGCGCACCCGGCGCGGTCATCATCTGATAGCTCAGCGTCTCGAAGCTCGCGCGGTCGCGCTTGAAGCCCGTGGTGTTCACGTTGGCGAGGTTGTTGGCGATCACCTGCATCCGGAAGCCTTGGGCATCCAGACCGGTCCGCGCGACGTGCAAGGCACCGATACTCATCTCATAATCTCCTTAACGGGGAAGCTGCATCAGATTGGCGGTTGCGCTGTCCATGTCGCGCACGTCGCCGATCATCTTCAATTGGGTGTCCCAGCTGCGGCTCGCCTCGATCATCTCGACGAGCGCGGCGGTTGCGGTGACGTTCGATCCTTCGATCGAGCGGGTCAGAAGCCGCGCTTCGGGATCGTCGGGCAATATGCCCCCGCCCTTCACGCGGAACAGGCCGTCGAGCCCCTTGGCGATGTCCGACCCTGTCGGAGTCGCGAGCCGCAGCCGGTCGACCTCCTGCGGATTTTCGGGATCGCCGCCCTGCGGCACGATCCACACGCGGCCTTCCTGGTCGATCGTGATCGCGTCGGCGGGCGGGATCGTCACCGGCCCCTGGCCGCCCTGCACGGGATTGCCGTCACCGGTGGTGAGCAACCCGCTCGGCGAAATCTGCAGATCGCCGCGGCGCGTATAGGCTTCTTCGCCATTTTTCGCCTGCACCACGAGCAGCGCATCGCCCTGCATCGCGATGTCGAGGTCGCGGCCCGTCTGGGTGACGGTGCCCGCCTTCATGTCGGCGCCGAGCACTTCTTCGGACGACATGGCGCGCGCATCGAGCCCGCTGCCGTCGAGCCACAGCGACTGCGCGCTCGCCATGTCGGCGCGGAAGCCCGGCGTCTGGGCGTTCGCCAGATTGTTGGCGATCGCCGTCTGCCGGGACATGCTGCCCCGCATCGCGGCAAGGCTGGTATAGATAAGGCGGTCCATCGATAGTCTCCCGGCAGGCGGCGGTCAGGGCTGTGTCAGCGCATGCCGATGATTGTCTGGGTCAGCTGCGACGCGCCCTCGATCGCCTTGGCATTCGCCTGGAAGTTGCGCTGTGCGGCCATCAGCATCACCAGTTCCTCGGTGATGTCGACGTTCGACCGTTCGAGCGCGCCGGAGCGGACCGCGCCCATCGGGCCGTTGGTCGCGGCGTCGATCGTCGGCGGGCCGCTTTCGCCCGTCGACTGCCAGTGCGCGTCGCCGGTCGGGCGCAGGCCCGACATCGTCGGGAAGGTCGCCATCGCGACCTTGCCGAGCTTCTGGTCTTCACCGTTCGCAAAGGTCGCGGTGACGAGGCCGTCGAGGCCGATCGTGACGTTGACGAGACCCGAGGTCGGATCGGTGGGCGCGCCGGCGGGCAGGCGGAGGTCGAAGGCGCCGGCGAGCGTGTTGTTGGTGACATTGCCGTTCGCATCGATCGGCAGCAGCTGCAGCTTTGCGCCCGTCGAATCGATGACATAGCGGTCGGGGGTCGGTTCGAACGAGCCGTTGCGCGTATAGGAAATGGCTTCGCGCGGCGGTTCGCCCTTCACGATGAACATGCCCTCGCCGACGATCGCGAGATCGAGCGTCTTTTCGCTCGCTTCGTACGAGCCCTGCGTGAACTGCTGGGTAATGCCGTTGAGGCGCGTGCCCTGACCCGCGATCATCTTGGTCGACTGCGTCGGCGACGAGGCGAAAATATCGCCGAACTGCGCCTTGCTGCGCTTGAAGCCGACCGCGCCGGCGTTCGCGATATTGTTCGAGATGACCGACATGTCGGTCTGCGCGCCCTTGAGGCCCGAAAGCGAAGTATAGAATGACATGGACTAATCCTTCCTGAAAGGTGGGGAGCTTAAGTGGTGGGCGGCGTCGGCGCGGGTGCCGGCGTTGCGGCCTTGATGTCCTTGAGCAGCTGAGTCTGCGCGGTGAGCTGTTCCGAAATCTTCGAGAGCACCGTGTTCGTCTCGCTGATCCCGGCGAGGCTCGAGAATTGCGCCATCTGCGCGACCATCTGCTGGTTATCGACCGGGTTGAACGGATCCTGCTGCGACAGCTGCGCCGTCATCAGACGCATGAAGTCGCTCTGATCCATCTGCTTGCCGCCCTTGGGCTGGAACACCGGTGGATTGTTGTTGGTGATGCTGTTGACGCTCATCTTACTGTCCCATCCTGAGAGTTTCGTTGATCAAGCCCTTCGCGGTTTCGAGGACCTGGACGTTGTTCTGATACTGGCGCGCGGTCTCGACCATCTCGACCAGCTCGGCGGCGCTATCGACCGCGGCTTCCCAGACGTTGCCGTCGGCATCGGCGAGCGGGTTCGACGGATCGTGGCGCTTGGACGGCGCCATCTTCGAGGTTGTGACCTGGTCGATCTGGACCGTCGCGCGGCCATTGTCGTCCATCACGGTGCGAAACACCGGCTTCAGCGAGCGGAAGGCGCCGGCCTCGCTGCCCGCGACCGTCCCCGCATTGGCGAGGTTCGACGCGGTGGTGTTCAGCCGGACGAGCTGCGCCGACATCGCGCGGCCGCTGATGTCGAAGACGGAGAAATTGCCGTTCATCGTCATTCGCCCTTGAGCGCGCGAGAGAGCGTGTTGATACGCCCGCTGAGGAACGAGAGGCTTGAGCGATAGGCAAGTGCGTTTTCGGCGTACGCCGTCTGTTCGGTCGCCATTTCGACGGTGTTGCCGTCGAGCGACGCCTGAACGGGAACGCGATAGCTGATCGCGCCCTCCATGGCATTGGCGGTCGAGCCGCCCTGCTGCGCCAGGTCGAGCGCTTTGGCGAAATCAATATCGCGCGCCTTGTAACCCGGCGTCGCGGAGTTCGCGATGTTCGACGCGAGCATCATCATGCGCTGGCTGCGCAGCTGCAGCGCTGTGGCGTGCAGGCCAAAGAGTTTCTCGGATGCCATCATCAATTTCCTTTCGCCGGGATCCGGCCGGTTGGCACGGACGCGCGGAAAAACACCAAGGCAATATGCAATGGCTGTGCCAACCGATATTTATCTATGTTTTTCAGTTATTTAATTCTGATCAATGTCCACGGCGCATCTAGCTAGTCAAAAATCTGACGACGCCACGCGCTGTCCCGCCAAACCGCGCACCAAACCGCGACTGGCACGCTTCCTGCACATTATCGGGCGACCATTTTGGACCGAAGGAGATGGACCTTGTCCCGTAACATTCTCACGCGCCTCGCCGCGTGCGCCGCCGCCGCCGTTTCGCTGACCGCCCCGATCGCTGCGCAGGCGCAGCAGGGCAATGAGGATTGGCAGACGATCGACGTGCTGACCGACATGGTCGCCAATGCCATGGGCCGCAACGCGACCCCGGTCGATCGCCGCATCAGGCTGGCGCGCTGCCCCGAACAGGCATCGGTCACCGCACTCGACGCCCAGACGCTCGCGGTCCGCTGCGCCTCGCTCGGCTGGCGGCTGCGCGTGCCGATGACGGCCCCCGCCGGTGCATCGCCAGCCGCGGCCAGCTTCGCGCGCCCCGCGGCAAGCGCCCCCGTCATCCGCCGCGGCGACAATGTCCGCGTGACGATCGAGACCGAAAGCTATTCGATCAGCTACGCCGCCGTCGCGACACAAGACGGCCGCGTCGGCGAGACAATCGCACTACGCGGCGCCGACGCCAAATCGACGCTCAGCGCCACCGTCACAGGAGCTGGCCGCGCGAAACTGCAAGACTGACCCGCAAGACCAAAAATGGCTTCACTACCCACCCACTGGGCCCGGGCTGTCGGCTTTCCGACGGCGCCGGGCCTTTCTTTTGTCTTTTTTTGCGACCGGTCGCCTTAATCGCCGCATACACGATCCGTTAAAGCCTTCGTGAACCGCGTCGTCACATTTCTGACGGCACCGGATGGAGGCTTTTATGTCGGGTGACAGCAAGATCGGACCAGTCGGCGGCATCGGCCGTGCCGGCCCGCTGCGCAGGGTCGCCAGCGAAGCGCCGACCGCGATGCGCGCGCCGGCGCAGCTCCAGCCGGCGCAGGACAATCCGCCGACCGCGCGCCTGACCCGCCTCGCGGGCAGCCTCGCCGATCAGGCGCCACCGGTCGACATCGCGCGCGTCGCGTCGCTGCGCACCGCGATCGCCAATGGCAGCTATGGCGTGCATCCCGCGATCATCGCCAGCGCGATGCTCGATTTCCACAGCGGGGCCGAATGATGCTGGCGCAGATGGAAGAAATTGAATTGCGGCTCGAAACACTGGTCGGCGCGCTCGACGGGCACGACGCCGGCGCGATCATCGCGGCGACCGAGGACCTCGCGACCGCGGTGATCCTGTTTCGCGGCGCGAACATCCCCCCGGGCAGCGAACATCGCGCCCGCGTGCTGATCGGGAAGACGCTCGGCCAGCTCGAAGCCGCCGCGATGCGCGTCAATATCTTGAAGAACTGGACGCGTCAGAGGATTGACAAGAACCACGAAATCCGTGGCACCCGCCCACGCGGTGCGGCTTTAAGCTACTGATAATCAAATAATTTCCAGCCGTTTCCACGAAATGGCACGATGATTGCTTTTGGTCTGCTGAACAAGCGGAACCAACAGTATGAACGCAATCAACAATTCCCAGGGTTCGACCCGCATCGCCGCCCCCGTGATGGATGCGGTCCAGAATGCGTCGGCGCGCTCGGGGATCGATTTCAATTATCTGTTCGACGTCGCACGCGTCGAAAGCGGCTATAATCCGACCGCGAAGGCGCAGACCTCGTCGGCGCGCGGACTGTATCAGTTCACCAAGCAGACCTGGCTCGCGACGCTCGACCGCCATGGCGCGAACCATGGCCTCGCCTGGGCCGCCGAGGCGATCGGCCGCGACGCGTCGGGCCGGCTGACGGTGGCCGATCCCGCGCTCCGCCAGCAAATCCTCGACCTGCGCGACGATCCGACGGCGTCGTCGAACATGGCCGCCGCGCTGACCGGTGACAATCGCGACTATATCGAAAGCCGGATCGGCCGCAGCGCCGAGCCCGTCGACCTCTATCTCGCGCATTTCCTAGGGAGCGGCGGCGCCGCCAAATTCCTGACGGCACTCGAAACCAACCCCGACCAGCCCGGCGCATCGATGATGCCCGAGGCCGCGGCCGCGAACCGCTCAGTCTTTTACGCCCCCGACGGAAGCATGCGCAGCCTCGCCGAGATACGCGAGCGCTTTCGCGTGAAGCTCGAAGACGGCGGCAAGATCGAAAATATGAAACCCTTCGCCCCTTCGGGCTGGCACGCGCAGGCGAGCAGTTCGAGCGGCCTCGCGAACAATGGCGGCGGACGCCCGCCCTTACAGATGATGGATATCCAGCCTATGCCCAAGACACTCTCGATGGGCTTTGCCGCCGATGCCTATCGGCGGCTCGCTTCGCTTTCGGGAGGTGCGGCATGACCGCTGGCTTCAATCTCGCCAACATCGGCCGCATCGCCGGCGTATCGGCGCTGCCCGCGGGGATGCTGATCGTCGTCGGGCTGATGGTGATCCCGGTCTCGCCGCTGATCCTCGACATCAGCTTTGTCGCGAACATCATGATCAGCCTGCTCATCCTGATGGTCGCGCTGCAGGCGTCGAAACCGCTCGATTTCTCGGCCTTCCCGACCGTGCTGCTGCTCGCGACCTTATTCCGGCTCGCGCTCAACGTCGCCTCGACGCGCGTCGTGCTCGTCCACGGCCACGAAGGCACCGCCGCGGCGGGGCATGTCATCGAGGCGTTCGGGCAGGTGCTGATCGGCGGCGACTATGTCGTCGGCCTGTTCGTCTTTTTCGTCCTGATGATCATCAACCTGATCGTGATCACCAAGGGCGCGGGCCGCGTATCCGAAGTGTCGGCGCGCTTCACGCTTGACGCCTTGCCGGGCAAGCAGATGGCGATCGACGCCGATCTCAACGCCGGGCTGCTCAGCCCCGAAGAAGCCAAGGCGCGCCGCGTCGAAGTCGCGACCGAGGCCGACTTCTACGGCTCGATGGACGGTGCATCGAAGTTCGTGAAGGGCGACGCGGTCGCCGGCCTGCTGATCCTGTTCGTCAATATCGTCGGCGGGCTCATCCTCGGCATCTTCAGCCATGGGCTTTCCTTTTCCGAGGCCGGCAGCACCTATATCACGCTGGCGATCGGCGACGCGCTCGTCGCGCAGATCCCCGCGCTGCTGCTGTCGATCGCCGCCGCGGCGATCGTCACCCGCGTCGCCTCGCCCTTCGACCTCAGCGGCCAGATCGGCAGCCAGTTCGCCTCGCCGGCAATCTGGATGGCGGTCGGCGGCATCCTCTTCATCCTCGGCATCGTTCCCGCGATGCCGCAGATGCTGATCCTGCCCGCCGCCGCGCTCTCCTTCGGTATCGGCTGGCAGCTGCGCCGCAGCGCCGCCGCGGTCGCCGACCTGCCCGAACCCGCCGCCCCCGCGCCCGATCCGTCGCTTATCGAATGGGCCGACGTCAGCGACGCGAGCGCGTGCCAGCTCGAGATCGGCTATGCGCTCGTCACCCTCGTCGATGAACGCAAGGGCTCGCCGCTGATGACGCGGATCACGGGCATCCGCCGCCAATTGTCGAAGGAACTCGGCTTTGTCGTCCCGCCGGTGAAGGTCACCGACGACCTGTCGCTGCCCGGCAACGTCTATCGCATCTCGGTCGCCGGGGTGATCGTCGGTGAGGACGAAGTGTTCCCCAACGAAATGCTCGCGCTCGATTCGGGCGACCTCGTAACGAAGGTCGTCGGCCGCCCGTGCAAGGATCCGACCTTCGGCCTCGACGCGCTGTGGATCCCGAAGGCGATGCAGAATGACGCGATCGCCGCGGGCTATACCGTCGTCGATCCGGCGACCGTCGTCGCAACGCACCTCAACAACAGCATCGTCGGCGCCGCCGCCGAGCTGTTCGGCATCGACGACGCGCAGGCGCTGATCGACAATCTCAAGACGCATTATCCGCAGCTCGCGCAGAATCTGAGTCCGCAGGGCTATTCGCTGCCGCGCGTCGCGAGCCTCTGCAAATCCTTGCTCATCGAGCGCGTGCCGCTGCGCGATTTCCGCAAGATCGCCGAGGCGATGGTGGCGCTGTCGCCGCAACAGCTCGGCGAGATCGACCTGATCGAAGCGGTGCGCCAGCGCATCGGCGCGCTGATCGTCCAGACGATCGTGCCGAGCCGGATGCCGCTGCCCGTCGTTACCTTCAGCCCCGAGGTCGAGGTGCTGCTCAACCAGGCGGTGCGCGCCAACCCCGCCGCCGAATGGCCGTTCGAGCATGGCATGGCGATGACGATCATCGAACAGGTCGGGCAGGCGGTCGAACCGCTGCTGCTTCAGACGCGCAGCTTCGCGCTCGTCGCCTCGCCGATTTGCCGCTCCGCCCTTTCGCGCCTTGTGCGCGCCACGTTCCCCGACGTTGCCGTCATCTCCTACCTCGAGATTCCGGCGACCAAGCAGACCGAAATCGTCGCGACGATCGGCGCCGAAGTGCCCCGCCTCGCGTCCGGGCCCGAGGCCCATATGGAGGACCAACCGCATGAGAATTGAGCCCGCCGAGCAATTTGCCGGGACCGCCGGCCGCGCGCCGCGCGCACGCGGCTACGGCGAAAGCGTCGAAGCGCTGGTCGAGGAATATTCGCCGCTGGTCCGCAAGATCGCGTGGCAGGTGTTTTCGCGCGTGTCGCGGACGAGCGAGCTCGACGACCTGATCCAGACCGGGCTGATCGCGCTGATCGAGGCGAGCCGCAATTATGAAGAGCGCGGTTTCGCCTTTGCCACCTATGCGACCACCCGCATCCGCGGCGCGATGATCGACCAGCTGCGCCGCGAAGCCGATGTCGGCCGCTCGGCGATGGTCGCGGCGAAGCGGATCCACGCGATGCGCAGCGCGCTCGAGCAGCAGCTTATGCGCGCGCCGACGACGGCCGAAATGGCGGTCGCGTTCGACATGTCGGCGGAGGATTATTTCGCGCTCGAACGCAATGCGACGCACGGCCGGTCGACCTCGCTCGACGAGCTCACCGACATCGGTGCCTTTCTGGCGACCGATGACGATGCGGGCGCCGACGAGCGGTGCGAACAGGAGGATCTGATGGGCGCGCTGCGCCAATGCGTCGGCCGCCTGTCGCACCGCGAACAGATGGTGCTCCAGCTCTATTTCTTCGAAGAGCTCAACCTGCACGAAATCGGGCTGACGCTCGACGTCAGCGCGGCGCGCATTTGCCAGATCAAGCGCGAGGCGATGATCAAGGTCGACCGCATGATGAAGGAAATGACCGAATAGGGGGACCGGGTGCGGTGCGCGCGACCAGTCGGCCCCGCACCCGGTTTGGGGGGGCTAGGGTCCCTACCCTAGGCTGCCAGCGTCTGCCCGTTGTGCCAGGCGGCGCCGATTTTTTCGAAATAGGTGGCCATGCGTTCGGTGCCGGTATCGGTCAGCCGGACGATGGTCCGGCGCCGGTCGCGCTCGTCGATCGAGCGGTGCAACAGCCCGAGCCGTTCGAGCGCCGCGATCATGCGCAGCCCCGATGACAGCGGAACGCCCGCTCCAGTCGCAAGATCGCTGGCACTGAGCACGCGGCCGTGCGCGCCCGCGAGCATCAGGTCGAGCATCATGTCCCAGGTCGGACCCGACATTTCGGCGGTGCCGAAATGGCTGCGACGGATGCGCCGGACCTGGATGCTGAACGACAGCTGGTCAAGCAGCGCCGCGTTCGACGGCGTGTCGCCGCGCGCGCTGTCGATGGCGCGCACGGACGCGCCCGGCGATTCCTCGCCGCGGCTCGCCAGCAGTTCGTGGATCTGGTCGACCCGCGATTTCAGCTCGGCAATTTCTTGGTTCGAAAATTGCTGCATGTGACGATGCCCCTGGGGAGCCACATATCAGGCCGTAACGTTATCCCGCCGACTGGACGACCCCGATGCATAGATGATCAGCAACAGGATCGGGTACGATATATAGACTGAGAGGAGCGAATAGGGTCGCGCCAATATCTCCGAGAACATGTACTTCTGGATATGGCCGAAAATGGCGATCAGCTGCCATCCGGTAATCCAGTAGGGCCAGAAACTCTGCGTGCGCATGGCAATGAACCAGAAGCTCAGCAGAACCAGCATGTCTATGATGAAGATATTCAGTTCGATATCGGTCCAGGTCGGAAAAGGCGTCAGGGCACTGGTGAGGACCGAGGCGATCAATGCTGTATAGGCGGCCCAGCGTTCCAATGGCCCGCCGCGTCGGATCGCGACGGCCACCGTGATGAGCAAGACAACATAATAAATCGCCACGGACCACATTGTGGCTGTCAACCTTTCTTGCGGTTCAACCGGCCTTCGCGAACGTAGCAGCACCATCGCCCGAGCGATCGTTGCTGCCTTCGTCGACCAGCTTCGCCGCGGCCGGCTTGACGCCCGCGCCGAACATCCGCGTGCCGAGGCCGACTTCCTTCTGCGTCACGGTCAGCGCCAGGTGCGCATCGGTCAGAAGCTGGCGGACTTCGCCAGCGGCGGCGAGCGCATGCGCGACCTTCGCCATCGCTTCCTGGCCGACGATCGCCGACATGTTGGTTTCGCGGCGCGCGGTGGGCAGCGTCGCGGCGAGCTGGGCGATGCGGATCATCGCTTCGTCGATGGCGTCTTCGGCCAGATGCAGGTCGGAAGCGATCTTCTTCGCCGCAGAAACTCGTTGATTCAGCATCATCTTTTTCCTTGAAAAAGAATGCTACCGGTTCCCCCCCGCAGCATTCGTTCGAACATCAGGTCAGAACACGACCAAGTCCGACAAGGATCGAATAGAGGGCGGAGAAAGCCAATATTGTCGCAAAAGCGATCAAAATCGGCCAGATTATCCTTTCCATCAACCCATGCCGGTTGGCCGGCTGGGACGCGGTAGGAAATGGCGAACCGATGTCGAATAGTCGCCGAAACGAACTGCGCCCCGCATCCGCATCGGGGGGCGGAGATACGTCGCCAAGGTCGATCAATTGATATGTCAAAGGCTGATAGGGGGTAACATGATCGAAGACACCGTTAACTGCAAGGATACGAGCAGCCTCTATCCTGTTGGAAACATTAAGTTTCTTTAGCACGCGGCGCACACGTTCGTCGACGGTGTGCGGCGAGACGTTCATCAGCCGCGCGATCTGCTTGGAATTTTTGTGCTCGTAAACGTGCCGCAACGTTTCGATCTGCGCGGCAGACAGCAGGCTTATGTAATTGTCGGGGTCGCCTTGCACGAGGTTGGAATAGAGCATCACGAGTCGAAATCAAGGTCAGTAGATAGCTAATTTCCTGCGCGGCCCGTTCTGGTGCACGGGTTCAGCGCCCAATCGCACCGATCATTAGCGCGCAATATCGGGCAAGCAGCTATCGACTCTCCTTGAGCGTGCGATAGCGCAGGATCGATTTTTCGATATGCCGCCGCGCCGCACGGCGCGCGGCGACCGGATCGCCCGCCTCGATCGCGACGACGATCGCCTCATGGTCGCGGTTGATCGTATGCGCATAGCGTTGATGCCGGACCGGATCGTCACCCTGCAGGTACAGCCGCCGCGACGGGACGAGACGCACGCCGAGAAACTGAGTGAAGCGCAGAAAATAGGGGTTGCCCGTCGCGCTGGCGATCGCGGCGTGAAAGGCGGCGTCGGCGGCGACCGACGCATCGACGTCGCTGCCTTCCTCCATCGCGTCGAGCGCCCGGCGCAGCGCCGCCAGATCGGCGTCGGTGCGGCGCCGCGCAGCGAGGTCGGCCATCTCGGCCTCGAACCCCATGCGCATTTCGAGCAGTTTGAGCACATCGTCGATCTCGCCGATTTCCTCGGCGGTGACCTGGAACGCGCGATATTGCGCGCCGTCGGGGACGTAGGCACCCGACCCGCGCCGCGACACGAGCAGGCCACGCGCGGCGAGGCGCGAATAGGCTTCGCGCACGACGGTGCGGCTCACGCCGAACGTCTCTGTGATCTCTTTTTCGGTCGGGAAACGCGATCCGACGGGCATTTCGCCCGTTTCGATCTGTTCCTCGAAGCGCTGGACCAGATCATCCGCCAGCGACGCCGCCTTGGTTACCGCCATGGATGCTGCGTTATCATCGCGCCGCGAAACTGGCTAGGGCCGGAAATCGGGGCGATGCGCGTCGACATAGCTATTCCAGTCGCCCTCTGCCGCAAAGTCGCCCCCGCGATCCCCCCGCGGTCCCACGCCGCGCCGCTGTAATAGACAAAGGGCTGCCCCGGCCGGACACGGACCAGAATCAGATAATTGTCCCCATCCTCGGCAAAGCCCGCAAAGGCGGCCGGATCGACGATCACCGCCGCGGCCATGCGTCCCTTCTCGCCATCGGCGGGGCCCCACCAGCTCAGCCGCGCCCCGGCGGCATGCTTGCGAACCTCGCCCAGCTTGTTCCCCCCGTCGGCCGTTTCGAAATGCCGATCCCGACGATCAATTCGGCATCGCTGCTCGACGCGATGGTCGAGGTCATCCGCGTGAAATTCGTCCCCGCCGGCAGCGTGAAGCGGCGTGTTTCGCGCACCGTGCGCAGCGTATCGACCGGCCATGGCTCGTAATCGACGGTGAAGTCGGCGACGTCGGCGCCCGATTGCAGGATGCGCGGCCGCACATAGTTGCGCGAGGTCCACAGCTTGTTGTCGTGCCAGATGCCAAGCCCGCCGGTCCCGCGGCCCGTGCCGACATTGTAGAAGTCGATCCCTTCGCCATGGTCGGCGTGCTGGTCGCCGGTGCGCAGCTGGCGGTCCATGAGGGGCCAGCGCACGCGCTTGCCCCACGCGTCGATTCCCGACGAGGAGGGCGGCTCGGCCTTCTCGAGCGCGCGGCCACAGATACGAAACGCGATGCGGTCGTTTTCCCAGAGCAGGTCGTCGAAACGATAATCGGCGATCACCACCGCCGCGCGCGCCTTCTGTTCGTCCGCAGTGGCGGGCTGGAAAGCTTGTGCTCCTGCGCACCCGTTGGCGCAGCGAGCAAAACAAGTGCAAGGAAAGCCAAACGCATTACCAACTCCATATCGTGCCGTCCTCGAGCCGGTTCACCGGCAGATAGGCGCGGGCATAGGGAAATGTTTCGGCGAGCGCCTCGTCGATATCGACGCCGAGGCCCGGCGCGTCGCCCGGATGGAGCATGCCGTCCGCGAAACGATAGGCGTGCGGGAAGACCGCGTCGGTCTGGGCGGTGTGGCGCATATATTCCTGGATCCCGAAATTGGGGATCGAAAGCCCAAGGTGCAGCGCCGCCGCAGGCGCGCCCTTTCCGGACATCATATCATCGCCGTGGTGGACGCCGTCGCCCAGCACCATGCGGGCAGTGCGCGCGACCCCTGGCAAGATCGCGCCGGAACGTGCCTCCTTTCGATGGTCGCCCCTTATTGCCCCAAAGGATATGACATGCCGCTAAGCCTCTTTGCCCTGATGATGACCGCCCCCGCCGCCGCGGTAACGCCCGCCGAGCCGGCGTTGCCGCAACCCCGACAAGTTCGACGGCCACCGCGACGCGCTGACCGCCTTCGGCCGCACCGTTCCTGCGCCCGCGGCGCTGCGGGATCTCACCGGCGAAGCACGCTTTGCGGGCGCCGCGATGCGCCACCTCCACGCCTGGTTCGTCGATCCGAAGATGCGGATGAACCCGCACCTCAACCATGCGCAGGCGATCATCGGCGTGAACAGCGGCCGTGCGATCGGCGTGATCGACACGCTGCAGATCGTCGAGATCGCACGCGCCGCCGCACTGTTCGCTCGTAAGGATGCACCGGGCTATGTCACGATCCGCGCGGGCGTCGAGGGCTGGTTCGCCGCCTATCTGGACTGGCTCACCACCTCGCGCTTCGGCACCACCGAACGCGACGAGAAGAACAACCACGGCACCTGCTGGCTGCTCCAGGCGGCATCCTTTGGCGCATTGCTCGGCCGCACCGACATCCTCGCCGATGCGCTCTTCAACCTCGACGTGCTCGCCGCGTCGGCATGGCTGCTTGGCGGCGGCGAACTGATCGCCTGGATGGCGCCGTTCATCGCCGACAAGAGCCAATGGCCGTTGCCGCCCGATGTCGAATATTGGGACGGCTTCCCGGTGCGCCAGCCCCTGCTCTGGCTCTAGTTGCGTCCGCCAACCAGCCCGCGCGCGATCACCTGCGCCTGAATTTCCGCCGCGCCCTCGAAGATGTTGAGGATGCGCGCGTCGCAGAGCACGCGGCTGATCTCATATTCGAGCGCATAGCCGTTGCCGCCGTGGATCTGCAGGCTGGCGTCGGCGTTCGACCAGGCGGCGCGCGCGGCGAGCAGCTTCGCCATCCCCGCCTCGATGTCGCAGCGCTTGCCGCTGTCCTTCGCACGCGCGGCGGCATAGCTGAGCTCGCGCGCGGTGACGAAATCGACGAGGCTCATCGCGAGCTTGTCGGCGACGCGCGGGAAGTGGACGATCGCCTTGCCGAACTGCTTGCGGTTCAAGGCATAGCCCAGCCCGAGTTCGAGCGCGCGACGCGCGACCCCGACCGCGCGCGCGGCGGTCTGGATGCGCGCGCCTTCGAAGGTGCGCATCAACTGCTTGAACCCCTGCCCCTCTTCCCCGCCGAGCAGCGCGTCGGCGGGCGCCGCCATCGCGTCGAACTGCAGCGCATATTCGCGCATCCCGCGATAGCCGAGCACCTCGATCTCGCTGCCGCTCATCCCGGTGGCGGGAAACGGATCATTCCCGGTCCCGCGCGGTTTGGGCACGAGCAGCATCGACAGGCCGGCATAACCCTTGGCGTCGGGCACGGTACGCGCGAGCAGGGTCATCAGGTCCGAGCGCGCGGCATGGGTGATCCAGGTCTTCGCGCCGTCGATCACCCAAGTCTCGCCGTCGCGGCGCGCGCGCGTCTGGAGCGAACCGAGGTCCGATCCGACATCGGGTTCGGTGAACACCGCGGTCGGCAATATCTCGCCGCTCGCGATCCGTGGCAGCCATTCGGCCTTTTGCGCGCCGGTGCCGCCCGTCGCGATCAGCTCGCCCGCGATCTCGGACCGCGTACCGAGCGACCCCGCGCCAATCCAGCCGCGCGACAATTCCTCGGTGACGATGCACATCACGAGCTTCGACAGGCCGAGCCCGCCATATTCCTCGGGGATGCACACGCCGAAGGTGCCGAGGTCGGCCATCGCCTGCATGGTCGTATCGGGGATCAGGTCGTTCGCGAGATGCCAGCGATGCGCGTGCGGGACAATCTCGGCATCGGTGAAACGGCGAAACTGGTCGCGGACCGAATCGAGATCGGCGTCGTGCAGCGACTCGCTCGGCCAATGGCCGTCGGCGAGCGCCATCGCGACGTCGGCGCGCATCGCCGCATGATCGGCGTCGAGCAGGTCGGCACAGCTATCGGCGAGCGCGCGCGCCTCGGCGCCCAGCCCAAGGTCGGCCGGGCGGAAAATCTCATTCTGCCCCATCGGCAACCCGCCGACGAGCTGGCCGATCCCCTCGGCGAACGCGAGCGTGGCGATCTTCGCATCGAGCGGGTTCGAGTCCCGGCCGGACTCGCACCATTCCAGCACCGCCTCCAGCGCCGCGACCGTCGTAGCGACCCACGCAAAGCCATGCGCCGCACGTTGCTCGCGGTCGATCGGGGCGCTCGCGAGCCGTTCGGCGAGCGCACCCTCAGCCGCCGCGCGATAGGTTGCGGCGGCCCCGAGTGCGGAACGAAGGGCTGTCATGTTCAGGCGGCGCGTTCGAAGATCGCGGCGATGCCCTGCCCGCCGCCGATGCACATCGTCTCGAGCCCGTAGCGCCCGTCGCGGCGCACCAGTTCGCGCGTCAGGTTCGCGAGGATGCGGCCGCCGGTCGCGCCGATCGGGTGGCCGAGCGAGA
>Ga0265296_1000111_pt1 | contig 160973 bp, 143 predicted proteins | sample MunlanPumphouse1_FD_189073 | JGI IMG/M metagenome (GOLD analysis project Ga0265296, IMG submission 189073) | Groundwater microbial communities from a municipal landfill in Southern Ontario, Canada - Pumphouse #1 | ecosystem: Environmental > Aquatic > Deep subsurface > Groundwater | place...
CTAGATCGCAAGAGCGCATACGAAGATCTTAGGCACTACTTGTTTTTTTCTAGCGCTCATAAAGGAGCCGAATAAAATTCAGGAGGTGAAAAATCAAATCTTCATCTCTGGTGAAAATAGACGGAAAGAAACAAATTCTTGGCAGTCCGTCGACAACTCGCTTTACTTCAAGGCCAACGACGACAAGCTCAACTTTGACAACACTGACAATCTCGGCTATGCGAACGACAACTACTCTGGCGGACTGCTCTTTCTTGGGTTGAGCCTAAGAAAGAAAGGAGCTCCTTTTACGGAGTTCCTTTCTTGTTAGTTAAGCGATCTCTGCCATCCGCCAAGCATGCGGCCGATTTCTTGAATCTGATGTTGCAGCGCAAGATATTTTTTGTTGTCAAGAATTCCCAGTTCATTAGTCAAACGAATAAATATTTTCAATGCGTCAAACTTTATATTGGCCTTTTTTAGAAATGTTTGTTTTTCAATTCTCGGCGCGCTTCCGGCAGCAAGCAACAATTCAAGCGTGTCAATAATATACATTTCACACTTACTTCCCAGTGTATATTTATCTTTCTTGGGAAATAACTTGGAGTAGCCATAAAAAATTTTGTAAAGTTCGTATATTTTTTTGATTATAGGTATTTCATTGTTATAGTTATTCATAATATGTATGATAAATTAGTTAGTCTTGAAAACCTTTTTTTATCTTGGAATGAATTTAAAAAGGGAAAACAAAATAAGTTGGATGTGCAAATTTTTGAAAGATTTTTGGAAGATAATATTTTTGCGATTCACGAAGAACTTAAGAGTTGCACTTATCGTCATGATGAGTATAAGACTTTTTATATCCACGATCCGAAGTATAGAATAATTAGCAAGGCCACAGTCAGGGATAGGATTATACATCATCTAGCGTTCAAGGAGCTTTATGCCGCATTTGACCATAGTTTCATTTTTCACTCTTATGCTTCCAGAAAAAACAAGGGAACGCATATTGCTGTTAGAAATCTTTCAAATTGTTTGCGTAGAGAAAGCAGAAATTACACTCGCCCGGTTTATGCCTTAAAATGCGATATCAAAAAATTTTTTCAAAGCATATCTCACAAAAAACTCTTGGAATTGATTGAACGAAAAATTTCCGACAAAAATTTTTTGTGGCTGATCGAAGATATTATCAATAGTTTTTCTATGCCTGTGGATAATTTTCTGCAGAGAGAGAGAGAGAGAGTTACTAGGAAGTTTTTCGGAAAAAAGAGGAGTGCCTATTGGCAATATCACTTCGCAGATTTTTGCTAACATATATCTTAATGAATTAGATTGGTTCACAAAAAGAAAACTTAGAGTAAAAAATTATTTCCGTTATGCCGATGATTTTATCATTGTCCATTCAGAAACGAATTATCTCAAAGGAATTTTACTGAACGTTAATGATTTTTTAAAAAACGAACTGAAACTAGAACTTCATCCTGGCAAGGTGTGTATACGGAAATTCCATCAGGGAATTGATTTTTTGGGTTATGTTATCCTGCCTCATTATATCGTATTGCGAACTAAAACAAAAAGAAGAATATTTAAAAAAATTAGGAAGAAATATGAATATTCGCAAAGGGGATTAATTTCAGAAGAGTCGTTTAATCAAAGTTTGCAGTCGTATCTCGGTATGTTGAAGCATTGCAAAGGAAATAGCATTGTGATAAAAATAAAAGAAATGATTAACTTTTAAATATCTTCCTTTGATTTCTAATCTTTGGACTAAAAGTCCAGAGTGGTTGAATATGGTTTTGTTTCTATACGGCGAGGACACTTTTCGCTCGCGGGAAAAATTAAAACAAATTAGAGAGAAATTTTTAGAAAAAGACAGACAGGGTTTAAATCTTACTGTTTTTAAAGAGGATATTACTTTTAGCCATTTCCGCGATGTGGTGCGGCAGATGCCTTTTTTGGGGAAGACGCGATTAGTGATTTTGGAAAATCTCTCCCAAGCGAAAAAAGAGGCACAGGAAAAAATTATGAGTTTTCTAAGGCAAGAGCGCATCCCCGCTTCCACGGTTTTAGTATTTTGGGAGGAGGGAGTCCCTGACGCGCGCCGCCATCTTTTTAAAACATTGGTCAAAATAGGTAAAAAAGAGGAATTTAGTTTATTGTCAGATTATAAGATACAGGAGTGGATTAAAGAGCAGGTGCGTATGGCGGGAGGGGTAATTGAAAAAGAGGCGATAGCGGAATTGAGCCTTCGTCTCGGCAGTAATCTTGACGCAATCCACAATGAACTGGAAAAATTATTAGCTTACAGAGTCAAAAAGGAAGTGAGATTAGAGGATATAGAACTGCTTATTAAACCCAAACTGGAAACAGATATTTTTAAGTTCGTGGATGCCTTGTCACAAAAAGAACGTGAACCAGCTTTGAAATTCATCTACGATCAATTTAGCCTCGGCACAGACAAACTTTATCTCGCGTCAATGATTGCATACGCCTTTCGTAATCTGCTCGTAATCAAGGACTTAGAGGAACAAGGTTTAGAGAGAGAGGGCATTATTCGGGAAACGCATTTACATCCTTTTGTGGTTAAGAAGAATCTGGCGGCCGCCGCCAGATTCAGTCTTTCGGAGTTGAAAAGAATTTATGAAAAATTATTAGACTTGGACATAAAAATAAAAACAGGGAAAGTAAATCCTGTTTTTGGTCTAGAGATGTTTATTTTTGGCGCAACCGCTTAAAGATTATTTTTGCGCCGCGATTTTGTTCCAAGCCAAAGTTAACCGCGATTTTTTGCGACTGGCGGTATTTTTTTTAATGACGCCGTTTTGCGTGGCCTGACCCAAAGCTTTAATTGTCTTTTGGAGATTGGCTTTTGCCTCTTCTTTTTTTCCGTCGGCAATGAGCTTGCGCGTCGCTTTAATTAATCTTTTGAGATTATTTTTAATCGGTCGGTTTTTCGCGGTTCTTTTTTTCGTTTTTCTTAAATATTTTTTAGCCGCTTGTTTATTAGGCATAAATATTAGATTCAATGAATTTATTATTGGTTTCAATATAGCATAGGCAAGCGAAATGATCAAATTTTTGCTTATGAGTAATTTTTAATTTTTATTTCTTAATTTTTATTAAATTTTTAATGTTTTAATTTTCAAACATAATTTTACGGCAATATTTTCATATGGCTTTCATTGTTTAAAAAATGGAATTTAATTGAAAAGGAATTATTTTTTATGTTTCAACTGTTTAATCTGATCTCTTAATTCCGCGGCTTTTTCAAACTCAAGATTTTTGGCGGCTAGTTCCATTTCGTCTTCTAATTCGTGAATGAGGTATGTTAGTTCTTCTTGGGGTATATTTTGAAGATCCAGGGCCTCTTTTCTAGTTTTTTGGATTTCTCTGATTGGCAGAAAATCCTTGATTTTTTTCTGGATACCCCGCGGGGTGATTTCGTTTTTTTGATTATAGGTCACTTGAATTTTACGACGCCGAGATACTTCATCAATAGCGCGGCGCATTGAGCCTGTCATTTTATCAGCGTACATCAGCACTTTGCCGTCAATATGGCGGGCGGCGCGGCCCATAGTTTGAATCAGGGCGGTTTCACTTCGTAAGTATCCTTCTTTATCCGCGTCCAGAATAGCGACTAAGGATACTTCCGGCAGATCCAATCCTTCGCGCAAAAGATTAATACCGACGATAACATCATATATTCCTTGGCGTAGTTTTTTCAAAATATCCAATCTTTCTAGGGTATCAATTTCCGAATGGAGATGATGCACTTTAAGATTGGCTCCTTCTAAATATTGCGCCAGCTCTTCAGCCATTCTCTTGGTTAAAGTGGTTACCAGAACGCGCTGTTTTTTAGCGATTCTCTTTTGGATTTCATTTATTAAATCGTCAATCTGGTTTTCTATGGGTCGCACCTCTATTGCTGGGTCTAAAAGCCCGGTAGGGCGAACAAGTTGTTCCACAATTTGTTTTGAATTCTGGATTTCGTATGGTCCCGGCGTGGCGGAAACAAGGATTGTCTGTCGCACTTTTTTTTCAAATTCAGCGAATTTTAAGGGCCGGTTATCCATGGCGGAAGGTAATCTGAACCCATATTCAATTAACATTTTTTTGCGCGATTTGTCGCCAAAATACATACCGCCGATTTGCGGTATGGTCATATGCGATTCATCAATGAAAAGAAGAAAGTTTCGCGGGAAAAAATCAATTAAGGTGGAGGGCGGTTCGCCGGGAGCGCGATTATCCAAGTAGCGGGAATAGTTTTCAATGCCGTTGCAATAGCCGACTTCGCGCATCATTTCCAGGTCATAGCGCGTCCTCTGTTCAATTCTTTCCGCTTCCAAAGGTTTGTTCTTTTTTTGAAAAAAATTGATTTGTTCTTTAAGCTCTTTTTTCATCTGAACCAAAAAATTATCCATACCTTGAAGAGGGGTAATCCAATGTCGTGCGGGGAAGATTTCGGTTTCCGAGATGCTCTGAATTTTTTTCCCGGTCAAGCGATCCACTGAAGAGATATTTTCAATCAAATCTCCGAAGAATTCAATGCGCATTATTTTTTTATCTTCCGAAGCGGGAAAGATTTCCAGGGTGTCGCCGCGGACCCTAAAGGTGCCGCGCGTAAAACCAAGATCATTGCGGGAGTATTGGATACGGGTTAATTCACGCAAGACCTCTTGACGGTTCATACGAGTTTTGATTTTTAATGTGACGGCTTGGTTCTTGTATTCTTGAGGCGAGCCCAAGCCATAGATGCAGGATACTGAAGCCACAATAATCACATCTTGGCGGGTGAGGAGGGCGGAGGTCGCGGCATGGCGCAATTTATCTATTTCTTCGTTAATATTGCTTTCCTTGGCAATGTAAGTGTCGGATTGAGGGATATAGGCTTCAGGTTGGTAATAGTCATAATAGGAAACAAAATAATGCACGGCCGCCTCGGGAAAAAATTCTTGAAATTCGCTTGCGAGTTGCGCGGCAAGGGTTTTGTTGTGCGAAATAACCAAAGTCGGATGTCCAATGTTCTGGATTACATTAGCCATTGTAAATGTTTTTCCACTGCCGGTTACGCCGAGTAAAGTTTGATATTTATAGCCCCTTTTGACGCCTCGCGTCAATTTTTCAATCGCCTGCGGCTGATCGCCAGCGGGTTTGAAAGGGGATTTAAGTTTGAATATTGACATAAAAAGGTTATTCTTGTAAAGTTTAGAGTTGTATTATTTATTGTAGCATAGATAAAGAAAGGAGTGATAATTGATGCAGTTATGGAGAAATAAAGAAAATGGAAGGTTGGCTATATCTGGAGATGATGGTGTAGTTTCCCAAACAGGACATATAGGGGTTGTAAATGAACAAGGGGAACGTGATTTAATTAATACTCAAGAATGGAACGAGATAGATGAAGAAGAATTTATGAAGGGGGTAGGTGAATTAAGGAAGGGATTGGAGGTTGCAAAAAAAATTGCGGAGGATAATATGCCTTCGGTGAAGATTATGGGTTAATTGTTCTTTCTAGTTTTACAAACTGTGAGAAAGATGGTCATAGCGCAGGTTTTTGTGAAAACTGTATTTTAATGCAGAGGTAAAAGCGGCATCGGGGGTATTTGGACCGGATCATGGAGTTGAATCAAGGAGGGATTTTTATGGATAGAGCACCCAAGGAAGGGGAATGTTTAAAAAATAAGAAAATGGAAAGGTGGTATCTTGGCACAGGAGAAGAGCCCAATTCAAAAGGGGAAGTGCGCGTCATAGATGGGTTTGAATCGTCAGTATTTGTTCCCCTTTCCAATTTGGAGCCAAGAGACATCGGAGATGTCTTTGGGCTAGTCAATAATTTTTTATCCGCCTTCACAGAAGATCATTGATTATAGATTAACAACTGACGCCGGTTTATATTAAGCCGGCTTTTTTATTTGCTTTTACTTCTTCTTTGGGCTAAAATAAAGGTAAGAAATGGCATTATTTGAACTAATAATGGAAAATTTGTTTTTATTCCTGATTCATGATTCATTATTCCTAATTCCAAATTCATGATTGCTTATTTACACGGCATTATCAAAATCAAAATAGATAAATTTATTATTTTAGAAGTCAATGATATTGGCTATAAGATTTTTGCGCCGCAAAGTGTACTGGAATCTTTGAATGCCGAAGGCGAGGAGCAAGAATTATTTATCCACCATCATGTTTCCGAGGATCGGGAGGAGTTGTATGGCTTTTTGAATTTTCAGGATTTGGAATTTTTTGAGCTTTTAACGTCAGTCTCGGGCATTGGACCGAAATCCGCGCTTGGCGTGATGGCGCAAGCGGATACGCAAACTTTAAAGACAGCGATTATCACGGAAGATAAAAGCATTTTCACAAAGGTCTCCGGGGTGGGTCAAAAAACCGCGGAAAGGATTATTTTGGAACTGAAGACTAAAATACCGGCAGATATCACCTTGGGGTGTGGCAATCAGGATTTGGAGGCTTTGGATGCTTTAATTCATCTTGGCTATTCTCAAAAAGAAGCCCGCGAGGCTTTGCGGCAAGCGCCGAGAGATTTAATCATTGCCTCGGAAAGAATCAAATGGGCTCTGCAGAATTTAGGAAAATAAATGAGAATTGTTGAAATAAATCAGAAAGAAAAGTTGAACAATTTTATTGTTCAGCATGGAGACAGTAATTTTTTGCAATCTTGGGAATGGGGAGAGTTGCAAAAGAGTTTAGGTAGAGACATTTGGCGCGTGGGGATAGAAGAAGCGGGAAAATTAGTTTTTTCCGCTTTAATTATCAAAAATAGACTGTCTTTGGGCAGGAGTTATTTGTATTGCCCGAGGGGACCGGTTTTCTCAAATTTTCAATTTTCAATTTTCAATTTTCAAACAAAAATTTGGCCGATATTATTTTCTAAAATACAGGAAATTGCTAGAAAAGAAGGGGTGATTTTTTTCCGTTTTGATTATCCTAAGTTACACTTGCCCAAGTTTTTGAAAGGCAAGGTTGTTCAATCTCCCAAGGATATTCAACCCAGAAGCACTTTAATTCTGGATATTACAAGGTCCGAAGAAGAAAATTTGGCTCAAATGAAGCCCAAAACGCGCTATAATATTCGTCTAGCGCAAAGAAAGGGGGTACGCGTCAGGCAAGGCGCAGAACAGGCGGATTTAAATATTTTTTTAAGCTTAATTAAAGAAACTTCGCGAAGAGATAGATTTAAGATTCATCCAGAGTTTTATTATCAAAAAATGGTGGATTTTTTGGGTAAAGAAGGGGTTTTAAAGATTTTTTTGGCTAAATTACAAGGAAAGGTTTTAGCCGCAAATTTAGTTTTGTTCTGGGGTGAGCGGGCCACCTATTTGCACGGCGCCTCGGGTAACGCGAATCGTAATGTGATGGCGCCGCACCTTTTGCAGTGGGAGCAGATTAGAGAGGCAAAACAATCTGGTTGCAGGGAATATGATTTCTGGGGAATCATGCCGGAATCAGGAATAAGGAGAGAGGAGGGAGGAATAGAGACTAATAATGAACTGAGTTCTTGGGTAGGTATTACCAGATTTAAGAAGGGTTTTGGGGGTAGAGAAGTTAATTATGCCGGCACTTATGATTTTGTGCTTAATCATTTTTGGTATAAAATATATCGCCTATTTAGATGATTAAAAAACTAATTAAAATTTTTTTTCCTGAATTATGGCTTCTTTTTTATCATAAAATATTAGCGGTTTTAGCAGATTGGATTTATCGCTTTCCTTCTTCCCGAATGATTATAATTGGGGTGACGGGCACGAATGGCAAAACTACGGTTTGCCATATGATTCGGGATATTTTAGAGCAAGGGGGATTTCGCGTGGGGATGACTACTTCCATTGACTTTCAAGATGGAAAAAGGACTTGGGAAAATAATACCAAACAGGGAATGCCCGGTCGTTTTCGCTTGCGAAAGTTGCTTTCTCAAATGGTGGAAAACAAATGTGATTACGCAATTATTGAAACCACCTCCGAAGGCATTAAACAATTTCGCCATTATAGGATTGATTATGATATTGCCGTTTTCACTAATTTAACCCGCGACCATATTGAGTCCCATGGCTCTTTTAAAGCTTACCGCCAGGCAAAAGAGGAATTGTTTAAAATTGTGAGTACTAAGGAGGATGGCGCGAGTATTATTAATTTAGATGATCCTAATGCTGAATATTTTTCGCAATATCAAGCGAAAAAAATTTATGGCTACGGGGTACATTCGGAAAGAGTACAGGATGACCGAGTGACGGATCAGATTACCGCCGAAAATATCAAGCTTTATCCTGAAGGTTCTGTTTTTATGGTCAGGGACAGGCTCTATAGTTTAGCTCTTGCCGGTAAGCATAATATCTATAATGCATTGGCTGGTCTTTGCGTGGGTTTAACCCAAAATGTGCCTCCCGAGGTGATTCAAAAAGCCTTGGCGCGTTTTAATGGTCTTCCCGGCAGGCTTGAGGAAATCCAAAATCATCAAGGTTTTCGTATTTTCGTGGATTACGCGCATACAGAAGACGCTTTAGAGAAGGTTTATGAAACCTTGAAAGCAATGCCGCACCAAAGGATAATTGCGGTTTTAGGGGCGACCGGCGGCGGCCGCGATAAAAAAAAGAGACCAGAACTTGGCCGTTTAGCAGCGCGGTATTGCGATTTAGTTTTTGTGACGAATGAAGACCCTTATGACGAAGATCCGCAAGAAATTATGAATCAGGTTTTTGCTGGCGTGATCGCGGGCGGTGGAAAAACAGAAAATGGGAACTGTTGGCATATTCTGGATCGCGGAGAAGCGATAAAGGAGGCAATCCAAAAGGCCAAAAAAGGAGATATTGTGATTATCACGGGCAAGGGTTGCGAGAAAGTAATGGCAGTCAAGGATGGATTTGTTCCTTGGGACGATCGTGAAGAGGTTAGAAAAATACTTGGTCGGTTTACCCCGTTGGAGAAAGCCGCCGACGAAGTGGCGGGAAAAATATAGACGCTGACCCCGTTAGGAATAAATTTCTAAACGGGGTTTACAATAAAAACCAGTATAACAAAAGGGTAAGAGTGATTCCTAAAATTGCCCCTCCGAGCACTTCTGGCAGGGTGTGACCAATTTTTTCTATCTGGATTACAAAGCCATTTTTTTTGTCATTAGGCAGTTCATGTACTAGCTTGTTAATTGCCTTGCTGTGTTCATCTAGATAACGTCTTAAACCCAAAGCGTCGCGGACAATCAAGATTGTAAAAACCATAGCCACAGCAAAGATACTGGAAAAGATGCCTTCATAAAGGCCAATTAAAATTAAGACGGAAAGGGAGAACGCGGTGTGGGTGCTGGGCATACCGCCGTAACCGATTAGAATACCGCGATTAAAATTTTGTCCTTTGGCGAGTTTAATCGCGACTTTGAGCACTTGGGCGACGAAGCCGACAATTAAAGGAATGAGAATAATTTGATACATAAATTTGTGCCTCCGATTTTTATTATACTATAATAGCTATTTAGAGACAAAGAGGCATAAAATTTTTGATTTTTATTTTTTATTTTTTAGCTAATAATTTTTATTTAGTCATTGGATTATTTGTCTTATTTATAATGACAGTAAAAATTAAGCAAATAAAAATTAGTTAAAAAATAAAAATCAAGAGTTAAGAGTTATCACCCTATGTTTTTATTCATCAATACTGCACAAAATAATAAACTTACGATTGCCCTTGTGTCGCATACTCTCGGGATTTTGGATAGAACTGATTCAGATATTCACCAAAATCATTCGGAAAAGCTGTTGCCCGCGGTGGAAAAGTTGTTGTCCAAAAATAAATTAACTCTTAAAGATTTAAAGGGTATTGGCGTGGTGCGCGGACCGGGCTCTTTTACGGGCGTGCGCGTTGGCGTCGCCTGCGCCAATGCCTTGGGCTTTGCTTTAAATATTCCAATTATGGGAGTAAAATATAGAGAAAATTTAAACATTTTTAGCCAATTGAAAAGAGGACAAAAATTTAAGTCCGTGGTTCCTTTTTATAAGTGTAAACCGGTTTCAGAGATATATTTGAAGAGTATTTAGAAAATGAACTTGTCGCCGCAGACCTTTTTAGGGATTTGGGCTTTTTAGAATACCCACTCATAGTTTTTTTGAAAGTCATAATTGATTTTTTTTATTTTCCGCTATTGACATCTTTTTCCTTCGTGCTACACTTAATTTATGGAAAATAACATATTAGTTTCGGACTGTTAGTCTTTCCGAAAAGACTCGTTTTTGGTTGATCTAAAATGAGATTTGTTTTATTTGCATTTTATTTTAACCATTATTGGCGGAATAATGTGGGCTTCAAGGGACTGCCACAGAAGCGCCATACAGGGCGCTTATTAAAGCAAGAGATGGGGTATTCCATTTGTAGCCCCCACAAGATTTATTTTTTATTTGCGGCATTAATTTTATGCGCTCTATTAAAAAGATAAAAAATAAGGAAACTACAACTTCAAGCAAATTCTCTAATGAAGTAAATAAATTTCCGCCGCGGAAATATTTTACTACAAATCATGAGGTGATGGAATTGCCTAATCTCATTGAAATTCAAACAAAATCTTATGACTGGTTTGTGAGTGAAGGTTTAAGGGAGCTTTTTGATGAAATTTCGCCGATTAAAGATTATTCCGGCAAAGAGCTGGAATTATATTTGAAGGACTATTATCTGGATGAACCTAAATATGATGAATTGACGGCGAAGGCCCGCAATACTACTTTTGAAGCCCCTTTGCGTTGCCAAGTGGAGTTATTGAGTAAGAAAACCGGCGAGATTAAGGAGCAAGAAATTTACCTTGGGGATTTTCCTTTAATGACACCCCGAGGTACTTTTATTATTAATGGCGTGGAAAGAGTAGTGGTTTCACAACTGATTCGTTCTCCGGGCGTATTTTTTACCGCGGAGTTCAACGGGGAGCGCAGACTCTTCGGGGCGAAAGTAATTCCTAACCGCGGAGCTTGGTTGGAATTTGAAACCGACTCCCAAGGCGTCATCGCAGTGAAAATTGATCGTAAAAGAAAGGTGCCGGTGACGAGCCTTCTGCGCGCCTTTGGCTACACCACCAACGAAGAAATCAAAAGCCTTTTTAAAGAAGTGGATGCGCATCCGGATTTATCCTATATTCAAGTGACGATTAGCAAGGATCACGCTACGAATCAGGAAGAGGGGTTGAAAGAAGTTTACAAAAGAATTCGTCCGGGAGATCTCGCCACCGCGGACAACGCCCGTTCTTTAATTTATGCGATGTTTTTCAATTTTGACCGCTATGATTTTGGCAGGGTGGGTCGTTATAAAATGAATAAGAGGCTCGGTCTTAAGGCGCCGATAAGCAAAGAAGGGAGGGTTTTACAGAAGGAGGATTTAGTCGCGATTATCCGTGAGATTATCCGTTTGAATAATACCCAAGGCGAGTTGGATGAGATTGACCATCTGGGGAATCGTCGGGTGCGGGCTGTGGGGGAGCTTATTCAAAATCGGTTCCGTGTCGGCTTGGCGCGTATGGAGAGAATTGTCCATGATCGGATGAGCACGATGGATTTATCCGTCATCACACCCTCTCAATTGATTAACGCTCGGCCAGTGATCGCGGCGGTGCGGGAATTTTTTATGTCTTCGCAATTATCTCAGTTTATGGACCAAACAAACCCTTTAGCGGAACTGGAACACAAGCGAAGATTGTCCGCAATGGGACCGGGCGGGTTGCATCGGAAAAGAGCAGGATTTGACGTGCGCGATGTTCATCGCTCGCATTACGGCCGGATCTGCCCTATTGCCACGCCTGAAGGGCCGAATATTGGTCTTGTCGGACATTTAGCAAGTTACGCTCGCCTCAATGAGTATGGATTTATTGAAACGCCCTATCGCAAGGTGGTACGGGAGGTGGAAAATAAATCTGGAGAAACCAGCGGCGAGATTGCGCGGGGGACTTTTCAAGATAAAAAGGGGAGAATTATTGTGCGAGACGGCGAGGAGATTACTCTAAAGGCAGCGCGGGAACTAGCGAAGACGCCCTTAGAAAAAATCACAGTCAAACCTCACCTCACCGACGAAATAGTTTACCTTGATGCTTTTACCGAGGAGGCAACGGTGACTGTGCCGGCGACAGTGAATTTGGACGCAAAAGGTTATTTTTTGGAACATAATGTGCGTTGTCGCGTTCAGGGCGAGCCTACGATCCGTTCCTCGGAAAAGGTAGATTATGTAGATGTTTCGCCGCGTCAAATTGTGAGTATTACCACTTCTCTAATTCCTTTTTTGGAGCACGACGATGCCAGCAGAGCCTTAATGGGAACGAACATGCAACGTCAGTCCGTGTCTTGTATTATACCTGAAGCCCCTTTAGTCGGCACAGGGACAGAATCCGCGGCCGCGCTTTATTCCGGACAGGTAGTGGTGGCGCAAAGTGAGGGCAAGATTATTGAGGTTTCCTCGAATCAGATAAAATTATTAACAGAGGGTGGTGAAATTGAGAATTATCCTTTATTGAAGTTTGACCGCTCTAATGCTTCTACGTGCATGAATCAGCGCCCCTTGGCGAATAAGGGTCAGAAGGTAAAGAAAGGGGATGTTTTAGCAGATGGCGCGGCCACAGACCATGGTGAATTAGCCTTGGGTCAAAATCTTCTTGTTGCCTTTATGGCTTGGGAAGGGGGAAATTTTGAAGATGCAATTTTAATCTCCGATCGGGTCGTGCAAACCGATCGCTATAGTTCTATTCATATTGAAGATTTTTCTATTGATGTGCGGGATACCAAGTTGGGGCCTGAGATGGTCACGCGTGATATTCCTAATGTTAGCGAAGAACGTTTAAAAGATCTGGACGAAGAAGGGATTGTTCGCATCGGCGCTGAAGTATCCTCGGGAAATATCCTAGCAGGTAAAGTGACTTTAAAGGGGGAGAGTGATCTTTCTGCCGAGGAAAAGCTTCTGCGTGCCATCTTTGGTGAAGAGGCGCGGGATGTCAAAGATACCTCTTTATACTTACAGCACGGAGAACACGGCAAGGTTGTGGATATTAAGATATTTTCTCGTGATCAAGGAGATAAGCTGCCGACAGGGGTAATTAAGACTATTCAAGTGAGCGTAGCAAATTTAAGAAAGATTCAAGTCGGTGATAAAATGGCGGGTCGTCACGGCAATAAAGGGGTTATTTCGCGCGTCGTGCCTCAAGAAGATATGCCCTTTTTAGAAGACGGGACGGGAGTGGATATTATTTTGTCTCCTTTGGGAGTGCCTTCACGGATGAATGTCGGACAGATTTTGGAGACCCATCTTGGGTGGGCGGCGAGAGATTTGGGTTATCGGGTGGCGAGTCCAGTTTTAGATGGGGTGCCTGAAGAGATTGTGCGCCGCGAGCTTCTAAGGGCGGGTATGCCTCCTGACGGAAAGGTGACCCTTTATGATGGTCGCTCTGGTCAACCCTTTATGGAAAAGGTGACAGTGGGCGTGATTTATATGATGAAATTAAATCACTTAGTGGAAGACAAAATGCACCAACGTTCCATTGGACCTTATTCTTTAGTCACTCAACAGCCTTTAGGCGGGAAAGCCCAGTTTGGCGGCCAGCGCTTTGGGGAAATGGAGGTCTGGGCACTTGAGGCTTATGGCGCCGCCTACACCCTTCAGGAGATGCTAACGATCAAGTCTGATGATGTTTTGGGGCGTTCTAAAACTTATGAATCTATTATTAAGGGCGAGGAGATCCAACAACCGAATATACCCGAGTCTTTTAATGTGTTAGTGAAAGAATTGAAAGGTTTGTGCCTGAATGTAGAGTTGGTCGGGGCGGAAGATAAACCCCATTAGGGGAATCAGGAAGCAGGAATAGTGAATTATGAATGAATATTTTGATCAACTCAATTCATTATTCCCAATTCCCAATTCCTAATTCCTAATTATGATTCCTTATTTTATTTATGTATCTTCCCACAACCCATATAGCTTTCGGTGTCCTAGGTTCTATATTGAGCAGTTTTATTTTGAAGGTTCCCTTGACGCGTGAAATAGCGGTTCTCGGAATGATTACTTCTGTTTTTCCTGATATTGATTATGTATATTATTTGGCGCGTTTTGGCATCAGACCCGCAAAATATAGCCACGAGCACCGCCAGGTCCTAACCCATAGCCTCTCTCCTTATTTCGTTATCGCAGTTTTAATTTTTTTCTTTGGGAGCAAAGTTTGGGGCGTAACTTTTTTTCTTGCCTCTTTGTCACATTTAATCTTAGACAGTGTTCGTTCACCTTGGGGCATCCGTTGGTTTTGGCCGTTTTCCAACCGATATTACAGCTTGAATTTCAAGAGTGGTTTTCATGGCTTTACCAAAAAACAGTTAGACGAATTTACAAGTCAACGCAGCAATAAAGCCTGGGTAGACCGTTTCTTAAAATGGGATAATCCTTATTTTCTTTTTGAATTTTTAGTTATTATATTTTTAAGCGTATTCTTATTCTTTTTCTTCTTTAAATATTTTTAATTAAGATACAATTATCTATACCCCCACACCAAAATCTTTGGTGCGGGGGTATATCAACGTGTCTAATATTACCCCTTTTAGAGCAATTAAATTAAAACTCGCCTCTCCTGAAGAAATTCTTGCTTGGTCGTATGGAGAGATCACTCGTCCTGAAACCATTAATTATCGCACCGGTAAACCGGAAAAGGATGGTCTGTTTTGTGAAAAGATTTTTGGTCCCACAAAAGACTGGGAGTGTTATTGTGGTAAATACAAAAGGATCCGCTATAAAGGAGTTGTCTGCGACAAGTGCGGCGTGGAGGTAACCCGTTCCATTGTTCGTCGGGAGAGAATGGGGCATATTTCTCTAGCCGTCCCCGTATCCCATATTTGGTTTTTGCGTGGTGTGCCTTCCAAAGTTGGTTTGGTACTGAATCTCGGAGTACAGAGTTTGGAAAAAGTAGTCTATTTCGCAAGCTACATCATTACCAAAGTGTATAGAGAAGCGAGAGAAAAAGCGAGGGTGCAGATTAACAAAGAATTAAAAGTGAAACGAGAAGATATTATTCGCAGATATAAGGAAGTCGTTAGTTTATTAAAACAAGAGAAAGGCAAGGCACTCTCGCACCTCGAAACAAAAAGCAAGAGGGCAAAGATTGAGGCAGGATTTGATCAAAAGATTATTGCAAAACATAAAGAACGGGAAAAAGCCCTTGAAGAGTTGTCGGGCGCTGTGTTGCTTGCCCAGCGGGAGCTTGCTAGTATTAAACGTTTAGCCGTCATCTCTGAACTGCAATACCGGAATTTTTCCTTAAAGTATGGCGAGGTATTTGAGGCGGGGATTGGCGCGGGCGCAATCCGAGACATTTTAGCTAAAATTAATTTGGAGAAGTTGGCGCAAAAACTGAACATAGAGTTTAAAAAAGCATCTTCTACCGAGCAGAAGCGGCTTAAAAAAAGGATTTCTTTAGTAGAGGGTATGATTCGGGCTAAGATTCGTCCCGAGTGGATGATTCTAACCGAGCTTCCGGTCATTCCGCCTGATCTTCGGCCTATGGTCCAACTTGATGGAGGACGTTTCGCCGCTTCCGATCTTAATGATCTGTATCGGCGCATTATCAACCGCAATAATCGCTTAAAAAGATTGCAGGAATTAAATGCCCCGGAAGTAATCAGACGTAATGAGAAAAGAATGTTGCAAGAAGCAGTGGATGCTTTAATTGACAATGAAGCGCGGCACGGCAAGGTGGCCTCATCCACCACAGGGCAAAAAAGAATTTTGCGATCGGTGGCGGATATGCTCAAAGGCAAGCAGGGTCGTTTCCGGCAAAATCTTTTAGGGAAGCGCGTAGATTACTCTGGCCGTAGCGTAATTGTTGTGGGACCAAAACTGAAGTTGCATCAATGCGGCATTCCTAAAAAAATGGCATTGGAGCTTTTTAAGCCTTTTGTTATTTCTAAACTTATTCAAAAAGAATATACCCATAATGTCCGCTCGGCGGGTAAACTTTTAGAGTCTGGCACTCCGGAGGTCTGGGATATTTTAGAGGAGGTAATTCGCGATCAGTATGTTCTCTTGAATCGCGCCCCAACCCTGCACCGTTTGAGTATTCAGGCTTTTAAACCCATTCTTATTGAGGGTAAAGCAATTCAAATTCACCCTATGGTGTGCAGTGCTTTTAATGCTGATTTTGATGGCGATCAGATGGCAGTCCATGTTCCTTTGACGCGGATGGCACGGGAGGAAGCAAGGAAGATTATGCTTTCCTCGCGCAATTTACTCAAGCCGGCAACCGGCGAACCAATCACCACTGCTTCTAAAGATATCGTGTTGGGTTGCTATTATATGACTCGTGTCAGAGATAAAGTAAAAGGGGAAGGTAAGATCTTTGCCATGCCTTATGAGGCTTTATTGGCTTATGAGGAAGGGATTATAGATATTCAAGCCCTGATCTCTGTGCGAATTAAGTTAGGGGAAAGAATTCAAACATCCGCGGGTAGAATTATCTTCAATCAAATTTTACCTCCCGCTTTAAGGTTTCAGAATCAAGTCATGGATAAAAAGGCATTGAAAAATTTGATTGATTCCTGCCTGAAGAGATATGGTCGGCAACGAGCAGTGAAATTAATTGATGACATTAAAGACATTGGTTTTGAATATTTAACTCGTTCGGGGCTTTCTTGGGGAATGAATGACCTCCAGATTCCTGCCCGGAAAGGAGAAATTTTAAAAAAGGCGGATATAGAGGTAGACCAGATTTATAAGCAATTTAAGGAAGGGCTATTAACTGACGAGGAACGTTATACCAAGGTTTTAGAGATTTGGACTCGCACTAAGGATTTCATTACCAAAGAAGCCGGGAAAGCAATTGATAAATACGGGCCATTATACTCAATGTTGGATTCTGGAGCGCGAGGGAGCTGGAGTCAGGCTTCCCAAATGATTGGGATGAAGGGGCTCGTTGCTAATCCTGCCGGCAAAACTATTGAATTGCCGGTGAAAGATAGCTTTAAAGAGGGCTTTTCGGTATTGGAGTATTTCATTTCCACTCATGGCACGCGGAAGGGAATGTCGGATACTGCCCTGCGTACCGCCACCGCGGGTTATTTAACCAGAAGACTCGTGGATGTGGCGCAGGACATGGTGGTTCGGGATGGGGATTGCGGCGATACCAAGGGGCTTTTAATTACAAGAGAGGAAACCGAAGAAATGGGCGAGACCATTGCCAAAAGGGTAACCGGTCGGACCTCTTTAACTAATCTGCGCGATCCGAAAACAGGCGAGATCATTGTAAAAAAGGGCGATCTTATTGATGAGGAGCAAGTGAAAAAGATTGCTAAAATTGATCCCGACGAGTTCTATATCCGTTCGTCTCTCACTTGTAAAACAGTAAAGGGTATCTGTCAAAAATGTTATGGTTGGGATCTCGGGCACAAACAGTTGGTTAAGCTAGGGGAAGCGGTGGGGATTATTGCCGCTCAATCCATCGGGGAGCCAGGGACCCAGCTTACGATGCGCACCTTTCACACCGGAGGTGTGGCGGAAGGAGATATTATCCAAGGGTTACCTCGGGTGGAAGGACTTTTTGAGTGCCGACCCGTAAAAAATCCAGCAGTTATGGCGGAAGTGGATGGCATCGTGGATATTGAAAACCGCGGCGATAAAAAAATCGTCAGGATATTTACTAAAGACATCATCACTGATCGCTATTCGCTGCAAGGTAAAAAAGCAAGAGTAGAGAACGGTAGTTATGTGGAGGCTGGTGAGGAATTGGCTGTTTCGGATAAAGGTCAGAAGATTAAAGCTAAAGCTACTGGTATTGTGAAAATCCAAGGGGAAGAATTATCCGTAGTGAGAGAACAAAACGCGGCTCAAGAACATCTTTTACCTCTGGAAACACCTTTATGGGTGGAAAAGGGTCAGGAGGTTGCAAAGGGCGATCAGCTTACTGAAGGTTATTTAGACTTACGTAAATTATTTAAGGTTTCGGGCGCGGAAGCGGTGCAGAAATATATTATCCGTGAAGTACAGCGTATTTATTCTACCCAAGGTCAGGACATTAATGATAAACACATTGAAATTATCACGCGCCAGATGTTTTCCAAAGTAAGCGTGGAAAATCCCGGAGACTCCGATTTTATCCCCGGTGCTATCATGGATAAATTGCGTTTTGAACATGCGAATCAGGTATTAAAAAAACAAGGTCGCGAAGAGATTACAGGCGAACACCTTCTCTTGGGGATCACGAAGGCCTCCTTAAATACCGAAAGCTTTTTATCCGCTGCCTCCTTTCAAGAAACTGCTCGGGTGCTCATAGAGGCCGCGGTGATGAATAAAGAAGATAAACTGGAAGGATTAAAGGAAAACGTGATCATTGGTCGTTTAATCCCGGCGGGCACAGGTTTCAGAAGAGACGTCTAAAAGTCTTGTCCACCCACTAGAAAGCCACGGGTATAAACTTGTGAAACTTTACTGCCTTTTTATACCAAGCCTTTTTGTTATTATTGCGGTAATGTTTTTAAGGGTTTATATACGTTATCAAATTACAAAGCCTCTCCTTTTGGATTTAAAATAATTTAAAGTGCGCAACCTTTTTGCTAAAAAGAGGTTGTTTTTGTTTTTTAAAATAAAAAATGTTATAATTTATGTAATCCCTTTACCCCGTTAGAGAAAGCCCCCGACGAAGTCGGTGGTGGGAAAAATATAGACGCTGACGGTGGTTTAATGCCACCGTCAGCGGGAACCGTTAGCCCCGTTAGAAATAGATTTCTAAGCGGGGTTAGAGAACGAAGTTCTCTAACGGGGTTTACTTCTAACGGGGTTAATCGGTGGTCAATACTGATCTGATTTATTTGTTAAAAAACGGATTTTATGTTTCATTCTCCAAACGCGCGGCGCCGGGGCAGACCCAAAGGAACAAAAAGTAGAAGAAGGGGTCGGCCTCCGAAAAAACAAAGCATTATTCCAGAGAGCCATGAGGAATTAATTTCCCGCCTTGATCCTCGGATGACACGGGCAGTGGTTTTAATCTTGTTTTTTATAAGCGGCGCTCTAGGGGTTTTAAGTGTCTTTGGCCGCGCCGGCATTTTAGGACAATATTGTAAACTCCTTCTCATTAATCTTTTTGGCTGGTCTTATTTTCTTATCCCATTTTTTATTTTAATCTCGGCTTATTTTGTTTTGAGAGCTCAACATTATCATCTGCGTAAATGGAATTATCTCGGCGCGGCTTTGTTTTTAGTAAATTTAGTCGCTTTATTCCAGCTGATTTTAGCCCGCAATTTGGGTTTTCAGGAGATGAAAGGAATCGCCGGCGGCGGTTATTTAGGTTTTGCGGCCACCTTTTTGCCTCAGAAATTTTTAGGCCTCGGGGGTAGTTTAGTTTTGGTAGTTGGACTTTTTATTCTAGGCATCTTCTTGATGTTTAATATTTCTTTAAGGGGTGTGGTCCAAACTACAAAAGAGGGACTGGATAAAGCTCATTTATTGGGCGCGAAATTGAAATTCAGGCAAGGGGATGATGTCGCGATTAGGGATTTGGATGGCGAGCCGAATTTAATGAGCACCGCAGAGATTGAAAAAGCAATGCGGCGGGAACAAAAGAAAGATCGACCCCAGATTCATTTACCTGTGGATGTGGATTTAAAGATGACAAGCAGTAAAAGAGCAGAATCTCTCATTGATACTAGTTGGATTTTGCCCCCCCTTACTCTCCTTAAAGAAGCACGAGGCAAGCCAGTATCGGGTAACATCCGATTGCGCTCGCAGATTATTCAAAAGACCCTAGCGGATTTTGGCATTGCGGTGGAAATGGATCAGGTGAATATAGGGCCCACTGTGACCCAATACACCCTCAAGCCAGCTACGGGCGTGAAGCTTAGACAAATTACTACCCTCCAGAATGATCTCTCTCTCGCCCTTGCCGCTCATCCGATCCGTATTGAAGCGCCGATTCCGGGAAAGTCATTGGTGGGGATTGAGGTGCCTAACCAAGAGGTGGCTTTGGTGCGCCTTAAAGATATTCTTGTTTCTGATCAATTTTATGGTTTAAATTCTGATCTTAAGATTGCTTTAGGTAAAGATGTGGCGGGGCATCCGGTAGCAGTGGACTTGGAAAGAATGCCTCATCTTTTAATTGGGGGAGCGACTGGTAGCGGCAAGTCCGTATGTTTAAATGGCATTATTTTAAGCCTTTTGCATCAGCGTTCGCCGCGGGAGTTGAAATTCATTCTCGTGGATCCTAAAAGAGTGGAGATGACCAGTTATAATGATCTCCCTCATCTTTTGACGCCCGTCGTTACAGAGCCTAAAAAGACCGTTAATGCTTTAAAATGGGCTGTTAAAGAGATGGACCGCCGTTTTCAAATTTTGTCGGAAGCAGGGAAGAGAAATATAGGAGGCTTTAACGCGGCTTGCGTTCCGGAAGAACGTTTACCTTATATTGTAGTTGTTATTGATGAACTAGCCGATTTAATGGCTGTGGCCGCTAATGAGGTTGAAGCCGCTATTGTGCGGCTGGCGCAAATGGCACGGGCGACTGGAATTCATCTTATAGTTGCCACTCAAAGACCCTCGGTGGATGTCATCACAGGCCTAATCAAAGCTAATATTACGAGTAGAATTGCTTTTAATGTCGCGAGCCACATTGATTCGCGGACGATTATTGATACCGCGGGCGCGGATAAACTCCTTGGTAATGGTGATATGCTTTATATTTCTTCCACGGAGAGTAAACCTAAACGGATTCAAGGCGCTTTAGTATCGGATTCAGAGATTGAGGGAGTGGTGAAATTTTTAAGCAAGCAAGAGGAGCCCGAGTTCAATCCTGAAATAACGGAAAAACAGGGCCGTTTGAGTTTTGGGGGTATTCCCCTGCCCGAGGGGGAGGGAGAAATTGATGATGAGTTGTTTGGAGAGGCAAAAAATTTAGTGATTCAATCCGGCAAGGCTTCAGCTTCTCTTTTACAACGTCGCTTAAAGGTGGGTTATGCCCGCGCCGCCAGACTTTTAGATTATTTAGAGGAGCAGGGGATTGTGGGACCGTCAGATGGCGCTAAGCCGAGGGAGATTTTGGTAAAAGGGAATGTGCAGATTATTGATGCCAACGGCGAATCACAAAATACAGCAAAACAGGTCTTGCGAGAGGATTTGGAACGGATTAAGACTTTTGAAGATGAAGAAGGGAATAATGGGAATTATTAATACGCGAATCAGGAATTTTGAATTAGGAATCAGGAAGTTAAAAAAATCGGGCAAAAGCCCGATTTTGTGGTTTGGTTAATATAAAGCATTTGAAACAGTAAAGAGTGATTTTTGCAGTAACTCTAGCGGAGAATCAGGATTTTTTTGGGTGTTGAAACGGTAGGTTATTTCAGTAATATATTCAGGCATCTTAACAATAAAAAAAGACCCCAGTTTGGGGTCTCGAGGAACATCATTTTGATTATTTTTCTTCGCTCTTAGAGAGTTCGCGCACCTCTTTGATCCAACGAGGTAGATTTTCGTCCATATACCGCCGAAGTTCTTCTGTAGTCATTATGAACGGTATCTTTCCTTCTGGGGGTGTACCCTCTAGTTTGCTAATTTTTTCTGCTAAACTCTCTAACCCTCCTACTATTTTAGAGAGTAACTCTGGCACTTTCGTGGCGATTATTTCCAGATAGCCCTCTTGAGTTCCTGTTTCAGTTAGTTCCTGTGTAAAGTCACTGGCTATTTTTTGTAGTTCCTGTGCTTCTTTCTTCAAAACTTCAATGTCCATTATTTAACCTCCTTATTTGATTCTTTTCGCGCTCGCGCGAATAAATTCCAGAAACAACGGATGTGGACGCAGGGGTCGGGAAGTAAATTCGGGGTGAAATTGGGTACCCAAGAAGAAAGGATGCGAGGCGAGTTCAATAATTTCTACGAGATTTCTTGCCGGGTTAATTCCGCTTACCACTAATCCCTTCTTCTCTAATATTTTACGGTACTGATTATTGAATTCATAGCGGTGGCGGTGGCGTTCCGTGATTTGGGTTTTATCGTAAGCGTGTCGCGCGATTGTGTTTGGCAGAATCTCGCACGCATAATTGCCCAGACGTTGCGTGTCCCCGTATTTTTTGTTTTTTAAAAATTCTTTTTGTTCGCTCATTAAGCTAATTACAGGATAAGGGGTTTTAGGATTAATTTCAGTGGTGTGGGCATTTTTCATCCCCGCCACATTGCAGGCAAATTCTACAGTGGCTAGTTGCATGCCGTAGCACAAGCCCAAGAAAGGAATCTTATTTTCCCGCAGATATTGAATAGCCAAAATTTTTCCATCCACTCCTCGCGAACCATACCCGCCGGGCACGATGACGCCATCGTAATTTTTTAGCTCGGATAAATCTTTGGGGTTTTTCTCATATTTTTCACTGGCAAGCCATTGAATAATTGGTTTTAAATGATTAGCCCAAGCGGCGTGTTTTATTGCTTCTATTACCGAGATGTAAGAATCTTCCAGCGTAAAATCGCCGGTTTGAAAATATTTTCCCACAATACCAATTTTTACCTCCCTTTTGACATTTTTAATTGTCTGCACTAATTTTCTCCAAGCTGTAAGGTCGTTCTTTCTTGGTTTAAGATGAAAGTGGGCGAGGATTTTTTCGCCTAATTTTTGTTCATCCAGAATGAGGGGCACCTCATAGATTGATTCTACATCCGGGTTAGAAATTACGTGTTCCTTAAGCACGCTGCAAAAGACGGAAATTTTGTCTTTCCTTTTCTCGTCTAAAGGTCGGGCAGCGCGGCCAATTACAAAATCGGGCTGGATACCCGCGGCATTTAAAGTGCGGACAGAATATTGGACAGGCTTGGTTTTCATCTCTCCTACAGTAGAGGGAATAGGGAGGTAAGAAACATGGACATGAGAGACATGTTTGGGGTCTTCCCATTTCATCATCCGATTTGCCTCTAAGAAAAGCACCCCTTGATATTCGCCGACCGTGCCTCCAAGTTCAATAATCACAAATTCAGCTTTAGCTTTTTTTCCCGCTTCCTTGACGCGGCAAATAATTTCTTCGGGAACGTGAGGTACCACTTCCACATCCTCCCCATCATATTCCAGATTCCTTTCGCGGTGAATTACCGCCTCATAAATTTGACCAGTGGTTAAGAAATTGGAAGTGTTAAGGTCTGTTTCTGTAAATCTTTCATAAGAGCCAATGTCCTGATCAGTTTCAATGCCGTCCTCGGTGACAAAGACTTCACCATGTTCAGTCGGTCGAATCGTGCCCGCGTCAATATTAACATACATTTCGCATTTGACATTGGTGACACGATAGCCCTTTGCTTGTAAAAGTTTAGCAATGGAAGCCGCCGTAATCCCTTTGCCTAGGCTAGAGATTACGCCGCCGGAGATGAAAATGTATTTAGTGGTCATAGTATAAGATTGTAATGCGTAACATGTAATAATTGCTAAATCGTTAGCAACCAATTTTTATCCGTTACTCATTACTGTTTATATTTTAATTTTACAAAATATAAAAACCCTTAATTATAGTTGAAATTATTTACAGGGTTTTTTTTAATTCTTATATTTGATTCTAACTTTATTTTATTTGTGTTAAGATAAAAAGTCAAGGGTTCATCAATAGCGCGATCGGGCGGACACATTGGTCCGCCCCTACGGGGGTCACCTCGGCTGTAGGGGTTGACCCATGTGTCAACCCGAATGACTTTTGCCAATGATTCTTTAAAAAGTTAAAATGGTAATAGGGATTTAGAATATTTAAAACAATGACCAGTTTTAGTTCTAAAAAAATTCAGGGGGAAACCTTTGGCGAGATTTTAAAGAAGAAAAGAAAGAGCATGGGTTATACCCTCAAGCAGGTTTCGCATCGCCTCAAGATTAACTTCGGTTATCTTAAAGCTTTAGAGGCGGAAAGTTTGCAGGGATTGCCTCCTCCTGTTTATGTGCGGGGTTTTTTAAAACATTATGCTCGTTTTTTAGGGCTTCCAGAGGAGACAATTTTACGATATTATAGGACAGAGCGGAATATTTTAGATAATCTTCATCCGGAGGCAAATCTGGTTTATCAAAGTAAAATCAAGAGAGTTTCTCTTTTGAATATCAGCCCAAAGGCAGTCAAGCTCGGTTTTATCGCCTTAGGGATAGTGATGTTTTTTATCTATTTGGGATGGGAGCTCTCGGGGTTCTCTGCCCCGCCGTCACTGAAGATTATTTCTCCGCAGGAGAACGAAAAGGTGACTACCGACTCTGTGGTGGTTGCAGGGGAGAGCGAGAAAGAGGCAGAGGTTTTTATCAACGGTCAGCCGGTTTTTGTGGATCAGGAGGGCAATTTTCGGGAGCAGATTATTCTCAACGCAGGCGTGAACCCCATTGAGATTTTAGCGCGGAATAAAATAGGGCGGGAACGTAGAGTAGCAAGGAATGTTTTAGTTTATTTGCCGGCGAATGTGGGCGCCGTAATGGACGCAGTGAAAGAAAATAAGGAGGAAAAACTCCAAGAATTATCCTTGCTTGTTAAGATTAAGGAGGGTGCGACTTGGATTTCAGTAGATACGGATGGGACTAATGTTTTTCAGGGGACAATGTTGCCGGAAACTTCACGGGAGTTTAAGGCGCGCGACAAAATCACGATTACCTCTGGGCGCGCGGGTAATACTTATATTGTCTTCAATGGTCAGGATTTAGGAAGTTTAGGTGAAGATGGGGATGTGGTCCGAAATGTAGAATTCACAAAGGATCTTAAAGTACCAGATAAAACACAATCAAATTAATTTTATGCCTCACAAAATTAAAGTGAAAAACCTGGAGAAGATATTCAATTTTTTACATCAGGTGGAACACTTAAAATCTACCTTGAGATATACCTCGCTTGCGAGTGGACGCAAGGAATCCAGCGCAGAACATTCTTGGCGATTAGCTTTGATGACTTTCCTTGTCGCTGAAGCATTAGAATTGGATTTAGACAGTAATCACGCTGTCAGGGTCGCCCTTGTTCACGATGTTGCTGAATCCGTCACGGGAGATATTGATGCTGTTAAAATTGGTAGAAAGGAATTTTCCGAAGAAGAGAAACATCGTCTTGAAATGCAAGCGATTAAAAAGATCAAAAACAAATTACCCCTAGAACTTGGCCGCGAAATTCATAATTTATGGTTTGAGTATGAGAAAAGTTTAACCCCGGAAGCAAAATTCGTAAAGGCGCTGGATAAGTTAGAGACCTTAACCCAACTTGCAGAGGCAGGTTATAAAACTTACGACGCGCCAGAGTTTATCGCGAATTATGCTGATTTGAGTGTGCAGAATTTTTCTGCTTTAAAGGGAATGTTGAAGATTGTGAAACGCAAACTCAAAGCAGAATTTAGGAAAGGGAATATTCCTTGGAAAAAGGAGTATAATGCTTACCCTTAATTTCAAGTAGTTGCTTTCTGATGTTTTGTGGGTTATAATAAATTAATCTCTTTTTTATTCTCTTTTCTTTTAGGAGGGGAGAAGTAATAAAATGGCAAAAAATCAAACTGTGGAGGATGGCAAAACTCGCGCCGTGGAAGCGGCAGTAACCCAAATCAAAGAAAGATTTGGCGAAGGCTCGATTATGAAATTCGGGGAAGCAAAAATTATGCAGATTGAGGCGATTCCGACCGGCTCGGTTTCTTTGGATATCGCCTTGGGCATTGGCGGCGTGCCGCGAGGACGGGTGATTGAAATTTTTGGCCCCGAATCTTCAGGTAAAACCACGCTCGCCCAGCATATCGTCGCCAATGTGCAAAAAAGAGGCGGGGTGGCGGCTTTTGTGGACGCTGAACATGCTCTTGATCCTGATTATGCCAAAATGATTGGCGTGAATATTAATGATCTTTTTATTTCCCAACCAGATACGGGTGAACAGGCTTTAGAGATTGTAGAAACTTTAGTCCGTTCTAACGCTATTGATGTGGTGGTAGTGGACTCGGTAGCAGCCCTTACTCCTCGGGCCGAAATTGAAGGCGAGATGGGGGATAGCCATATGGGTTTGCAAGCGCGTTTAATGAGTCAGGCATTAAGGAAACTCACTGCGGCCATCTCTAAATCCAAAACCACGGTGATATTTTTAAATCAAACACGGATGAGGATCGGCGTTTTTTTTGGTAATCCCGAGGATACAACGGGCGGCAAGGCTCTCAAATTTTATTCTTCCATTCGCATTGAACTTCGGCGCGCGGCGCAGATTAGACAAGGTGATAAGATTATCGGTAACCGCGTTAAAGCGAAAGTGGTGAAGAATAAAGTAGCGCCGCCATTCCAGACCTGTGAATTTGACATTATGTATAATGAAGGGATTTCTTATGTAGGGGATTTGATTGATATGGGTGTACTTTATAAAGTTTTAACTAAAAGTGGTTCCTGGTATCAATTAAATGAGGAGAAGCTGGGACAAGGCAGAGAGACGAGCAAGCAATATTTGAGAGTTAACCCCAAGGTCGCGGAGGTGATTCAGAAGAAGATTTGGGAGAGGGTGAACGAGCAAAGAAAGGCAGAGGTTTAGGTTGTGGATAACTTTGGGAATTTATAATTCCTAATTGTTCTAATTTCCCCGCCCGCCTTGCCTGAAGCGCAAGCGCTTGAGCGGGCAGGTAATCAATGGCCAAACCCCAATGACCAATATCTAAGTTTTTGGAGGTCAAGCGTCTAAAGATCCCTTCGGGTCTGAACGACCTTCGGACTGAAGTCCTCGGGACTGTCTAAAGATCTGGCGTAGCCATGAAAGTCTGGCATAGCCATGAAAAGCTTGACACGAGTAATTGTCCGCCTAAGGCGGACTTCCAAAGCGCGAAACGGTTGATTAGACTAATTAGAAATTTTAGAATTCAATCCAATTAAAAAAATAACCTTTAAGCAATGTTAGGTTACTTAGTTTTGTTATGAAAAAGTCTACGCTCGCTCTACATACTCCCCTGTTTCCGTATTTACCCTTACTTTATCTCCTTTCTTAATGAACAGGGGAACGGTTAGTTTGGCGCCTGTTTCTAAGGTGACCTGTTTGGTCCCTCCTTGAGCTGTGTCGCCGCGCACATCCGGAGGCGCGTCAGCGACTTCAAGCGCTACTTTCAGAGGGAGGTCAATTGTTATTGGTTGACCTTTAAAGATTAAGACGTCAGCACTTGTTCCTTCTTTAAAAAATTGCGCCTTCAGACCGATTTCTTTTTGTGAGAGACCAAACTGTTCATAAGTCGTTTCATCCATAAAATAGAAAATTTTACTGTCTTTGTATAGAAATTGAACTTTATTTTTAGTGATATCCGGCTCTTGGAATTTATCGTTGCCCTTAAAGTTTTTACTAAGGACGTTTCCCTTGATGAGATTCTTCAACCTTGTTTGTTGCACTGCGCCGCCGCGGCCCAATTTAACATGTTGTGAAGCAATCACTGTGTAAGGCTCACCATTGTATTCAATATTAGTGCCGATTTTTAAATCATTAATATCCAGCATAAATTTATTCCCATGTTAATAGAACCTCATTAGATAGTAAACCCCGTTAGAGAATCTCATTCTCTAACCCCGTTTAGAAATTTATTTCTAACTGGGCTAACGGTTCTCTCAACTTAAGGTGGCATTAAACCATTATCAGCTTTACCCACAACCCCATTACAAATCAATTTGTAATGGGATGAATTTTCTCTAACGGGGTAAACCCGAGTGGGTTATGGGCAGGGTTGAATTGGTCATTCCTTGGAAGTAAGTAATATCACATCATCCCACTTCTGACGCGGACTGCGTCACGCCGAAGGCTCTAACTTCGTCCTGCCGAAGGCGGAGTCTTATTGAATTGTGTAAGGTAGAAGGGCCATCAAGCGAGCATTTTTAATTGCGCGCGCTAATTTGCGTTGATGAAATGAACAAGTGCCTGTTCTTTTTTTGGGTCTGATTTTACCATAATTAGACAAGCACCGTTTGATTAACTCTATATTCTTGTAATTAATAATTTTTTTGGGGTCAACACAAAAACGACAATATTTTTTAGGTTGCATAAATGATTTAGTAACTAGTAATCAATAATCCGTAATTGGTAAAATATTAAAATAGTCACTAATTACTAGTACAATTTATTAGTTACTTTTTTAAAATGGTATATCTTCAATGCTAATACCTTCGTCTTCTTCCTTTTTTTCTGGAGCGCGCGGTTTCGCCTCCGGTTCTGGTGTTATTTGTTCATTCTCCGCTTCTTTGGTCAAATCATCTTCCACATTAATGGTGGGGATTTCGGAATCGGAGGCGGGGGGAGTTACCGTGGCGGCAGGAGCGGGTGTAACTTGCGGAGTAGGATAGGGAGACCTTCCTTGGGTGCGCGGCGGGGATAACATAATCATATCTCGGGCTATAATCTCGGTGCGATAGCGCTTGATGCCGTCTTGACCTTCCCAGTCATGGGTCTGGAGCGAGCCTTCAATATAAATCCGGTCCCCCTTCTTTAAATACTGGCCGCAAATATCGGCTAATTTGCGCCAAGCGACAATATTATGATATTCAACAGTCTCTTGTTTTTGACCTTGCGCGTTTGTCCAGACGCGGTTGGTAGCAACACCAAAATTAGCCACCGCGTCTCCTGAAGGGATGTTGCGGGTTTCCGGATCGCGGGTTAAGCGCCCAATAATCATTACTTTATTGAGATCCATTTTATTTGTACTACCTCCTTGTTGTTTTGAATTAAAAAATTAGATATTTCAATATTGAAAATACTGATATCAAAGATACTGATTGAAAATAGTGAGGAACAAACTACAAAGGAAGTAAAAGAAGTACTGAAGTATTTTAAAGCACTTCTTCTTTTAAAATTTCTTCCAATTTTTTATCCAAGTCTTCCATTTCAGCTTTAGGTTTTTTGGAAGTTTTAGAGATTTTTTTCTTCTCGGAGGGCTTTTCTTCTTGGGGAAGAGAGACTAATTTTTTAGCCTCTAGCTTAGGAAGAGCGGGTTCAACTTGTTCTATAATTTTTCCCCTTTCTTCCCTTTGAATGACAGCTTCTTTTTCCTCTGTGACTGTTGTGATTAAAAATCTTAAGAGATGAGTCACAGATTTCAGTTTTTTATCTAAAGAATCTACTTGATCTTTATTTAATTTAAACCAGGTGATATGATAATAACCTTGTTTAAAGTGTTCAATCTTGTAAGTCAAATCTTTTAGTCCCCAATATTCTTCTTTTTCAATCTCACCACCCAATTCTTTGATTATATTATTTGCTTGGGTAATTTTTTCTGCCGTTTCCTTTTCAGAAACTTGTGGCGAAAAAAGATACATTATTTCGTATTTGGGCATTATTTTCCCTTTATTTTTAACAATATTTATATGATAAATAATAGCAGAGAAATTTTAAAAAAGCAAGAATAATATCTAAATCTGGACTTTGGAATTTGAAATCTAGATTAAAGTTCTTTCTATAAAAAATCTATATTTTGGATTCAAGATTGAAGATTCTGTCTTTTTTCTTGCTAAAATCATTAAAAGAGAGTATAGTATTTTTATTAAAATTTAACTTTGAGATTTTTAAAGTAAAAAATATGAAAATCAACCCTTTTGTTTTCAGAAACTATGATATTAGGGGCATTGTGGGTAAAGATCTAGATAGTGAGAAAGTATATGCAATCGCCAAGGCGTATGGAACCTTTTTACAGAGAAGAAAAATACATCAGGCAGTAATTGGCAGAGATTGTCGGGTAAGTGGAGAAGAATTTAAAAAAGTATTTATTAAAGGTCTTAGAGAGACGGGTATTGATCTTATTGATATTGGTATGGTGATGACGCAAATGATGTATTATGCGCAATACCGTTTCCAGACTAATGGCGGGGTAATGATTACGGCCTCTCATAATCCATCCAATTTTAATGGATTTAAGTTGGGAATTGGTTTTTCTTTAACAACTGGGCCGGAGGAAGTGCAGGAGATAAAAAAAACTACTCAAACCGAGCGGTATTACGTTTCAAAAAAGAAAGGTTCTATCACAAAAGCTGACATCAGAGAAGATTATTTTAATGATGTTCTGAAACGCCTTCGTTTAAAGCGAAAGTTTAAGATTGTCGTTGACTTTAGACATGGGACGCCTGCTATGTATGTCCCCGAACTTTTTAAGAGGGCAGGCTGTAAACTTGTTTTGCGCAGAGAGAATGTGGATGGCAATTTCCCGGCAGGGACCCCGGATCCCACTGATGAAAAGTTTATCAGGGAACTTGGCAAGGTTGTCGTTGAAGAGAAAGCCGATTTAGGACTTGCATTTGACGGTGATGGCGACAGAATAGGAATGGTGGATGAAAAGGGAAATATTTTATGGAATGATGTCGTGGTGGCAATTTTCGCGCAAGAAATATTAGAGAGATTTCCTAATTCAAAAATTATTTATAATACGCTTTGTTCACAGGTGGTTCAGAAAGTTATAAAGCGGAATGGCGGCATCCCGGTGATGTGGAGAACCGGGCACTCATTTATTAAGAAGAAAATAGCCGAAGAGCAAGCCGCATTTGGAGGAGAGCTTTCCGGACATTTTTTCTTTAATGATAATGCCTATGGTCACGACGATGGAACATACGCCGCATTGAGGATTTTAGAGTATTTATCTGATAAAAAGCTTTCGTTGAGTAAATTGTATAAAAGTTTTCCGCGATATATTTCCTCGCCCGAGATTAAGATTGGATGCGCGGATGAGCAAAAAGTCGCTGTTGTCGCGGATATTGCTAAAAGGTTTAAAAAGGATTTTCCGAACGCAAAGATTACTGACGCGACAGTTATTCCCGGAGATGATGGAACGCGCGCTGACTTTAATGATGGTATGATGATTTTTAGATATTCCCAAAATGGCCCATATATTACGATTAAATTTGAAGCGCGGGATCAGAAAATTTATGACAAGCGGAAAAAATATGTCCGGGAAATGCTGGAAAGATATCCTGAAATAATCTGGAAAGACCAGTTATGCGTTAATCTTGAATCACTTCAGTAGGTTTAAAAAATACATTAGTAGATTACTTTATTCTTGTAAAGAAGTTGATTGGGGTTTTGGGGTAAATGTGGAGAGTTTAAAATAAACCAACTATTCTTTTAGAGGGTAATTGGTTAGGCTCGCTAGGGTCACTGAAACTCAAGGAGGGCAGATGATGAGCGAGAAGAAGATAGATCAAGATACACTGGAGAGAATGTATACTATCCTTTCAGAAGCAGGATTAGCTGACGAATTTATAGTTATATTGAAGATGATCGGCGAAACAGGTTTCACCTTAACTGAACGTGCTATTGTCTCTACTATAAATTCCTTTGTATTTAATAAGGAGAAGTTCCATAAGGAAGTTGTGGATAAATCTCTTGACTCTATTATAGAGTATGATAAAGTATGATAGTATCATATTAAATCATACTTTTTTATTATGTTTTATTATGTCATTGCGAGGAGTGAGCGGAGCGAGCGACGCGGCAATCTCATCAATAATGAAAGATGTACTGACTTAATATCACTATTTATAAGATTGCTTCGTCGTCCGCCTTAGGCGGACTCCTCGCAATGACTTTCTAATGCTATGTCTCGGGAAAGATTAACAATTACCATTAACAAACGGCTCATCGGTTTATTAGACGATTTTATTGATGGTGAAAAGATCCGCAACCGTTCGCACGCGATTGAGTATCTTTTGAGTAAAACGCTGGCGCCTAAGGTTTCGCGCGCGATTATTTTAGCGGGCGGCCAAGGCTTGAAGATGCGGCCTTTTACCTATGAAATGCCGAAGTGTTTGATTCCAGTGCGCGGCAAGCCGCTTCTTGAGCACACTTTGGATTTATTAAAGAAATATGAAATCCGCGACATTGTCATTACGATCGGACACCTAGGAGAGAAGGTGCGGAATCATTTTGGCGACGGCTCGCGATTTGGGGTAAAAATTATTTACGCGGATCAAGGAGAGGGTTTTCGGGGGACGGGCGGCGCTTTGAAAGTGGCAAGGAATCTAGCGGGATGTCCTTTTTTACTTTTTTATGGAGATGTCTTAGCGGGTATTGATTTAAATGATTTGATTGACTTTCACAAAAGCCATGGCAAAACAATGACGATGGCTTTAACGAGCGTGGAGGATTCATCGGTTTGGGGAGTGGTGCAGCTCCACGGCACTCAAATCCGGGACTTTGTGGAAAAGCCTAAACAGAGCCAGAGATTATCGCGGCTTATCAACGCTGGTATTTATGTCGTGGAGCCTAAGATTTTTGATTATTTCCCCAGAAAAAATATTTTTCGTTTGGAGGAAGACGTTTTTCCTAAACTCGCGCAAAGCGATGAATTGTATGGTTATCCTTTTGAGGGTCAATGGTTTGACATTGGCACGCCCGAAATCTACGCGCGGGTGATCAAGGAGTGGAATGGGATCAAATAAATGAAAAATTGTCTCGCTATGCGAGATTTGGCGGAGCCAGAAAAATGAAAAATGCAAAATTGCAATGCAAAATTTAAAATTGAACAAGAGACTTTTTTAAATTGCAGAATTGTATTTTTTATTTTTTGATCAGTTCTTTTGAGCGGGTTTAAATCTCCGATTTGAACCAAAACGGTTCTTTATAGTTTATGATTTGGTGGTATTGGATTTTACCCTATCTTAGATAAGGGAGGTGCGCGATGAGTTCTTTTGAAGAAGTCAAACAAAATGTTTTAGAACAAATCAACCATCTTGTATCAGTAAGCTGTGATAATCAAATAAAGATTTGTTCTCTACGACAGCTAAATACAAACGCTAGGTTTAGAGGCGGCAGTTGCCCTGGAGCAAAGAGTGTTTGTGACGATGTGGAAGGCACTTCTTCTATCCAAGGGCTGAAAGATAGTTTAGGCAGTCTAATGTGCGTTCAAACAATGTTTGGACATATTTTAAAGGAGGGCGAGTAGTGGGGGGAAAAATTTTTGACATTTTGCCTAAAAGGTCAATAAAGAATATTAGTGTCGGGGAGATTAAGATGACACTAATTGAGCTGCAAAATGCAGGAATAAAAACTTTTCTGGGTTATAACATAGAAGTTTTGTTAGGGGTATCGGTTTCAGAAGAAGGGGTGCAAGATGAACTTGGGAAAGTATATAGAGAATCTCAAGAACGATCTTGAGAATGGGGGCGTGGCAGATGATTCGGTCGCTGTACTTTGTTATATTACAGCAGCGAATCGTGCTAAAGAAGTTATCCAAGCAGGCGGACCAGAAAAAGAGACTGCTCAAAATTTTCTAGATCTTTGTATGCAGTCAGACTGTGAAGGTTTAAAATCTATAGTTAGTTCTTTTGTTTGAAATCAAAAAGACCGTGTGTATTGTTTTTTTATCACATGGTCTATTTTTTTAGAGATTTTAGATTTTCAATTTTAGATTTTAGATTACCTCACCCCAATTTTTTTCCGTATTTCTTGTAAATTTTTCCCCGCGATTTCGCGCGCTCTTTTCGCGCCTTCAATCAAAATATTTTTTACCTCTTCGGGTCTTTGTTTCAACTCTGTATATTTTACACGCATATCGCCAAGGTGCAAGGCAATGTTTTGAGCCAAGATTTTTTTGCATTCCACGCAGCCCAAATTTCCCGAACAGCAATCTCTTTCAATGGTTTTTACCAAATCGGGGAGGGAGAATAATTTGTGCAAGGCAAAGATATTGCATTTTTCCGGATGTCCCTTATCGCCCTTTTTAATCTTTTTGGGATCCGTAAAAGCATTGCGCAATTTAGCGTCAATTTCTTCTTGGGATTCAAAGAGCCCAATGTAATTATTTAAGGTTTTGCTCATCTTGTTTTTACCGTCTAAACCCATAATCCGCGGCATCTCGGTTTTTAGGGTTTGGGGCAGGGGAAAGGTTTCACCGAAACGTTTATTAAAGCGCTCGGCGATAAAGCGAGTAAATTCCAGATGAGGATCTTGGTCTTCGCCTACAGGAACGGCATCGGTTTTGTAAGCTAAGATGTCGGCCGCCATTAAAACAGGGTAAGAAAGCAGGGCTAAATTTAGATTATCCGGAAATTGCGCTTTTTTTTCTTTATAAGTGGGCATTCGTTCTAACATCCCCAAGGGAGTGAGCGCTCCCAGAATCCAAGCAAGTTCAGTTTGCTCCGGGACATAAGATTGGACAGTCAAAATGGATTTTTGGGGGTCAATACCGCAAGCGAGAAGACCAGTAGCCATCTCCAGAATTTCTGGACACAAGGTTTTTGGCTCAAAAGGGGTGGTTAAGCCATGGTAGTCCACGACTTCAAATATGCATTGGTATTGATCTTGCAGTTCCACCCAATTTTTAATTGCGCCGAAATAATTGCCTAAATGCAAAGTACCCGATGGTCTGATGCCTGAAAATAATTTTTTTTCCATATTTTTTGAATTAGTTGCGCGCTAGTCAAGCGACTATTCTTTTTTTCAGCTAATATCACGCAGGATGACCATTTCAAAATTTCTGATTCCTTATTTTACTACGCTCCAATAATCACAGGTAAAATCATTGGCCGGCGCTCTGTGCGCTTAAACAGATATTCACCGATTTCTTCCCTGATTCGTGATTTGATGTAAGCCTCATTCACGCTTAAGTCCTTTTTACCTTTTATGTCCACAATCTTTTTTATTTGATTTTTAACTTCTTTTAGTAGTTTATCAGATTCTTTCATATAGATAAAGCCGCGGGAGACAATATCTGGTTCGCCAATTAAAGCGCCGTTATCCTTGTTGACAGTGATAATCACCACGAACATTCCATCCTTGGCCATTTGTTGGCGGTCGCGCAAGACCACATGGCCGACATCGCCGACACCGAGGCCGTCAACTAGGACATAGCCAGAGGGCACTTTATCTTTTAAGATAAGCCCTTTCTGTTCTTGGTCCACGTTCAGGATTTGACCATTCTCCATAATAAAAATATTTCCGCTCGGTATGCCCAGTTCCCGGGCAATCCAAGCATTATTCACGAGCATATGATGCTCTCCGTGAATTGGAACGAAATATTTAGGCTTCAGAAGCGAGAGCATCAGTTTCATATCTTCTTTATGGGCGTGCCCTCCGGTGTGAATGTCCATAATTTTTTCATAAAACACGCGCGCGCCTAGGCGGAAGAGGTTATCCATCATATTATAGATGGAGCGTTCATTTCCCGGGATGGGAGATGAGGAGAGGATAATGGTGTCCCCTTTGTGGATTTTAATCTCTCTATGTTCTTGGCGGCTCATCCGGGCGAGGGCGGATGACTCTTGACCTTGACTTCCTGTAGCCACAATCACCACTTTGTTATCGGGTAAGCTTTTGGTTTGTTTTAAGCTAATTACTGTGTCGGGAGGAATTTTTAAGTAGTTAAGGCGCACAGTAATTTCTACCGCTTTTTCCAGCGACATTCCAGAGAAGGCGACTTTGCGGCCGGTTTGATAAGCAGAGTTAACAGCCTGTTGAATTCGGCTGATTAAAGTAGAAAAGGTGGCCATAATAATGCGTCCTTTAGCGGTTTCAAAGATGCGGTGCAATGTTCTGCCAATCTTTTTTTCAGAGATGGAGTGGCCTTCCTTTTCGGCGCTTGTGGAGTCGCACATCGCGACAAGGACACCTCTGCCCCCCAGAAGGGCGATGCGCGAGAAGTCGCTCGGTTTTTCGTCAACAGGCGTGTAATCAAATTTAAAATCGCCAGTCGTCACGCACAGCCCGACGGGGGTGTAGATGGCGATGCCCACACCATCCGGAATATTATGATTGACGCGAAAGAATTCTAATTCAAAATTGCCGATCCGGATATTGTCATTGACCGTGAAGATATTAAGACGCGCCTTTCGGTCCATTCCAAATTCTGCCAAGCGATCGCGGATGAGCTCAATGGTGAGGGGTGTACCGTAAAGGTAGGGGTTACCTAGTTTTTCCAAAAGATAAGGGACCGCCCCAATATGATCCAGGTGACCATGCGTAAAGATTATGCCGCGAATTTTATGCTTGTTTTTAACGAGGTAAGAGATATCCGGGATTACATAGTCAATACCGAGCATTTCTTCATTCGGAAACATTAGCCCCATATCAATTATGATAATATCATTCCCATATTCAAAAACCGTCATATTTTTACCCACCTCCTCCAAGCCGCCTAAAGGAATAATTTTTAGGTTTGAGTCTTTAGGTTCGGAAGAAGGGGGAGACGGAATAGACTTGATGGCGGGCGGAGGTGTGGGTAGGGGTTTGGTGGTAAATTTTGGTTTTTTGTGGTTAGGCATAAAAGTAGTTAAAAATGTAAATATCAAAAATAAAAATAACAAATCAAAATGTAAAAAGAGAAAAATTTTAAAATTTTACATTGTCTCGCTTCGCGAGATCTCGTCATGGCTACGCCAGATCTTTAGACGAAGCGATGATCATTTTACATTTTGATTTTTGCATTTTGCATTTCCTTTATGCTGGGAGGGAGATTTGAACTCCCATGGTATTGCTACCGCTAGCCCCTGAAGCTAGTGCGTCTGCCAAATTTCGCCATCCCAGCAATTTTTTGAAAAGGCGCGTCACAGCAGTGATTTTCAGGCAAGCATCGCGATTTTCTGAAGATCTCGCGCAGCGATGACAAGAAGAGAGGTTAGAATAAACCCTTGCAATTTTGGTAATCAATTAATTATTTTTTGTTTTTTATTTAAAAGGGGAGGATAAAACGATTTTACCCACACACCAGAAAGCCACCGGTGCCCGGCCTTCGCAGCCGAAGTGCCGGCTTTAAGTCGCCGACGCTCCATAGCTTTGGCGACGGAGCGCGGAGTAGGCTAAACCCGTGGATGAATGGTGGCTTTCTGGTGAGGGGTTTCGCTCCACGAAATCCCATTATAAAAAGATGCTACGGGCTTAAAGACCCGTGGAGCTTCATTTGTCTTGGCGTAAGAGTTGCCTTTTTTGTTCTATATACCAGTGGGAGAGTCCCGCAAAACGCTCGTAAGGGAAGACGACCTTTTCAGTTTCAATACCTTTGATTTTTTTATTCACGCCGCAGAGATAAATGGATCTATAGAGAGGAATAACTGGTATTTCTTGATTTAATATTTGTTCTAATTTTTTATAATCTTCTTGTTGTGAGACTGGGTCATCAATAGTTTTTAGTTCTTCCAGGATTTTATCCGCTTCTGTATTTTCGAAAGAAGCTAAGTTTAATCCGGGGTCGCGGATTTGTGAAGAATGCCAAAAGATATAAAGATCAGGATTATGGACTAACACTTCTCCGTAGATGAGGGCGTCAAAATTACGCGGTCGGATATATTCTTGTTGAATTTTTGCCGTATTATAGGATTCCGTGATTAGTTCAATTCCCGCTTGTCTATAGGCGGTTTTCAGAATTTCCGCGGTTTGGACGTATTCCGTCCAAACCGTAGTCACAAGAGTGAAATTTAAACGGTCTTTACCTTTAGTATATATTCCATCCGCCCCTTTTGTCCAGCCCTCTTTTTCTAAGATTTGCTCTGTTTTTTGGGGGTCAAACTCCCGTTTGGTAAGATTTTCTACATCTGCCAAGAGAAGGGGGGAGTAGGTTATTTGTCCGGCGTCTGCGATGGCTTCTTCAATGATTTGTTTCTTCGGGGTCGCATATTCTAAGGCTTCGCGAATATACTTTTCTTTAAATAATTTATTGCGGTTTGGATTTAGAAATATAGAATATATATGAGGCAATTCTAAAGAGTAGAGATTTAGAAAATCGTTATTAGCAAGTTTATTTTTATATCCTTTAGGAATATAGCCAGCTCCATCAATCTGGCGGCTTTGCAGATCTGAAAGTAGAGTATCAAAATCGGGATAAAATTGGAAATTAATTTTCTCCAGATAGGGCTTCAGACCATAATAATTAGGGTTCGGCTTTAAGGAGTAGGATTCAACACCGCCTTCTTTGTTTTTTTTGAGTTTGTAAAATTGCCATGGTCCAGAGCCGATTGGTTTCAGATTATATTCAGATAAAGGGGCATTCGTCGAGGGGATTGTCTCCCAAATATGCATGGGCAGGATGCCAAAGGTGAGCGTGGAAAGAAAAGGAGTATAGGGTTCTTTGAGGGTAAACTTAAGCTTTAATGCGTCAATTTTTTCCATTTCTACGCCCAAAAAGCTTGAGCGCAGGGGGCTCTTAAAGTCCGGGTCTTGAATTCTATGGATGGTGAAAATAATATCGTCAGCAGTTAAAGGCTCGCCATCCTGCCAGATGAGGTTAGGTTTCAACGTGAATGTATAGGTCTTTTTATCCTCTGAAATTTGATAATCTTGGGCTAAATCTGGCACCAATTCTTGTTTGTCATTATAAATCATTAAGCCGGAAAAGATGAGGTAGGCGAGATCCATATCAATGTCGTTGGTTTGGGCCAGAATAGGATTCACGTATTTAGGTTGGCCTACTAGCCCTTCGGTATATTGCCCCCCTTGGGCCGGCACTAATTTGGAGTGTTTAAGATAATAGATATCTATCCAAAAGACAATACTGGCCAGAATGATACCGCTCAAGATAAAGATTACAATCCGCTCCCAAGTTTTCAGCGTGCGGGGGATATTGGCAATCTGTTTTAATTTAGGAATGCGGATTTTTTTTGATTCTTCTTTAGAAAAAAAGGAAGTCCGCAGGGGGCGGATTTGTTTTAGGCCATCCAGGGATTTTTTGAAGAGAGAGGAGGAGGAAGAAAGACTAGAAGATGCTTCTTTCTCTTTTTCCCCGATTTTTGACATATTGTTAAATTAATACGTTCACCAATGCTATTGTGCCAAAGGCAATAGCTAAAAATATAGTCGCGCGAAAGACAATTTTTTCCACGCCTCTTTTGGTTCGGTAAAATCCCCCCTCGCCGCCAAAAGCACTGCTTAAACCTGTGCCGCGGGCTTGGACCAAAATCGCTGCCGTGAGCAATATCGCGAGGATAATCTGGACAATTTTTAATATTTGTGACATATTAAAACAAGGTCTTGTTTAAAACAAAAGGTGATTATAGAATACCATTTTAGAGTGGGGGAGTCAATAAGAAGGGAAGCAGGAATCGGGAATAGGGAATTATGAATAATAAATAATTCCTTCATCTCTTTATTCCTAATTCATTATTCCTGCCTGCCCACCGACCTGTCCGCCGAAGTTTTAACGAAGGGGGAAGCCCGAAGGGCGTAGGTGGGATTCATGATTCCAGTTTATTGTTCTTTTTATCCAGTGTTCTTTTGATAACAAAGACACTCTTGCCGGAGATTTTCATTTTCGGTAAGATTTTCCTGTTTCGGTTTTTGATTTTGTTTTTTAGTTTTTTGTAATGCATAGATAAGAATATAAGAAAGGAGTGATAATACATGCCGGGACTATGCTACGCCATCTGGGAAATAGACGATAAGTTTGTTGGGGAATCTTTTCCCGTAGGTGCTGAAGAGGATTTGTGGGAGCCGGTTGCTTTGCTGAAAACAGAGGAAAAAAATCCGCGATTTTTACGGAGGTGTGATAAGGAAGATACGCGGTCAAAGCATTATTAAGATAGCCGATATTGAAAATATCGGTTTTTTTATTTTAACAAATTTTTGCTTCTTAATTTATGGTGATAGGCGATCGCAAAGCGGTGGGCTTCGTCGCGGATGCGTTTTAAGAGCATCAGACCCGCGGAAGCTAGAGGAATGTTAATGGGTTTTTTTTGATGGGGAATATAGATTTGTTCTAATTTTTTCGCCAGCGCGCAGAGGGGAATTGCGATTTGGTATTTTTTGAAGACCTGAAGAGCGGCATTGAGTTGAGGTTTTCCGCCGTCCACTAAAATTAGATCCGGCAGAGGCCAGCTATCCTTTTGATTAATTCTTTTCAGGCGGCGAGCGAGGATTTCCCGCATCATGGCGACGTCATTTGGGGAATTGATGGTTTTGATTTTAAAGCGGCGGTAAGAGGATGGATTTTTTGCGCCGTTTTTGAACACAATCATACTACCGGTTGCCTCTTGACCTTGAATATTAGAGATATCATAGGCCTCAATTCTTTGAGGAGGTTTTTTAAGTCTCAAATAGCTCGCAAGTTCAATAAGCGCCTTTTCTATTTTTATTTTTTGCGTTCTTTCTATTTTGATGCGCGTTTTTAAATACTCACGGGCGTTTTTTTCTCCCATTTTGATCAGTTTTCTTTTTTGGCCTTTCTGGGGGACAGTGAGTTCTGCTGTGAGGAGGGGCGTTTTTTCCACTGTGGCGGGGAGGACAATTTCTTGAGGTTGGTTCTCTTTTCTAAAATAGTATTCCCCTAGAAATCTCTGTAAAATTTCGTTATCCGTTTTTTTTATTGTATGCAGAAGGATAAAGTTTTCTTTACCTATGAGACGCCCTTCGCGAATGCGGAAAAGATTTACGACGGCCATCTTTTTACTGCGGGTGATGCTAATCACATCTTGGCTTTTTAAATTGCGGCTCACTACTTTTTGTTTTTCTTGAATTTTTTCTAAGGCTGAAATCCGATCGCGCAGGATGGCCGCGGTTTCAAAATTTTGTTTAACGCTTTCCTCCCTCATTTTCCTTTTTGTTTCTCGGATAATGGGGAGATGATGACCGCGCAAAAAAGAAATAATCTCACTAATGATTTTTTGGTATGCTTCTGGCTCTATTTTATTCTCGCAAGGGGCAGGGCAGAGTTTGAGGTGTGAGAAAAGGCAGATGCGATGGGGTAAAATTCGGCAGGAGCGGTAGGGAAAAATTTTGCGCAAGATTTTAAGGGTGGTGCGCGCCTCGTCGCTTGCAGGATAGGGTCCAAAAAGAATACCCTCTTCCTTTTTGGTTTTGCGGTTTTCCCTTTCTATAAAAACGCGAGGAAATTTTTCAGCCGTGATTTTAATGTAGACATAGGATTTGTCGTCCTTGAAGACAATATTATAGCGGGGTCTATATTTTTTGATTAGATTATTTTCCAAAAGCAGGGCTTCGGATTCATTATCTACGACAATATGCTCTAGGCTTTTAGCGCGAGCGAGCATGAGCTTCTTGTCAGGCGCAAGATTCTCTTGATTTCTAAAATAAGAAGCAATCCTTTTTTTGAGGTTTTTGGCTTTGCCCACATAGATTACCTTTTGATTCTGATCGCGGAAAATGTAGACGCCGGGAGCAGGGGGGAAGTTTTCTTGACTTATTTTGAGCATTGTGGTATAAAGACTTTGCTGTTTTGAATGTCCTTTATATTATAGATTTTTTGGGTTTTTTAGGGAAGGAGAGAGAAAATGAGTATAATTGTGACGCAGAGTAGTATAAATGAAATCATGGATAAAATTATTAGCGCTATTATTGAATTCCAAGAAGAACTTGGGAAAAAAGTTCTTGCCGTGTTGGGGATGAAAGCAGAATTTGTTGGGGTTCCTGATAGACATCGTCCCAATTTTTTAGATGATTTACCTGCTGAAATAAGAGAAACATTAAAGAACTACATTTTAGCCAGTGAGAAATGGGAGGATTTTATTGTAGAGGCAAAAGATGATATTTGCCTTATGATCCATGAAGCGGGAACCCACTTTATTAAGGAAATGCTGGAAGCTATTTATGGGGAGGCTGATGATTCCGGTCTGGATACGGATGTGGAAGCGTTTAGTGATCTAGAAAAGAAAATCGGCAAAATTTTAGAAGAAGGATTAGCGACGGAAGAAGGGGAGGAATAAAGGCATTGGCTCTTTTATTAAAAGGAGCCTTTTTTATTTTTTGTAAAAAGATATATATATCAGTGGTTGGCTCCATAGTGGTGTAAGCCCTATGGAGCCTTAATGCGAGCCGTTATATATTTTTATCTTGCAGCATGACTCCACAGCCCCTTCGGGGACTATGGAGCCAATACCCTATTATCAAGTTTTGACCCACGTCCCTTTTTGATGTATAATTATGAAGTTTAAAAACTTTTAAGATAATTAAAAATAAAAGATAATGCCGAAGAAAATTATTATCCGCGGGGCGCGGGTGCATAATCTGAAAAATATCAATCTAGAGATTCCGCGGGATAAATTAGTGGTTTTCACCGGTTTGTCCGGCTCGGGAAAGTCCTCGCTTGCCTTTGATACAATTTATGCCGAAGGTCAGCGCCGTTATGTGGAGAGTTTATCCGCTTACGCGCGACAGTTTTTAGGTTTAATGGATAAGCCGGATGTGGATCAGATTGAGGGGTTATCACCAGCGATTTCCATTGATCAGAAATCCGCTTCCTCTAATCCGCGGTCTACAGTGGGCACGATTACTGAAATTTACGATTATTTACGTTTGCTTTTCAGCCGCGTCGGCAAACCTCATTGCCTTTCCTGCGGCAAGCCGATTACCGCCCAGACAGCGAGCCAGATTACAGACAAGATTCTTGCTCTTCCTCGCGATTCTCGGGTAATTATTTTAGCCCCCTTGGTGCGCGATCGCAAAGGCGAACATAAACGGGAAATGACAGAGATTCAAAGAGCAGGGTTTGTGCGGGTGCGTTTAGATGGAGTCATATTAGAATTGGAAGAGGCGCTTCAGGGCAATATTAACCCTAAAAAGAAACACACTTTGGAGATTGTGGTGGATCGGCTGGAGATCAGCGGAAACAAAGAAAACAGAGAGCGGGTTGCCGATTCCACGGAGACAGCGTTAAATTTAGGTAATAGTTTAATTATTGTGCATAATCTGAACACCAGTGAGGATTTGCTTTTTTCAGAAAATTTCGCTTGCCCGGAATGCGGCTTAAGTCTGCCTACCTTAGAACCGCGCGATTTTTCTTTTAATTCGCCGCACGGCGCCTGCCCGGAATGCACTGGCCTCGGCACTAAATTAGAGGTTGACCCTCTCTTAGTGATTCCAAATAAAAGGCTTTCTATTTATGAGGGCGCGATTCGGCCCTGGGCAAGGAGCGCCTCGCGCAATGGCTGGTATATTCAGATGTTGGAAGCGGTGGCTTCTTATTACGGTTTTTCCTTAGAAACCCCTGTGGCCGGGCTTAAAAAAAAGGATCTAGAGATTATCCTTTATGGGACCGCCGACACCCGCATTCCCACCGCGTTTAAAAGAGATTATCGTTATTTGCAAGCCGAAATTCCTTTTGAAGGGGTGATCCCTAATTTGGCTCGGAGATATCAGGAAACAGAATCCGATTATGTGCGCCGTGAGATTGAAAAATATATGCGCGTTTATCCCTGCCCCACTTGCAATGGTATGCGTCTCAAAAAAGAAATTTTAGGGGTAAAGATCATGGGGCGATCCATTGTAGACATTGCGCAAAAGGACATTGACCAGGCCTTTGCTTTCTTCCAAAATTTAGAAAAGGATTTAAACGCTCGGGATAAAATTATCGCCAAGCAGATTTTAAAAGAAATCCGCGCTCGCCTTTCTTTTTTACAAAATGTGGGTCTTTCTTATTTAACTCTGGATCGGCCGGCAGCCTCTTTGGCGGGCGGCGAATCCCAACGCATTAGACTCGCAACCCAGATTGGCTCTGCTTTAGTCGGCGTGCTTTATATTCTGGATGAACCTTCTGTTGGTTTGCATCAAAAAGACAATGTGCGCTTGATTGAAACCTTAAAAAAATTAAGAGATCAGGGTAACACGGTGATTGTAGTGGAACATGACGAAGAAATGATTTTGAATGCCGACTTTATTGTGGATATCGGACCAGGGGCTGGGAGAGAAGGCGGGGCAATCGTCGCTTGTGGAACACCAGCGGAGATTAAAAGGAATAAACGTTCTCTTACCGGTCAGTATTTAAGCCATCGTCTAGAGATTTCCTTGCCCCAAAAATATCGCCCCGGAAGCCACAAAAAAATCATCATTTATGGCGCCTCGGCGCATAATTTAAAAGAGATTACCGCGGAGATTCCTTTGGGCAAGCTAGTTTGTGTTACCGGCGTTTCGGGTTCGGGTAAATCCACTTTAATCTGCGATATCTTGGCGCGGTTCTTGGCTCAACATTTTTATCGCGCCCGTACCCTACCGGCGAAACATAAGAAGATCACGGGGTTTTCGTATCTGGACAAAGTAATCAGTATTGATCAATCGCCGATTGGTCGCACCCCGCGTTCCAATCCGGCGACTTATACAGGCGCGTTCACCCACATCCGTGATCTCTATGCGGAGACTCAAGAGGCCAAAATCCGAGGTTATCGCGCGGGTCGTTTTAGTTTTAATGTGAAAGGAGGCCGGTGCGAGGCCTGCCGGGGTGAGGGTTTAGTCAGGATTGAAATGCAGTTTTTGCCGGATGTGTATGTGGAATGTGAAGAATGCAAAGGCACCCGTTATAACAAAGAAGCCCTGGAGATTTATTACAAAGATAAAAATATCGCTGATGTTTTAAGAATGACCGTGGCGGAGGCTTTGCAGTTTTTTCGTAATGTGCCTGCGATATATCAAAAATTAATAGTTTTATGCGATGTGGGTCTGGATTATATTCAGTTAGGCCAGCCCGCGCCTACTCTTTCTGGTGGCGAAGCGCAAAGAGTGAAACTCGCCAGCGAACTCGCGCGCCGCGCTACAGGGAAGACCCTGTATATTTTAGATGAACCAACCACGGGTTTGCATTTTCACGATGTGGGAAGGTTGTTGGCGGTTTTAAATCAACTGGTGGACAAAGGCAATACGGTTTTGGTGATTGAGCATAACTTAGATGTAATTAAATCCGCAGATTGGGTTATCGATTTAGGACCGGACGGCGGGGAGGCAGGCGGCCATCTTGTAGCAGCGGGCACGCCGCGCCAAGTCGCCAAAGTGAAAGCAAGTTATACGGGACAGTTTTTGAAGAAATACTTTCAATAATTTTAAATTCTAAATTTTTAATTTTAAATCAATTTTAAATGCTTGAATTTTAAATTTTAAAACAAAGAAAAAAAGTTTTAAAATTAAGATTTTAAAATTTTATTTAAGGATGAAAGCTGGTCTTCAAAAAAATATCTTATACACCCTCACCTTCTTTGATTTGATTGGCAAACCTTTGACCCTTTTTGAGTGTTGGCAATATCTTTTTAATGTCTTTCCCCTAAAATCCGGAGCAAGTATTGTAGAGATAGAGGACATTCTTCGGAAACATCCGAAGGTAGCAAATTTCCGCGGTTTTTATTTTTTGAAAGGCCATAGGGAGTTAGTGGACAGAAGGCGGAGAGAACATAATTTTTCTCAAGTTAAATGGAAGAGAGCGCGCTGCGTCATCCGTTTGTTGTCTTATGTGCCCTTTGTGAGGATGATCGCTGTCTGTAATACCGTGGCTTTTGATACCGCTCAAAAGGGGAGTGATATTGATTTTTTAATCCTGGTCCAAAACGGAAAAATGTGGACTACCCGCTTCGCGGTTACTCTTCTCGTTTCTCTTCTGGGGCTCCGAAGACATCGTCGCAAAATTACTGACCGTATTTGTCTGTCTTTTTATTTAGCGGACAATTGTTTGGATTTAAGTAAAGTGGCTTTAAGGAAAGAAAATGGCGCGATTGATGATCCTTATTTAGTTTATTGGGCGAGCAAGGTGAGTCCTGTTTACGATGAAGGGAGGGGAGAGATTTTTTTCTCGCAAAACAATTGGATTCGTAAATATCTTCCAAACTATATTCCTTATTCGGGAGTAGGGAGGCGCATTATCCGAAATAACCTTTCAAGGCAGATCTGGAAAAAAAGCATAGAACGCTTATTGCGTTCAATTCTTGGCAATTTAGGTGAAGATATTTTAAAGAAATTGCAACTCGCTAAAATGTCGCATAATACCAAAAGCGTGGCGCGCGAACCAAATACGAAAGTGATTATTTCAGATCAAATCCTGAAGTTTCACGAGCAGGATTTAAGAGGGTTTTATCAGGGAGCTCTTGACCCCTCACCCAGAAACGATTTAAACCTGATAGAAAGGTTTTAATATTATAGAAACGAGGCATTGCAAACTTAGTAATAAAAGCCGTGAAAAATAATAGAAAAATCATATAATGTTTTTGGCACGGTATAATGTTTTTGAAAACATTGTGTGATTTCATCCCTAACCCATATCGTTTTCTGGGTGAGGGGCTCTTGCCCTTGACCCTTCACCTTTAGCTAAGGTCTTCACCTTTATGAAAGGTGAAGACTAAAGGTGAAGGGCTTGACAAGAAATGTAATTTTGCTAAAATAATTTAGCACTCTTGACAGGAGTCTGCTAATTCTCTATTATTAGTTATTACTAGAAATTAAATCCAATAAATCAAAAAATTATGATCATCCAACCTTTAGATGACAAAGTGGTGATTAAACCATTAGATGAAGAAGAAAAAACCAAAGGCGGTATTGTTTTACCTGACACCGCGGAGAAAGAAAAACCTGAAAAAGGAAAAGTGGTAGCTGTTGGTCCGGGCAAAATTTTGGATAATGGCGCGAGATCTCCGATGATGGTTAAGAAAGGGGATGTGGTTTTGTTCACCAAATACAGCCCGAATGAAATTAAGATTGATGGTAAAGAGGTTTTAATCGTTTCCGAGTCTGACATTTTAGCAATTCTTAAATAATTTTAGAACTTGCAACTTAAAAACTTGTAACGAGAGGAACATAAAACTTGAGTTATAAGCTGTGAGTTACATGTTACACAAATATGGCGAAACAAATTAAGTTTGACGAAAAAGCGCGCCAAGCCTTAAAGCGCGGCGTGGACAAATTGGCTGATGCTGTCAAAGTGACGTTAGGGCCAAAAGGGCGCAATGTAGTTTTAGATAAAGGCTTCGGGGCGCCGACGATTACTAATGACGGCGTTACCATCGCAAAAGAGATTGAATTGCCCGATAAATTGGAAAATATCGGTGCTGAACTAGTGAAACAAGTGGCCGAGAAAACCAATGATGCGGCAGGCGATGGCACGACTACGGCTACTTTACTGGCGAAAAGTATGATACATGCTGGGATTAAGAATATCACCTCGGGCGCGAACCCCATCGCGATTAGGCGCGGTTTGGAAAAAGGAGTAGAGGGAGTAGTTGCGGCTTTGAAAAAATCGTCCAAGCCGATTAAATCTAAGGATGAAATCGCGCAGGTCGCCACGATCTCGGCGCAAGACCCGCGGGTCGGAGAACTTATTTCAGATATTATGGAAGAGGTTGGCAAGGATGGAGTTATTACGGTGGAAGAATCGCAGACCTTTGGTTTGCAAAAAGAAGTCGTGGAAGGAATGCAGTTTGACAAGGGTTATGTTTCTCCTTATATGGTTACTGATGCGGATAAGATGGAAGCGATTTTTGAAAATCCCTACATTTTAATTACAGACAAGAAGGTAGCCGCGATTAATGAAATTTTACCCCTTTTAGAGAAACTGGCTCAAACCGGCAAGAAAGAATTAGTGGTAATTGCCGAGGAGATTGAAGGCGAAGCCTTAGCCACCTTCGTGGTCAATAAGTTGCGCGGCACTTTTAATGCTTTGGCGGTGAAGGCTCCTGGTTTTGGGGATAACCGCAAAGAGTTGCTTCAGGACATCGCCGTTTTGACTAACGCGAAGGTGATCTCCGAGGATTTGGGCTTGAAATTGGAAAATGCCCAGGTTGCGGATTTAGGTCAGGCGCGCAAAGTAATTGCCACCAAAGAAAATACCACTATTGTTGAGGGCAAGGGTAAACCCCAAATGATTAAAGAGAGAATTGCACAGATTAAGCTAGAGATTGAGCGCGCGGATTCGGATTATGATCGTGATAAATTACAAGAACGTTTAGCGCGTCTTTCCGGCGGCGTAGGCATTATCAAGGTGGGCGCCGCTACGGAAACAGAGCTGGAAGAGAAAAAACATCGAGTGGAGGATGCCGTAGAGGCAACCAAAGCCGCCATTGAAGAAGGAATTGTGGTTGGCGGCGGTGTCGCTTTAATTCGCACGATGCCTATTTTAGCTAATTTAATAAAGAAGATGAAAGGCGATGAAAAGACCGGCGCGAGAATCCTTTACAAAGCATTAAGCGAACCCTTAAAACAGATTGCTTATAACGCGGGCAAAGAAGGCGCGGTAATCGTGGAAAGAGTGAAGAAGGAAAAAGGCAATATGGGCTACAATGCGGAAACAAATAAATTTGAGGATTTAATCCAGGCGGGTATTGTTGATCCTACTAAAGTTACCCGGAGCGCTTTGCAGAATGCCGCTTCTATTGCCGGAATGTTTTTGACCATTGAAGCGGTGGTGACTGATCTTCCTGAAAAGGAAGAAAAATCTTCGGCAATGCCCCAAGGCGGAATGGATATGTAAGCGCCCCAAGTGGTGTTGGATAAACCCCGTTAGAGAATTTCGTTCTCTAACGGTTTCCAATGACGGTGACATTAAACCACTGCCAGCGTCTATATTTTTCCCACCACTTCGTCGTCGGCTTTCTCTAACGGGGTAAAATAAAGCATCTAAAGTTTTTCAGATAAAAAGAGGCCCTTCTTTGAAAGGGTCTCTTTTGTTTTTATTGCAGTAGAGACAGGTTTTAAACCTGTCTCTACTGCTCTTTTATTTTTTTCTTATTTGCGTTAAAATAAAGAGAAATTTTAGAAACAAAATGCAAGATGAGATTTTTGTTATTATTCCTGCTTATAACGAAGCCGCTCGGATCGGGGCGGTTTTGGAAGGAGTGAAAAAGTATTGCCCTAATATTATTGTGGTGGATGACGGATCAGATGACGAGACTTCGGAAGTCGCAAAGTGGTATAAAGTTATTGTTTTGCGCCACAAAGTGAATTTAGGGAAAGGCGCGGCACTTAAAACCGGCTGCGAGGCGGCTTTAAAATTGGGAGCGAAGATATTAGTTTTTATGGACGCAGATGGTCAGCACGAGCCAAAGGGTATTCCACGGCTCGTTAAGGCTATTTATAAAGGCTATGATTTAGTGATCGGGATGCGGCGTTTAAATCGGAGAATGCCATTTTCAATGTGGGTGGGCAACAAGATTTTTTCTAAACTCATTCATTACTTTTACAATTTTAATTTGCCTGATACTCAATGTGGTTTTCGCGCTCTTCGTGTCTCGGTCTATCCCAAGATTCAGTGGATGGCTCAAGGGTATGAAGTGGAAACAGAGATGTTGCTTAGCGCTTTACGAGGTAAATTGCGTTGCGCCGCCATTCCGATTCAAGCCATTTATTACGATAGTTATAAGGGGACGACGATAATTGATGGGTTCAAAATTTTGGCTAAAATAATTGAGCGTAGAATATTTTAGAGTCAATATAAATTTTAAATTCTAAATTTTTAATTTTGATTCAATTTTAAAATCATAATTTTAAATTTTAAAATTAAGGGAAAGAAGAAGGGGTTTTAAAATTAAAAAATTTAAAATTTGAATTTGATTTAAAATTTAGAATTTAAAATTAGAAATTCAACTCATGATTTCTTTTCTAGGCATTCAAATTTTAGGTGTTTTCTTTGGCGTTTTTATGGCTTATTTTAGTTTTGTTTATTTTAAACGCCGTGAATTTTCGTTTGGGGTTTTGATTTTTTGGGAAGTTTTGTGGCTCGCTTTAATTTTTGTTTCTATTTTTCCCCATTCCACGAATTTTTTTCTTCAAGGGTTGGGCTTAATCAGGGCAATGGATTTGTTTATGATACTTGGTTTTATTATCGCTTTTGGTTTGCTTTTCTATAATTATGTGGTTGTGCAAAGACTAAGGAAGAAAATAGAGAAAGTAGCGAGAAAGGAAGCTTTAAGAGGGATAAAGTTAAAACTCAGATCGCAAAAGTGAAATCTGAATCTTAAAAGTTAAAAGTATAAAATGAAATAACTTTTTTACTTTTGAGATTTTAATTTTAAATACCATTGAATAAATTTTTGTATCCCTTCCTCAATATTGGTTTTGGGATCAAAATGCAATAATTTTTTAGCTTTGGTAATATCGGCCCAGGTTTTAGGAAGATCGCCCGGCTGGGGCGGTAATTTTTTTATCTTTGCTTTTTGCCCTATATTTTTTTCAATTAACGCCACAAGCTTAAGGAGAGAAATGGTCCGAGAATTGCCGAGATTATAAATTCCAAAGCCGCGGTGGTATTTGATAGTATTTATAATACCCTGGACAATGTCGTCAATATAGGTGTAATCTCTTTGCGATTTGCCGTGGGCATAGAGAGAAACGGTTTTGCCTGCTCCAATAAGTTTAGTGAATTGATGGATCGCCATATTGGGTCTTTGCCTCGGACCATAGACCGTGAAGAAGCGTAAAACAGCGATATTGAGCTTGTAAAGTTGATAATAATTATAACATAAGAGTTCCCCTGCCTTTTTAGTTGCGCCATAAGGCGAAAGGGGATGGTCGGTTATGTCTTTTTCAGAGAAAGGCACCTTAGTATTCGCGCCATAAACCGAAGAGGAAGAGGCAAAAATAAAATTTTTGATTTTATGGAGACGCGCTTGTTCTAGGAGGTTTAAAGTGCCATTGACATTCACTTCCAGATATTCCGCGGGTTTTTCCACAGAAGGACGGACACCCACTTTAGCGGCAAGATGGATAATGAAATTAAAATGATGTTGCGTAAAAATTTTTTTCAAGAGATTTCGGTCGCGAATGTCGCCTTTGACAAGAGTATAGTGAGGGTTTTGCAAGGCGAGTTTGATATTTCCCTTTTTTATATTGACATCATAAAAAGGATTAAAGTTGTCTAGACAGAAAACACGATGTTTCTGCTTCAATAATTTTTCTGCTAAATGCGAGCCGATGAACCCGGCGCCGCCCGTTACTAATATTTTTTGGGGCATGATTATAAAAAGCTAAGTTGTTTAATTATTATAAATTATGCAAACTACATTTATTTTGTTATTGCGAGCGATTTTTCCTCCCCTTTCCAAGGGGAGGCTTAGGAGGGGTTCTGAAAGTTTATCTCCCACCCCCCCCTCTTGTCTCCCCGCTCAGGCCCGCTACGCCAGAGCGTTAGCGAGGCGAGCAGGGGGAGTGTAATCAAGCTTCTCGCTGATAGGGCTCCATTTTCTGGCTTCGCCAGACTTCAGTCCGAAGGATTTCTATAACAGGACATTGCCCAACGAGGGTTTAATTGTTATATTCTAAATATGAGTCCAAAACAGAGAATTTACAATTTTTTGCGTTGGTCGGAAAAATATACCCAAACCGATATGGTTTACCTTGCTCGCGGCGGATTCTGGCTGACCTTGGAGCAGGTTATTACTTCCCTTGCGGGAATCTTACTCGCTGTCGCCTTTGCCAACCTTTTGCCCAAAGAAACATATGGGGTTTACAGGTATGTTTTATCCTTGGTGGGTATTTTATCTGTTTTCAGCCTATCTGGTATGAACACGGCGATCGTGCGGGCTGTAGCGCGAGGATATGAGGGCGTGCTAGTGCCTGCTTTCAAAACGCGTTTGCGCTGGGGAGTCGCGGGGGGAATCTTAAGCTTGGGTTTGGCTGGCTTTTATTTTTTGAACAATAACCTTACTTTGGTTTTTTGCTTCTTGATCGCGGCTGTTTTTTTGCCTTTTATGGATTCCCTGACTATTTATGAATCCTTCTGGGCGGGAAAGAAACTTTTCAAGACGCGGGTCATTTATAATATCCTCGTTCGTATCGTGGCGGTGATGGCTTTGGTCGCGACTTTGATTTTGACCCAAAATCTTCTTTTTATTCTTCTTGTCTATTTTTGCTTCTATACCTTTCTACGCCTCTTTTGTTTTTGGATGACCATTAAGAAATCATCTTTTCAACAAAAACAAGATCTTGAGACCATCTCTTATGGCAAGCATTTAAGCCTAATGAATGTGGTCGGAGTGGTGAGCAGTCAATTGGATAAAATCCTTCTTTGGCATTTTTTAGGCCCTGTGTCATTAGCCTCCTATGCTTTAGCCACTACTCCTTGTGAACACATTGGCAACCTGTTTAAAAATCTTACTCCTTTATCCTTGCCTAAGTTCAGTGAGCAGTCTTTAGGGGCAATTAAAGCCAAGCTGTTTAAAAAAACTGCCAAGCTTTTCCTTGCCGCGATTCCTCTTTTGGGTCTTTATATAATTTTAGCTCCTTGGATCTACAAATTTTTTTTTCCTGCTTATTTAGAGGCTGTTTCTTATTCTCAATTTTACACAGTGGCGATTCTGCTAATGATTCCTCAAGTGCCCTTGGGCGCTGTTTTGGCGGCGCAGATGAGGAAGAAAGAGCTTTATATTATAAAATTTACCTCTCCTTTGGTGCGCATTGTTTTAGTTCTGATTCTGGTTCCGCTGTATGGAATTTGGGGAGCAATCACTACTCTCATCTTTACTCAAGTGAGTAGTTTTATCTTGTTGTTGTTTTTTTTAAGAAGGATGCGGTAGTGGGCCATTTCATTTAATTAATTTCCAGATACGCTGGACAATTTTGGAAGCTGCCCGGGATGCCGGCAGTGCTGTTTGAATATCTCATTTTCTTAAAATTATAAAGTATCCTCCATGAAATTTATTCAATTCTGGATTTTTTTTAATTAAATTCATATCGTCGAAATTCACGATTAGATCCATTATAGGATAGAATAGTTTACAGAAATGTCTGATCCCAATGGGAAAATTTTTTATTAATGCTTTTTTCATATCCATCGCTACTGTGAAATATCTTCCCATAATTTCAAATTTCTCTATTTTAAATCCAACTTCCTTCAATTCTCTTTTCCACTTTTCTTCGGTCCATCTTTGGAAGTCATAAGGATCAGCATGGATGGAATATAAAAATGGAATTGATAAAATCATAACTCCATTTCTCTTTAAAGCTCGATAACATTCTCTTAGGCCCATCTCTATTTTTTCAACATGTTCAAAAAGTTCAATAGCATTTATAACATCTGTGGTTTCTGCTTCAATTCTGTTCATATCTGTAACATCTAAAACAATATCTGGATTATGTTTTTTTTCGATATCGGCAAAAATCCATTTTTCTACTTTATCTTTTGGCTTTTTAAATTTTCCTCTATCTCTTCCGCCAATGTCTAAAACAACTCCTTGATAATAATGCTTATTTTTCTCTAAGAGCTTATCTAAAATTTTTCGTCTGTAGCTAGCCCAAAAATAATATTGAAGATTTTTTTTTATCATGGTGTTTGTTCATTAAATCCTAACTCTTTATCAATTCCTAAAATTTGTGAAATTATCGAAATTCCCCATAAAAACACACAGGTTCCATGAATATCGGGTTCATTTAAACCCCTGGTAATTTTTGCTCCGTAGTAATAAATATTTGCTTTATTCGGCAAAAAGGAAAAACCACCGATTGCTGGGAAATAATATCTTTTGTAAATTTCTAATCTATCTTCCGCGAATACTTTAATTTCATTAACCCGATAGCTATTTCCCGCAACTTTATTCGCGTAATGTAAAACATAAATAATATTGAAATTATCACAGGCATGCTTATTATTTTTTGCCCCGTTAGAGAAAGCCACCGATTTTAACCCCGTTAGAAGTCCACACCAAAGGTGCGACAATCGCCTTTGGCGATTTACTTCTAACGGGGCTAGAGAATGAGGTTCTCTAACGGGGTTTGCCGACAAACATAAATCTATTAATTTTTCTGGATATTTGAAATTCATTTTTTCCGCGACTTTCAATCCGGTAATGATTTTCATCGCCCCATTGATTTTTTGTTGTAAGGAGGGGTGTCCCTGGTACCAAGCGCCATCTTGAGGGTTTTGCTGTTCGTTAATCCATTTGATCGCAGTATTAGTAAGTTCGTTTTTATTAGTAAGATCGCTGTTTTGAAGAAAAAACAAGAGATGAGAAAAGTGGCTCCCCGCATGCCAGGGTTTTTGCCAATTTAGCTTTGATAGATATTTTATGATTCCTTTCCTTCCTTTATCAGGATTTCCAACTTTGTTTTGAGGAACCTCCCCATCCAAATTTTTGGTGTGGGGGTCTAAAAGTTTAAGGCTGGAAATTGCTTGCCGAGTTTCGGCGCGCATTAGCTCTTTACCAAAGATATTCTGGAGATTCTTATTTTTAAGGGTGAGCAGTAAATTTTTTTTCCAAGCCAATCTTCTGATGAGGGGATCACAAATAGCGCCATCCTTTTTTTGAAAACTTTTTATAAAGGAAGCCATCGTTTTCTTTTGTTCTTCTGATAGACTTTTTAGTAAGCCCAAAGTGGCATAGATTTTAATGGCAAACACTGTGTTGCCTAATCCCCATTTTATATTTTCATTATATAAATCGCTGCTTAGAGAATAATGAAAAAAACCGGGTGTGATTTTACCCTTTAATTGTTCCAAGAAAAGAGGCACTCTTTTTTTTAAATCAAAAATCCAATCGCAAGTTTTCACAAATTTGGTGATTTTTTAGCAGAGACTTTGCCCGCAAGGTCTCTTTTGGCAAAGAATGAGATAATGGTAAGGATTTTCCGGGACAGGATAGTTTTTCACAATTTTAAATCCAATCCGTTCCACATCCCTCAAAATTTTTTTTAATGGATATCCCTTTTTGCCGATTTCCCAATAATGCTGACCGTTAAATGTATGAGGACGCGGGAAGAAGTTAAAAATTTTCACCCAAGACATTGGTTTTAGAAAAGGGAAAAGGTGAACATTAAAGTAAGGCTTAAAGGTGCCGCGTGATGTGTAGGGCAGGCTTATAAGGAGATATTCTTTTGTCAGGGAATAGAGGTTTTCGAGGGCGAGAGCGAAGCTAGAATAGGGCAGATGTTCCAGCACTTGGCAGCATAAAACTAAATCAAACATTTCTGGGGGTAATCCTTTGGATTGAATGATGTCTATCAGAAAATCGGGTCGTGTCTTAGAGTTTGAGTCTAAGGTTTTTACTTCATAACCTATTTTAAAAAGGGTGTCGGCAACGATTTTGTTCCCCGATCCAACTTCTAAAACGGAGTGAACGTTTTTTAAGGACGCCGCCTCCTTGATTTGATACCAATAAGAAATCCACCTTTTTTTCTGCAAGTAATTGAGCGTCAAATAAGGCATAGTCATTGTTATTGGAGTAGTTTTTCCTTGAGGTATAATGTTTTTTGAAGAATTTGGTAAGTGGTAGAATAAGAAGGTAATTTATGTCCGACTAATCTTTTCCCAGAGAGGATTTTTTGTTTATGCTTTATTAAAGCGGTAAAAAGATGAAGATAACCTTGCGCCATTTTGTTTGCTGTATGGGGATATTGGAGCATTTTCTGTGCCCAAAGATGATAGTTTTCTCGCATTTCTCCAAGCTTCTGGGGGAAATCTTGGATGCCGCAAAAAGGGATCCCGAACCCTTGGCAGTATTCAGGGAGCGCTCCTTCCTGTCGGTATAAGAGAGGAAGGCCACACAAGCCCCCCTCAATGTGATGCATACCCGCAGGTTCGTTCCTAGAAGCAGTGAGGTAGACGTGGTTTTTTTTAATTTCATTGGCTAACATCTGACCGCTTTGAGGGGGAATGACTTTGGTTTTTTTGAATTCAATCCCTCGCGGCAGGTTGCCGATGAATGTGAACTGAATTTGGTTTTGCCTGTTTTTATTTAGTTGCGCGTCTAAAGCAAGATAAATATCAAAACCTTTATTCCAATGCGCGCCCCAGTGATGAGTAACGAGGCGCAAAGGTCCTTTGCGCTCCCATCTTTGATAGCCTATGGGGTTGAAGATTTTCTCATCTGCTCCATTTAAAATCACGGTTGATTTGTGTTTTAAATTATGGTCTTGCCGGAGAAATAAGTTTTGCAGCCACGCCGAGATAAAAATCACGTGATCAGCCCATTTTACATGTTGGAGGATGAATCTGTTTAAGAGTTTAATTTTTTGCCCTTTTCTTTCGTCACATTCATTCACTCGGAGAACAATTAAGGTATTGGGTTTTTTACGAAGATATTGCGTCACAGCCCTGGCATCAAAGGCGCACACCTTGAGCCATTGCCGAGTTTCCGTCAGGAGAATGAGGTCAATATCAGGGTCTTTTAAATTATGCACTACAGCGGTCTTTTTGTTTTTTAAGAAATTTATTAGGGCTTGACCAAACATATTGCCTCCGCCGAAAGGCCCTTTTTGGAGGTTCATTCCGATCGCAATTTTAAATTTTTCATTCATAGCAATTGAGCATAAATCTCTTGATAATATCTGCGGATAATTTTAGACCAGCCGTATTGTTGCACCTTTTTGAGCGCATTCTGAATGATTTTTTCTCGCAGGAATTGATCTTGAACCATCTTTTCGCTGGCGGCGACAATACTTTTGATGTCCGTCGGCTCAGCTAAGAGGATGTCTTCAGTATTTTTCGCAAGATCAGGCACCATCCCTACCGCAGTGCTGACGATAGGCACGCCGCTTGCCCAAGCTTCAAGAAGAGCACTCGGCCCGCCTTCAATCCGTGAAGTAATAAGATATAAATCAAGGGCATTATACATCTTCCCGATGTCCGAGTAGTTTTTGAGATAAAAGTGTTTATAAGGAATACCCGCCCTTGTCAAGCCTTGCTTAACATAACCGCGGCTGGGACCAGTTAAAAAAATAAAGGGCTTGTATTTTTTGAGCGCCGTCACCGTTTGTAAAAAAATATCTGGCCCTTTAATGAGCTTAGGTTGCAAGCCTTGGCCCCAACCAATGCCGTCTTTTTGAAAAGAGCCAATAATGAGTCGCTTTTGAGGCAGACCCAGAGCCCCTCTTATTTTTAGTTTTTGATGGACGGACACGGGTCGGAAGAGATTCAAATCCACGCCGAGGGGAATAGTAATTATCTTTTTTGATGGCAAACCAAATCGCAAGAGCCTCTCTTTAGTAGATTGGCAAGAGGTATGGAAAAGATCCACATACTTCGCGGCCTTTTTAATCCATTTTATTCCGGGATCAAGAGGCATAAGATGAAAGCAGCTCAACACGATTTTATTGGAAGAGTGCAACTTTAGAAATCCTTTTTGGGTGCAGAAGGTATGGAGAGAGCCAAAGTGGATGATTTGTTTTTTTAATCCCCAAGGAGTGGTGGTGGTGTGAGCCTGCAATAGCCTAAGACTTCTCATATTTTCCGTGATGTCTTTACCCATTCTGTTAATGATCCAGTCGGCATTTTCCACAATATAAAATAGCTGGCTAGATTCTTTGGCGCCAAGATTAAGGAGGAGGTCTTTTAAAATTTTGATTGGACGGCTGCCCATATTTCACCAAATTGAATGGAATAATTTTCTATTATTAAACCGGCTTTTTGTAATTCATCTTTAAAAGATTTTAGGGTATATTCAATAAAATGAGTTTTATCGAGTCTCCATTCTACGCCCAATTCTTTTTTATATAAAGTTATCCAATCCCTGTTTATCATTGGCGCTCTAATTAAAATTTTTGGAGCCAGAATTTTAATTTTTCTTAAAAAATCTGTCCGCTTTTCAATATGCTCCAAAACATTGGATAAAACAATGATGTCAAATTTCAAGCTATTTTCAATATGAGTGATATTTCCTTCCCTATATTCTATATTCGGCGCATTATAGTTTTTCTTTGCCCAAGTAATATTTTTTTTATTAAAATCAATCGCCAAAATGTACTTCGCCTTTTCGGCGAGGTCGCGCGTTAAGGTTCCGTTACCGCACCCAAGATCCAAAACCCGACTTCCTTCTAAAATATGATTCAGAAAAAATTGGTGATAGCGCATAATCCTGTGCTTGGGATGTTCGCAGTGATTGAATTTCACGGCCGTTTCAGAGATTAAACGGTAAATAAAATTATCAGTGAGGAGTAACATCTTGAGGATAAATTTTGGCAAGATTTTTTCTCCCATATGTTCTAGAAAGTTTTCTGAAAGATGCAAAGGAGAGAATGGGCGGCAATTCTGGAGAAGAGAAGGGAGAGCAGGAAGTTCGCCCCCTTCATTGCGGAATTTTGAGAGTCATACAGTTTTTGAAGAACAGGTTTTATAATGCCGCATTCATCTTTAAGTCCCTTGGTGCCGTCTAGGTAATGTTGAGCGATTAAGGTCAATCCTCTTTTTTCTATATCTTTTTTCACTTGATCCGCGTCCAGCGCAAATTGATAAAAATCTTTTTGTAAATCTGGATTTTCCTTCCATAAAGGGTAAAAGTTTAATCTAGCTTTAATTTTTCGGAGAGGAGACATATAAGGAAAGCTCAAAAAAAGAAAGCCATCTTTTCTGAGAACGCGCGCCATCTCGTCAATAATTCTTTCATAACCCGCGTAGAAGTGCTCAATGACGCCAATTGACCAGTAACCATCAAAATAGCCATTTGGGATTTCAAGATGTCTAAGATCCCCCACTTGAATATTTAATTGAGGAAAATGTTTTTTTACCCGCTTTATGGTTTGGGACGCGTAATCTATCCCTTGGGCGTTAAACCCTTTCTTCAAGAGCTTGTATACATTTTGACCTCTCCCGCAGCCGCCTTCTAAGATTCTACTTCCGCGGGGGAGGAATTTTTTGGTATATTTTACGACCAGATCAAAAGAGGAGTTTTGAGCGTATAATTTCTGAATGTTATATCTCCTCCAATGTTGATCCCAAAAGAGGGGATCAGCTCGGGTATCAATAAAAATTAACTGACGCAAAGTTGGATCAAAATATTGGTTCACTTATTTGAATAAAAGTTCATAGATCTTAATTTCCTGCTTGGCAATATTTTTAAGATTAAATCTTTTTTTTACTGTTTGTCTGGCTTGGTTGCCCAATCTATTTCGCAGATGGTCATCTTGGACTAGATTCTGAATCCCTTCGCGCATACTTTTTACGTTTGGGTTCACTAAATATCCGTTAACATTATGTTGGATTACTTCTTTTATCCCTTCAATGTTGGTGCCCAAGCAAGCCAAGCCGCAAGCCATTGCTTCAATCAGAGTTTTAGGTAAGCCTTCGTACAGGGAGGGAAGCACATATATTTTGTAGCGATTAAGGATGGCAGGCAAATTTTGATGGGGGATGATGCCTAAAAATTGGATTGAGACATTCAAGCTTCGCGCAAATTTTTCCAGTTTGTCTTTTAATTTACCCTGGCCGATGATGTCTAATTTAAGGTTGGTGCATTGAAGAGCCCTCACTAGATTAAACAGATTTTTTTGGGGGTGGAGGCGACCCACATAAACGATGGACTTCGCGAGTTTAGGAACGTAAAGCTGGGGTTTAAAAAGATCAGTGTCCACATAGTTAGCGAGCACAATTAATTTAGTTGAAGATAAGTGATACTGCTTTTGTAAGTAGGCTTTATCCGCGGCGGAGGAGACTAAAGCTGAATCGCAAACGCGGTAAAGCCAGGCTTCAAGGATGACAGTAAAAAGGCGCAGGATTTTGTTCTCTTCCTTGGCAAAAAGCGACCAAGTGAAGCCAGTGCGGAAAATAAATTTTCCCCTGCGATTACACGTTAATTTAGAGAGATAAGCGCTCCAGGCGCCATTAGCCTGATTGGATTTAAAAAAAGAACAGCTTTTCAGAATATGACGGTGGCACAAAGGAATAAGAAGAGAATAGAGAAAGTCTGGTAGTCTGCTGTTTTTGAAAATGATTTCAATATTGGAAGCAAGATACTTTTGAAAGGCTAGCTCTTGTTTGTTGCCATAAGTGAAAAAATATATTTTTTGGAATTGAGAAGCCAAGAGATTGTAAAGAGCAATCTCTCGTTTTAAGAGACCTGTTTCTGACCATTTTTTTAAAGAAAGGCCGCAGGTAAGAAAGAAAGCCAGATTTTTATTCCGTGTCTTGGGTGGCATAGGAGTAATTTATCCCCACACCATCCGCCTTAGGCGGATTGGCGGGGGGATGTACTAAGTCCGCCGCTTCAAAAGGTGGGTTAAAAAAATTCTTGTCTGGAAAGACAGGAAGGGCGCTCTCACTTTTGTCTTTTCTAGGATGGTTTGGGGGTTGAAAAGGTTGCATTGATCCTGTCCCCATTTTAACCTTTGATTATAGAACTCTCTGGCTTTTTGAGCAAACCTTTTTTGGATTTTGAGATTTTTAAAACTTAAAGAGCCGCGGTAATAACGATATTTAATTAAGCATTGTGGCAGATTGGTAATTTTTTTTCCGGCCGTTAAAAGGGTTAAGTAAAGGTCATAGTCTTGGGCGTAATAAAATTTTTCGCGATATACGCTCTGTTTGTTGCGGAACATAATTGAGGGATGAAGGACGCAGTTACGGCGGGTCAAAGTCTGCGCTGTCTTTTGGGGATTATTCTTTTTTAAATAATGGCCGATTTTTTTACCTTGACCATCAATGAGTACAGCGGAACTGCCGATTAAAGATATTTCAGGGCGGTTTTCCAAGTAAGAATATTGAATTTGCAAACGTTCAGGAAAGGAGAGATCATCCGCGTCCTGCCGGGCGATGTATTTGCCGCGGGCGACCTTCAGTCCCTCGTTTAAAGAACGGGTTAAGCCAAGATTGTGATCGTTCTTGATGATCTTTATTCTTGGATCCTGACCCGCGAACTTTTTTACTATTGACGAAGAATCATCTTCTGAAGCATCGTCAATGATAATAAATTCAAAGTTCGCGAAGCTTTGGTTTAAAATAGAAGAGATGCTGCCGGCTAGGTATTGGGCGCCATTGAAAACAGACATGATAATCGAGATTTTTGGATGCTTCATAATAAAAAATGTAAGAGGTCGCGCTTGCCTGCCGGCAGGCAAGCGAAAGCGCGACACGGTATTAAGATTGTCAGACTTTCGTCCTTACAGGACCTTCGGTCTGACCTCCAATTAGTTTTGGAATTATTATTCTTCTTTCATTTCAAACAATCTCACCCATTTTTCCGTTGCCCGATCTTTTTCTTCGTGGATGAGTTTTACTTTTTTTAATTCCCGTGGATGATAAACCATTTGCGCTAGAAAGGAGTTAGTCAATTCCTCTGTGCCCAGGGACTGTTCAAGCGCCCCGCGGAAACTATAAGCGATTTTGTCTTGAGGCATTTTATAAATAGCAAAATCCTCGGAATTAATGAGGAAATATTTGATTCCCTGCTCTTTCGCGTAGGCTACAGCCTCTTCTTCCTTTTGCCAGTAGATTTTGTTTTGGTCAAAGTCAGTTTTTGCCAGGCGATTTACGGGCGTGAGATTGGTCAAAAAATCATAGTAAGGGGCTTCGCCCCAGTTTAAAAAGATTTTTTCTTGCGGCGGCGTATTCGCCTTCATCCATCGCGCCATTGTGTATTCGCCTTCGGTAAGCGCGGGCTTGATCCAATATTTATAGAGAAAGAGAGAGAAAAAAGAAGGGGCGAGGAGGAGAATTAAGAGGGCGGTGAGGTAGATTTTTTTGTTCACGATCTCCCTGTATTTCTGAAAGTATTTTTTAAAAGCCCAAAGCAGAATTAAAGGCAAAAGAATAAAGATGACTTTATCCGGTGTTTTGAGCATTGCCGAGCCGGGATTAAAAAGAAAGATGATGATTAAAGCTGAAGCTACAACATAATCAAGAAGATGGAATTTTTGGCGATACCAGAAGGCGTAGCTAGCTAAAATGGCGGTGGCAATATTGAGCAGGCGGGAGCCGCGGTCCATCGTGGTCGCAAGGAAGTAGCTGAAAATGAAGAAGGTCGGGGCAATCACCCTCCTTTTCTGATAGGCGGCATAAAAACCAAAAGGCAGAAAGAAACATAAAACATACAAATCTAAGAATTTTTTGTCTATGTCCGTCGGTACAAGGTCTTTGGAGTTTTGACCGAGGATAAAAAGAAGGTCAATGCCCTGCAGTTTGAGCAGTAAATGGTGAAGAAACTGAAGAATTTGATCATAGAAGACATAACGGCTTAAGACCAAGGTCAGGAAAACAAAAAGATAGAGCAAAAGAACAGCGCCCTTTTTTACCTTTTTGTGTTGGCGGTAGAGGATTTGGAAAATGGAATAAATTAAGAGAAAGGGCAGGGTGAGTAAAAAGACAGGATTAATATTGAATCCAAGGTAAGCTAAAAGCGAAGAAGCAACTAAATAGGGCCAATTTTTTTTCAGGCCAGTTTGCCATTCTTCGTAGGTATTAAATCTTTTCCAGAAAGCGACGACGCAGGTCAGGAATCCCAACATAATGGGAAACTGAATAAGATCATGGGTAAAAGAAACAACTGATAGAGCTTGCGTTGAAGAGATACCCGTATAGAAGAAAGCGGCGGCGAGCGGAATAAAATAATCATCTTCTTTGGATTCCTCTTTGGTGTTGGGGAGGATGAGATTTTTCACTAAATAAAAGATCATCACTGCGGTAAGGCTGGAAAGGATAGCGGCGAAAATGCTGACTGCATGAAGCAGAGAATCAAAAGGAAAAATTTTGCCGATGAGTCTTAATAGATAAAGCGTGATATCTTTGTTCTTGAAAGTTAAGGCTTGGGTCGCTTTTTGGCAGTAAATCCAGATTTCGGTGAGATGGGAGGCGTGCCAGCCGTATTTTTCCCAAAAAGCAATGTCCAAAATGACCCTTTGGAATAATCCGTAAACAAAGATGATGACGGCCAGCAGCTTGGAATTTTTTAAAAAGTTTTGCATAAAGCAACAGTGTCATTATAAGGAAGACGCCTTTCTTATTTAGTAGAGGAGTAGCAGGGTCATTTCTTTTTGCGATGATGATTATTTTTTACGCCTTAACGTTTGCCAATATTTGAGAACCCCTACCCCTAATCCTAGAAGAGCGACATTGTTGCGCAAAACACTGACCGCGGGATAAAGCAGCATCACCCGATCCTTTTTGCGCCACAGGGTCCAAATCATAGGAGGCAGGGTGGAGAGGAAGTAAAGCACGGCGAATAAAAAACAACCGAAAAAGAGCAGCGGGTCATTAAAGATGACCGCGAAGAGTAGAATGACAGGGGTTAAAAAAACCAGAACAACTTGAAGTTTAATGATATGATCATAAGGATAAGGGGTAACACCTTTTAGATATGGCCGAAAACGGGCATAGGCATAGGAACGTTTTAAAAAGGCCAAGAGTGTGGGTTTGTAGTGATGCCAGGCCTTCGCACAGGGGTTATAAACCAGCCGGCCGCCAGAGCGGATCACCCTTGAATTGAATTCTACATCAAAAGAGGAGTTTTTTAAATCAGCACGGAATTGACCAATTTTTTGGAAGATGGACGCGCGGTAAAGAACATTTGCCGAGGTGAGATGGACTGGACAGCGCGGTTGATGCGCCAGCTTGTATTCTATTTCCCAGCCTGCCAAGCGCGCGATCCACTTGTCTTTTCGGAATGGTTTTAAGCTACCTCCCACTCCCATTATAGCAGGTCTTTGAAATACGGGGAGATTTTTCTGAAGCCACTTCCTCTCAATTTTCACGTCCGCTTCCACGAAGGCGATAAAGTCGTAACCTTGCGCTTCTTTGAGCCCAAGGTTTAAAGCCGCTGCCTGGCTTTGATGTTTCTGCTGTAAGACTTGGATTTCCGGATGTCGACGCGCTAACTCTTGCGCTTTCAGGACAGATTGATCACAAGAGCCGTCATCAATGACTAAAATCTTTTTCTGCCAAGCACCTTTTTGGCTGATGATTGCTCGAAGGGATTTTTGGATAAACTGTTCATTATTAAATAAACTCACGATAAAGAGAATTTTTGGGTCGGGAACATTTTTTAGTTGAAGCGGGGTAATGTTGTTTTTTCGGTTAGGGATTGAGGGAAACATAGGATTTTTTTGGGGATAACTTGCTTTTGGCAAATCGCGAGCTCTCGATGTTTAATGGTAATGCCATCACTCCTTGAAACTGCCTTTTATTATAACAAGATCATCTGGTTGTTGCTAGATTTTTACCCTGTGTTATAATACTAAAAGGAAAACAAAATCAAAGAAAAAGTTTTAAAAAATCTATCATTTCACAGACTGGGGAAAATCATAAAGAGTTTTTATGATTTATCACCCTACACCTATGTTATAGGTGTAGGGGCAAATTTCCAATTTGTGACTCTAAAAAAAGTGGCCGAAGACACAAAGACCCCTCCTTCTCCTCAAGGAGGCAAAGACGTTGAGGAGAATAAAGTTTTAGCGGCGATTAGCTATCTCTGGATTATCAGCTTGGTGATTCTGCTTATAAAGAAAGAGAGTCCTTTCGCGAAATTTCACGCTAAGCAAGGGCTGATTTTATGGATTGCTTCAGTTGTCTGCTGGATTATTCCAGTGGTGGGTTGGATTTTGAATTTGGTGATTTTCATCTTTATTGTCATTGGTTTTATTCAGGCTATGTCAGGAAAATGGTGGAAGGTGCCGGGGGTGGGTCAGATCGCGGAAAAAATCAAAATTTAAATTCTCAAAAATTGGCTTTAGAATTGGAAGGGGTTCTCTTTTTTTCAAGAGGCGGATTTCTTGTTGGTTTTATTCCACCATGAGAATATTGTAGGTGTTAGCTTATGACGATAAACATTTAAGTTATTCTAAAATTTTAATTTTGTGTTGAAAAAGCAAACAAAAATTATCTGCACCATTGGACCAGCATCCAGCAGGATGGAGACTATTCTGACGATGCTGAAAGAAGGGATGGATGTGGCCCGGGTTAATTTTTCCCACGGAACACAGGAGGATAACGGCGCTTTGATCCGCAATGTGCGCGGCGCGGCGCGCGCTCTGGGGAAAGGAGTGGCGATTATTCAAGATCTTCAAGGGCCGCGCGTGCGCGTGAGCAACATTAAAAAAGGAGGTTTAACATTAAATGAAGGTGAAATCGCGATTATTACTACCGCACCCCTTACCCCGCGACAGAAAAAAAATCAAGACAAGCTCAAGGTTTTTCAGGTTGCTTACAAGAAGTTGGATCAAGATCTAAAAAAAGGAAGAATTATTTTGATTGATGACGGTCTCCTTAAACTTAAAGTCCTCGCTATTAGCAAGAGAGAGATTAAGTGCCGCGTTTTGATTGGCGGTTTGCTCACTTCCGGGCGAGGAATGAATTTTCCAGGGTCTGCTTTGGGTCTATCCGCCATCACCCCCAAGGACAGACAGGACTTAGAGTATGGGATCAAGATAGGAGTTGATTTTGTCGCCCTTTCTTTTGTGCAGAGTACAGAGGATGTGTTGGCTCTAAGACGTTTGATTAAGGTCTACGAGAATCGGGAAACGCCGCGGACCAAGATTATTGCCAAGATTGAAAAAGAGGAGGCTTTAAATAATTTAGAAGCGATCATTGAGGAAGCGGATGGCATTATGATCGCGCGCGGAGATTTGGGTATTGAAATTGATCCTACACGTCTGCCCTTAATTCAAAAAGAGATTATTAGCAAGTGTTTAGCCGCGGCGAAGCCGGTGATTGTGGCTACTCATATGTTGGATTCTATGCAGGAGAATCCTCGGCCGACGCGAGCGGAAATTTCCGACGTTGCCAACAGCGTGATGGACCATGTCGACGCGGTGATGTTGTCCCAAGAAACGGCAACAGGCAAGTATCCTACAGAGGCGGTGAAGTTTATGGCCCGCACCTGCGTCGAGACCGAACGCTCGCCCTATGATGATATTATTTATCCCTCTCATCCCACAAAGAAAGAGCTATCGCCGGTTTTAGCGATGAGTCAGGCGGCTTGCATTCTGGTTTCCAATATTCGCGCCAAAGCGATTTTAGTGACTACGCGTTCTGGTTTTTCCGCCCGGGCGCTTGTGAGCCACAGGCCGAACGCCAGTTCCATTATTGTCGTAACCGGCAGCCCCAATGTTTACCGCGAACTTTTGCTTTCTTGGGGTATCACTCCTTATCTTGTTCAGGATTTTCACGATAGCCAGATGCTCATCCAGAAGAGTATAAAGACACTTCAGAAAGAAGAATTGGTAAAGGCAGGGGACAGGGTGGTAGTAATGACTGGATTTAAAGAGCGAGGCAATGGCTGGTCCACGTCTTTACGCATTGTGACTGTTTGACTTTTTTTCTTTTTATATTATAATTAAAGCACCTAAGACATGGGTGTTTTTTGGTTTTTACTTAACACTAATGAAAGGGGTGATAAGGTGAAAAGAAGCTTGTACCTCCGTGGGGACTCGTTCTTTGGCATACTGACAATCCATCGCTTTGGGAGGTGATGAATGATGCGGGGGAAAGTAAAGTTTTTGTTCCTTGTTCCAATTTGACTGCAGCCCTTTTTGTTTTAGGCCTATCCAATAAACTTTCAAGAATGAAGGAGAACTAAGATGACTCGACAAGCATTTAAAAACAGCGTTATTGCAATCATCAAGCAAGCGTGTAAAGCAGTAAATTTTTCCCTGGTTAGTTTCAGGGAAATTGCATTCTTTCAAAGAACTGGAAGCACCGTAAGGAAGATTGTTAAAATTCCTCGGAAGATTGTTAACGCTATTGGATTGTCGCAGCAAAAGTTTCAGGGTAGTGCGGATTACATCCTAGGTTTAATTCTTAAGGATGTGGGACATTTATTAAAGGCTGCAGAAACAGTATAGTTTGGTTTGAGTTTAATATTTAGTCCGAGGGCATTGGTAAACAGTGCCCTTTTCTTTTTGGCTAAATTTCGTTATAATTAAGAAAATTGCGCTTAAAAATAGCAGTAGAGACAGATTTTAAACCTGTCTCTGCAGTGTCTATCAAGATTCATAAAAGCAAGGGAGAGGTCGCATAGTTGGTCTAGTGCGCACGCTTGGAAAGCGTGTATGCCGCAAGGCATCGCGAGTTCGAATCTCGCCCTCTCCGCCAAGATCGCCAAGGCTTCAGAACGGCAGGCCTTTGTTATGTACTACGTTTATATAATTTTTAGTAATAAAACTATGGCAAATTCTAAAGAAGCAAAAGCGAGAATAAAAATAAACAAACTGCTTGAACCCAGCTTATTAGTTGCGTAATTAAATAACCTTTTATGGTATAATATACATGTCATAATTTTAATTTTTACCGCGAAGCGGTGGGAAAAATTTCCCTTTTCCTTTTACCTGCCCGCCAAAGCGTTAGTGTCGGAGGGGCTTCCTTATTGGGGATTTTACTTAAAGAATGTTCCCTCCAGAGGCGGGCAGGCGAACTTCGTCCAAAAAACACCGCCTTTGGTTCGATGGGAAGCCTGTTAACTATTGACAATAACATTAACATATGTTAACTTTAAGAAAGTGACTTAACAGCCTATGGAATTAAAAGAATTTTATACTACAAAAGAATTGGCCGAGTTGTTAGGAATCAGCCGGGTGGCTGTTTTTAACAGGATTAAAAAAGGCGATATTAAAGCGCAAAAAATGGGTCGTAATTTTATTATTTTCAAAAAAGATATTGGGGATATAGATGTTTTTTTGAGTGATTTATTTAGGACTGCCAAGGATTGGGCAATTTCGCAAAAAGAATTTCCCGAGCAATTTTATTGTCAAAATAGCGGAGTGTTTCAGGCTCGCGTTACAAAAATGGGTGGCTTAATGATGGAAAACAAAGACGCGAAAGAATTATTTTCCTTGCTTACATCTATCGCTGGTGAAATAGGAAATAATTCATATGATCATAATCTGGGTCAGTGGCCAGATGACCCCGGTATTTTTTTTGGCTACGATTTAGATAAAAAGCAAATTGTTTTAGCCGATAGAGGATTAGGAATATTGAAAACTTTAAAAAGAGTAAAGCCAGAACTTGAAGACCATGAACAGGCATTGAGGGTTGCATTTACTGAAATAATTTCTGGCAGAAAGCCAGAGGCTCGAGGCAATGGATTAAAATATGTTAGAAGCGTTATCGCGAATAATCCAATAAATTTAATTTTTCAAACAGGTAATGCGAAATTAATATTAAACAGCGGCAGTGCGAATTTGAATATTAAAATAGCCAAGGAAAATATCCGTGGTTGCATTGCCTTAATTACTTATTGACTATGATTATAGAAATAAAAAAATTTGGCACAACATTAATTTCTCGACAAACGGGAAGAGAGGCTTTTTTGGCCTTGCAACCGTTTTTAAAAGATGTAAAAGAGGGCGAAATAATTGAGGTGGATTTTGACGGCGTCCTGACTTTTTCACCATCTTGGGGGGATGAGTTTTTGACGCCGTTATTCAATATTTATGGAGATAGATTGGTTTTAAAGAACACAAGCAATCCTTCAGTGCAAGCCACTTTAGATATACTAGGGAAAACCATTTAAAAAATATGATTGATAGACCGATTACAACTTTATTTATGTTGAGTTCGCTGGATGGGAAGATTTCGACTGGCGATATGGACGAGATGGATACTGATTCTGATTTTCGGAAGATTAAAGGGATCAAAGAGGGAGTCCAGCAGTATTATGATCTTGAAAAAACCACGGATATGCATTTTTTGATCACGGGTAAGGTAATGACGAAGCAATGTGAGTCGTTGAATGTGAATAATAGAAAAGACGAGCCGACTAAGCTTTCGGCTAACTGCATAATAGTAGACGGAGTTCATTTGCAAGAAAGTGGCATTCTATATCTTTTAAAAAAGTTTAATTCATTAACTGTCGTAACAACTAACGAAAATCATCCGGCAATAAAAATCAAATCGGAAAATTTAAAAATAATCAGTTACAAAGATAAAATTAATTTTTCGGATTTATTCAAAAAGCTGAAGTCAGATTATGGTATTAAAAGAATTACCATTCAGTCTGGTGGCACAATGAATGCGGTCCTCTTAAGAAACAAATTGATTGACCGTATTTCATTAGTGGTTGCCCCTTGTCTTATTGGCGGGAAAGACACTGCCAGTTTGATTGGCGGAGAATCGTTGCATAATCAAAAAGAACTAAAATATGTTAAAGCGTTAAGACTCAAGCGGTGCGATGTATTAGAAAATTCGTACTTGCATTTGCAATATGATGTCATTAACAAAAAAGAAGTTGAAAAATTTGTTATGTAGACAGCAGGCGCAATAATCATCTATGCCATAATTATAAGAATGTAACAAACAATAAAAAATATGGACACAAAAAATATAACCACGGCTTTTGAACTGCCGGGCAAAAAGATAACCCGAAATTTGGGTTTGGTGCGGGGTATCACTGTCCGCTCAAGGTCAATTTTTGGCTCAATCGGCGGCTCCTTGCAAACTTTGGTTGGAGGAAACATTTCGCTGTTCACTTCTTTATGCGAGAAAACGCGCCAGCAGTCGTTTGACTTAATGGTAAAGCATGCCGAGGAAATGGGCGCCAATGCCATTATCGCGGTGCGCTATGATGCCAATGAAGTTATGTCCGGCGTAACTGAAGTGCTTTGCTATGGTACTGCAGTGGTGGTTGAATAAAAGATTAGCAAAATAAATTTTTTCAATGAATTTCCAATAAATTGAACTTCAGATATCTCGGAACGTTATACGCCATAATTAAAAGCCTTAATAAAAATAGCCTTCAAAAAAAACAATATATGAGTATGAAATCCGCTCAAGAACAAATCAAAAACATTTTTGACGAGATTAATAAAAAGAAAGGATTAAAACCAGATCCATATTATTCCTTTGTCAGAATAGTGGAAGAGATCGGCGAAGTCGCCCGACAGATTTTTAGCAAAAAAGTTCGTCCTGAAAAGTATGACGAGGAAAATTTCAAAGAAGAGATCGTGGATGTTATCATAGAATTGTTGTACTACAGTTCTTTGCACGGCATTGAAATAGAAAAAATGATTTTTGAGAAATTGGAAAAAATACGTCAAAATAATTTAAACAGCAAGCCCAAAAATTCACATAACAGCGTGTGATGAAGCATGTGGTTCAATTCATAAGAGTTGAATCATCAGTTTAATATTAACAAATCAATATGAAGCAGACAAAATTAATTTTCACAGGTTTTCTGGACGCGTTTAGTGTTGCTGTTTATGTAGTCGTGATATCATTGATTCTAGGGCAGGGCGAAAAAATATTCGGCAAGATGGATAATTTTCTCGGGCCCGTGGCGCTCTTACTGCTTCTCGTTTTGTCCGCCGCGATTACCGGAGCGCTCACGCTCGGCCGACCGATTCTTCTTTATCTTCAAGGTTGTAAGAGGGAGGCGATTGGGCTTTTTCTTTACACTCTAGGCTGGCTTTTTTTAATGACCTTGTTGGTTTTTATATTGCAAGTTTTAAAATAAAATTTATTCTTAAAACATAAAAATATGTACATCGTTATTTTGATCGTCCCCGTTATCATTGTTATGCTCTCCATCAAACAAATTAACCAATACCAAAAGGGGGTGAAGTTCACGCTGGGGAAGTTCGCGGGCATTTTAAATCCGGGCTGGAGAATCGTGGTGCCAGTTTTTCAGGGTTATCGCAAGGTGGATATGCGGATTAAGGCGGTGGATGTGCCAAATCAAGAAGCAATTACGAAAGATAATATTTCGGTGACGGTAAACGCGGTTATTTATTACAAAGTGCGCGACGCGCAGAAAGCGATTATTGAAGTGGAAAATTATTTTTACGCCGTTTCACAATTAGCACAGACAACAATGCGGAATGTGGTAGGTGAAGTAAATTTAGATGAATTATTGTCTGGCAGAGAGGCGATCGCGGAAAAAATTCGAGGGATCGTGGAAAAATCCGCGGATGTTTGGGGGATTGATGTGCATTCGGTTGAACTGAAAGACGTGACTTTGCCCGAACAGATGAAGAGAGTGATTGGCAAGCAAGCGGAAGCAGAACGGGAACGGCGGGCGGTAATTATTAAAGCGGAAGGAGAAGCGGCGGCGGCAACAAATTTGGCTAAGGCGGCAACAATTTTATCCGCGGCAAATGGCGCGTTGCATTTGCGCACGCTAAATACCTTAAACGACCTTGGCGCAGATAAATCAAACACGGTTGTCTTTGCTATTCCAGTAGAAATTTTACGGGCTTTGGAAAAGAAGGGGAGTGATTATCCAAATCGATAAATCACCTTTTAAACAAAAATAAAAAAATGAAAACAAAAAACAAAAAATCTCCGCAACAAGGCTTAGCGAAGCCGTATGGGGTTCTTATTGTTTTTTTAGTGATTTTAGGATTGGCGATCCTTGGCTATTTCATTTATAGGGGGCCAGCCAAACCGGACGAGGTGATTTCAGAAAATGGTACGGGAGTAGTACCGGAGGTAGAAAATGGGCCCGTCGTGATTCCGCAGAAGATTTTGGACAATAAATTTGGCTTTTTGTCCGCGGGATTTGATGATTATTTGTTTATGAATAGCGTTGGCGCAGGCTGGGTGAGACCGCATCCGGGCGCGTTTCTGTGGGATGCCATGCAGAAAAACAAAGGTGCGGACTATAACTTTACCAACACTGACCGCGCAGTGAAAAAATACCAGGAGCATAATTTGGCGATTCTCGCCACGCTTTGGCCTTTCGCGGAATGGGATCAGAAAAGCAGGGATGGTTTTGACCTTTGCGCGGTGAGTGAGAACGATGAGTTTTTACTGGATATAACCGGAAAGAGAGGCGAGGAATATATCGCCCAGCATAGATGCGCTCCTATGGATTGGACGGCTTATACGGCTTGGGTGAAAAATGTAGTAGAGAGATATGATGGCGACGGCAATGCTGATATGCCGGGACTCAAAATGCCAATTAAATATTGGGAAGTGATGAATGAGCCGGATTTAGACGGCAACGACAGATTGGATTTTTGGAAAGACAGCGTAGCAGCATATGCGCAACTCTTAGTGCGCACAAGTGCGGCAATAAAAGAGGCGGATCCGGAAGCCCGGGTCGTTATTGCTGGAGCTGCAGGAGGGGACAAAAGATTTTTGGATTTTTACCGTTCAATTTTTAAACAGAAGGAAGTGATAGAAACATTTGATATTGCCAATGTCCATTGCATTTCCAATGATTCTTATGATTCCTTTAATGTTGAGCCGTATAAAAAGATGCTAGCCGAATTCAAGATTAATAAACCGATTTGGGTTACAGAGGCAGAGGCAATAGTATCAGCGGATATGGATGTTAATGCGACGCAGACTATGAGGAGCGCGGATAAAGCGCTTTCTCTGGGGGCGGAGAGGATTTTTTTCACGCGTTACGACTTTGGGACGCGCGGGGATTTGAATGATCGGCCGATGGAGAATGTCCCTTTGATTAAGGCTGAAATTTTCGGCAAAGACCCAGAAGCAGCATATAAAAAAATTATTAGCCAGTAGTTATTATTTGGAAAGATATTAACTAAAATAATTAAAAGTAGTTCATGAAAAAATCACACGAAAATTTATTAAAAGCAATCGCTGGCGAATCTATGGCGCGGAATAAATACACTTATTACGCGGAAATCGCGATGAAAGAGGTATTAGTCTGGATCGCGCGCGTTTTTGAGGAAACGGCGGATAATGAAAGAGCGCACGCGCAAGAGGAATTAGAAAAATTGCGTGAAAAGACAGAGATGACAAATACTTACGACATTCATCCGCTGGGGACGACTTTGGAAAATTTGCGTAACGCGGCCGCGGGGGAAACCTACGAGTTTGGCACGATGTATCCTGATTTTGAGAAAACGGCCCGTGAGGAAGGTGAAGAAGCCATCGCTACTTTATTTAAAGAGATTGCCGAGGTGGAAGAGAAGCATGCCGAGCGCTATAATATTTTGGCTGAGCGTCTAGAAAAAGGATTGCTTTTCAAAAATAATACAGAGATTGAATGGAAATGTTTAAACTGCGGGTATATCCACAAAGGAATATCGGCTCCTGAGAAATGCCCGCTTTGCCAAAAACCGCAAGGCTGGTATATGGCTTTGGGCGTTGTTAGATAAGATATGTTTTTTTGGGTCTATATTTTAACAGGATTGTCGGCTGACTTGATACCCGACATTCTATTGATTAAAGATCATGAAAGACCATAAGGGCTTATTCGGGAAGTATAATCCAATCGCCGACCTCTCTGTCCATACTATTTTATCTTTTGGAATTTCAATTTGGCTGATAGTTTTTCAGTTTCCTCTCGTTTATTTTGTTGCTTGTTTTTTAGCCGGATTATTATTAGATATGGATCATTTCTTGAATGGAGTCATTGCTAGGTTATTAAGAGTAAAGAGCCATGAAAGCAGCTTAATGTATGGATCTGGCGGTTGCGTAATTAAAATAGCGCACGGTTTTGATATTAGTTTTTTGTTCGGACTATTATGTTTTTCCATAACATCCGATCCTGTTTTTGTGTTATTGATTTTTATGAGTTTGTGCGCGCATGAGTTTTGGGATTTCGTTGTTTATCCCCATACATGGAGAGAGTTGTTTTTATTCACCAGGATTAGAAAGGGTTTTTATCCCGGGCATAGAAAGAAATTCATCGGAAGAATATTTGATTATAAGACATTAAAATTTTAGGTTAATATAAAGGAAATGAAGCCATTAAAAAAAATAAATAAAAACCATGGCTAAACCCACTACTTATGCCACGCCAATTTGTCTCGGCTTAACAGTACTTTTGATTATTGGCGCTATAATCGGTGTTTGGAAAACGAGCCCTCTCGCGATCATTCTGTTTTTGTTGCCAGCGGTTGCCTACGAGGTTTACCGCACCGAAGGGAGGTCTACGAAGTTGGCTTCTTGGGTGATGCTTTTGATTTTGTTAGCGGAGATTATTACCGTTTCCTTCAATATTAATTTTAATTTGGCGAAATTTATTGGGGAGGAGGGGGGATATGTTGGCGGCTATTATATTCCTCTCGGTGACTTGAGGGTTATTTTTCCGGCCATTATCGCCGTCCTATCCATTATCCTCTTTGTGAGGACTTATGGCCCTTATACTAAATGGCTGGCAGTTTTGATTTTTGTCGGCGCTTTTGTAATCATTTATGTCTTGGATCCAGCAGTACTAAAGATGCTTTTAATAGATAACATACGGAAAGTTTTTTAATAGCGCATCATATAAAAAAGCCTAGCAGAATTGTCTTTATTTTAGCTTTTGAAGCCCTTCGCGGAGGGCTTCACTCGGGTTGTTGCTCAAAGGGGTTTAAGAGGTTGTTTGTTTTATTTTCATCTTCTTTAGGATATGTTAGAATAAGAGTAAGGAGTTGAATTGGCATTTAAACCTATGGAGATAGAAAAGAGTTTTAGTGAAGAAGAAGCAAAACAAATTGGGGAAATGTTGGGCGTGGACTGGGCTCGTTTTGATCTCGCGCAATTTAGGCGCGGGATGGATGTGGAATTGGAGCATGGGCTATGCGACCCTAAAACTAATGTGAGCAACGATGATCCCTTAACCACAGGGAAAATTACCTTGGCCCATTTAAATGAGCTCCCTGATTACTATACGCGGTTAGAAAGAATGGAAAAAGCAGCAGAAAGTCCTTAGAACAAGAAAAATTTTTACAAAATAAATTTAAAAACTATGAGGACAAAGATTCTTCTTGCCCTCACCCTGATTTTTTTCTTGGGTGGGGTAAGCGCGGCAATGGCAAAAATGAACAAGATTAAGCCAGCCGCGGCGCAAAATTCTGGTAAGACTAATACTGCCTGCGTCCAGAGTGCGGTGGAGAAGAGAGAAAATGCGATTATCGCTGCCTATACCAAAAAGACGGATGCGATTAAAGCCGCTTTAGAGACGAGAAAAGCGGCTCTAAAGGAGGCTTGGGGAAAAGCCACAGTGCGGGAGAGAGTGCAAGCGCGAGCGCAGGCATGGAAGACCTTTAAAGCGGCGGAAGTGAAAGCGCGGCTTGCTTATAATCAGGAATTAAAAGCGGCGTGGGCTACTTTTAATAAGGAGCGGAAGGCTTGTAAGATTACGGAAACCAATGATGAAAATGGCGCCACGGATACGGGGCTTTAAGATATTATCAATTCACCAACGCGCAAAGGCGAGGTTTTTTCAAACCTCGCCTTTTTTGTGCTTTTTGCTTATGATAAGAATATTAGTTGTTAATCTATTTTTATGCGGTTTTTAAGTCATCTTTTGCGCAAAGAGCAATATATCAGTCTGGGGGTGATTTTTATTTTGACCGCGGTTTCCGTTTTTGCCTTTAATCCATATGAATATGGTTTATCAGACCACGCGATTACCATTCCTTTTTTAAAATCGCTAGCAGATCCCAGTCTATATCCTAATGATTATTTAGTAGCGGAAAAGTCTTATTATTATAGTTACTTTTGGCAAGCTTTGGGTTTCATCGGCCGTTACTTCCCGCTTGATATTCCCCTTTTGTTTTTTGTTCTTTATTATGTTTCTCTCTTTTTCTTTTTCTGGGGGATTTACTTAATTGCCAAACTCCTTTGGCGGCGACAAGAGGTGGCGTATCTATCTCTCTTTTTCCTTTTGTTTTTCAAGCCGACCTTGGGCGGAATGTCCACTTTTGACCACGCTTTCTTGACGCGGGTGGCGGTTCTACCCATTCTGGTTTTTGCTTTTTATTTTTTTCTCAAAAAGAAGTTTTTGTGGTCTTTTGTTCTGCAGGGATTGGGTTTTCTGATGCACCCCTTAAGCGCAGCGCATATGATTGCTATTCTATTTTTAGCGTCAATTATTTGGATACGGGAGATGGGTTGGAAAAAATTATTGGTTTATTTAATTATTTTGGCAAGCATGGCAAGTCCAATTTTTATTTGGAAGATTATTTCCTCGCCTCCTTCCGTGAGCCTGTTGCACGCGAACGCAGATTGGTTAGAGTTGCTTCGCTTGCGATCCGTTGATGAAATTTTCCCTTTCTCTTGGCCTAAGGTGGTTTTTCTGGAGGCGGGATTAGTCTTTTTAGTCTTTTTAGCAAGTTGGAAATACAAGCCGCAAGCCCAATACCATCGGATCATCATTGGCGCCACCATTTTGATAATTGGTTTTTGTATCTTGGGTACAATTTTTTCGGAAATTTATTCCTTCCCTCTGGCGCTGAATTTACAGCTCTTCCGCAGTTTTCAGTGGTTAGTTTATTTAGCTTTCATCTATTTTGCCAATTATGCCTTTCAAGAACTCCGAAGTGGCAAAGGATTATATAAAATATTAGTAGCTCTTCTCGCTCTCGGCATTTTTTATGGAGCAAGCAACTGGGTTTATGGCTACGTGGCTTTTTTGGTTTTAGCGTTCCTATTGGTTCTAAGAGAGAGGAGGATAAATTCTAAGTTACCGTACTATTTTGTTCACGTTCTTTTAGTAGCGGTTTTAATTTTAGGCAGTATTTTTTACCTTCAGGGAAAAAGATTTTTTTGGGGTAATCATCAAGAGAAATTTTGGTTGGATTTAGCGAAAAAAGCTAAGGCAGAGACAGGACAGAGGGATATGTTTATTGTGCCGCCTCATTTAGAAGGTTTTCGTATTGAATCGGAGAGAACAATCTACGGCGATTGGAAAGACGGGACTTTGACTTTTTACAATCCGGCTTTTGGCAAGGAGTGGTTTATGAGGATGCAAAGATTGGGTTATAAGCAAGACTTCAGTCCCGAGGCCGTTCAGGCTCCGAAGAGCCTTCAGGTCGTTCAGACTCTGATGAGTCTTCAGACTCGAAGAGCTCGAGGAGGATCTTCAGTTCCTTCGACTGTGAAGTCTTCAGGACTGAACAGCCCGAGGGATGTTCCTTTAGGAGAGAGTTTCCTTGCTCTTTCGGAAGCAGATTTTTGCGCCATCGCGACAGAAATGCGGCGAAGAGCGGGGGAGAAATCTCGGGTTTTTCTAGTAACCTTCCGCAATGAAAAAAAACTTAATTTCCCCTTGGCTTATGGTAATGAAAAGTTTTTAGTTTACGAGGTGGTGTCGCAATAAAATATGACGAAGTCATCATTTCGTGATTTTAATTACTCACAAAACAAACCTAAAAATAAACTATATTTTTTTAAAAAAAGAACTGCTTTTAGCAGTCCATAGGGTTTATTGGAGGGCGCCAACAAGTCTGGCAAGCCTCGTTGTCGGGGAGACCAATGGCGGGCAGATAATCCCAAGGCGCTTGATAGATCACCGCCATTGCACTTTTCATTTCTGCAACCTTCGCTGCTACCTTTTGGTGCAGGATGGAACGCGGATCAGCAATCTGAGAAATTTGCTTTTCGTTAAGTTCTAACGCCCTCATTGCCTGACGCACAGCAAGATCAGCCGTGGAGCGGGTAGTCTCAAAGTAAGGACATTTATAAAAGATCATTGGAAAAGAAACCAGCAGGATTACCCCTTGAGCTCCTAGGGAAGTCAGAAAGAGGATGAGATCGCGGAGTTGATTACCTCGCACAATGGAGTCCTCCACTAAAATTAAAGTCCGACCTTGGATATACTCTTTAATGATATAAAGTTTTCTGGCAGCGACAAGTTTTCTTAATTGAGGCTCTGTTGGAGTATAACTTTGGCCGTAGCCTGGCTCTTTTTTGAGAGCTTCCACGAGTGGAATTTCAGGACAAATTTCGTGCGCGCCTCGGGCAATAGGGATTCCTGTACCTGGCACAGGGACAAGGATGTAATTAGCATCCTGCTTCCCGTGTTGGGCCAGCCATTCTTTTAATCTTTGACCTAAGGTTCTACCCGCCGCTTTACGTGCTTCTTCGGTGAGGATTGGTTTTCCTCCTAAGGTGAAGTGAAGAGTCGCCTCGCTACTGTAATAGGCGCTGTTAAAAGGGCATAGAGACATACTATCTTGAGGGGTGATCAGGGATTGAATACTTAAGTCAGGATTGATCTGAATGGCCTCCCCTGGTCCTAATGCTCTTTGGATTTCAAAACCAGAATTTTGGAGCGCGCAGCTTTCACAGACCACAGCAATAGCTTCTGACCTTGCGCCGAGAATAAGAGAACCTCGTCCCCAAAAGTCTCGGACTACAATTAATTCTCCCTTCTCCGTCATCATTAGAAAAGAAACCGATCCCTTGGTTGTCTGGAAGATTTCTTTTATTCCTTGTTTCAAGTTATCTGCCCGCGCCATAGTTTTTAGAATCAGTTCTGTCGGGTTAGTCCTATCTCCAACGAGCGTTAAACTGTGGCCTTCCGCGATCAATCGGTTTCTAAGGTGGCGAGGGTTTTGCAGATGACCTAGCGTAACAATAGCAATCCGTCCGAATTTTGTATCAAAGGCAAGAGGCTGGGGATGATTGGTTTGAGCGGCAATCACCATACCCCCGATCATTTTTAAGGCAATTTCATCAAATCTTTCATAAAAGGGGGCGTTGAGCCTATGGATGGGAAAAGGGGTGCTAAAACTTTTTTCGTTGGTTACCGCTATCCCACCAAGGCTTCCTCCATACCGCGCTTGGCAGGTCATCATATGGGTAATTTCTTGAGCGCATGTGTTTTTAAAACCCCGTGTCATCAGATCAGGTGTTTTACTAACTATTCCGGCGATAGCTGGCATTGTCAACCTCCTTTATGGCTGTAGTTTTTGGATGAATAACTGGTAAGGAGCAAGAGAAAATTTATTTGTTTCCAGATGTTATCTCATTATACATCCTTTATTTTATCTAGCAAATAAGCTATAATTTTTAGGACAAACAAAGGCGAGTCTTTTTAGATTTCGCGGTTTGCCCGCCCGGCAAACGCTCGCAGAGCTTTGTGAGCGGGTCGGGGATTTTTAAAATTTATGAATGAGGTTGAAGAAATCAAAAATCGGCTTAATGTTGCCGATGTCATCGCGGACTATATTCAATTGACGCCGGTCGGCGCCAATTTCAAAGCCCGTTGCCCTTTTCACAGCGAGAAAACGCCATCTTTTTATGTTTCGCCGGAAAAGCAGATTTGGCATTGTTTCGGGTGTGAAGCGGGCGGCGACATCTTTACTTTTGTCCAAAAGATGGAGGGGCTTGAATTTCGGGAGGCGCTCAAGATTTTGGCCGAAAAGGCGGGCGTAAAGTTGGAAGCGCGCGATCCGAATTTGGAAACAGAACGCGATAGACTGGTTAGTCTTTGCGAATGGGCGGCGCGCTTTTTTCACCAGGCTCTTTTGCGTTCCCGCGAGGGGAAAATCGCCAGGGATTATCTGGTTTCGCGCAAGGTTGGAGAAAAAATGATCCAGAAATTTTTGCTTGGTTACTCTCCTTTTTCCTGGCATCTCACTATGGATTTCCTGCGCAAGAAAGGGTTTTCCGCGGCAGAGATTTTTGCCGCGGGGCTCGCAAGCCAAAAAACCCCGGGCAGATTTTATGATCGTTTTCGGGGAAGACTGACATTCCCTTTGCGCAACATCCACGGTCAGGCAATTGGTTTTGGCGCTCGTGTTTTAAATGAAGAGAGGGATCATTTGGGCAAGTATATTAATTCTCCTCAAAGCCTGATTTATGATAAAAGCGGCTTGCTTTATGCCCTGGATCAAGCGAAACAGATGATTAAAAAAGAAAATCTCTGCATCGCGGTGGAAGGATATTTAGATGTGATCTCCTCCCATCAGGTAGGGGTCACCAACGTGGTGGGTGTTTCCGGGACCGCTCTTACTCCCGCTCAACTTATTTTAATGAAAAGGTATACCCATAATCTTGCGCTTTGCTTTGACGCGGACATGGCAGGGGTCGGAGCCGCCAAGCGCGGCATTGAAAACGCAATCGCGGCTGGCTTAGCTGTCCGCGTCATTATTTTACCTAAAGACGAGGATCCCGATTCTTTGATTAGGAAAAATCCAGAGCTTTGGCGTGAAGCTACCAAACGAGCAGTCGGAATTATGGAATTCTATTTTGATCTAGCTTTAAAACATTATAATCCAGAGGAGCTTGCGGGCAAGAAAATGATTGCTGCTGAAGTTTTACCAATAATTAAAAAAATACCAGACCAGATTGAACAAGCCTATTATTTACAGAAGTTGTCATCTCTCATTAACATCCGCGAGGAATCTTTGCGCGAGGCAATGGCTAGAATAGATTTAACTCTTCAATACTCTCAAAGTCCTGATCGCAATGTTGTTGCGCCGCCAGAGGATTTTAACCCTGCACCTGCGGATATCGTAGGCCGCCATCTTTTAGGTCTCGGCTTAAAATATCCCCGTTTTTTGGGGGAAATTTTAGAGGAAGCTAAACCCTCTATTTTATCCTCCGAATGGCAGGATATTTACAAAGTCTTAAGCAAATATTATAATAAGAATAGGAGCTTTGATTTCATTCATTTTAAGCGAAAAATTCAGACTTCCCATCCCCAGTACGTCACGCGTTTAGAAGTGGCTATTTTAGATGTGGAAAAAGATTTGGAAGAAAATGACCAAAAGGAGGACATCATCGCTCTAGAGGTGCAACAGGCTTTAAAAAGGCTTAAGGAGCAGTATTACAGACAAAAATTAGAAGCAATTGAACTTCAAATGCAGAGAGCGGAAGATATCAAAGATAGAGTTCTCTCGCAGAGTTTAACTAAACAACTTCAATCTTTCACCCAAAAATTGGGGAAATTGTAAATTCAATTTGAAATCCATCTTTTCACTTTTTACATCGTGCCAAAAGTTTTGCTTTGGTATGGGAAAGGTTTTTATTTTTTTAACTTACCTTCGTGCCTCGTCGCAATAAAACAACCGTGGGGCGCAAATTGCGCCGCAAGAAATCTTACAAGCGGAGTCAGCAGTCCAAAAAAATGGGAATAAAGAAGAGGAGTCAAAAGAAGCCTAAAACTAGAAGAACGGCTTGGCAGAGAGCTCGCCCTGCAAGGAAGAGGAAACCTCTCTATTTTTCGCGCGCGAAAAATAGCGCCGCTAGGCGCAAAAGGACTCGTCGTCCAGTCAGGCGGATGAGGAGGAAGAGCGCGGTTTCGCAAGCGAAACTAGATTATCTTTTTCATAAAGGCAAAGAGCAGGGTTTTATCACGGTTAACGAGATTTTAGCAGCGATTCCTGAGATTGAAGATTACGAAGAAGCCTTAGACGACTTTTTATCTAAATTAGAAGAAGAGGGAGTGAGTATAGAAGAAATCAGAGGGGATTTAATTGAGAGCGTAGGAGAGAGCGAGGAGGAAGGGGAAAAGCCTCAGAAGGAAATAGGATTTTGGGAGGGTTTGGATCTCGGCGATATCTCTTCAGATTCGGTTCAGATGTATTTGCGGGAGATCGGCAAAGTGCCTCTTCTGACCTCTCAAGAAGAGGTTGATTTATCCAAGCGCAAAGAAAAAAATGACCAGGAAGCGAAGAATAAGCTTATTGAAGCCAATCTGCGCCTCGTTGTTTCTATCGCTAAAAAATACACCGGACGTTCTCTTTCTCTTTTAGATTTGATTCAAGAAGGCAACATTGGCCTTTTCAGGGCGGTAGAAAAATTTGATTACCGCAGGGGCTATAAATTTTCTACTTATGCCACTTGGTGGGTTCGTCAGGCAATCACGCGGGCGCTCGCTGACCAATCGCGCACGATTCGGATCCCTGTGCATATGGTGGAAACGATTAATAAATTCACTCAAACGGAAAGACGTTTGGTGCAGGATTTGGGACGAGAGCCGATGCCCGAGGAAATCGCGGCGGAAATGGGCATTCCCTTGGAAAAAGTGCGGCAGATTTTAAAGGTGTCGCAGGAAACTGTTTCTTTGGAAACGACCGTGGGTGAAGATGATGAAGATTCCACCCTTGGCGATTTTATTGAGGACGAAAAGACGCCTACCCCAGACCGCTTGGCGGGTCAGGAACTCTTAAGAAACCATATTAAGGACGTAATTCGGGATTTAAACCCCAGGGAGCAGAAGATTTTAAATATGCGTTTTGGATTAAGTGATGGTATTTCTCATACCCTGGAAGAGGTGGGGCAGGAATTTGGCGTCACCCGCGAGCGGATCCGCCAAATTGAAGCCAAAGCCTTGGAAAAGATTCGGGATCATGCGTTGGTTAAGAAGTTGAGGGATTATTAGAGTAGTAATTGGTAATCAGTAACTGGTAATTGGTAATATGAATATTATGGATAAAAAGATCGTCAAATTTTATGATCTGGAGGCTTGGCAGAAGGCTTATGAATTGGTCTTAGAAATTTATAAGATTACAAAGTTATTCCCCAAGGAAGAACTGTTTGGAATGACAAGCCAGTTAAGAAGAGCGGCGGCTTCAATAGCAGCTAATATCGCAGAAGGTTTTGCGAGATACCATTATAAAGATAAGGTAAGGTTTTATTACCAAGCGCGCGGTTCGGTTGCCGAGGTTCAAACCTTTTTATTATTAGCCAAAGATTTAAAATATATTGATTTAGAGATTTGTAAATATTTAGGGGAAAGGTGTAATGAGGTAGGAAAGCTGATTAATGGTTTGATCCGTTCTATTGAGAAACAAAAATAGTTTATGAATTACTAATTACTAATTACTAATTACCGATTACTGATTACGAATCCATTCCGCGATAGCTCAATGGTACCCGCCCGCCACGCAAGCCGAAGCTTTGCGAGGCGTTGCGGGCGGGGAGCAACTGGCTGTTATCTATGTTCTACACTTATGTTTTAAGAAGTAAAAAAGATTCTAAGTTTTATATAGGTTCTACAAAAAATCTTAAGAAAAGATTTATTGAACACCAGAAAGGTTTGGTGGAGGCAACATTGAAAAGGAGGCCGTTGAAGTTAGTTTATTACGAGGCTTGTTTGGATGAGAAAAAGGCGCAAAAAAGAGAAAAATATTTTAAAACCGGTTACGGCAGAAGATTTCTGAAAGGTAGAATCTATTTTTGAGTCCATTCCGCGATAGCTCAATGGTAGAGCAACTGGCTGTTAACCAGTGTGTTGCAGGTTCGAGTCCTGCTCGCGGAGCCAGTATTAAAAAATGGCTTATTTAAGCCATTTTTTGGTTAAAATTAATAAAAATGATTGATAAAGTGTTGCAAATATTACAGCTCTTTGACAAATTAGTAAAAAGTTATAAAATGCATAGATCTTAATAATTAAAGATAACTGAAAAGAAAGTATAAGAAGAAAGGAAGTGATAAAGATGGAGATGTTTAGTGGTTTTGATTTTTCGGAATACGGGCCACTCTCCAAGTTTGGGCAGCATCCGAAATTTGAAAGCTCGTTTAAAAAATGGCGGCGAAGGTTGCTCAATGGGCAATCCTCTAATGTTGTCAAATTAGCTGATATTCCGAAATTAGGGGGTGTTTATCTTATCCCAAGGGATCAATATATAGAGATTGTTGATGGATTCGGGGATACGATCGCTATTGGAAGTCCTGGCAATGCTATGTTTCCGTTTAGCTCTTACGATTTTTTTGGAGACATCTATGAGGATGAGTATTTTCAGGAGCTTCTTGAGCAACCGTTCTTCCGCTTAGGAAAAATCAGTCAGCTCGGATATCTAGTTCCACCAAAGCCCGAGAGTTGGAAACTAAACGTTTCCATAATTTATCCCGCTCCTTATTTTGTCCATACTCGGTGGGCCCATTCAAGATTAGTTGCCTTTTTAATGGAGGTGATTCTTGCTAAGCATGGCTATACAGATGAAGAGCGGCTTCCTGTTGTTTTAACTGCTGCTTATCATGATGTTGCTACGCCGGCGGGTGGGGATTCGGTCAAAAGAGTGGATGCTGAAGGTCTTAATGAAGAAGAGAATTTTGAATGGGTGCTAAGGCATTATGATTTGGTCCAAAAATGGTCTGATAAGTATGGGTTTGATATAGAAAAAGCAAAACAATGGGTAAAGGGTATCGGGCTCTTTGGTAGACTCTTGGATATTATAGATAGAGTAGCCTATACGGCATTGGACTGTTATTACGTGGGGTCTAGTCGTCCTTGCAAGCTTAGATTCCTTGGGCTAGAAAATCCTTTAACTCTGGATGTGTGGCAAGATTTAAAATTTAATGATGATCGCAATGACTTTGCTTTTACGGACCCAAACAGATTGTTCAAATTTTTACTCTTTAGGGCGTATGAGCACGAAGAGCTCTTGATGAATCCGTATTCTAGGGCACTGGATTTTTTTCTACAAAAGCTAGTCCAACCTCTATATAAAACGGGAATGATTACCCGGGAACAGCTTCTTTTGGGGGATGATGAGTGGTTATATGGAGTATTTAAAGAACATTATCCAAATAAAAACTTGTGGGCCTTTATTGAGCCAGAGATTATAAGCTGGAAAAAGTTTGACAGTTTAGAGGGGCTTCAGAGGTTTTGTTTTGGAGATGAAACAATAGATCACGTAGAGCAGATCAAGGGTTTTGATACTGGTTTGGGTCTTGGAGTATATAGCGGTGAGAAGATTGTGTCCGTCAGAGAATTGCTGACGGAGGATCAGATTGAGGAGTTGGAAGAAATCAATAAGCAGGTAAAAGGATATTATGCTTATTGGATAAAAGAGTAAAAGGTTGGGGCAGTGCTAAGGGAAACAAAATTTGTTTCCCTTTTTATTTTATTTTTATTATTTAAATGTATTTAACATTTATAAAAGATAGATTGTTAAATTTTTCCTTTATTTTATCCCAGTCTACTTTTTTAAATGTGTCTAGTAAGGGGAGCCTTTGAAGACCATCTGGAATGGAATGATTTTTGAACTTTCTTTAATCCTTCAAATTGAGGTATAATGAAAGGCATAAAGGTTAGCCTCATTAAATGAGAAATAGTATTTTGAATAAAAATTTTTTAATCATTGTCATAGGTTTATTCTTTTTGGTTTTGGGTGCGTTTTTATTTCTCTCTCAATCTGTATTTGAAGGCAACAAACGGTCTGTAGAAAATGTTCCTGATAATCCTGCGAGTAAAATTTGTCAAAAAATTTTACAGCCTGAAGATGCCTATTCTTGTTTAGCAGTAGTTAATGCCGATGGTAGTTTTTGTCAGAAGATAGAACAAATAGAAGAAAAAAATCTTTGTTTGGCCTTGGCTGATAAAGATCTATTTTTTTGTCGGAAAATTAAAGATCAAGAGGCTAAAAAAATTTGCTACTACGAGTTAAGTTTTGAGGTTAGAGATATTAGTTATTGTGACGAACTTGAAGATTGGGAAAAATGTTATTTTTCTTTTGTTCACAAACTTTATTGGCAGGAAAGATCTGATGAAATTCAGGCTGAATATTGTGAAAAAATTAGTAATAATGCCGGCGGAGACATGGCTTTTAGAAATACTTGCTGGGCACTAAAGGCAGGTGATGTCTCTCTTTGCCAGGGAAATGAGCATTGTCTTTCATTTTTTAAACAGCCACTTTCTTTTTGCGACACTACTAAATCCAAAGGTAAATCTGACTGCCTGCGCGACCGAGCTTTAACTGCCAAAGATACCTCTATTTGTGAAAAGATAGATGATATATATTTTAGGGATAATTGTTATAGTAGTTATTCTGCTCATATTTTGCCAGACCTTTCTCTTTGTGAAAAAGTAAGCGACAAGATGACAAAGAATGCGTGTTATAGGGAGTATGCAATTAACCTTTCTGATAAATAAATTTTATTGTATAATAGCATAAAGGATTAAACAAAATCAGATGTCCAAATTAAAAATATTTATTCTAATCTTCGTAGTTGTTGCTTTTGTTTTTGGTATTTATAAATCGGGTTTAATTTCTAAAGTAACAAAAAAAGAAACTGGAGAGAAAATTGGTACTTTTATCTCTGAGGATAGGAATTTTTCAGTCCCATCTGTTTACCATATTGTCAATGTTCCTTATTATAGTGAAAAGAATTGGTGTTGGGGGTCAAGTACCTTGATGCTTTTAATGGAAAGAGGGTTTACGGAAAAGGAAATCCAAAACGCTCGGGCTGTTATTAAAAATGAGGGTCGTGGAGGACCACCTGATATGTTTATCGCTTTTCAAAAGTATGGGTTGGTTGATAAAGTTCGTATCGCCTATTCAAAAAAATATGTAAAAGAATATGCAGATTTTTACAACAGCCAACTCTTAGTTAATCCAGCAGAACAGACCATGCTTTTTGATAATCAGGATGAGGCATTTAATTATCTAAAATTCTTGATTTCTTCAGATGTGTTGGTGATGATAGTTGTCCATAATGGCAACCATTTTGTTATTGCCACAGGTTATGATGATAACTATGTTTATACCAATGATCCTGGTTGGGATAATGGCTATGATTATAAAATTGATTCGGATCTCGAATTAAAGCAAAGAAGAATTGCCGTGGATGATTTCTTGGAAGAGTGGAGTATTGGAGGCCAAGCAGAAGAAATTGGAGAAATGATTGGCTTTCCCGGTGATTATGGAATGATTTGGCTGGAGAATTAAGAAGGTTAAATAAGAAAATTGTGTGAGAGGGGGGATTTGATAGTTAAAAATAGCTTCTTTATTGGAGAAATAGGGGTCGACTCTATTTTTTTTAAGATTTATCGCTTTAGCGATGGGCAGGCCATTGAGCCGGACTTTGTGTTGTTTTTAAAAGAAAAAGGAGGCAAAAAAACTTTATCATACCAGCTTTTTGTTGAGCCGAAAGGCAACAGGGGTTTGATTGAGGATAAATGGAAGGAAGACTTTTTAAAGGAAATAGAAGCGCAGTTTAGGATTGAAACCTTATTTGAGAAAGGTAAATACAAAATTATTGGTCTTCCTTTCTATAATGAACAGAACACTAAACAGGAGTTTAGTAATACATTTAAGGAAAAATTAGCTTTATAATCAATAATTTACTCAAATGAATTTAAAGGAATTTATATCTAAAACAATTAATGACATAGTAGAAGGGGTGGAAGAAGCGTCGGAAAAATTAAAGGGAAAAAATAAAGAGATTGGGATATATTCTGCAGGTAGTTCTGACCAGCGACATATTGAGTTTGATGTCGCGGTCACAGTGGATAATAAGAATAAAAATGAGAAAAGTGGAGGTGGTGGAATTAGGGTATTGAGCATAGTTCAGGTAAGTGGAGGTCTTCAAGCAAAAAAATAACTGAGTCATCCGATTCAACAGTTAGTAGAATTAAATTTGGTCTCAGAATTAAAGATATAAAAAGAAAATAAATTATTCGCTATTGACTGTGTTTTTTGCAAATATGGGTGGGCGGTAAATAAACGCGCAAAAAATTAAAGAATAATAAATAATGAATGTTGGGGTGATGGAACAAAATTTGACAGATTAAGTTTGTTGAAAAATCATTTTTTGAAAACAAGTGTTTTCTTGCATAATTTTTATTTTTTTATTGATTTATAGATTTGGATCAGTTCGGAAAATAGGTAATCTGCGGAGCCATTCGACGGGCTCGGGGTCTCAAAAAGGTACCTGACACCTTTTCTTTTCTCTGGCGGCGGCGGTTGTTATTTTGCCGGTTTTTAATTTTTTGACAATAAAAATATTAAGGAGTAGGCTGATGGTAAACAAGGGGGGTTATTATTAATAATTAAATTAAATAAAAATATGAAAAAATATACATCGTTTGTGTTAGTCGTTTTTTCTGTGGTATTTGTCTCTATGTTTGCAAGGGGGGCCTCTGCTTTTACCGGAGGCGACGGTTCTTCTGGAAACCCTTATCAAATAACTAATTGCGTTCAGTTGCAAGAGATGAACAATAACTTGACTGCAAATTATGTTTTAATAAATGATATTGATTGTTCTGATACTGTTAACTGGAATTCTGGAGCCGGACTTGCGCCTATCGGAACACCGGCCTCCCCATTTACAGGAACTTTTGATGGACAAGAGCATAAAATAACTGGCTTGTTCATAAACAGGCCTTCTACTAATTATGTTGGTTTGTTTGGCAAGAATTCTGGTACAATACAAAATGTTGGTTTAGTAGATGTTGACATAACTGGTAATGATTATGTGGGAGGACTAAGGGGTTATAATGAAGGAGCCATAACAAACTCCTATGCAACTGGAAGAGTAAGTGGCAGATATTATGTAGGAGGATTAGTTGGTGTAAATGTGGGAGCTATAACAAACTCCTATGCAACTGGAAGAGTAAGTGGTGGTGCTTATTTAGGAGGATTAGTTGGTTGGAGTAATGTAGCTATAACAAACTCCTATGCAACTGGAAATGTAACTGGTGGTGATTATTTAGGAGGATTAGTTGGTTTTAATGGGGGAGTAGGAGCCATAACAAACTCCTATGCAATTGGAAATGTAAGTGGTACTAATGGTAATGTAGGAGGATTAGTTGGTTTTAATTATGCAGGAGCCATAACAAACTCCTATGCAACTGGAAGAGTAAGTGGTGGTGCTTATGTGGGAGGGTTAGTTGGTTGGAGTTATTATTATAGAGGAACCATAACAAATTCTTATTGGGATACAGAAACATCTGGTCAGCCTACGAGTGCGGGTGGAACAGGAAAAACAACAGCAGGAATGAAACAACAATCCACTTTTGTGGGTTGGGATTTTGCTACTATATGGGCGATTAAGGAAGGAGTTAGTTATCCTTATTTCTCATGGCAAATTCCTCCTGTCGTAGATTCAGACGGCGATGGTTATTCTTCAGCCGTGGATTGTAATGACAACAATCCCAATATTCATCCGGGTGCAACAGAGGTCTGTGATGGTGTGGATAATGATTGTGATGGTGCGATTGATGAGGGTTTAGTAGGACCTTATACTCCTAATCAGATGGGTGTTTGTGCAGGTTCGAATATGAGTTGTGCAGGTGTAAATGGTTGGGTTGTAACATATCCTTCAAATTATGAGCCTACAGAAGTATCATGTGATGGTAAGGATAATGATTGTGATGGAACAATTGACGAATTTTGTGATACAACGCCACCTGTCGCCCCCGATGCTCCGGACCTGCAAGCAGCCAGCGATACGGGCTCTTCCGATACCGATAACATTACCAACGACAATACTCCCTCCTTTGACATCACCGGACTTGAATCCAACAGCACGGTGACTGTTTACGATGGCAGTAATATCTTGGGAACAATGGTTATCCCGGGCGGCTACACTTTTGGAACCTTTACACCCGCAAGCCCGATGAATGAAGGTATATACGTCATTACGGCTACCCAGACAGATGCGGCTGGCAATGTCGGCCCGATATCACCGGCAATGGTGCCCAATTTGCTTATTGATACAACCCCGCCTGTAATTGCTGCCCACGCTGACGTTACCGTTGAAGCCACTTCTCCAGCCGGTGCAGTTGTTACTTATGAATTGCCAACCGCTACTGACAACTATGATACTAACGTGGTAGTGACATGTACTCCAGTTTCTGGTTCAACATTCCCACTAGGCGATACCACCGTGACCTGTACCGCAACAGATTTGGCAGGCAATAATACTATCCTGGCCACCAGGACTGTACATGTTAATGTTACCGTTGAGGCCGCTTGTTCGGCCGGAGCAGTTGTTACTTATGAATTGCCAACCGCAACCGATAATAATGGTGCAAGTGTTATTATGACCTGCACTTTTCCTCCAGGTTCAACATTCCCACTAGGCGATACCACCGTGACCTGTACCGCAACAGATTCATCAGGCATCGTAATTTCAACCACATTTGTTGTTCATGTTGTAGATTCTACTCCGCCAGTAATTACTGCTCATGCTGACGTTACCGTTGAGGCCATCTCTGCGGCCGGAGCAGTTGTTACTTATGAATTGCCAACCGCAACCGACAACTATGATGCTAACGTGGCAGTGACATGCACTCCAGTTTCTGGTTCAATTTTTCCTCTCGGTGATACGACCGTAACCTGCAACGCTCATGATAACGCCGGCAACGTTGCAATCCCGACAACGTTCAAGGTTTCAGTACAGGATAAAACCGCGCCGACAATTACAATAATTACACCTGTGTCATATGGACTTTATACAGTTGGAACAGCTCTTGATTTTTCTGCCACCGATGACCAGAGTGGCATTGCGAGTGTTGTAGGAAATCTGAAAAATACGCTTGACGTATCAAAACAGGTCGCAAGCGGCGATGTGCCTGAACCGGGTGTTTATACGCTAGTAGTAACTGCCACGGACAATGCCGGCAACATCAAGGTAAGCGATACCGTGAACTTCGTTGTCTATGATCCAAGTGGTGGGTTTGCCATCGGTGGAGGATGGTTCTATCCGGATGATTCGGAAGGCAGTTTATCTTCTGCGGGCAAGGCCAATTTCGGCTTCAATGCAAAATATAAAGACTCCAGTTCCACTGGCAACCTTGAATTCCAGTACAAGAGTGGTCCTGACATCAATTTAAAAAGCACCACGATTGACTGGCTGGTCATCAGCGAAACAAGCGCTCAATTTCAGGGTACGGGCACCATTAACGGCACCGGACTCTATACTTTCCGAGTAATGGCAAAAGACAATGCTGAACCGGGAATAGGAGCCGACCATTTTGATATAAGAATCTGGGGCGGTACCGATACCAGCGCGGGAATTGTCTACAAAGCAAAGAATACCCTTTCCGGCGGTAATATTGTGGTTCACAAGAAATAAAAAGGGGGAGATGTCCCTCCAGAGGCGGGCAAGCAGGTACCATTAATTTACCCATGACCATTGCAATAGATAAATATAGTAAGTAGCGTGGTGGGGTAAAAATTGCTATACTGAAGTTATGAAAAAATATCCTCTGGGCCTATATGTAATTGGTGTTATTATCGTTCTCGTGCTTATAAACTACATCGCGTGGTTCGTGGGAGGAGAGGCGAAGTTAAAAAGTTTTGAACTACTCTCCGGCGGCTTTTTGTTAGGAATGCTGGCAATGTATATAGCGGTGCATATCTATCGGTGGAAATAAGAGACCTTATTGAACACCAAATTGTCTCAAATCCGGCATGTAAATATACTCATTTTGTCGCTGGATAATAGTTCTAACATTGTCCACCTAGGGGAAGAGGTTTTATTAAAAAGTTTCGAAAGGAGTTATACCTATTTGTAAAATATTTTGAAAACAAGTGTTTTCTTGCATAATCTTTATTTTTTCTTTTATTGATTTATAGATTTTGATTAGTTTAGAAGATAGGTAACCCGCGGAGCTAAAAAAAAATTGCCATTTGAGCAGTTTTTGGTAGAATGAAATTAGTAGAATAAAAAAGGTCGAAGGATTTAAAAATTAAATTTTAACAAAATAAAAATATGGATAATATAAATGTAAGCCAAAGAATAAAAGACATAAAACCAGGAAAAGTTATCTCCTGCATAATTATTGGAGTGTTTGTCCTAACGTTTATCCTTAGTGCTTTTGGAACCATAGGAGCGGGTGAGCGAGGAGTGCTTCTTCAGTTTGGAGCAGTTCAAGATAAAGTATTTAATGAGGGGCTCTATTTTAAAATACCGTTTATTCAGAAAGTAGTGAAAATGGATGTAAAAATTCAAAAAGATGAAATCCCAGCAAGCGCTTCTTCTAAGGATCTACAGGTAGTAACTTCTAGAATTGCTTTGAATTATCATCTTGATCCAAGCGTAGTAAATAAAATCTGGCAGGAGGTGGGGAAAAATTACAACACCCGTATCATTGCTCCTTCTATCCAAGAAGGAGTGAAAGCGGTAACGGCAAAATTCACAGCCGAGGAATTGATTACCAAAAGAGAAGAAGTGAAAGAACAAATCAAAGCAAATCTTACTGACAGATTATTTGAACATGCCATTATAGTTGATGAGTTTAACATTATTGATTTTGAATTTTCGCCAGCATTTAATGATGCCATTGAATCTAAAGTTAGAGCCGAACAGCTAAAACTTAAAGCTGATAGAGATTTAGAAAGAATAAAAATTGAGAAAGAACAAATGATAGCGGCTGCTCAAGGTAAGGCAGAAGCTATCAGAATTGAAGCGCAAGCATTAATGCAGAATCCTAAAGTGGTAGAACTTCGTTGGATAGAAAAGTGGGATGGAAAAGTTCCAACTTACTGGGGAGAAGCAAGTCCATTTATCGGAATAAATAAGTAAAATAATGAATGGATTTAAAAAATCGTCTTTTTGGCGATTTTTTGATAAAATAAAAAAAGATATAGTGAGTAGCAGAGTAGGGTATACCCGAAATGTCAGACCAGCGCTAATAATTGTCTAACTTGTGCTATAATAACTTCAGGAACAGGACAAGCTCTCTCCTATTCAAAAGTTCTAAAGCTGTCCTGCCAAGCGAGCTATGAAAAGCTTAAATGATATTCCAAAAGTTTGCAGTGCGTGCGGCAGTAGAATGCTAATAGTAAGTTGTTAAAGCTATTTTAAAGTTTGCGAATCCTTTCAAAAAGTAGTTCTTATTTCGCACGGTCATTCATAAAAGACCGTGCTTTTTTTGTATTTATTTTTTGATTACTTAAATATATTTAGCATTTGTAAGAGGAAGATTTTCAAATTCTTTCATGATTTTGTACCAATCTATTGTCCTGAATGTGTCCAATAGGGGGAGCAAATAAAAAATCGCCCGAAAGGCGGTTTTTTGATTAGTATATTTAATGAAATATATTTGACACTTTAATGAGTTATGGAGAGAATTAAAAGCTGAGTATATATTGTCTTTGCTGTCATTATAAAATAATTAATATTACATTTTCAGAGTTTCCTTCCTCTTTTCGGGTAAAGTATAGAGTCTTAATGATTTATGATTTTTATTACTAATATTTTAAAATTCGTCGCCATCATAATTGTTTTTTTGTTAGCGCCGATATCATTTTTAATAATTTTTTTAATTGCTAATTCAGAATATAGAAAAGAGAAAAATCATAATAAAGATTGTAATATTTTTCATATACTTGATGATTATTTTGAGATAACTAAAAAGCTAATTAAAAAATTAACTAAGTTAGATTTTTTTGATTGGATCAACCTTATTTTGTTTCTCTCGGGAATAATATTGATGGCATCATTCAGGTATTTTTATAAAATATCATATGAGCAGTTATTGACAGTCATTATTTTATGGTTTACAGGGATTGCTATTTTACAATACACCAAAGAAACATACTGGTTAAGACAATTACAGCAAAAGAATTTAAAGTTACAACGAGAGCATTTAAAATTTGAGAGAGCACCTTTCGTTATTATTCATTTCGAGAAGCCAGAAACATTTATATTGAAAAACGTCGGGAAGGGCGTTGCTCGTAATGTTCGATGGGAGGTTAGAGGCGAAAAATTTATATATCCAAGAAAGACCGTAATTTCTCCAAATGAAGGATCAACATGGATTCAAAATGAGGGTTACAGAAAATTTAATCCAGCAGAAAGTAATAAACCGTATGAGATCATAATTGTTTATGAAGATTTAAGCGGGATTAAATATTATACTAGACTAAAGTCTGGTGAAACGGTTGATGACTATGAAGTTTTAAACTATTCTGAATATTTTGAAAATTGAACCTAACAAATCAGCAAATTTAAGGTAAGGTCTTGAATCGTGAATCCCCGTTCCTTTTTTATTGTAGAATATATAGTGAGCCACGGGGTGGGGTAAAATTTGATAAACTAAGATTGCTGTTTTAAAACAGTAATGTAAATATATTCATTTTGTTGCCTAATAATGGTTCTAACCCTTCGGCAAGCTCAGGGCAAGCTATTATTTACGATGTGGAGCAAATTAAAATAACTGCTTATCGATGCGGTTATTTTTTTGATATCCAGAATTGGATTTAAACTCTTTAATTTCTTCGATTTAAATAACCTGCTATAATAAAAATATCCCCCAAGCAAGCTATAGTTGGGTAATTGATTAATTATTATGAATAAGCATTTAAAAGTTAAATCTTTCCAAGAAACTTTAAATGCCGGCATGTGCGGGCCGGCTTCTTTGAAAATTTTGCTATCTTACTACGGGATTAAAAGGGACGAAAAAGAGTTGGCAGATTTATGCGGAACAAAAAAGGGTTTAGGCACTGATGATCAAGGGATAAAGAGAGTAGCCGAAAGTTTAGGATTCAAGGTAAAAATAAAAAACAACAGCAGTTTTAAGGATATAGAAAGATGGCTAGATAAAGATGTGCCTATTATTGTAAATTGGTTTACTCGTGGAAGAGCGGATTATACGGACGCAGATGTTCCAGATGGCCATTATTCAGTGGTTTGCGGAATTGATGATCAATCTATTTATTTACAGGATCCGGAAATAGGCAGGATCCGAAAAATCAAAAAAAATGATTTTAAACGAGTATGGTTCGACTTCTCCGGCGAACTGATCAAACCCAATGAGCTCATTATTATGCAGATGATTGCTATATATAAATAGGGAGTAGCGGGTCACGTCGTTCGCGAACGACGTGGCGGGGTGGGGTAAAACCTAATAGATTAGGCTCGTCGAGAGTGGATTTTTTTTAAAAAGTTTCAAAAGGTTGTAAAATATTTTGATAACAAGCGATTTTTTGCATAATCTTTATCTTTTCTTTGATTGATTGATAGATTTTGATTAGTTTAGAAGATAGGTAACCCGCGGAGCCAGAATTCCAGAAATCGCTGCTTTGGCGATTTTTTTATAGAGTGAGAATAGATTTATTGAGATTAATATCGATAGAAATGCCAAAAAGCAAGACCTGATCACGAGATTGTAATGGTGGATTTATTTCCATGACCGTGATATAAAGAGGTTGTCACAGAGACAGTATTAAGTCCGTAACATTTAACACTGGGTAGTTTTCCAGGGAGGATTTTCGAAATGAAAGTATGGTTGAGTGTCATAGTTTTAATAATCTTTAGCGTATTAGTGGCTTATGGCGCGGGCGATGAGAAGATCCCGGGCATAGAGAATGGATTACAGCTTTCCAAGAATCGCTTTGCGCCGCCTGAACAGAGGTATTCTTATGAAGGCGTATCGCGGGTGCCGAGTAGCTGGAAGATGGTAAATGCCAAAGGTCAGGCGGTTATTGCTACCGAGAAAGCAAGCAAGAAGCCAATCGGGCAAGGTATTTTGCTCTTTAAAGAGACGGTCTATGTGCAGACCGAGTTTGCGCCGCCCGAAGGGCCATGGTCTTTCCAGACAGCGATAAATTTTTCCTTACATGGCGGCTATGTCGTTTTTAATAATTTTGAGACATGGAAGGATGAGTTTGTTTATCCAGATACGCTCAATAAAGTTCAGGGTTTGCCTACGCAGGCGACTGCTAAAAACAAAGCAGGCAAAACCCTTGCTTCGGTCAAAGTGTTGCGCTTTATCGTCGATGCAGGTTCTAATCAATTCGTCGGCGTTGAGGTTGTGGAAACGCATTTCGGTCAGAATGGTAAAGTAAGTTTCCGTTGCGTTTCCCAGTTTGAACATCCGTCAGGCTTGAAGCGGTTTGAGAAGGTACTCTCGGGCAAGAAGGAGAAAGAGTATTTTCCGATTTGGCCGGTAAGCACGATTATGTAAATAATGCCCGTAATACCCATCTGTTGGCGGGTCGCTTTGGCGGGCTAACTAATGCATTCAGGACCAAAAAGAACTTGGAGGGTATAATTATTAATAAATTATTACTTTGCAGTTGTCCTATCTCTCTCTTAATAATTCTATTTTGGAAGAAAGAGCAAGGGATAATTAGGGTCAAGTTTTGAAACTTGACCCCTTTTTTATTGACTTTTAGGAAAATTAGTTTAATATGGGGGTTAGTTTAGTTAGTTCATTAAACTTGGTTCAATAAGAGAAGGTGACAAATATGAATCTACGATCTTGGTTTCAGAGAAGATATGTAAATGAGATGGTAAAAGTTTTAATTGAGGATGATAGAAAATGCCAAGAACTCATCAGGAGAGTAGAGGCGGATTATGGGGTCAAAATAAAGCTACCGGACTCAAACAGCATACCAAGTTGTTTTCTCGTTGATATGCTGGAAAGAGCCTTTACAACTGGAAAGATTGTTTTACCTCCGAAGATTACCGTCCTTGATTTCGGGTGCGGCGATTGGTTCTATGCCCCCTTTTTACTGGGTTTTCTAAAACATTGGCAAGGATTCAGGGAGGTTTGTCTGGAGGGGATTGATTTTCCCAGTCGGAAAAATAAAAGGTCCCTACGCCGATTGCAGAAAGGAGAACTTGATTTAAGAGTCCATTGGGGCGACATTATGAATTTGTCCCAAGAGAACAAATACGACATAATTTTTGCAAGCCATATGGTTGCTGGGCCCCATCATTGTAAAATGTGGGGGGTTCCTTATTACAAGCCCAGTATATTGTTCTCTTATTTACAATCTTTAGGAAAGCCCGACTGCTTGTTCGTTGTAATAGCTTATGAATATGCTGGAGAAGACGCGATTTTTCGTTGCTTTAAATCAAAGTTAACAGAGTTTTTCTATCAACCTCTGGTCGAAAAAAAGTTTAGTTCCTTTCTTTATAATCGTCGCGGCTTTCATGACAACTCAATTTGCATCAGCAGGTCTCCATTTGTGGACCTAGAAGCATGCACGAGATATGAAGAGGAGATTGAGGAAATGGATGCAATACTTTATTAAACAAAGGACGGCTCTATCGGGAGCGTCCTTTTATAATTTTAAAGATTACCATTATTTGTTCCGTCTGAGATATAGTGAGTAGCAGTTCATGTCGTTCGCGAGCCCCGTCGCTCTTGAGCGACAGGGCGAGCGACGTGGCGGGGCAAGGTAAAATATGATAAACTAAGCTCGCGGATTTAAATCAGGAGATATTTTCACTAAAAATATTAAAACAAAAAATATGAAATGGCGCGTGATTTTATTTATTGTTTTTTTCTGGCTCGTCGCGGGAAAAATAGAGGCCGCTCAAGTGACCATCAACGCAACCGCGGATACCTATGTGAACTCTTATGCGCCGACCCAAAATTTTGGCAGCGTGGGTACTCTGGAGGTGCGCTCGCGCGATATTTCCCGCTCGAGTTTTCTCCAGTTTAATCTTTCCCACTTTATTCCTTTAGATGCGACGGTGACCAGGGCTTACTTGAAATTATATCTTTTTGACAATTTTTGTTATACCAATGCCACCGCGCCGATGAATATCAGAATCTATCGGGTATCCGGTCGTTGGTCTGAACAGAGTATTACTTACCAGAGCCAACCCGATGCTTCTACCGTGGACGGCGCAAGTCTTACGCTCCCTTTAAATTCTGATGCGGGGTATAAAACTTGGGATGTCACGAACATTGTTAAGGGTTGGATTGATAACCAATATCTTAATTATGGTTTGCGCACCTATTATTATTCGGTAAATAATTGTCAGGCCACATTTTATGCCCGTGAGACCGGGGAAGGAATGAAGCCTCAGTTAGTTGTTGAATATACGCCGCCTCCGGACCGCACCCCGCCGCAGATTAGGGAAGTTTCAGCCGAAGTAACGGCGGCGACAGCGACCATTCGTTGGAAGACATACAATGACCCCTCTTCGAGCACGGTTGCTTACCGGCGGCCGGGAGCACAGCTTTGGCCAATCCAGAGCGCCGGGGGTTTAACAGTTGATCACAGTGTAACTTTAACCAATTTACAACCCCAAACACTATATCAATACACGGTGAAATCCAGAGACGCGGCAGGCAATGAAGCAGTTTCCGCGGTTTTAGAATTTACCACGGCAGAGGCTGAAGATCTGACCGCGCCGGATATTTCCAATGTGAATGTTAATCACCTTTCAAGCCGTGCGGTAGAAATTATTTGGAGCTCGCAGGAAGAGGCGACAGGAGAGGTACGCTATAGTACAGATCGCCAACGCGTATCCATTGCCACCCAGGCGGGGCTCAAGACCAATCATACCGTGCGGTTGGAGCCATTGTTACCCGCCACAACTTATTATTTTGTAATTAACTCGGAAGATGCCCGGGGGAACAGGACAGTCCGCGAGGAGGATCAATTTACTACGCAGGCGGACGCTGCCGCTGGAGAAGAGGATGGAGAGGAACAGGATGAGGAAGAGGATTATAATCCTCTTTCCATTTACAATATTATCTTGGATGTCTTGAGCCCGACTAGTATGCGGTTCAAGTGGTGGAGCACAATTGACGGCACCTCTTGGGTGTTTGCTTCGGCAGACGCGGATGACGCGACATCGATTGAAGATTATGAATTTGTCGCGGGGCGCAATGATGGAGTAGATATGCACGAGGTTGTCTTGAACAATCTTGCGCCCGCCACAACCTACAGCTATCGTGTTCTAACGCGCAGCGCGGATGATCAAGCGGATCTTTCAGAACTTAAAACTTTTCGCACTGACGCCCAAGCTGCTCCCGAGGCTGCGGGTGAGCAGCCTGAGGCGCTTCCCCCACTGCCGGCCGAACCCGATAGCACTCCGCAAGATCAAGTCCCAGAACAAATTACTGATCCGGCGGTGATTGAAGAGATTCGGCACCAGGCTCAAGAGGCAGAGAAAAAAGAGAGTCTGGAGCCTGCCATAGCAGAGGAGAAAGAGAGTTCGGAACCTGCCGTAAAAGAAAGTGAAAATTTGGAAGATGAGGATCAAAAGCCAGCCGGCTTGGGCTCAAAGTTTTTACTTATTTTATCGCGCTTCTGGGTTTGGATTATTCTGGGGGGCGTTTTTTTCCTTGCTTTGCTGGGTGTGTTACTGTATTTATTATTACGCAAGAAAAAAGGCGGTGAAAATAGGGAGGCAAATCCTATCGCGTCGCAACCAAGCGGGGCAGTACCGAGCCAGACAGTGGCAGAACAAACAGTCAGCCAGACCCCCCAGCCCCAAAAGCCCAAAAAGAGCTAAGGATGTATTATTGCCTTTTTCTTAATTAATTTTGCTCTTTTTTTGAGGGCATTCTTCTAAACACAGTTTGAAAAGGAAATTTTAAATATATTTGAAATTCCAAAGATATTTCTGGATTAAGATTTATTGTTAAAGATAAGACAAATATTATTAAGGTAATTAATTTGGAAAGATGAAAAAGATTTCAATAATTGGATTGATTGCAGGTATTTTAGTAATTGGAGCTATTGCTTTTTTCTTGTTAAATTCTTCTTCAGAAGAGGAGAATAATGTGGGCCAAGAATCAGAAATTTTTTGCGCAGATTACGATGGAAATCAGCAAGAATGTTTATCCCATTCAGAATGTAAGTGGAGTTCAGATATGAATGAATGTGATTCAACAGATATGGTTGAGGAAGAAGATGGTGGAGGATTTAAACAAGAATTAGAAAATATTGCTGTTCCAAATAATCCCTCAAATACTCTTTGTAAAAAAATACCTTTGTCAGGTAAACCTCCTTATAGCGAAAGATATTACTGTTTAGCGGTTGTAAATCATGATGAAAGATTTTGTGAAGGGATTGATGAAGAAAAGGGGAAAAATATTTGCTTAGCCCATGCGAAAGCAGACCCCTCTTATTGTAAAAAAATCCAAGAAGATTCAGCTAAACATGTTTGTTATTATATGCTTGCAGTATCAAGCAAAAATGCTGATTTTTGTAGTGATATTAGTTATAGTCAACATGAAAAAGAACAATGCTATTTTAATTTTATGAGTAATTTATATCAGTGGGATAAATCTGATGAGATAAAAACAGAATACTGTAATCAACTTGATACTCCAGATAAAAATACTTGTCTTGCATTAAAGGCGAGAGATATTTCTCTTTGCGGAGATAATCCTCATTGTTTGACTTTTTTTGAGCAAGATTTGTCTTTTTGTGATGAACATCCTGAAATAGATGGTTGCATAAAAGATAGGGCAAAGACAAGTAAAAATGTGTCAATTTGTGAATTACTTCCCCAGCCAGATAGAGATAGCTGTGTTGGGGTTTATTGCACCCACACAGAGCTTGATGTTAATATTTGTGATACAATTGAGGGCATTAAAGAAAGACAAGACAGGTATATAGAACTTGCAATGAATTTAGGTAATTGGTAAAAATTTAATGCTGCAGAATCCTAAAAATTTGTTTTGCTTTTTTATTAATTCTGATTCAAAATTCAAATACAGTAATTTTTTGATAGAATAAGATCATGAAAAATCCAGAAGAAATAAAAAAAATTGTTAAAAATAAGTATAAAGAAATAGCCGTCAGTGATTCCGGTTGCGGCTGTGGTTGCGGAGGCGCGCAGGATATTGCTAAAAGCATAGGTTATTCTGAAGAAGATTTAAAAACGGCAGGAGCAGCGAATCTTGGTCTTGGTTGCGGCAATCCTGTAGCCTTTGGTAAAATAAAAGCGGGGGATATTGTTTTGGATTTGGGGTCCGGCGCCGGTATAGATTGTTTTTTGGCTGCGAAGAAAGTAGGCAGCACAGGTAAAGTGATCGGTATTGATATGACAAGAGAAATGGTTGAAAAAGCAAAGGATAATGCCGAGAAACAAGGGATTAAGAATGTAAAATTTATTTTAGGAGAAATAGAGGATTTGCCCCTTAAAGATAATTTGGTAGATATTATCATTACCAATTGCGTTGTTAACCTTACTCCCAATAAGACCAAAGCTTTTCAAGAAGCATACAGAGTTTTAAAGCCAGGAGGAAAAATTTATCTTTCAGACATTGTTTTATTAAAAGAGCTTTCAGAGGAACAAAAAAACAACAAAGATTTATTATCCGGTTGTGTCGCGGGCGCTTTATTAAAAGAAGATTATCTAAATAAGATAAAGAATGCAGGATTTAAGGCACGGATTCTACATGAAAATAAAAAAATTGGTAAAGAACAATATCATGGGATCGCCCTTGAAAATTTAATGGTTGAATTGGGAAAATAGATATCTGCGTTTAAAGAATTAATTTCAGCAATGAATTTTTTCTAAACACCCATCAAACACGTTCTAAACCTTCGGCAAAGTTTACAGTGAGTTCATCGAACTGCTTGAGGGCAGGCTCGTCCCGAGGCCGTTCAGGCTCGAGGAGACTCAGCTCCTTCGACTGTGGGGTGAACAGCCCGAGGGGCTATTGTTCACGATGCGGCGTAACATTAGATGGATTCAAATCTTTTTAGTAAAGGATGTCGTTCGCGAATGACATCCTAAAAGATAATTCACAATTTTTTGACCTGATCCCATTCTCTCTTTGTTTTTAGCCTTTCTTTCGTTGACTTGGTCTATATTGAATTTTGATTAAATAGTATTATTGATCATTTCATTAAGATAAAATTATGGGAAGAAAGTTTTTATTTTTTTGGTTTATTTTAATTGTAATAAGTATTATCGGTTTTTTATTTATTGTAAACAATAAGCCTTCAAATAATAAGCCTTCTTCTGAAGAAATAAAAATTCTCGATGACAAACCAAATTCGATTTGTCAAAAAATTACTTCGGCAGAGTCCAGATTTTTTTGTTTGGCTTTTGTGAATAAAGATGAAACTTTTTGCAATCGGATTGATGGTGACGGGAAAAATAGCTGTTTAGCCGCTGTGAAAAATGATTCTAAGTTTTGCCAGGAAATATCAAATAAAAACAAGCAATTTTGTTATCAAAATTTAGTTAGCGTGACCGGGAAAAGCGATTTTTGCAGTGAAATGACGGAAAAAAGAGACATCAGTTCCTGTTATGTCCATTTTGTAAGCACTAATTTTCTTGCTTCTAATTTTGACCTTCTAAACCAAAAATTGTGCGAGCAGATTATTGATAACTCACCGGAGAAAACCTTATGTCTTGCCATGGTAAATCAAAATCCTGATGTTTGCGGTCCGGAGAGAAATGACTGCGCGGCATTTTTTAGTAAAGACGAGTCTACCTGCATAAAATCTGCCTCGGAGATAGATAAGGCAGAATGTTATCATGCTTTGGCGATGTTAACTAATAATAGTTCTATTTGTGAAAAAATTAGCGATTCCAATCAAAAAGACGATTGTTATAGGGATTATGGCAGAATCAGTGAAGATACTATAATATGCGATAGGATATCCAATGTTATGTTAAAGGGAGAATGTTATAAGAATGTTGCGATTCATCTTGTAAATTAAAACTTGACCTTTTTTATTTCTATGCACTTTGCAGACAGATTCCACCAAAGGGAGCTAAAAAAATCGCCAAAAGGGCGATTTTTTGGTAAAATAAAAAAGAGTTCATTAAAATAAAAACAAATCTATGCATTTAAAAATAAGATACATTTTTATCCCTTTTCTGGTGATTATTATTGTAGGAATTGGCGTATATATTTTGCTTTCAAAGACAAAAAAGGAGTCCTCTAAAACCCTAGAGATAACTAAAATTACTTGGGTATTGGAAAAAGCGGGCGAAGATAGCGAGACGGGAGCGCCGCTTACAAAAGTAAAAGCAGATTTCAAAGGCGGAATCAATAAAGGATATGACGCGGGGGTTTACGCTGGAAACTGTTTTGAGATTGCCAAATCCGAATGGGAACTTTTAGAAAATGAAATTTCGGGAGTGATTTGCTGGTGGGCAGGCGGGGGAGATGAGATTGGCATTTTTAAGGAAGATGATAAACTGGTTATCGAACACGGGACGCTTAGCGCGGGTGGTCCTGCTACAGAAGATGAGCCGGCCATACCGAATTTCAGAGGCGACTTTGAAAAGCTTTTTGAAATGAAAGGAAGACCTGTTTTTTAACCCCAATAAAAAGAAGTATTATTTTATGAAGAGAATCCATCTTTTATTTTTTTTATTTATTGTAATTGCCGTAATTATTTTACTGATTTATATTTTTTCTGAAAAACCAAAATCATCCTTGCCCCAAAACAATCTCCCCACGGCTCCAACCAGCGAGCCAGGGCAGAAAAGTAATTCGCCATCGGTTTCGGGTACAGAGCCAGGGTTGCAGCAAACTCAACCCAACAATGCAAATGTCGGAGATACTGACAAAGGAAGTGCAGGTATTTTTCAACCTCCTTTAGAGAGAGCGATGGAAAGGGTACTTAAGAAAAAATTTGGTATGTATATTACCCCTCAAAATTCGCCAGTGCAGCCAGAAAGATTTCAAGGATATCACACGGGAGTTGACTTTGAAATTTTCCCCGAGGAGTTAAACGCGGAGGTCCAAGTCCATGCGGTTTGTTCGGGAGAACTAAAATTAAAAAAACACGCGTCTGGTTATGGAGGAGTCGCGGTTCAGGCTTGCGAATTAAATAAAGACCCGATAACTGTGATCTACGGACACTTGAAATTGTCTAATATCACTGCTGATGTTGGAACAAATATCAATGTTGGCGAAGTAATTGGGATTCTAGGAGCCGATAAAAGCGTGGAGACAGACGGTGAACGCAAGCATTTACATTTAGGTTTTCATAAAGGAACAGCGATAGATATTCGAGGTTATGTGAGTTCAGAAGCAGAACTCGCTAACTGGATTGATCCTTGTCTTTATGCTTGTCATGATTAGAGTAATAAATTTTGAAAAATGCTCGCGGTTATAATATAAAAAAGAGAAATTTGGGGTCAGGTCTTGAAATTTGCCCCTTTTTAATTTCTACAATATATAGCGCGAGTAGCGGGCCACGTCGCTCGCGAGCCCCGTCGCTCTTGAGCGACAGGGCGAGCGACGTGGCAGGATGGGGTAAAATCTGATAAACTAAGATTGCGGACTTAAATTTAGGATGTAAACATATTCATTAAACAGGGCATCCCTCTTTTTACAAGAAAACCCAAAAATTTATGATTTTTTTAATTGTCGGACTTTTAGCTTATCTTATTTTTCTTCCGCTTTGCTTTGCTATTTTATTTTTGGTTGCTAGAAAACAATATAAAAATTATTCGGTTTTCACTTTTTGGCTAAGCAATCTTGGCGCGAAAAAATCGCGCAGCCGCCTTATCTTCAATGTTTGTTCCTTTGTTTCTGGTTTATTGAATTTATTGTTTAGCTGGATATTATTTAAAATTTTGCCCCAAACATTATTGACTCTGGCAATGTTAATATTTTTTTCGCTGTCCGCCCTGCTTACTGTTCTTATTCCTTTTTTCCCGATGGACAAGAAAAGAAAAGCCCACGAAATAATCGCTAACATTTTATTTTTTTGTATTTTAGCAGCTTGTTTGTTATTTACTTATTTTAATTTGATTTCACAAATGTTTCCCGCATTTTTAACTATTTTGAGTTTGGCTGCGGTTGTTTTTTCTCTTTTAGTAGTCTATTCTTACTTGAAATTAAAAGGAAAATATGGAGGCCGGGCAATGGGGGATTTGGTTTTTGAAAGGAAAAAAGAAAAGTCCTGTATTTTAAAGAATGCCACGCTATGGGAGTGGCTTGCCTTTTCTTCGGTGATTGTTTGGCTTTTTGCCTGGACCATTTGTCTTTTGAGCTTTTTGCTTCACGGACGTTAGTCGGAGGATATTGACAAAAAAGGGCGAAAAAGGGAACGCATAAAATCAGCGCGAAGGGCATAGGGGTCAGGTCTTGAAATTTGACCTCTTTTTATTTCTACAATATATAGCGCGAGTAGCGGGCCACGTCGCTCGCGAGCGACGTGGCGGGGCAGGCATCATCTACACAAGCGAGCAAAAGTTTTTTATAAACCGAGCTATTTGCTTGGAAAGTCTTTTTATAAAGTGAATTGCCAAAAAGGCGAATTTTTTGTAAAATAAAATAAATACTTATGTTACCAAAAGGATTAAGTGAAAAACAAGTTCTAAGGCGCAGAGAGAAATTTGGCGAGAATTTGATTCTATCTAAAGAGAAAACCACTTGGTTTTCAATTTTATTGTCTCAACTTAAGAGCCCCTTAATTTATATTTTAATTGTTATCGGGTTTATTTCCCTATTTTTTCAAGAATACTTTGATCTGATTTTAATTTGGTCCGTGATCGTCCTTAATACCCTGATGGGTTTTTTCCAAGAATACCATGTTAAAAAAACCCTCGCTGCTCTTAGAAAACTTTTGAAGCCCAAAGCGCTAGTTGTTCGAGAAGGCAGAAGGAAGGAGATTGAAGCAAGAGAATTAGTGCCGGGCGATTTGGTTATTTTAAATTCTGGTGATAAAGTTCCGGCTGACGGAGAAATAATTGAAGGAGTAAATTTGTTAATCAATGAAGCAATTTTAACCGGCGAAGAGGAGGCGGTGGCGAAAACAACAAAGGAAGAAAACAATTTTGTTTTTATGGGCACGATGGCGATTTCCGGCAGGGGAATCATGAAGGTTTTAAACATCGGGAAAGAAACAGCAATTGGAAAGATTGAGCAAAAGTTAGCCGACATAAAAGAAAGGAAAACGCCGATTCAGTTAAAACTTGACGAATTTTCAAAAAGTTTAGGGAAGATTATTTTAATCGTTTGCGCAATTGTTTTTTTAGTAGGATTGTTCTACCGAGTAGATGCTTGGGAAATGTTTAAGTTCGCCGTTATTCTAGCGGTGGCGGCAATACCCGAGGGTTTGCCGATAGCGATAACCGTGATTTTAGCCCTCGGGGTGAGGAGAGTATTAAAAAGAAACGGGCTAGTTAAAAGGTTAATTTCAGTTGAGACCCTAGGTTCAACCTCGGTTATTTGCACCGATAAAACCGGAACCCTGACAGAAGGGAAAATGAAAGTCGTAAAAACAGATTTTTTAGATAAGGGAAAAACATTACTTGCTTTAACCTTGAATAATGAACAAAGGAGCGGTTTGGAGGCTGCCATTTGGGATTATATAAAAAAAGAAAAGAGATTTAACCCCCAAGATATTTTTGATAAAACGGAAAGGGTTTATGAGGAACCATTTGATAGCGAAAAGAAATATTCGATGACTATAAATAAAGTTGAGAATAAGGAAATTGCCTTTTTGAAAGGGGCTCCAGAAGTTATTCTCTTATTCTGCCAGATTTTTGACGAAGAGAAAAATAAAATTTTGGGAGAAATTGAAAAATGGGCGGACGAGGGATTAAGAATCTTGGGGGTAGCTTTTAAAGAGAAAGGAAATTTAAAGGAGAAGAAAGAATTTTCTTGGCTTGGCTTAGTCGGTATTATTGATCCGATCAGAAAAGATGTGAAAGAGGCAATTTTGAGCGCTCAAAAAGCTGGGATAGAAATTAAAATAGTGACCGGCGACTATCGCAAAACAGCCGAAAGGTTAGCAGCCAATCTCGGATTTAAACTCGCGCCAAAAAATATTTTAGAGGGTCAGATGTTAGAAACTATTTCAGAGGAAGAACTCGAAAAGAAAATAGACGACATCGTTATATTCAGCAGGGTTGCCCCCCATCAAAAACAGAAAATAGTAAAAGTGCTTCAGGAAAAAGGAGAGATAGTGGCGATGACCGGAGATGGCGTAAATGATGTCCTTGCTTTAAAAAAAGCCGATATTGGCGTCGCGGTAGGGAGCGCTTCCGAGGTAGCCAAGGAAGCCGGAGATTTAATTTTACTGGACAATAATTTCAAGACAATTGTCGCGGCCGTGGAGGAAGGCAGATTAATTTTTTCAAACATTAAAAAAGTCGTGGGTTATGTTCTTTCTAATTCTTTTGTTGAGATTTTTTTGATTTTCGGATCCATAATTTTAAATTTACCCTATCCTATTACAATAGTTCAAATTTTGTGGCTGCACCTTGTTTGCGACGGACCACCTGATATTATATTGGGCTTTGAGCCTAAAGAAAAAGATCTTATGAAAGAAAGACCGGAAAATCTTCGGAAAGAAAGCATTCTCTCTAACGCAATGAAATTTTTAATCTTCGGAATCAGTTTTATTATCGGACTCCTTTGTTTATTTCTCTTCTGGTATATTCTAAAAAAAACAGGGGATCTAATTTTTGCTCGCACCCTTATTTTTACAACAGTCGCCGTAGTTGATTTAATTTATATTTTCTCTTTTAAGAATTTGAAAAAACCTATCTTCAAAACTGAGAATTTTTTCAAAAATAAACTCCTATTTTTAGGTGTGCTTTATGGACTTTCGCTTACTTTCGCCGCCATTTATTTGCCTGTTTTGAACCGAATTTTAGGCACAGAGCCTCTTAAACCAGTTCACTGGTTATTAGTTTTAAGCGTTGCTTTAATTGCCACCCTTTGGGCTGAATTAGTTAAAATTATATATAATCGAAAATACAGGCTTAATAATAATTAGCAGATATAAAGCTAAAATTCCATTTTTGCCTCTTTTTTATTTAAGTCCTCACAGGAGTTATCCTTCAATTACTATAAAGAGGAGGAGGGGTCAGGTCTAAAAAACTTGACCTTTTTTGATTTTAGATTATAAAATCGCTAAAAGGGCGATTTTTTGGTAGAATAGAAAAAGGAGTATTTATTTAAAATAAAAAACAAATACATGCATTTGAAAAATGTCAATTTAAAATACCTTTTTATTGTTGTGCTTTTGGCGGTCTTGGTGGGGGCGGGAATATTCATTTATTCATGGAAGATTTCCAAAGAATCCTCTTCTTTTGATGCCAGGACCCCCGGAGAATCGAAACAAGATCAAGCCAAGGGGCAAGAATTACAATGGGCTTGCGGCAGCTTGCATACCCATATAATGATTTTTGAAGATGAGAGGCAGAACACAGAAAGTTTGGAAGAAGTTATCGCCGCGTCAGAAAAATTGGGTTTCAAATTTATAATGCTGTCTGAAAAAGGCCCCTCTTATAGCAAAGACTCCCCCAATTGGAAAAATATGATTAGAGATTGCGACAAAAATAACACTAATGATTTTGTCTGTCTTTCAGGTCAAGAAAACTGTACTTTGGAAGAAGCGCCCAAAAAGCCGAGAGGACATTTCGTCATTATAGAAAATAAAGATTACATCCCTGAAATTTTAGATGTGCCTGAAGTTCTTGGAGAAGCCCACAAGCAGGGAAGCGTAGTGATTATAGCCCATCCCTTTTACAAAGAGGATATTTCGGATATGTATAACTATAATAGGTGGGATATCTTGGATTGGGAGGCAATGGAAGTGATAGATGGAGTAATTGACCAAGAATCCAATGAAAAAGCGCTTAAAAAGATTTATGAGTTTTGGAATAAGGGCATTAAAAAATCTTTGACTGGCGGCGCTGATTTTAAAAATCATAAGGCGTATACCAACACCCTTTTAGATCCAAAAGAAGTAGAAGACAAATTAAAGACAGGATATACCTGTTTGTATTTAAACGCACTTAATAGAGAGGCAATTATTAAGGCAATTAAAAACGGCAATGGCTATGCTTCCTCTGGCGTGCAGATCAACGATTTCACGGTTAACGGAGCGCGGATGGGCGAGACTGTCTTAGTTCCCCCAAACGGGTCTTTATCTATAAAAATAGATGCTAAGGCAGGGTCAAAGATAAAAAAGGTTGTGCTGATTGAAAACGGTAATGTCTCGAAGGTATTCCAACCTACTGCGCCAGAGTTTGTTAAAGATTTTTCTCTTCCTGTGCGAGAATCAGGCTGGTACAATCTTGAAGTTTATGCTGAAGATGGCAGGGCTTTTACTAACGCCATTTGGGTAGAAGTGAGATGATCTTTGGAAACCACGTGCCGTTTCTAGAATACCCCGATTCTTGAGCGGAGGCATATTCATTTAATCGAAAATCCAAACCAAAATTATTAACTAAAATAAACTTATGCCAAAAATTAAAAGTATTGCTTTGCTTTCGCTTATGGGTTTGGTTGTTCTTTGGGGATCGGGATGCGATTGTTGGTATGGAGAAGAAGAGGAGAGGTCCTCATTTCAACCCCCAAGCGCGGAAGAAGACCAGCCCTTAGGTAATGAAGCAGGTCCTTATTATTTAACTGAATCCAATACAGTTTCGGTCACCACTGATGAATATCATATCACCGGCGGTCCCAATGATTGGACTTATAAATCTGGCGAGTGGACGAGCAACAAAAGAGAGACCTATGGTTCGCTGGTGAAATTTGAAATCCCCGAGGTCAAAGATTTTAGCAAGGGCACTCTCCATTTGCGGGTGCAGGAGTATACGAATAAAGAGAGGGGGGACAAAAAGTGTGATTTTACTAAAAAATTCTATATTAAGAAAGTAACCGAATCTTGGGATCCAAAAACTGCGGATTGGAACACTATTGCTTCTCTGCAGAAAAGCGGGGAAGTCGTTGCTACTTTTGAGGTCAAGCCGGAAGATCAAGAGATTAAAGTGGAAGTCCCCTTGAAAGAACTAATGCAAGGGTATGGGTTTACAATTGACGAGGTGGATGAGACTTTCTGCCGCGTTTCCTTTTATTCCCAGAATCTTAACAACACCCAAGATCATTGGCCTTATGTGACCGTTGTCTGGTAGTAAGGGGGAGTATATTTTTAAACAGACGTGGGAGATAATATATTTACTGTCGTTTTTTTGATTCTAAATTTTAAAGCAAACTCTTGACTAAAATAGATAAATGATTTATAGTTTATAACCTGAATTTGGTTTATTTTGGTTCCTTGTAAACAGCGTCTTTGGATTTTCTCTCTGGCAGACAGAGGAAAGGATTAGAAATGCAGATAATAGTTTTGGTAATTATAGGGTTTCTCATTATTGTTGTGCTTTTTCGGAGAAGTCCGCGGTGGAGGTTTAGAAAGACGTTTGGTCATGATCCTTATGACGACCCACAGGGAGTGAGAAGCGCAGTCTGGTTGCGTGTGTTCTTTGTCTCTGACGGAATCTCAAGGTTTCAACGGGATAGGGAAGAATCAGAAAGGAAGATTCGAGCCACAGATGATCTCGATGAAAAGTATTATGAGGGCAAAGCACTGGAATATTATTGTGCGATGCTCAAAAGCCTTAATGCTGAAATGTCCCATATACAGAGATTAGCTACAAAATTCTGTTACGGGTTCGTGAGTCGGGAAGCGGCAAAGCTGACCTATAAAGATTTATACGTCGTTCAAAATGCCACATCCTAAACAGGAAGAAGGTTGCAAAAAGGAGATATGATGATGAAAATTTTAATACTTCTGGTCTTAGCATTTTGTCTGTTTGTTCTGCTTAGTAAACCCAAAACCAAGCTCTTCAGATATAAGTATCAAATTCATCCTTGGGATGCTTGGCGGTTTTTTAAGGTTGAGGCAGTAAATCAGTAAAAGGCGGACGAGATAGGGAAGAGGCGCTTTAGTTATATAGTTGCACTTGGCGGCACGGTAATGACTGTATTTTATCGTGCTTAAGCGGTACATTAAAATCTTTGAGTAATGTCATACACTACTCTTTTTTATTTCTATACCTTGAATTATGAAATTCATTTTGTCATTACGAGGAGGGCTCTTAGTCAGATCCCTCGCTTCCGCTCGGGACAGGCTCCGCAATCTCATTAAGCGATATTTATGCCTAATTTAGGAGATTGCCTGCCCGCCATCGCTTCGCTTCAGGCGAGGCGGGCGGGCTTCGGTCGGCATCAGATGCCTCCCTCGCTAATAGACGATACATTTCGTAATCCAAGGTTCTATATTCTAACAAAATAGGTTCTAATATTATCTATCCAGGGGAGTCCATATTGAAAAATGGCTTGAATAAGCCTTTTTTTAATGAGACTTGCATAACATACAATTCTATGCTTTAATTTAGAGATTATTTTTGATGTGTTCTTTAATCAAATCTCAAGATCATTTTCGTTTGTATCGGAGGATATAGATCTGATAAAAAATAATTCACAATGAAAAACAGGAGGTTTTAGAGATGTGCCGCAGTGTTGTGATAACCTTTTTGGAGAATTATGAGAGTCTAATGCATGTTGATTCTGCTTTTAGAAAGTTAGTAGTACTTTTCCACAGAATACCGTTCTGCGCCACTTTCGGCGTAAGCTGCGCTGGAGATTTTGAGGAGACTGATGATACTGACAAATGGTATCCAAACAGCTTTGATCCTTCGCCATGGGGAAGTTTAGACATTATTATTTTACCCACTATCCCTCATATTCAGGAACTTCTGGATGTCCTTCGTAAAACTATCGGCAATTATTCCGATACCTCGTTTAAGAAAATAGATCATCCCTTTGGTCCGCCAGAGGATAGCTGTTTAGAAATATGGGAGATAAGAATTGGAGATAATGGTTGTTTGGCTAGCCTTAAGGAAGAGTATTGCGGCGGTTTTTTGTCAATTAAGGAGTATCAGATAGCTTATGAAGAATCAAAAAAAAGATGCAAAGAAATAAGGTTGTTTTGGCGAGGCCTTGAAATGGAGGTTGCTGATTTTTGCCGAAGGCACGTATTCGAAAGATTTGGTTTAAAAAAGCGAATTGAAGAACTTGTGGGTGTTTGGAAAGAGGATTTAAAAAAATAAAGGTCTATTGTGCTTGAAATGGAGGGAGGGTATCAATGTCAGAACTTAAACGGCAAGATTTAGTTATATATTGGGCGGCACCTTGTTTTAGGTCCGTTGGCGCATTATCTTAATTATGCTCAAACGGGCTTTTTTATTTTCAACTTGAGAAAAGTGTCAAAGCAGAGTAAGATTAAAAAAGAGATAAAATTATGCGCAAAAAACCAATTGCCATTACCACAATTTCTTTAAACAGAACCCCCGAAGAAGGAGAAACAGTTTTAGAGACAGTTAAAATTCTGAATAGTCTTGGTATCCCCATAATAATAGCAGATGGCGGTTCCCCAATAAAACAAAAGAAAATAATGAAATCATTTTCCAATGTTACTTTTTTGGAAGCAGAAGGACTGACTAATGAAATAAAAACTACTTTTCGAAGGGGCGCGGCAATGGCTGACTCTCTTTTCTATCTTCATCTGGATAAATTGGATTTTGTCAGGAAATATGTTCCGAAATTGATTCAATACTACCTCGCTCGCAAAGATAAAAAGATGATCGTTGCCGCGCGGACTAAAAAGTCCTTCCAAACTTATCCTCCCTACCAAAGGAAAGTGGAGGAATATTTGAATTATGTTCTCGGAGACTATTGCGGTTCAAGGTCGGATTATTATTATGGTCCGAAGATTTTTTCCTCAATGCTTGTCCCGTATCTTAAAGCGCTCAAAGGGGATGTAGGCTGGGGCATTGAAGCCTATTTTTATGTTTTAAATCACAGGCTCTCTCTGCCTATGGAATTCTATCCCGTGGAAATTACCGCCCCTGCCGAGGTGCTTGCAGACGAGCTAGAATTCAAACAATACCGTTTGAAAGGTCTTTTGCAACAGGTAGAAGGTTTTTTGCAGGGGCAGAAAGTAGAAGTCGCAGGGCAATTCCCATCTTAAAAAGATAGCTTATTTAACAGCCTATATTGAAAATGGTTCCTATTGTGTTATTTTTCAATGGCAAAATTTTAAAGAGCATTGTCCGGGAATACTGTAATTTTTGGCGGTTTTATATTATAATATTAATGAAAGGCAATAAGATAAATTAAATAAAAAATAAAGAGGAGGTGAGAATGAAAAAGTATATTTACATCTTGGTTATTCTAGTTGTGATCGTGGCGGGTTTGGGAGCTTATTTTTTGTGGAAGCGGTCAAACGCGCCGCAGGCCGCACCTTCTTCAGGCGATGTTGGTCCGCAGAGCGTTTCGCAGGTGCTGTCGGAAGTGGAAAAGATCTCCGGGTTACCCAGCGCAAAGTCAGTAAAAGTGAAACAGGATTTTGGCAGCACAGAGAATTTGCTGGACGCTCAAGGCTTTACCTTTACAGCAAAGTTGGGCGCGCCGGAAATTCAGCAGAAAGTGGACTCTATAGATGAGCGGCTTAAAGATCGAGGTTTTACGGCGCAAGAATTCAAGCAACCCGAATCGGACAGTGTGGGCAATCGGTTTATAAAATACAAAAAAGGCTCCACGGAGTGCGTTTTGGAAAAAACAGACATTGAAAGCCAAGACACAAGCGAAGTCTCTTTCGGTTGTCGTGAGTTAAAGTGAAGCTCTGCGGGTCTAGAGGGAAGGCGAAGCCGCATAAAAAACAGACGCGCAATGCAATTCTAGAGAGGTAAAACTTGAGAGATTTTTGTTCAAAAAAAAATCAAAACAAAAAATATGAGGATGGAATATAGTTATTATTCTATATTTTGCCCGGGCTAATCTTGGGTGCTTTTTTTAACCAACAGACAACAAGCAAAGCAGTGATTTTGCCACTTAAATAAATTCGGCAGAGTCAAGATATGAAAAAAATAAAGGGATTGCCAATCTTTGCCCACGCACCAGCCCCACACCTTTTTAAAAGGTGGGGGACTGTATGGGGTTTCACATTTTTTTGTGCGGCACTGGTTTTATTTTTAGTGAAGATTCCTTCTGCCCTTGCTTATGGCTCTTATGCAGTGAGTTTTGGAAGTTACGCAGAAGGGATGCTTTCGGGGTTGGATCAAGAAACAATTGAATTTTACAGCGATATTCCCGCAGGGGTAGATAAAGTAATTTTAAGCGCGGTGGGCAACGATTGCGTGCGGCGCAGTATTGATTTGTGCGGCGGGAGTCAAGAACGTTGCGAAGTAAGCGCGACTCCGGGTTCGCGAATCTATTTCAATGTGAGTTTTGATATTACGCCTTGCGGTTCCAGCCCTTCTTTTTGGTATCGGACTTATGTTTTGAAATCGGAAGGGAGCGGCAGTGCCGACAGCGGTTTCTCCGCGAGAGCAAATGGGGAGCAGTGCAGCGCAAACAGCGAATGTCAGTCTGGATATTGCAACAATGGTTATTGTTGCACAGGGAATGTCTGTTGCGCGACTGACAGCGATTGTGCGAGCGATGCCTATTGCGGCTCTGATTATATTTGTTATTTTCAAGAAAATGATGGTGCTTCCTGCAACCGTGCAAGGCAGTGCAAGGGCGGTTATTGTACAAATAACAAATGTAGTTCAAGTGCCTCTACTTGCGGCGATTATTATTGCGATACAGGAGAGACTTGCGCGAGTTGCCCGATGGATTGTGGAATCTGTAAAAAAGCGGATGGCGATTCTTGCGACTATGCTTCTCTATGCCAAGGTGGCTATTGTAATGGAGGGCGATGCGGTTCCAGCCCTTATTATTGCGGCAATGCTTATTGCGATGCGGGCGAAACCTGTGCTAATTGCGTTCGCGACTGCGGCGCTTGCCCGCGGCAAAATGGCGCCGTTTGCGATTACGATGATGATTGCGCAAGTAAACACTGCGTCCACGGCAAGTGTCGGGCAGGTGAGACTTATTGCGGGGACAGCGAATGTGATGCGGCGGAAACCTGCGAGACTTGCGCTCGCGACTGCGGCGCCTGCGACAGTGCGGCTTGCACCAAAGATTCAGATTGTGCAGGCGGGCATTGTGTGCACAAGAAGTGCCGTAATGAAACAACTTACTGCGGCGATGACGTTTGCGACTCGGGCGAGACTTGCGCAAAGTGCCAGCAGGATTGCTGCGGCTCGGATTTGCGTGTTTCTTTTTCTACGATGCGCTTGCAGTTGAAACCAGGGGACACGGGTAACTTAGAGATTAATTTTAGAAATGTAGCAAAATCTACTGCTGATAATGTTTATTGGAGCATCCTTGTGGATAAAGACGAATTGCTTGTTATTTCTCCTAAAGATAAAAATATTGGCACAGTGAAAGGCTCTAGTGAGTTATCCAAAGAAATAAAGATTACGGCGAAGTCTGCAGGCACGGCTTATTTGGCAATACATATTCGGGGCAATAATTTTGGCAGTATTCTGAAATTCGTCCAAGTGAATATTGAGGGAGGACTCGCGCTTGATGTGCCGGAGTCTATTTTTTTATTGCCTCAAGAAGAAAATGATTTCGGCGTTTTTGTGATTAACCAAGGCAATGAGTCAGCGCAAGTAAAGGGTTTAACCTTGGAGAGTCTGAATCCGAACGTTGTGGAGATTAAAGAGGGAGGAATAATGGAAGTGAGAGGACAGGGGCAGGGTATTAAACCAGACCAACTTTTTACTACCGAGAGTGAAGATATTTTGAAAATGATCTCCCCGCGACCGAAAATTCAGGGTCGGGACGCAGGGGAAACTGAACTTGTTTTTAAACTTAAGTATTATCTTCCGGGGAGTAATCGCGAGGAAAGTCTAGAAAAGAGGACTAAGGTGAAAGTCGGCGCTACGCGTGGAGGCAAACAAAGTTTGCTTGATTTGCAAATCATTCCAGCCGGCATTGCTTTGGAAATAGGGGAGGCAAGAGAGTTAAAATTAGTTCTCAAAAACAAAGGCAGTGAAATCGTTAAGCAAGGTGTGATTAGAATCACTAAATCCAAGATTACCTATTTTGAATCCACCGCGGAGGTGCGCTTCGGTTTTATTGAGCCGGGGCAAGAAGCGACCGCGAAGATTGACCTTGTCGCCACAGATGAATTCCCGCCGCTTTTAAAGAAACTTGCCAAGGAGGGGGAATTAGCCATTACTGATCCTTTGTCTTTGGCAGTAGAGTATCAAACCGTGGACGGTCGCAAGTTTCAATTTCAGGACGAGATTAAAGTTTCGTTGGTGGAGAAGCGCGCCCAGTGCAAATCTAATGACCCAGCGTGCGTTAGGGCTGTGAATTGTCTGGTAGAACTTTCCAATGCGATGAGCTGCACTCTAGAACTAGCGGATGTGATTCCATATTTAGACAAACCTGTGGCTGTGGTCCTTGCTACCGCTGATGTGTGTGAAATTGGGCAGAGGAGAGCAGGAGGTGATAGTATTGGTGCGGCGGTCTCGGCGCTTTTGATGGCGTCGGACGTAGCGGATAATGCCGCGGACGCAGTGCCGGGCGCGGGCAATTTGGCTTCCACTTTTGCGGATATCGTGGAGGGCGCAGCTGATTGCGCCGAAGGTTTTGTGCATAGCGGGGTGGATCAATATTGCGCCGGCGGCAGTGGCAAGGGTTATACCGGTTGTGCGGAAAATATTTTTAAGACCATTGCGGAGATTTCTGGTAAAGCGACAGAGCCAGCCGCCGTGCGGAAAATGGTGGTCGCTATGGTAGGCTCGCCCGTCGCCATCGCTGTCGTAGATAGTGAAGGCAAGGTTTTAACTCCCCGGGACGGCGTTATTGTTTTACAGCAAGGGGATTTGAAACTCATTCTCATCAAAAATCCGCAGGATTTAATGGGAAGAAGCGTAAATTTTAAAATTATGGGCGAGGATAATGGCAAATACAGTGTGCAGTTAGGTTTGATTGATAATGGTTCTTTAGTCAAAACGCGCGAATTAAAGGACAAAAAGATTAAACAAGATGAAGAGGTTTTAATTCCTTTGGGTGTCCGCAGTACTTCTAGCGCTCAATTGACCGATCTTTTACTGGGAAAAAGGGAGGTGGCGCGGCTGGGTCATAAAGGATTTTTAGATACGATTTTAGACTCCCCGCGTCTATTCAAAAGCCTATTAGCTATTTTTGTTATTTTACTTGGTGGAGCAAGCGCTTTTTGGGTGTTGCGGAAGATTAAGCAGTCAAAAAGATAACCTATTATTCTATAAATAGGACTTCCGCGTTTCATAATAATTAAACTTGGATATTTATTGTCATTCCCATCCCGTAATGAATACAGGGTAAACTCCAGCGGGAATCCAGGATTAGTGCCTCCGACCTGGATCCCCGATCAGGTCGGGGATGACATGAAACGCGAAAGATCTGATGTTTTTAATTGAAACATTGCATTTTAGGGAAAATGTGCTAAAGTAGTTAGATGTTTTCGGGAAGGAGGGAAACATCAAAAAGTTTTGTTTTCTGTTCTTTCATAAATAAGAGCCGCAGGGGGCGGAATATTGGGTTAGGCTCTTTTTTTGTTTTTTAGCGAAGGGAGGAATTGTGGTATGGCTCGGAAAGAAGTCAATGTGGGTTTAATCGGTTACATGTTTATGGGCAAGGCGCACAGCCACGCTTATCACGATGTAGCCATGTTTTTTAATATGGACGCAAAACCAATAATGAAGGCGATCTGCGGACGTAATGAAAAAGGCGTGAAAGAGGCATCGGAGAAATTCGGCTGGGAAAGCTATGAGACGGATTGGGAAAAACTGGTGCGGCGCGATGATATTGATCTTATTGATATCTGCGCGCCAACCAATATGCATAGGGATATTGCCATTGCCGCGGCGAAAGCGGGAAAACACATTATTTGCGAAAAACCCTTGGCTATGGATCTAGAAGAAGCGCAGGAAATGTGGGACGCGGTTGATGAAGCGCGCGTGATCAATATGGTCAACTTCAATTATCGTAAAGTTCCGGCAATCGCGCTTGCAAAAAAGATGATTGACGATGGAAAGCTTGGTAAAATCTATCACTTCCGCAGTGTCTATCTGCAGGACTGGATATTGAGTCCGGATTTCCCAATCGTATGGCGTTTGGATAAAAGCGTTGCCGGTTCGGGCTCTCTTGGAGACCTTGGCGCTCATATAGTGGACCTTGCCAGATATCTTGTTGGTGATTTTGACCGCGTGGTGGGAATGGAAGAAACCTTTATTAAGGAACGTCCTGTATCCGCAACAGGAATGGATGGTAAGTTATCAGCGACCGCGACGGACAAAAGTGTTAAGGGTATGGTTACGGTTGACGATGCCACTCTGTTTTTGGCTAGATTTGAAAATGGCGCTGTGGCGACTTTTGAGGCTACAAGGTTTGCCGCTGGAAGGAAGAATTACAACAGTTTTGAAATCAACGGAGAAAAAGGCAGTATAGTATTCAACCTTGAAAGAATGAACGAGCTGGAATACTACAATGTTGATGATCCTGTCGGATTGCAGGGATTCAGGACAATTCTGGCAACTGATCCGTCTCATCCGTATATGGGAGCTTGGTGGCCGCCAGCGCATATCATCGGGTATGAGCATACATTTATTCACCAGATATATGAGCTGATGCAGGCTATAGCCAGTGGTAAATCGGCATCTCCAGACTTTGAAGACGGCTTGAAATGTCAAAGAGTGTTGGAAGCTGTGAGCTGTTCAATAGCTGACGATGGATGGGTTTATGTGTAATTTATTGGGATACTGAAAAGACAAGAAAGGAGAAAAGAAGGGTGGGAGGAAAGATGGGCTTGGAAAAAACATACAAAATAATTTTTAAATCAGTTGATCCAGATAAAACAGTTGCCACGGTATCTACTATTAAAAGAATTTTGAAGTCTCTATCATTGAAAGAGGTTAAAGATGCTTTTGATAATTGCCGTCAAACCGGTCAGCCACAAACCTTGCAAGGGGGGTTAACCGAGGACGAGGTCTTGCAGTTCATAGAGGAGATCCAAACAAATTTAAAGGATAAAGGTCTAGACTCGGCTAGCGTTGATTTTGAGGCTGAAAACCTTTGACAAACATCAAGTTTTGGTCTTAGATGAGGCTGTATAAGTATGGGCTGGGTTTAATGAATTAGTCTTTGTTAAAAATCAACTTAAAGGAGAGGAAGGTAGCAGGTCGGTTCGGGTTCTGTTTTTTAAGCAAAAAACCGGACGGATTAAGACCGTCCAAAGAAGAAGGAGAAAAGAAAGATGGCAAGAAAAGTGACTCTTTTTACAGGACAATGGGCGGATTTGCCCCTAGAAAAGCTTGCAATCATGGCAAAAAAGTTTGGCTATGATGGGCTTGAACTTGCTTGTTGGGGCGACCATTTTGACGTAAATGCCGCGTTGAAGAATGAGAATTACTGCAGAGACAGGTATTCAATTCTGCGCAATCAGGGACTTGGAGTTTGGGTAATCAGCAACCACCTTGCTGGACAGGCGGTTTGCGACAACATTGATCAAAGGCATAAAAGTATACTTCCTCCTCATATATGGGGAGATGGAGATCCTGAAGGTGTAAGACAGAGGGCTGCAGAGGAAATGAAAAATACAGCGAGAGCCGCCGCAAGACTTGCTGAAGCAGCCGGACATAAGATTGATGTTTGTGGTTTTACAGGATCAAGCATCTGGCATTTGCTATATTCTTTCCCGCCAGTAACACCAGACATGATTGACACTGGATATAAAGACTTTGCAGACAGATGGAATCCGATTCTTGACGTTTTTGACGAGGTTGGCGTAAAATTCGCTCTGGAGGCGCACCCAACGGAGATAGCATTTGACGCATGTTCAGCAGCGAGAGCAGTTGAGGCATTAGGTGGACGCAAAGCTTTCGGCTTCAATTATGATCCAAGCCATCTTGGTTATCAGGGCGTTGATTATGTCGAATTTATCCGCATGTTTGGGGATCGCATATATCACGTTCACATGAAAGATGTTGGCTGGTCATCAGTACCAAAGCTATCAGGCGTATTTGGTGGTCATCTGAATTTCGGTGACGTAAATCGTTACTGGGATTTCCGTTCACTAGGTCGTGGAAACATAGATTTTGAAGAAATTATCAGGATGCTCAATAGAGTCAACTATCAAGGTCCATTGAGTGTTGAATGGGAAGATTCAGGTATGGATCGTGAGCATGGCGCCGTTGAAGCCTGCGAGTTTGTGAAGTCATTAGATTTTCCGCCTTCAGCTACAGCGTTTGATGCCGCGTTTGAGAAAAAGTAATTTTTTATTGATACCCTGCAATCGCTTGATTGCAGGTTTTTTATTCTTTGAAACTATGTTAAAATAGATCTAAGGTTATAAGCAAGCCGTCTACAAAAATAAAGATCAAAAAATAACTTAAAAAAATATGCCTAAGAAAAAATTATTACTAGGGATTTTGATTCCAGTCGGCGTTTTGATTTTAATCGTTGTCGGCTTGTTGGTCTGGGGTTTTAGGGTACGTAAAAGCTTTTCCGCGAGGCAAAATATTACTGTTGATTTGCCGCAAGAAATGGATTACCAAAATTTAAATCCGAGCGACCAAAAGAAACTTTTACAGGATATTAAAAAGAGCCTTCCAAATAAGATTGTTCCGAATAGAGAAGGGCAGCCGGTGCGGATTGTTCAGGATGTGGTCTTGAGCCAAAATCAAAAAGCGTTGCCTGCGGGATTAAAACCGCTTAGCGGCGATAAACTTCTGGAGAGCACACCTGCTCAAACTCTTCCTCTTTCCAGCCAACCTCAAGCCGCGCCCGAGAAAACAGATGTTAAGGGAGCTTCTCGCGCGAAACAAGTTCAAGGGATGAAGATAGTTGCTAATCAGAGCGGCTCGGAACAGGAAGAAGAAATTAACTGGCCGGCGCTTGCCTATTCTTATAATGTGCCGCCGGGCGGTCAGGATAAGGGCGCGGAGTATAAGGAAATGGTGAAGATTATGGAGCTCACTAAAAAATATTATCCCACACTGGTCAAATATTATGGCGAGCCTTTTAATGTTAAAAATCGGTTTTTGATGTTTGTTTATGACCCCGCGGCTGAATTTTCCGTCTTTCTTCCCCAATACGATACAATTATCTTAGCAAGTTCCAGACCTTGGGAAGTGATTCCCGCTTTTGTCGCCGCGTTTCAAAGCAATTTTTACTCTGTGATTCCGGAAACTTGGAGAGACGGCATGGTTTATGCCGTAGCGCAACTCGCGATTCGGCAATTTCCAGAGGATTGGCCTCGCGATCCGATGATGGATTTAATCGTTCAGGGTGTGGAAGGCAGTTATGAAAAATATAATGTGGCGGCCTATCCCATCTGCGGCGCAAAGACCATTTATCTTAATGATTTCCCTGATTTTGCTTGGAAACGTCCTTTTTTAGCAGCCGCGGCGTGGCTTAAAATTTATCAATACGACCCAGAGTTTTTTCGCCGAATGAATATTGAGCTTTATGGCAATTCCCTGGATAGCGAAATCTGGCAGGATGAAATGAAGGTCTTTCTACGCACCAAGAATATTTTTTATCCCGAGATTGAAAAGTTTACACCGGACTCTTGGTATAATAATCAGCATGTTTTACATCAAACACAAACCAATCCCATTGTTTTTTTAATGTGGGCGCTTTTTGGCAGCACCTTTGTGGCGGAGGATAATGGGATTCATCTGTATGAATTCAAATCCGTGAATGCCGGGCAAGGGACGCGTTTTGAACCCCGCCAGGATCGCTCGCATACGCTTCAAATTTACAATGACCGTGTTTTATTAAAAACTATTAGCCGCAATACGGACGCGCGCGGTCAGATTGACATTCCTCTCGCGGAAGCAGGAACTTTAAGTAACGGTCGCTATGAAGTGAGATATAGTGAGGAAATCATCCCTATTAACTATGCCTACTTTACGGAAAAACCGTATGCCTTATATGGAAGCGTGGATAACTTTGGGGAAGGGAAAATTTTAGCTTATGATCAGAACCAAAATCTGTTGGGAGAGGCGCAGATTTCCGCAGGCGCTTTTCGTTTTGAGAGACACTTTCAGGGCGTGATTAAATTAGATGTTCAAGATTATTTGGGTGATATTCCTTTACATAAGGAGCTTTCCAAACCCGAAGGTTCATATTATGTCGCCCTCGCTTCGCGCTCCTCCTCTTATGAGCCGGAGGAATCAGGCTCGCGTGGCGCTCCGCCGATTGGCGAAGGTGAGGCAACCGCGCCGAAGAGCGAGGATACTTCTCCCGCTCTTCGCAATGTAGTGCCTCCAGCGTCGCAGATAGAAGGACTACCGAATACTTTTATTTCCGACAAGTATAAATTTAAGATTAGTTATCCAGATGATTTTGACGCGACGGATACCACTAAATTACAGGGACCAAACCTGACTCCTGATATTCCTATCAAAAGCGAACAAGCGGCGCAGTTTATGGAAAAGAATAAGAAAATCGGCGCAAAAGAGGTGGGGATTATTTGGCATTCCAATCCGGATAAATCGTTGAAAAGTTTTGCTAAATATTATACGTCTATAACAGCAACAGAGGCGCAGTATGGCGCCCTGACCATTAACGGTCGGGAGGTAGTCACCGCGGAATATAAAGTGACGCCGGGGGTGCCAGGCAATCCAGCCGCGCGGCTCCCCGAGGTGGAAATGAAAAGTTATTTCATAAACCGGGGGACTGATGTTTTTATTTTTGGTTGCACTCTGGATAAAGAGAGCCAGGATCTGCTCAATAAAATGATTCAGACCTTTGATTTTGTGCAATAAATTGATTAACTTTCTAAAAAGGAGGTTAAAATGAAAATCAGACATTGGATTTTAATTCCTATTCTAATGGGGTCATTAGCTATTTTGCCCGGTTGCACTGGTTATGAAATTTTGGATGTCGCTTTTGAAATTGCGGATGACATGTTCCATTTAAGCGGCGATGATGACGGTGAGGGTTTGACTAATCATCAAGAAGAGAGCGCGCATACCAATCCTGATGATTTCGACACCGATGATGATGGACTGAACGATTATCAAGAGGTGAGGATTTACAAAACGGATCCTAATAATCCTGATACGGACGGCGATGGGATGATGGATGGGCCTGAAGTGTATGCGGGACGCAATCCCCTCGTGCCTGATAATCCTTCGTCCGATACCACGGCTAGCCGTGGCGGAACAGAAGAGGAGGGAGCAACGCCTCAAGAAGAGCAGGCTGATACTCCGTCTGCCGTTTCACCGCCTACACCCGCGGAGAGCGATCCAGCGTCCGAAGATACGGTTTCCACTGCCTCAGGACATACCTATCTTAATGAAGCCTGCCGTTTTTCTTTCTATTATCCCAGTGGCTGGGAGATTAAAAGCGCGGAATTTTATACAATGCTTGACGGCACTAAGGCGGATTTCCCGACAGTGATTCTGGGTAGGAGCGGGAGTAGCACTAATGACGACATTGCCTTGAATATGCGCCAGGCTTTTTGTATGACCGTGGAGCCATACGATAAGAAGACAGAGAGCGCCGGTACGAGAGAAGTGAATATCTACACTTATTATAGCGCTGATCGCAAAACAAAAATTGGCGGTTGTTTAGAAGCAGAAGTAGAGGCACTTAATATGAAGGGCAAAACGATGACCTATACCTTTATTTCGCAATCCAATGATTCCATAGTTCTATCCGCTTTCAAAGAAGCAGTCAAAACGTTCAAAGTGATAAAATAATCAAGACTGGAAAATATTCAATTTTTGGCAGTTTTTTAATTTTTCAATTAACATAAAACAATGCGCACCGAACAAGAGATCCAAACCAAACTTTCTGAACTTGAAAAAGAGTTAGCAGAAATAGAAGAAGGTTTTGACGATGAGATTGAAATGGCGGAGGATGATGACAATGCGAAGGAAGCAGAAAATTTGGAAGGTGAAAAGGAGATTAAGATTAAAAAATTAGAGAAGCAGGTGGAAATTTTGAAGTGGATTTTAAGCTAAAAAGTCTTTGGCGTGAATAAACCCCGTTAGACCCCATTAGAAATTTATTTCTAATGGGGTAAAATAAATCTCGCCTGTTTTGGGCGAGGTTTATTGTTTATACTTCCATTATGGTTTATTCCGTCCAGGATAATAACGGAATAGTTTATCCCGTTAGATGTTTGCTATATAACGGGGTTTACCCCTATTTTTATTGATGTTATAATATTCAATGCCAATCAAATATGTTTAATGATATGCTTAAAATTATCGTCGTTTCCGGACCGGTGATTGTGGAAGACGGCAAAGTCTTATTAAATCAGCACGGCGAGGATAATTTTTGGAAATTCTGCGGAGGCAGGGTGGAGGATTATAACGTTGATTTAGCGGAAAACGCGCGGCGCGAGGCGAGAGAGGAAATGGGGATTGACATAGAAGTGATTAATAAAAATCCTTTTATTATTTATCTCCAAAAAGAAACAGCGGAAGGTAAAGTTGATGTTATTTTAGCGCATTTCTTAGCAAAAAGGATAGGTGAAGTGAAACCTGATTCTGAAATCAGGGAGTGGAATTGGTTTTCTATGGATAACCTTCCCGGAAATATAGCGCCAAATGTGAAGCCAGCCTTGAAGCATTTTGGATTTTAAGCCGTCTATTAGCGAGCGAGCCTCGATATCCCTCACTTTACAAAAGTGAGGGATGAGCGAAGCAATCTCATAAGACTCAATATTCATTGAGTTTTAAAAAATTATTTAAATGACTTCGAATATTGTCATTAATGAGATTGCTTCGTCGCTCCTTAAGGGTCGCTCCTCGCTAATAGACAAAGTGCGATGGACAATACTAAAAAACCCGGCGTGGGCGTAGGAGTAATGCTTTTAAAAGAGGGCGAGGTCTTGCTCGGCAAGCGGCATTTTGATGCGGCGCGGGCGGACAGCGAACTCCACGGCGAAGGCACTTGGACTATGCCTGGCGGTAAACTGCATTTTCACGAAGAATTGGAGGGCGCGGCGTATCGCGAGGTCTTGGAGGAAACAGGGGTAAAAATCGATCAAAAAAAACTAAGGATGATTAGTGTCACCAATGATATTGTTAAAGACGCGCATTTTGTGACTATTGGTTTTTTATGCGAAGATTTTCGAGGCGAACCAAAGGTAATGGAACCCGACGAGATTACAGAATGGCGCTGGTTTGCTTTGGACAAGCTGCCTCATCCAATTTTCTTTCCAAGTAGAAAGATTTTAAATAATTTTTTGAAAATCCAAAAATAAGGCGAATACCCTTTGAAATCTTTGGCTTGGATAAAAAATAATCCGCTTTTGCAAGCGGTTTCTTTATGAGACTGGAGGGGGAGGCAATTGTATGTCTCTTTTTTATGGGTTGGGTGGATGATGAAAGCGGGCGACTAAATCCATAATTACCTTTTTGATTTTTTGCGGATGGGGGAGGGCATTGAAATAAAATTTATCCTGCTCCGCGCCTGCGGATTCAATCTCAATGTCGCCATAGTTTAAAAACGTGGCGAGGATGCCAAACATTTTAATGGAAATGTCCTGGATATTATATAACTTCAATTCATTTAAGTTATATTTAAAAAATCCTTTTTGTTCATTCTCTATGACTCTTTTATTAGTGACAATTACCGTGTTTAAGGTGTAAATCATAATATTGTAAAAAGCGATCATCCATAAAATAAAAAGATAAACAGCCGCTAAAAACCAATAGACAGAGGAGAAGATTTCATACCAGCCGCTTGCCGCAATCAAAAAATAGACCCAGAAAGGAATTAAAGCGAAAAGGGCAAGGACGAAAAGAGGTCCGAATAATCTAATCCAGTGCCGGCGAGTGAGCAAAATAACTGTTTCATCCGGCTGGCGGCCGCGGAAATTATTTGTGGAAGAAAATATAGGCATAATAAAAAGTGAAAAGTTAAAAGTGAAAAGTGAAGATACTAAAAGATGTTTTGGGAGATTTCGTCCCAGTTAATTTGGCGATAAAGGATAAGAATAATGGCGAAAAAAATAAAAGAACCTAAGAAAAAACATAGGGCTAAAATCTTAGGTTTAGCCCCCACACCAAAGCGAATGAAATGATAGATAATGCAAAAAGCATACCAAAAATAGATGACAAGGACTACCAAGAAAACAATTAAGGGAAGATTAAAACCATTTTCAAAAATAGAACCCATATTTTATGTTAAGTATAGTTGAATCTATTTTAGCAGGAATCAAATAAATTGGCAAAGAGTTTTCCCGCGTTTCTAATTATGTTAAAATAGAATCAATTAAAAAATAAAGATAAAACTATGCAATTTAGCGAAGGTATTTTCATGTCGCTTAAAAGAAATTAAAACTTGGTTAAAAAAATTAAAATAATTTGTAAAAAATCAAACAAATAAAATATGGCTGAACCTATTCAGGGTACCTATGTTTGTGGAGATAAAAGTTGCGCTACTTTCTTGGGAGAGAGCGCGGAGAATTGCCCTCAAGACTGCTTGCCTAGTGGAGGAGGCGCAGAAGGCGCGACCCCTTCTATTATTGATTCTCTGGCGATTCACATTAACCCTTGGCTTCTCTTGGCGGGGATTTTAATGATGCTTACCCTCGTCATTCCTTTAATTTATTGGCGCAGGAAAGAAAAGACTCCTTGGCGTTTTTTCGCTTGGGGAGCACTGATTTGGACTATTAATATTATTATTAAAGCTACCTTAGATTTTACTTTTAATAACACAGTTTTTGCCGCCGTGGGCGGGATCACGTTTTTTTACGCTCTTTATTTTGGCATCCGGACTGGAGTTTTTGAAAGCGGTCTTTCTTATCTCTTTATTCGCTTGAAAAAAAGAATGAAAGAGGCGAATTGGGGTGAGGCGGTGGCTTTTGGGATTGGGTTTGGCGGTCTTGAAAATTTTATCCTGGGTCTACAATCATTTTTGACGGCTGTTGTTTTGCTCGCTGCTCCGGAGGTTCTGCAAAGATTTCCTTCTTCTTTGCAAGCCGAATATCTCAAGGCTTACACCGCTTCTTCTTGGATTATCTTCGCGCCCGCCTTGGAGAGGATAGCGGCGCTTTTTGCCCATATTTTAGCGAGTGTGCTCCTTTTTGCGGCCGTGAAAACCGGCAAAATGCGTTATTTTTGGTATTCGTTTCTTTACAAAATGATCATTGATGGGAGCGTTTTGTATCTTACAAAAATTTCCGTCTCCTCTTTTTTAACCTCGGTTTATTTAGTGGAGATTCCGATTATCATCTATGGTTTGGTCGGTTTTTGGGGATTAAAGCGGTTAAGGAAAATATATTCTTAAGGATTCTTGGATTATGAAATTCTTAAGATACTCCTTCTTCGTCAAAGGAAAGTAAAACTTCTCCCCTGACACTTGTCTCATATTTTGTGCGGGAAGGGGAGATTAGAGAGGGGTTTATTATCAATCAGCGCGCATTATTTTACAAGGCGCGGAGGAAAAGACCGCAGCCTTGTTTTTTTATTGAAGATTTGCTAAACTATCTTGTTTTACAAATTAAGTATGGAATCGGTTGTTAATAGAGAAATATAGATTGACGGCTTTTTAAACAAAGGAGATGAGTGATGGAAGAGATTAATGTATTTATCCCTGGGAAGATTGTGCGGTTGTCGGTAGAAGATTTGGAAGGTAATCAAAGCGAGGAGCGCTTTAAGGTCCAAAAGAGACTCGGCACGGGTTACGCGGGCGAAGTCTATCTCTTGACCCATCAGGATTCAGAAGAGCAGAATTCAGAAGAGAAGGTAGTCTTGAAAATTATGCGTTCGGGCAATTTTTTAAAGAGAATTATCGCGCTCTTGGCGCGGCTATTCGCTACTTTTGATTTTGCTTGGTGTGAGGCGGAGGTAAAGATGGCGGTTTTGCACCATACGCTTTTACCCCTTGCGGTCAAAAAGAGGACAGGAAAAGATTATCTCATCCCTTCTTGGCGCCGCAGTTATACTTGGATTCCAGAAAAGAAGGCGTGGGGGATTTTTTTAGAGTATGATGATCTCCGTTCTGCCTATCATGGGACATTGTCCGGAGTAGGCGATCTAGAGGTTAAAGAGCGGGCGGGGGCAGCCCATATTTTAATCGATTGTTTCAAGGGGGTTGGCGCTCTTGCCTTTGCGTGGCAGTTTAATCATTTTAAACGCGAGCCGAGAGGCAGGTGGTATGTCTGGTACACCCTGTTTTGCGCCTTAGCCGTTCTTCTTCTCACCATCTTTTTAGACCTTCCTTATGATCCAAAAGTGAATGTGCTGGCGGTTTTGTGTCTTTTTTTCAGTCTCGCAGGCGCCTCTTGGTTATCCGCGGATAATCTTAAAAAAAGTGAAAAGTACGGATTTTTCCGCGGTCCGGATTTAGAGCTGGGAATGCCGCACATTGGGTTCTGTCTGCCTGTAGGATTCCTGGTTGTGTCAGCTCTCTCTCTGATGCATAAATTTTGGGGACTTTCTCCCTCTTGGGCGATTTTTTTAGCCTTACTCTTTTCTCCGGGTTATCTTTTCTTGTTTGAGTTGCCCTTGTTTTGGGAGAATATCAAGAAGGGCTATCCTATTCCTTTTGGACAATTGGAGATAGAGGGGTTTGCTTATGCTTTCGGGAGTGATCCGGAATTTCAAGAAGATATTGAGCGATACCGCTCCCTACTTTATCAGTTTGAGTCGGGAAGACTTAATCCGATTAACCGTTTGTTCGTTCTGTTGGTTTTAAGGCGGCTTTTGCCTTTTTTTGGGCGGGAATGGCGGTCGCGCACGATTGAACGTTGGGAACTGAAGGAAAAAATCACTTTAGAGCGAGTGCGGAAGATGCGAGAAAATTTTGCTCATTATTTCTTTTTCTTGGTGGTAAGTTTGTTTGGCATAATCCCTTGGCGTTTTATTTTAGACCGCGTTTTTCGCCATAGGCAAATCATTTATCGGAAGATGAAGCGGCTGGAAAAGATGTTGCAAAAAGGGCAGATAAGCCGCCGGACGGCAAGAGGATTAGCTCTGGTCGGAGTAAGCTTATTTTCTTTTTTCTTAAGCTTTATTCTGATTAGGAAGTTTTATCGCCTTGTTTTTGAGCGGCATTATCGGAGGCTTTGGCTGCGCAATACCTTTAAGATTTTCTGGAGCAGAGAGTTTCTGAAAAGGCGGGCGGTCGCTCGTTTTCAGCGCTATCTGACGAATCAAAGGCGCGATGGCCGCATCACGGATCAGTATTATTACAGGATAAAGCATTTACAGAAAGTAACCGCTATTCACTGGTGGTTAATCCTGTATTTTAGCTTGCTTGCCCCCAAGTCAGTCACTTGGTCTGTGCGCATCGCGGCAGTTTCAGGATTTTTAATGGCCCGGAAGTTATTAGACATAATGCCGGGATTGCCTAACTGGCTTGCCGAGATCATCAGGTATGATATTATTCCGCACGTGCCGGGCTGGCTTGCCGCTATCATCTTGGGGCTGGGAATTACAGCCTTATATGAGATCGTGGCCACACTGATCTTTGGAGCGTTTTTTCTCCTGCGGCTTATTCCGCGGCTGAAGGTGGAGAGGTTTTTAGTGGGTCGAGTTATTGTGGCTTTGTTGAATTTTCTCCTGTATGTTATTTTCGCTTGCCTGAATGGCGTCCCCGGATTTTCTATTTTAGGAGTGCCATTGGCTGTGTCTTCAACACCCTATCATTCTTCCTTTTGGCTGTTAACAATAATCCGTTGGCAGTCATTGTTCTTGGGATTTATTCGTCTTATATCCCTTGGAATGTGGGATAAAGGAGGACTGGGGGAATTCTATTTTGCCGAGCTTGGCGTTAACAGCCAAGCCCGTATTGTTCTTAAACTTTGCTCCCTGCCTGTTTAAAAAACAGCGCAGGGTTTTTTATTTTGTATTTTTAATTACGAAATACATTTTGTTATTGCGAGAAGCTTGATTACACTCCCCCTGCCCTGAGCGGGGAGATAAGAGGGGGAGGGAGAATAGTAGACCCCTCCTAATCTCCCGCTTCTCTAAGCGGGAGGAAAAATCCTTCGCTAATAGACGGTAATATTTCGTAATTCAAGCTTTTGTAATATAATGGGGTTATGATAAGCAACAAAATTTCCCGAGCCGTCATCCAAAAAATAGAAAAAGAAGCTAAAGAATATTTTCGCGGTGCGAGTGGCTGCCACGATTTTAGCCATGTGGAAAGGGTTTTGAAACTCGCGCTTCACTTGGGTCGCAGAGAAAAAGCGGATTTAGGCATTTTAGAGGTCGCGGTTTTATTGCATGATATTGGACGGCGCGCAGAAATGAAGGCGAAAGGAACTTTTTGTCATGCTGAAGCTGGGTCTGCCTTGGCGCAAAAAATTTTAGGGAAGTATAAATTTGATAAAGACACGGTGAGGAATATTATTCATTGCATCAGGACTCACCGTTTTCGCGACCGCCGGAATGTTCCGAAAACCATTGAGGCTAAAGCGCTGTTTGACGCGGATAAATTGGATTCTATCGGCGCGGTTGGCTTGGGTCGCGCCTTTCTATTCGCGGGTGGCGCGGGTTCGGGTAATCTTTATACGGGCAATGAGAGACGTTTAGCGAAAACAGGATGCGACTACTCTTTTACCAAGGAGGACTCTGCTTTTCTAGAATACGAAATTAAACTGAAGAAAATTAAGGATGTGATACTTACCGCAAGCGGCAGGAGGATTGCCCTTGGCCGGCATAGGTTTATGGTCAGTTTTTGGCAGCAGTTTTGGCAAGAGGTGGCAGGGAAAAAATAATGTTATAAAAATTTATGCGCAAATGGAGATGTCAAAAATCAGAACTCATTTTGGATACGAAATATTTTAAAGTGCGCAAGGATACTGTCAAATTACCGAATCAAGAAATGATAGAATGGATTTATTGGGACAGCAAAGATTCGGCAATGGTTTTGGGTATGACTCCGGATAAAAAGCTGGTGATGATTCGGCAGTACCGTTATTTAGTAGGCAGGGAGGTATTGGAATTTCCCTCCGGCGGCTTGCATAACAATGAGAATATTGAGGAATGCGCGCGGCGGGAATTTGAAGAGGAAAGCGGGTATAGGTGCAGTCAGCTAATTAAGCTCGGTTCATTTTATGAAACCTATAGCCAACTTAATCGCGAAATCCATTTGTTTTTCGCGCCGCAAGCGCGAAAAACCAAACAGAATCTAGATCAAGGCGAAAAAGGTTTTGAAGATATCAAGGTAGAGCTCGTGGAGTTTAAGGACGCGGCGCGGATGGCATCCGACAATACTATTGTCGCTGTGGGCTCGGCTTTAGCAATTTTGTTACTAAAGGAGAAGATAGAAAATAAGGATATTAAAATTTAAAACTATTCATTTATGGCGAGTTTTAAAATTCATATTTCTTTTGGAATTATTTTGGGTATCATAGCGATGGCCGCGGTTTTGTTTTACACCTCGCTTGCCGGTGGTTTTTTGTTCGCCGTTTTATTCTTTTTAGCTATTGTTTTAGGTTCCTTTTTGCCTGATTTTGACAGTGATGAAAGTATGCCTTTTCAAATTGTTTTCGGATTAGCGGCTTTAGTTTCCGCGGCGATCATTCTGATCTATTTTTATAAGCAAGATCCGCACAATCTTAAATTTTTAATCGGCGCGCCCCTTGTCGTTTTTATTTTTATCCGATTTATTTTGGGCGCGATTTTTAAAAAGTTTACCCACCACCGCGGTATTTTTCATTCCCTGCCGATGATGGGTGTGGCGGCGCTCTCTTCGCTTTTAATCTTTAGCCAATTTAATTTTTCGCCTCGCGAAAAGATTCTGCTCGCCGGGGGCGTGGGCTTGGGATTTTTAGGGCATCTTATCTTGGACGAACTGAAATCAGCTGCACGCTTCAGAGGGATTTTTTTGATTCCGAGCCATTCCTTGGGGAGTGCTTTGAAATTGGTATCGCGATCGCGGATCGCGACTGTTTTTCTTTATTTAATTCTAGCGGTTTTAATTGGTTCAAACTGGCCGATCCTGAAGCAATTTTGAATGGGTTAGCGACAGCCCTTGAAGAGACTATTATTTGATAAGACCATCTTTAAGGTGTCGTTCTGGGAGATTATATGGTAAAATAGAAATAGAAAATTAAAATAAAAATATGGAGAACAATCAAAATTTAGAGACCTTACTTCCGGAAAATCAAAAGCCATCTCCGAAGAAGAAAAAGCGAGCTGGCAAAGTAGTAGCTATCATCATTGCCGTTTTTCTTTTAGGAATAATGGTTATCTTGGGTATTCAGAGATTGACTTTCAAACCAATTTCGATTCTTGTCCCTTCTCTTCCCTCCGTCACTCAGAAGACCGAGGAGGTGAAAAAATTTGAGGGGGCGCAGGATTTCAAAGCTTATCTAGAAAAGGGGGCTATGCTTTCCGATAGCAGCTACTATCCTTCTGGCGCGGGTTTAGGGGGCAATCTTTTAAGGGAGGGAATGCCGACTTCAGAAGCAGCCGCGCCTACTGATCTTGCCAAAGAGACTCCTTCCTCCGGCAGAGTTTCCGAAACCAATGTTCAGGTGACGGGAATTGATGAGCCGGATATTGTCAAAACCGACGGCAAGGAGATTTATTATTCTGGAACGAACCGCTATTACCCTCTATATAGTGAAGGATCAGAGAGCGTTCCTCCCTACAGCGAGGCAAAAACACGGATTTTGAGGGCTTTTCCGCCTGAAGATTTAGCCAAGAAATCCGAAATTGACAAGACAGGCAATTTACTTTTGGATAAAGATATTTTGATTGTATTTTCAGAGCCGAATATCATAGGCTACAATGTCGCCGACCCGGAGAAGCCGGAAAAGAAATGGGAGCTTGCACTGGAAAACAGCACTACTTTGGTCGCGGCGCGTTTATATCAAGACAAAATCTATTTAGTAACCCGCAATCAAATTAACGGAAATGAGCCTTGTCCGATTAAACCCTTGAGCGTGAATGGGGTCGCTTTAGAGTTTGCTTGCGGAGATATTTATCATCCTTCTGAAATTATTCCCGTGGATGTGACTTTTATGGCGATGACTATTGATCCCGACTCGGGCAAGGTGGAGGATAAGATTTCCTTTGTGGGTTCTTCAGGCTCTTCAGTGGTTTATATGTCTTCCGGCGCGCTCTATGTGACCTATACTTATTACTCGAGCGTGGCGGGATTTTTATTTGACTTTTATAAAAATAAAGCCTCGGATTTAATTTCCGAAGACGCTTTAAAGAAGTTGGAGAAAATTAAGGATTATGACTTGAGCGAGCGGGCGCGCCTCACGGAAATTGAGGTTATTCTAGCTAATTATGCGGCGTCGCTCGCGCCTGATGAGAGCTTAAGAATAGAGAATGAGACCACAAACCGTATGGCGGCTTATCAAAAAGAACATCAAAGGGAATTGGAAAAAACAGGGATTGTAAAGATGGGACTAGATAAAAGTTTAGAAGTGCAGGCGGCGGGGGCAGTGGCGGGTCGTCCCTTAAATCAATTTGCCTTGGATGAATATGAAGGTAATTTGCGCATTGCTACGACGGTGGGCGGGCGAAGCGGATTTATGGGACAAGCAGAGAGCGCCAATGATGTTTATATTCTAGATAAAAAATTAGAGCCGAAAGGACAAGTCCAGGATTTGGGGATTAGCGAGCGGATTTACGCGGTGCGGTTTATTGAAGACAAGGGTTATGTGGTGACCTTTAAAGAGACCGACCCTTTTTATGTTTTAGACCTAAGTAATCCTGAAAAGCCAGTGATGGCTGGAGAGCTTAAAATCCCGGGTTATTCCGGCTACTTGCATCCCATTACCAAGGATAAAATTTTAGGCATTGGCGAAGAGAATGGCAAAGTTAAAATTTCTTTTTTTGATGTTTCTACTGCCGCGAATCCCAAAGAACTGGATAAGTACCTTTTGGATGAATATCACTCCGCCATTTTAGAAACGCATCACGCCTTTCTTATGGATAAAAAGCACAATATTTTTTTCTTGCCCGGGGAAAAGGGGGGGTATATTTTTTCTTACAGGGATGAAAAGTTGAAACTGGTGAAAGCGGTTTCGGAATTTAATGTGGAACGCGCGATCTATCTTGATGATTATTTATATATTATTAGCGGTAGTAAGATTACCGTGCTCAATGAGACGAATTGGGAAACAGTCAAAGAATTGTCATTCTAGCTGTGGTTTATATCTAACCAATCTTCTTGAAGAAATTTTATGCTTGAATCTCATTCGCGATCGGCAGAGTTTGAGAACTCTTCCTATAAGGAGGAGGCAGAGGTGCCGAAGAAGAAACCCTACAAATTAGTGGGCAATCTTAGCGGACAGAATTTAGAAATTTATACCCACGCTCACGATTTAGGCGAGGCGATCCATAACGCTGGATACCAATTGGAAGAAAAATATCGTGAACCGGAATATAGTCGCATTCCATATTTAAAAAAAAGATTTATGGAAAAGGTCATAGTATATTGTCAGGAAGATGCGGATTCCGATTGGATTAAGATTGACTCCGGGGAAGTGAATAAGATACTAACTTGGAGGAAATAAGAGAAATAAATGTGAATTACGAAACACGTTGTCGTTGTGAGGGATTTGACCATAAGCCCTCCTCGCAATGACGGAAAGGAAGTCATAGGAAGTAATTAATTTTCCTTTAAGTCATCTAGTTATAATCATTAAAATTGCCCGACATTCTTTTTAAAATGCGGGCTAAAAAATTATGGCACAAGTTCAAGCACCTCCCACTCCTTCATCAGGGGGAAGCAAAAAAACAATTATTTTGATTGTGGTGATTGTTATCGTTGTGTGCGTGGTCGGCGCGGGGGTCGGCGGTTATTTGATTTTCAGAAAAATTAAGACAGCGGCGAAGAACAAAATTGAACAGACACTTACCAACCCCGCCGAGAATGGAGATTTGTTGAATAAGCTTTCTGAAGAGGCAGATAACAGCGATGAGGCGGCGGAAGATTTTAAAAGGGTGGAAGACGTGGAAATGGCCGACAGCTATTTGAAGGCATTGGATTTAAGCTTTCGTCCCGTACTCACGAGCGTTTTCGGCGAAGTAAAAATTACCAACTACCAGACTGATTATTTAGGTTTGGACATGGGTCAACAATTTTTGGAATACACAGTGAGCCGCAATATCGTGGCGCGTGATCTAAATGCTATTTTGAGCAGTTTAAAACAAGCCGGTTACACGGTAGGAAGCAGCAACCAAGATAAAGATGGGGCGAGTATAGTGGCGGAGAAAAGTGAAGTGTCTTTAGAGATTACTTACTGGCATGATGATTCCACAATTGGCGTGGTCATAACACCCGTTGTCAAAGATGAAACTGGCGGGGATGGAACAGTAGAGTAATTTTACCCCGTTAGAAATAAATTTCTAACGGGATTTACACTATTGGCGGCTTGCAGTAAAATAAAGCTAGAAACTAAATTTAAAATTTATGACCAAAAAGAAAAAAGATTCCAGTCATCAAGATCTGGCGAAGACAGACAATTCCTTGGAAGATTTTATTGTTAATTTATTAAAAGACAAGGGTTTAGCCGACGAAGATAAGATGGTTTTTGAGCAATTAAAAAGCGATTTGATGGGTGATTTGGAAGACAGAATTAATGCCGCAATTTTGGCGGCGATGCCCGAAGATAAGCTTGCCAGTTTTGAGAAGATATTAGACACAGGCAGTGCGGCTGAAATCCAGAAATTTTGTATGGAAAATGTGCCTGACTTATCTGAAATTACGGCTTTGGAAATGCTCAATTTTCGCAAGACCTATTTGACCACTATTTAAAAGGAAAGATAAAGATATGAAGGGGAGCGAGAATATTAGCTCTTTGCCTGGCATAAAAGCATAAATTTTTTTAGTGTTGTTTTAAACTTGAATAAAAAATAAATATTTTTAAAATTAAATTAAAAAGATGGAACGTGAAACAAAACAATCTTGGAAGGAGTTAGGCCATGAAAAGAGGGAGAAGGTCAAAATGGAAAGAGAACAAAAGAAAGCTGAAAGCAAGGAATCCTGGGCGCTCAAAATGGAAAAAATGAAAATAGCCTGGGGCAAGGCTAAGAATTTTGGTAAGAATATTTTGCGCCGTGTCGTTGGCGCGAAAGAATCCGCGTTGGATATGGCTTATGCCAGTCCAGATATGGCGAAAGCAGGCCTAGAAACCACTAGCAGAGTGGTTGCCGGAGCCGCAATAGGCGGCGTGGAGTTAGGGAGAAAAGGGATAGAGAAGTCCAAAGAGGGGGTAATCTTTTTGAAAGATAAAGCCATAGATTCGGCGGGCGCTGTGCAAGAGGGAGCGGTTAGTTTGAAGAGTCGTTTGATTAGCGGTAAAGATGATCTAAATGACTGGGTGGATGAAAAATATGGGGGTCTAAAAGGAATGGTTGGGGAGGGTTATGACAAAGTGATGGATGGGAAAGATAGAGCAGCGGGAAAATTATCTGAAGGTATGGAGTCGGCGCGCAATTTTTGGGAGAGTTGGAAGCAAGAAAAAGAGCAAAAACATTTGAGTGAACGTCTAAAATGGGTGGATGGACAATTAAAAAACATAGATAAAGAAAAGGAATCATTCACGAAAGAGAGGGAAGAAATACTAGCAATAATGGAACTTAGTTCTTCTTTGGAAGGGTTACAGCAAGAAGCAACTTAAAATAAATAAAAAGAATTGAAAAAAATATGAACAAGGATAGCCTAATTAAATTGATTCAGGAATCAAAAGTGAGCGAAGATTTAAAGAGCGAACTTTTGGGTTTGATTGGTGATGATGAACCTAGTCCGGAAATGATTCAAAAGATACAAGTGCGCTTGGAGCAAGCGGCAGAGGAGAAAGTAGAAGAGGTTGCAAATAAAGTTGCCGAGAACGCAGCCGATACTTTTACTCAAGATGTTGATCAATTAGAGCAGGAAGAGAATAAAATAGCGCAGGAGATTAGCGAGAAGGCGGACGCAATAGATTTGGAAGAAACAAGGAAACAAATATAAAGAGCCGAATTTTAGCGGTTATTTTTTGACGCGGTTCAAAGTAAATTTACCCCGTTAGCCCCGTTAGAAATAAATTTCTAACGGGTTTAGAGAACGAAGTTCTCTAACGGGGTAAATTAGAGAATCTAGAAGTTGTTTGGATTTTGATTAATTTTTGCGTTTGAACAAGATATTTTTCATTTTAGATTTTCAGGAATATTTTTTATTCTGCGCGTTTTATATAAGGTGAAATTTTAAGATTATATTTTTAAAATATAACTAAACCCCCACACCACGGATTTACATCCGTGGCATTCTGGTGTGGGGGTAAATATAAAAATAAATGTATGAGCGAAGAAAATAATCCGGGTAAGGATTTAGGCATAGAGCATAAATTTCCGAGTCCTGATGAGCAGAATCGTGACATTCAAAATAGTCCGTTGCCCTTGCCTGACGGCAGACAGGCAAGGGGGGAACTTGATGCAGAAGCAGAACAGCAAGGGGAACCAGCTCGCCCTTCCGTTGAAAGAAAAGAAAAAACACCAGAAAGCAGAGAGGAAATTTTGGCAAGTTTAGATTTTACTTTGGCTTGGCTCGCAGAGTCAATTAAAAAAGCGCAAACCGAGGAAGAAAAAAATAGATTGCAGTGGATTTTAGATTCCGCGCAAAACAGCTTAAAAGAATCAAGGGAAGCTTACGACGGCAAATACGAGGTTAAATCAGGGGAAAATGTTCAGCGCGAAGGCGCCTCGGTTGATGATTTATTAGAATGGTTAGGGGTGGAAATCAGCGCTTTAACGCAGGAAGGCAAGGCGGAAGTAGTGGAGAAATTAGAAAGGGCGCGTCAGATTTTAGAGCAAAATAAACAAAGTTATTGGAGGGCGCATTTTGACAAGGAATTAAGCGAAATTAATTGGGACGAGGCAACGAAACAAAAACAGGATTGGCGGACGGAATATGAAGCGGGATTGATTTCGCGGGATTGGCGGGCGACCGGTAATCAAGATTCTGATTACAAAAAAGCAGAAGACGCGATGGCGAAAAGGCAGGAATTAATTTTACCGGTATTGAGCGGGCAGGAGGAGGAAACAGAAATTAAGCCGCAGAAGCAAGCGCAAGAAGAAGAAACAATAAAAGTTCAAGAAAGACCGGAAGAAACTCCCACAGAGTCTCGCGAGGAAGGACCTAAAAAGGAAAAAGTGGTTTTTGCCAATGTCAGCGCGATGATTGAAGCGGCAGCTTGGGACGCGGCGAACGCGAAGATGACCGAAGGGAAAGAAAAATTAGGCGGGGCTAAGGGGTTTTTCAATAAAATTAAAAATATCGGCAAAAGGCTTTGGAAATACAATTGGGCTTATGAGACCTATAGGCGCAACGAGTATGAAAAAGCCAAAAAGAGGATTTACCGCGATTACAAAGAGGGGAGAATTGATATTGATAAATTAAATATACTTGCCGCGGAAGACGAAACCAGCCGTCAGGAAAAACATCATGAAGCAATGGGCGCGATGTTTGACCGCTTTGCCTCGGAATATGATGAAGCGGTGGAAGGAGAGGCTGGCGAAGAAAAGAAGAAAATCGAAGATGAAAGCATTAAGAGAGAAATAAGGGAGTTGATTCGGGATTATGCGGAAGGCAGTATTAGTGAAGGTGATTTAGCGAGAAAACATAATGAAATTTTGGGTAAAGTAGCTGGTCCGGACGTGGATGTCAAGCTTGAGGTTGACAATCTTTTGGAAATTGCGGAAAGGATTAAAAGGTTAGATGGTCATAATAGAGCGAGGGAGGCATTGGAATTGGATCTGGAAATTATCCGTGGTCGGGCGCGCGGCGGAATAAAGACAGAAGCGGGATTAGGGCGGCTGGATAGAATCATTGATAAAATGAAAAAGATGAGAGGTTTGTCTTGGATTAACGAAACAACATTAGCTGTCGGCGCGACTGCGGTTTATTGCATAGGGCGAGCTATTTCTAAAAGATTTGCTTACAGTAAAGCGGCGAACATCGCGCTCTTCGGCGGCACAGCCGCTTTGTCAGGAGCTTATGCCGGAATTTTAGAAAACAAAAGGGTGAAGGAAGAAAGGGCGCAGCACGCACGCGAGCGAGCGAAAGGCAAGACCTTTGCGCCCGAGGCGCGGCGCAGGCAGGAAATGGAAAAATTCCGTTACGAAACAGCCGAGGCTAAAACTATTCTTCAGGAATTGCAGAATAATTATGATGTCTATGAAATTAAAGGCAAGAGAAAATTGAAAGATCTAAGTGGGGAGGAATTAGGGCAAGCCCTAGGCAATTTAGCCGATTTGGAAGCAAGATTATCATTATCCAACGCGCATAAAATAGATTTAATTCAATATTCGGCTCCAGCAGAAGTAGAGACAGAAAGAACAAAACTTTTACTGTTGCGCAGCCGCATTAAAGCTGATTTGGAGGGTAAATATCCAGCCGGGTTTAAAATCAAGGGCAAGAATCAAAATTTAGATGATTTAGTAAATATAAGTAAGGCAGAGTTAACACAAGGCAAAGACGAGGCAGAGGGGATTTCAAAAAAAGATGATGAATTTGACAAGATGAAAGCGAAGAGAGTGGCAAAAAGAGTAGCGCAGGCGGCGGTAACGGGTTTGATTTTAGGCGCGACTTTTCAGGAAATTCAGGCGGCAATGGATGACAACACACAGAGTTTATTAGAAGGTATTTTAGATAAAAACACGGACGCGGGACACCAAACTGCCTTAGAAGGTTTGCGCGATTGGATTACGCCTCAAAAAGGCGAGGGCGCGGCTCAAGAATTAAGTAAGATTATGATCGCGGGACACGAAGTGCAAGTGGGTTTGCCCAAAGGCGCGGAATTGAAAGATCCGAACGGAGACGGCGTATATTCACTTTTTTATCATAATAAAGAGCTTTGCGATAAAGTTTCCTTTGACGAGAAAGGCAATTTAACGAACGAGGCGCGGGCGGCTTTGGCGAGCCGCGGGGTGCATATTACGGAAACTTTGCCCGAGGGCGGAGCAAAAGAAGCTTTAGCAGGAGTTTCCACGCCAGAAGGGAGAATGACTTTTGTAGAAAAGTATTCGGAATTATTTAAAAAGATTACCCATGAGATGTGGTATGACAATAATACGCCGAAGCCTATTTTTGACCATAATGAACTGCGTTTGGATTGGGGCGGCGAGAATGGTTTGGGTATAAATGAGAATGGCGATTATGTGTATAGTATCCAAAGAATGACCGCGGACGGTTCTTGGCATAAGGAATTTTCCGTGGATGCGCATGAGGCGGCAGGAAGGGGAGGATTGAGCCTTTTACTTTCAGCAAGCCATGACACGGAACAATACGTGATTCCAATTAAAATTGATCAAGATTTTAACGCTATTATCCCCAAAGATAGCGAAGCCGCCCGTATGCTTTTTACGCAGGACGCGAAAGGTCAAGCGGATTATTTAGGGGATCACGCCGAAGTATCCCAGATGATGGGGAAGACGAATACTGAAGGAGCGGAATGGATTAGAGTTTTAGCGACAGACAGCGGAAAGAACGCGCCGGTCATCCCCGAGCCCGTGGAGCCTGTTCCGATTCCGATTTTTGAAATTCCGCCGCAGACTGATTTGCCGCCGGTGATACCAATATTGGGGAGAAAGCCGATGGAGAAAATGGCGCGACAAGAGAAACCGATTATACCTCTTTATCCTTATCCTTATTATGGTTCAGGGTCGGCGGAAAATATATTAAGAGAATTTGAAAGTCGCGGCATCAAGACCGATCCCTATATAGTTGAAATGCAGGATAGGAAACGAGTCTTGAAAAAAGAAAATGGAGAGAAGATTGAAAGAATTATTGAACGTGAAAATAAGCACATTCAAGATTATTTAGAAAGTTTAAGTCCCGAGCATAGAAAAGAGTTAGAAGAATTAGATAGTGGGTTACCTCCTATGGAGAAAGAATGTCGCATAGCAATAATTATTCCGGCTCGGTTTGAAGGTAAAAATCTATCTAATCTTTTAGACCAATATACGAAACAGGTAGATGCCGATGGCAATGAACTTAATCCCAATCTTTTTGAGGTCAATGTTATTATTAATAAAAAGAATTCAGAACAGTGGGATGAATCAATGGATATAGTTCAAGATTGGAAAAGAAAAAATCCAAATATTAAGGTTAATGTGATTCAAAAATCGTTTGACGATGATAAAGGTTGCGTGGGAATTGCAAGAAAGTATATTACAGATTTGTCCCTTTTGCGTTCACTAAAAAGAAAAGAGCAAGATGGGTCCCTATATATTGAATCGGAAGATGCAGATTTGTTCAGTATAGATAAGAGGACAGTATCAAAATTAATTCGTGATTTTGATCATAGTCCAGAAATTGATGTGTTGAGAGGAGTGCAGGACAGGCAACCGGAGATTTTGATGGAGAATGATTTATTATTTTTCCAGAGGCGATTGTCGGATTTTATGGAAGCTTTTTTAAGAGATAGAAAATATAGACCAGAGAGTAATCCGGAGTCAGATTTTGTTTGGCATAGGGTAGTAAGCGGGGGTTGGAACACGGCTTATACGGCCGAGGCTTACAGTCAAATCGGCGGTTATAATGAAAAAATGGTTATTGGGGAGGATATGGATATTGGGCAAAAAATATCGGTTTTAAGAGGGAAGAAAGACGCTGGAAGCGGCGATTTTATTCCAAATACTTGGACAGCTAGGGCTTCTGGTTTGCGCGCTAATTCCAGCCCGCGTAGATTTATAGACGCCTTAAAGAGAAAGATTTCTCCGTATGAAGATTTTGAAAACCAATCTTTGAAAGGCAAGACATTAGATGAGTTGATGGAGAGCATCAAGAATTATGAAAAAGCAAGTGACAGCCAGACTAAGGATTATCAGGATACTATTAATTTCGCGGCGGATTTTGTTAAAGCGACATTCAAGAACAATAAACAGGGTTGGCAAAGGGTGATGAAGCGCGCTTTAAGCGCGATGGGCTTGAGAGATCAAAAAGATTATGTATTTAGAGAGACTAATATTGAGCTTGATTCGGAAGGAATGAAGACAATTATTAAAAAATTGGATGATTATAAACAGGAGAGGCGTTGGAAGCTTGGATATCGTCGCCAGACAAGGGAAGCTGAATCTAATACTGGAAGAGTGCCATTTTGATGACCATATAATTTGATAAACAAAAATAGACAGAAATCTCTGTCTATTTTTTGATATATTAAATTCTCGATTATCTTTGAGGACAAGATTTTGTCCGCAAGGGGAATCGAGAGAGGGAGCACAAGATAATGAGCAAAATGATTGTGAAATGATTTGCTCCCTCCTCGGGGACGAGTATTAGCTCGTCTTCTGTTGGGGTTGTTGGGATTTTTTGTCGGCTGGTTTCGATGGTTCGGGGATCTTTTCCCATTCCAGGACAAAGGTGTCTAGATATTTACCATCTTTTCCGTATCCATTGATCACGAAACCGAAATTGCCGATAAAGACCCTTTTTTGAGCGGCAGTGCCTATTTTTTTATCCATATCTGTTTTGAGATCTTTATTCTTTTCAATGATCTCCAAAACAATAGACGTAAAAGCGATTCCGCCGTTTTCAGTCCAGGCGAGTTTTGGGCTCATTCCAGGGAAGAAGGCTTCCACTGTTTCTTCAATTTTCTGGAGATTTTCCCTCCCTTTATTAAAGGTAGTGTACCTCGATGTAGCGTCTACGGGGTAGACTACTTCAGCGGTGTTATATTGTTCGTCAAGGTTTATCTTAAGATTTTTTTGACCTTCCAACTTTTTCAATTCTTCAAATAGATTTTTCATTTTTAACCTCCTGTGCAGACAGTGAATAGCAACAAGCCCCATTGCTTGCGCTATTTTAAAGATTTAATTCTGGATTCCCGTTGGAGTTTATTTCATATTCATTATGGGACGGGAACAAAAAATAGGTGATTAAATCGTCTAAAATAGCACAAGCAAGTGAAATATAGAAAGAGCGTAGTTCGTTTTATGTTTATTAGTATATCATATTTTGATTAAAAAGTCAATGCTCGGAGTCTATTTTGGCTAAGGTAAGCTCAAAAATTGATAATAATATTTATTTCTACTGTTTTTTGGGATAATCTGTTTTGCAATTGTGGCTTTTTTTTGTTAAAATAGAAAAGAGGATAATTTCATGCAATTTAAACTTTTAAAATTTTTTGTTTTTATATTAATACTGGGAGGTTTTTGTTTCGGATTCGGGCATTTTGTTTTCGCGAAGTCTTGGGACTTTGAAAAATGGGTGAGTGATATTATCATAAACCCGGACTCTACTTTTATGGTGCGGGAGACGCAGACGGTGAATTTTAATGGCTCTTTTACTTGGCTAAAAAGAGATATCGCGTTAAAGCGCTTCAAGAAGATTAGCGATATCGCGGTTTATGATAGCGAGGGGCGCAGGCTTTCTGCCGGCGAGGTGGAGATTAGCCGTAGTGTGGGCAATGTGGGCGTGAAAATTAATACGCAGGCTCAAGACGAACAAAAAACTTGGACGATTGAATACAAGATCCACGGCGGGATTGGCTTTTTTAAAGATTATGACGAGTTATACTGGAATGCCATATCTTCGGCGCGCGATGTGCCGATTAAATCCGTAGAGGTTTTCGTGCATCTGCCGCAAAAGGCGCCGGAGGGTGAGTTGAAACAGAGATTATTCACAGGCGCAGTCGGCTCTCAAAATGAAGTCCAGAATTTTAATGTTTTGGAGGATGGCGCTTTGCATTATTGGGGAAAGGATATCGCGCCGAATACAGAGTTCACGATTGTCGCCGGTTGGCCGAAAGGCATTGTGAAAAGGGACTTATGGCTTGCGTTTTCGCCTTATCTTTGGTCTTTAATTCCTATCGTTACTTTTGGTTTTTTATTTTTCAAGTGGTGGAAGAGCGGCCGCGATCCCAAGATGAAAGGAACGGTTATTCCCCAATATGAACCGCCGAACAAAATGACGCCTGCTGAAATGGGCGTTTTGGTCCGCGAGAAGGTAGAGATGAAAGATATTTCCGCGACCCTGGTTGATTTAGCGCGGCGCGGCTATTTAAAAATCGCGGAGGTGGAGAAAAAGGGGATCTTCACCACTTCTCGCACTTATAATTTCGCGCGCCAAAAGGATTTCAGAAGCGATTCTACTTTAAAAGAGCATGAGCGTTTGATTTTAAATGGTGTTTTGGGCGACCGGGAACAAGTTTCTTTAGAAGATTTGGAAAATAAGTTTTACCGCCATATTACCGGCATTAAAAATGCAGTTTTGGACGAGGTCACGCGGTCTGGTTATTTTAAGCAAAACCCGTCTCGCGTGATGCAGAAGTACATTGTTTGGGGGATACTTTTACTCGTCCTGGGCGGAGTAGGCTCATTTTTATATTCCAGTGAGCTTCTGCCGCCTTTCGCTGTGGGTTTCGCCGGCATTTTCCTCATCATCTTCGGCCGTTTTATGCCGGCTAAAACTAAGAAGGGAGCGGAAGCAAAATGGCAGACCCTAGGCTTTAAAATGTTTTTGTCTGTCGCGGAACGATTTCGCTTGAAGGCTAATGTTGACCCTCGGATGTTTGAGAAATATCTTGCTTTTGCGATGGTTTTGGGCGTGGAAGGGAAATGGGCAAATCGTTTTGCGGACATTTATACCGAGCCGCCGGATTGGTATACTCCTGTTTCCGCTTGGACCGCCTTTTCTCTCATTAATTTTTCCAGCAATATTTCGTCAATGTCCAACAGTTTTTCTTCAGTTCTCTCTTCTTCTCCTTCCTCTTCTTCAGGATTTGGCGGAGGCGGGGGAGCGGGCGGAGGAGGTGGTGGTGGCGGCAGTTCCGCGGGGTAAATTCCCGCATCATCAAAATTTTGCCGCGGGGGTAAATTTTATGTTATAATTAAATTACCTGTAGACTATAGTAATTTATGCAAAAACCTCTCAAAAAGAAAAAGAAGAGTATTACTATTGATGACTTAGCTAGGATGGTTCAAATAGGGTTTAATGAGACAGCAAAACAGAAGGATATGGATAACGTTTTAAGTCAGCAGATGAACATTTTGATTCCATAGAAGAACGATTAGCTAGGATTTAAAATATCCTTATTCTTGATGCCGCATTGAAAGATTAGGAGGAGATATGAAAGAATTGAAAGAAATTTTTGTGGTTAAATAATTTTTTAACATTAATTTTGATTCCAAGGGAATCAAAGTGAGTAAAAAAACTATGATTATTTTATGGATCATCCTTGGTGTGGGAGCGCTGTTGGTATTCTTCATCATTGGAGTCTACAACGGCCTCATAAAATTAAAAAATCTGACGGAAGAGGCTTGGTCAGATATTGATGTGCAGCTCAAAAGGCGGTACAACCTCATTCCTAATTTGGTTAATACGGTGAAGGGATATGCCGCTCATGAAAAAGAAGTTTTTCAGAAAGTAACTGAAGCGCGCGCCCGCGCGATGGGTGCGAAAAATCCCGAAGAGATGGCGGAAGCCGAACAGGGACTCTCTGGGGCATTGAAGACTTTATTCGCCGTTGCCGAAAATTATCCAGAATTAAAAGCCAATGAGAATTTTTTGAAACTACAGGAAGATTTAACAGACACGGAGAATAAGATTGAGGCAGCGCGCCGGTTTTACAATGGTAATGTGAGGGATTACAATACCAGGCAAGAAGTTTTTCCATACAGTATAATTGCCAAGACGTTTGGATTTACAAAACAGCAGTTTTTCCAGACCGAAAATGAGGAGGAAAGAGAGGCGCCCGAGGTGAAGTTCTAGCGAGTATTTTTTCATCTTGTGTTTTCCCTGCCTCCTCCTTGGCCTTGCTCTGCCGACCTGTCCGCCGAAGTGAAACGAAGGAGGAAGCTCTAAAGAGCGTAGGTGGGTAAGGGGGAGTGATTCTTTCTCCCCTGACAAGGGGAGATGAAAGAGGGGTTTTTAACTTAATAAAATTAATCCCCCGCCTTTGAAGGCGGGGGATTTTTTCTTTTCTTTTGTTTTTTCTCCTGCTTTGCCTTTATTTAATTTCAGGCAAAGCAGGTTTTATCTCACGAAAAAAGCGCTTTTACGGAGATTGATCTTGTGTAAAATTACTGATTATTTACCGAAAGCAGTGATTGTTGAATTTTTATCTGTATGCGAGACCACGATAATCATTCCGGGACTTACTGTGGCTGGCGTGGTAATCTCACCGGCTAATTTCTTTTTCCAAATCAGAGTGCCCGCGCGGTCCACGCAGTAGAAATTACCGCTTTGGTTACCAAAGCATATTTTTTTATCGGCGACAATCGGAGAGGCTTCCGAGGCTACGCCACTTTTGTAGCGCCAAAAGATATTGCCATTATCGCTACCCATACTAGTTAGTTCACCATTGCCGTTTAAAGCATAAATACGGTTATAGGCGAGGGCGGGGGCATCGTTAAATTCATCGCCTCCTTCTTTAGACCAGGAGAGCGTGCCATCACTGTAACGGAATGCGTATATTTTACCGTCTGTGCCTCCGGCATAAATCAAGTTATTTCCCGCTGATACAGAGGTCAATTTGGTGTTCGCGTCCGTTTCATATGACCAATATTGGTTGCCATTACTGGGATTCAGGCAAAAAAGCTCAAATTTGTTCTCCGTGTTTGTTTCCACGCCCACGTAAATTTTGTTTTTGTAAATCGCGGGCGAGGTTGAAATTTTGTCCCCTAGTTTTTCGCGCCAATCCCTTTTACCCGTTTGCACATTTAAGGCGTAAAGATAGCCATCTTCTGAACCTATAAAGACCTGATTTCCGAGAATAACCGGTGAAGAATTAATTATTCCTTCGGTGAGATGGCGCCAAACCTGTTTTCCATCCTGTACATTTAAAGCGTAGACAAATTTATCTTGACCGCCGATAATTACTTTATTCGCGCTGATGGTCGGCGAAGATTTCCCAAAGGATTTTTGTCCTTTGAAAGTCCACAGTTCTTTGCCAGTCTTTAAATCAAGAGCGTGCACTTTTCCGTCTAAAGCGCCAAAAAAGACTTTATTCTCGGCAACCGTGGGAGAGCCCAGGATGACTCCTTTTTGATTGCCTTTCTCTTTGAGTTCATAAGCCCAGGCGACCGTAGCATTGGCTGGCGATCCGCTGGTGGAAAATCCTGTCCGGCTGACATCGCCGTGAAAGGTGAACCAGGTACTTGCTGATAAACCCAGAAGATCAGGCTTAATAATGGTAATGCAGAAAACAGCAAGGGCGCCTGTACCCACACAAAGAAGAAGGGTTAAAACCTTTTTCATATTTTTGATTTTAATTTTTTATGATTTTCAAAGTTAGCTTGATTATAGCACATCTCTACTTTATGCGCAAAAGGCGTGGATTATTTATCCCCAGTTGTGATGAGAGAAATAAAGAACCAATAATGGTATAATAGAATCAATAATAATTATTAGTTTACCCCGTTAGAAATAAATTTCTAAGCAGGGTTAGAGAATAAAGTTCTCCAACGGGGTTTACAAGAATGATTTTTGGCGTAATTTTGGTGGCAATAGGGGTAATTTTTCTATTGCAAAACCTAGACATTATTACGGGCAACGCGTGGAAGATTATTTGGCCGATAGTGGTGATTTTGATTGGGATTGGGTTTATCTTTAGTCGGCGGCGGCGTCTCGCGGATCAGAATCAGCCTAACCGCCGCAGGTTTTTTAAAGAGAGACCTGGCCATTTTGAGCAAGAAAGCGGAAAGCGGGGCAAGGAGGAATAGATTTAAGCGATCCAGAAAGGGGAGGGGTTTTTATTCCTTAAGCATTTTACTCCGATAGAAATAAATTTCTAACGGGGTTTACGCATCTGGCGGGTATTTTTTACATAGGCTGGACTCGCGAAAACACTGGAACTGCCCCCTACGAAAATATTAGCGCCCGCCTTTTTCAATAACCCTAGGTTGTGCTCGCCAATGTTGCCGTCCACTTCAATTTCTATTTTTAGATTTTGTTTTTGAATCATCGTCTTCAGCTCCCTCACTTTATCTAAAACCGCGGGAATCCATTTTTGTCCCGCAAAGCCGGGGTTCACGGTCATCAGGAGGACGAGATCCAGCTCGGGAAGAAGATATTGAATTGTAGAAAGAGGGGTGGCGGGATTGAGAGCAATGGTCGCTTTCGCGCCGAGAGTTTTAATTTGCGCTAAGACGCGTTGGGGGTGAAGATTGGCTTCAATATGAAAAGAGAGAATATCTCTTTTTTTTAATTCCCAGAGGTCAAGATATTGCTCGGGATGCTCAATCATCAGATGAATGTCTAAGGGTAGATGAGAAAACCCTCTTATTTTTTTAACTAAGTCAGGACCGAAAGTAAAATTCGGGACGAAATGCCCATCCATAATGTCAATGTGGAGATAGTCCACCCCGGCTTTTTCTAGTTTTTTAATCTCCGCCGCGATATTCCCTAAATCAGCACACATTAGAGAGGCGGAAATCTTGGGTCGGAACATAGTATTTCTTATATTAAAAAATAAAAAATTATTCCATTAGTGTCTCCTTGGTCTAAATATGCCGCCCTTTAAAGTTTTGCTCAATAGCTCTTCCCATTCCTTCGCAATCGTCTCCCAACCAAATCCAGCGAGAGCGCGTTTTCTTCCATTTTGGCCAATCTCTTTGAGGTTAGCGGGGTTTTTTAGGAGGCGGATAATAAGGGGGGCAAGTTCTTCTTGGTGGCGGAAAACAAAACCAGTTGCTTGATTCTGAATGGTTTCTTCTAGAGCGGAAAGACCACCACCCACCACCGGTGTCCCTGCTGCTTGAGCTTCTAGCGCGCTAATGCAAGATGATTCTTGGTTTTGGACTTGGGGATTAACGACCACGAGAGCGGCGGACATCATTTCTTTTGCGAGCAAGGAGGGGGGGAGAGCGCCTCGGAGATAAAGATGGTCGCGGATCCTTCCCTCTTCATTATAAATATATTTTTTGATTTGAGCAAAAAATTCATCGCCGTCAAAATAACCCGTTACTTTATCCGCATTTTCTTTTTTATACTGCTCTATGGAACCGCACATATGCAACTCTGCTTGGGGTAGATCTTTCTGAATTTGAGGAAAGACTTTCAGAATTTTGTCTGGATTTTTTTGCCGGTTAAAAACACCAACGTAAAGGATTTTATAGGGTTTTTTCGCGATGCGGCGGTAAAGTTTTTCAGAAAAGAGATCAAGATTCACCCCATTATAAATGAAAGTAAACTTATTTTTGATTTTTTGGCGGTAGGTTGGGTGGAAAAAATATTTCATTTTGAATCGGGGAGGAAAATGTTTCACAGTGTGATGAAGCACGACTTGGCGGGCATGATGGGTGCTGCAGACTACCTCGTTAATTCGGTTGGCGAGAAGGTGTTCCACGGTGTTTGGTTTGAGGCTTAAGCCATTCGCCCAGCAGACGGTTTTTTGAACCGAGGGCTTGTGGTAGAGGAGGACGTTGGATAGGTCGCCCACGAGAATGAGAATGTCTGCTTGCCCTATTTTTTGAAAGGCAATTCTAATTTCCTTTTCCGAATTTGCGCCTTGGGCAGAGAGGGGAATCCACTGAATATGGTCTATTTCTTTCTCCTCTGGTGTTTGGCAAATAAAAAAAACTTGATGTTTATGAGCAAGTTGTTTGGCAAGATATCCGGCGGCAAACTCTGTTCCACCCACAGGATCTTTTTGGAAAGTTTCTGTATTGAATTTTTTGGGATAATCTCCGCGGTAAAAGATAATTTTCATAGTTTTTTATTTGTCTCTAAAAATTTTGATGAGAAGATAAGATTTTATGGTATAATGGAAGTAATCAAATTTTTAATTGACCTAATTCTAATTAGTCTAATTAACCGTTCCGCGCTTTGGAGGTCCGCTCTTCGAGTCTGAACGACCTAAGGCGAATAGTGAATCGTGTCGCACTTTTCATGGCTATGCCAGACTTCAGTCCGAAGGATCTTCAGACGTGCGACCTCCATTTAGGAAAATTAGAAATTCCCTTTATGCTTTATTTACTATTCATCTCTCTCTATCTAATTTTTGGCTTAATTCTTTTTTTGTTAGTTTATTGTGTATTCAGCTTCTTTCGTGTCCGGAGGGGAAAAAGAGAAGGTTCGCTTCCTAGCCGCTTGAAAAGCGCCTTGCGATTTTTGGAGGCGGAAGGTAGCGTGACAATGGATGAGTATGGAGACTATTTTAGTATCTCGGGAGAATCAAGTTTTAAAGATTTAGAGATGTTAGAGAATTTAGGTTTTGCGGAGAGGGTGGGAGAAGGAAGAGATATTTATTATCGTTTTATCGGACGAACTTAAAATGGAGGCGCGAAATTTCACGTTGCTATTTTAAAGGTTAGGGTTTTTTAGTTTATGGTTGACGCGAAAAAAGATTTTATCTTTTAGTCTTTGCCCTAAGCCGTTGATACTTTGGTGACCCAAAAGGATAAATCCGGGGATGGTCATCACGAGGGTAATAATGCGCAGGATTATTACAAAAGAGATTCCCGTTCCTAAAGGCACATTGGTGATGAGAGATAATAGGCCTTGGCCTAATTCATGGATGCCCAAGAGAGTAGGGATGGGAATTAAAATGAGAGCTTGGGTGAGAGAGAAGATTAGAATTAACTCTAAAAAACTGGACGCATAGCCTAAGAAAAGGATGATAAGATAGAAACGGAGGATATAGCAACTAATATTAAGGAAAGCAAGTAAAATAGTGAGGGGAAAGTCGCGAGGGTAATGATGCAGATAATAAATTATACAGCGGTCAATATTGTGAATAACTTTTTTATTTTTCTGGAAAAATGCGAATTTTTTTAAGCCGAAGTAATGGGTAGCGAGGCTGAAGAAGCCGCGTCTTTGGATCGTGTAATAGAAAAAGGCGATAATTAAAACAAGAAAGAACAAGAGTAGAGAAAAAAGGATGGTTTTTAGAAGCGGCGAGGCAGTGGTTAAAAAGATATAACCGCAACCTACCGCCGTAAAGATCAAGGAGACCGCGATTTTGAGGATAATTTCCAAGATGATCGCGGCGCTCGCGGCGGAGTATGGAATGGCATATCTTTTTTTCAGAAGATAAATTTCCAACGGTTCACCGCCGTTATTGGAAAAAGGGGTAACGTAACTGATACTGGCGCGCATAAGTTCCAAAGGAAAAAGTTTTTTGATAGCAATAGGATGATTGAACTTTTTCAGAATGTGACTAATAGAGATTGTGGAGAACAAGTATTGGACCAAAAATATGGCGACGATAACCAGAAAATCCCAAATAGTGAAGGCGCCCAAAGTGGCGATAATGGAACGGGGGCCGGATTTCCCAGTCGTGATTAAAAATAAAAATAGCCCCACGCCCAGGGTGAGCACTAAGAACCCCTTTTGTGTTTTTAATTTTTTTAGCATAACGAATTTCCCCGACCCACCAGAAAGCCATGGGTGCGTGGGCCTTCGCAGCTGAAGACTACTTTAAGTCGCCGACGCTCCATAGCTTGTGAGCGACGGAGCGCGGAGTAGGCTAGAATGGTGGCTTTCTGGTGGGGGGTTTCGCTTCACTAAAATCCCCTGATAGAAAAATGCCCCCGTGGAGCTTCACTTTTTGTAGAATAACATTTTTTATTACTTTTGCACAGGTCCCATTATGCGCAAGGCTGACTTTAATCAGGAAGAATACTGGCGTAATTTAATTGAAATGTCTCTTACGCGGCTTTTTATTTTGTATATCTTGAGCGATGGGCCCAGTTATGGTTATGCCCTGAAGGATAAGGTGGCTCTATTCTCCCGCGGTCTTTGCACTCCTTCGGAAGGGGGACTTTATCCCGCTCTCGGGAGTATGGTGCGGGCAGGGCTTCTCGCCGTCCAGCCCCGCTTAGTGCGGGACCACAGACGCAAAGTTTATTATATTACTCCCAAAGCGAAAGAGGCTTTTACAGTGGGGATCAAGGTTTGGCGTCAGGTTGTTCCTTTGTTGGAAGAGATTTATCGGAAGAGAAAGGGATTTAGGAGAGTGAAAATCACGTAATTCTAAATTTTAAATTCTAAATTTTAAATCAAATCCAAATTTTAAATTCTTTAATTTTAAAACCTTTTCTTTTTCCCTTAGTTTTAAAATTTAAAATTAGAATTTTAAAATTGATTTAAAATTTAGAATTTAAAATTTAAAATTTATATAGATGATTCCTTACTTTGTTTTTGACCATTTTAAAAGCGGACCTTTCACTTTTTACCCGTGGGGCTTTTTGATGGGTTTAGGTTTTCTAGCGGGTTGGCTTCTGGCCATTAGCGAGGCGAAGAAGAAAAAAATGAATCCCGAAGAGATTACGGACTTAAGCCTTTGGATCGTCTTGGGGTCTATCTTGGGCGCGAGGCTGCTTTTTGCTTTAGAACATTATTCCTTTTTCGTGAACGATTGGTGGGGTAGCTTCAAAATTTGGGAAGGGGGAATGTCTTACTACGGGGGTTTGGGAGGAGGAATTTTAGCGAGCTTGCTCTACACCTGGAGAAAAAAAGTGAGTTGCAAGGAGATTGGCGATATACTGGTTTTAAGTTTGGCTTTAGGTCTTGCTATCGGACGGTTGGGTTGTTTTTTGGTTAATGATCATCTAGGCGCTCCTACCATTTTGCCTTGGGGAATCCAGTATGAAGACGGCATAGCGCGACACCCGGTGGCTCTTTATCTATCCTTATCGGAGTTGCTTATTTTTTTCTTTTTGCTTATAATTAGAAAAAGAATTCACGTAGCGGGTTTGCTAGCTTCTTTATATTTGCTTTTGCATAGCGTCAGCCGTTTCTTTCTGGATTTTACGCGGAGCAGGGAGGAGAATCTACCTTTTACTGATCATTATTATTGGGGTCTTAATTTAGCCCAGTTCATCAGTATCGCTTTGTTTTTTATATCTTGTTATTTCATTATTCAAATTAAACGTCAATCCCGTAAAGGATCCTAGGGGAAGGCGAGGGGTTCTCACGCCTTTTTAGCGCCTTCCATAGGTTTTATTTACAGGAGACAAAAAGTTCAAATGCTTAACGAATCTAAAGAAGAAATGAATAATCTTGACAAGCTCCATCGGGAGAGGACGCGTTGGGTAACGGCGACTTGGGTTTTTGGCGTTCTGTTCGTTTTGGCGGCGATTGCTGTCTTTAGTTTGGGGTTTTATTTAGTAAAACCTGGACTTTTGAAAAATGTGGGTTTAGAACAAAAAGAGCAGGCCCAACCCTCAAAAGAGGCGCCTAGCGCGCTAGATGAAACCGCGCCCCCGCCCCAAGTCGCGGGTGTAAGTGTTGACGACGACCCTGTTCAAGGTTCTCCGGATGCCCCGGTGACGGTGATTGAATTTTCCGACTTTTTGTGTCCTTATTGTGCGGTTTCGGTTGGATTTCGACCTGATTTAACCGCGCAAATGAAATCCAGAGACGCGGCTTGGGAGGCCGCCGTGCCCAAAATCCTGGAGACCTATGTGAAGGAAGGAAAAGTGCGTTTTGTTTTTCGGGATTGTCCATTCCACGGAGCGGGAGCCATCTTAGCTGCAGAGGCCGCTGATTGCGGCCGCGATCAAGGGAAATATTGGGAGATGCACGATCTTCTCTTCCAAAGTCAGGATCAATTCCCAGAGAAAGAAGAAGACCTGCCTAATTTTTTGAAGGGATTGGCTGATAAATTAGGGCTCTCTCAAAGTCAATTTAGCGAATGTTTAGATAGCGGTAAATACAAAGAGGAAGTGAACAAAGATTTGGAAGCGGCAAAGGCCGCTGGTGTCACGGGTACGCCTACTTATTTTATTAACGGTCAGAAGATAGTCGGCGCGCAACCTTTTAGCGCTTTTCAGGAAATTATTGAGGCGGAATTAAAAAAGTAATAGACCAGGGAAGGGTAAGTAGAGACAGGTTTAAAACCTGTCTCTACAATCAGATATTATTAATGAAAAAGACGCTTTCTTTCAGCCAGAAAGTATTTCGGGCGGTGAGTTTGATTCCCCAAGGTAATGTCGCCACCTATAGCGAAATTAGCCGAATTATTGGCCGACCGCGGGCGTATCGCACGGTGGGTAATATTTTGCACCGCAACCCAAATCCGAAGAAGATTCCGTGCCATCGGATAGTGAGCGCGAACGGGGTTCTCGCACGCAATTTTGCCTTTGGCGGCATTGTGGGTCAAAAAGAAAAATTGGAAAGAGAAGGGGTAGAAGTGCGGGAAAACAATACCGTGGATTTAAAGAAGTACGCTATCATTATTTAAAAAACCGGAAACAAAAAAAGACTCCTTACTTATATAAACCCCGTTAGACCCCGTTAGAAATTTATTTATAACGGGGTTAGCGTCTATATTTTTCCCACCATCCCGTTACAAATTTATTTGTAACGAGATGAACTTTCTCTAACGGGGTAAATAGTAAGGGTCTTTTTTGTATTGACGAATTTATTTAACTGTTTCTAACGTCTTTTGCGCGATGCGGACAATCTTTTTAAAGGTTTCTGGATTAGCCGTGGCGAGATGCGCTAAAATTTTACGATTAAGCTCAATATGCGCGCGAGCAAGGCCGTTCATAAAGCGGGAATAGGAGAGATGATATTCCTTTAAAGCTCCGTTGATTTTTAAAATCCAAAACCTTCGCCTTTCTCTTTTTTTGTTGCGGCGGTCGCGGTAAGCATATTGACCTGCCTTAAGGAGCGCCTCCTTGGCTTTACGAAGATTAGTGCGAGTCTTCTGATAGCCTTTTGTCTTTTTGGTGATTTTTTTGTGACGTTTATGGGTGCCGACACCTCTTTTGATTCTCATATGACAATATTGTCAAATTTAAAATGAATAAGGTAGCAATTTTTTAATCCTTTTTCTTTCCACCGGACTTATCTCTTGATTTTTGCGTTTAAAGCGCGTCTTTGCGCCTTTCTCCCGCGCGTTAAAGTGATCTTGATGGGTATAACGTCGCAAGATTTTTTTCTTGGCGGTAATTTTCAGACGTTTCGCGGTGGCTTTATGCGTTTTAGGTTTCATAAAATAAAATTTTAGTAATGAGTAGACCGATGTGTCTCCCCGCCAATATTAAATATGACACTGCTTTTTAGAAATATTTCATCTGTCGCGGATCTTTCCTTAGGTGACCTTCGCGAGAATAGTGATAATACGATTCCCCAGCTTCCGCGGCGCTTGTTCCACTTTAAATTTTGACTGGAGGAGGGCCTGAAAAGTGCGCAGTTCCTGAAAGGCGATATCAAGATGAGAATGCTCTCTTCCTCTCAAAATCAATTCAACTTTAACCTTATGTCCCTTGCCTAAGAATTTATCCGTCTGCTTTGCTTTAAATTCTAAATCATGTTGACCAATATTAAAAGAGAGTCTGACTCCCTTTAATTCCGTTTTTTTGTGTTTTCTTTTTGCCTTTTGCTCCCTTTTTTGTTTTTGATACTGATATCTGCCGTAATCTAAAATTCTACATACGGGGGGATTGAGACTGCGTGAAACTTCAAGCAGATCCAATCCTTTATTTTGGGCAATTTCAAGCGCCCTCCTTGTCTCTACAATCCCGATTTGTTTTCCATTTTCATCCACTAATCTAACGCGAGGAGAGTTGATTTCGTAATTTAACCTGAATTTTGGAGAATAAAAATTTTTCCTGAAAATAATCTCGTAACTAAAATTTATAAAAAATAAGGTTCTTTTTTAGAAAAAAGAGATGTTAATGTAGGGGTGTGGTTGTGTTTTGGCAGTGAAACAGGGCTAAGTCCATCTTACCCACGCACCAGAAAGCCACGGGATGAACCTGCGGTCACCCTTAGAGGGTGAAACCTGTGTCCCGAGTTTACTCGGAGTCAAAGAAATATATTGGGGTTTTGTGTGGACATGATGGGAGTTGAACCCATGTCTGGAAGATGAACCGTAAAGTTTTTTACAGATGTAGTTTATTTCCATTTTTCAATTATTAGCTTAGAAATAAACAAAAAACTAATAATCTATTTCGTGTAATTTTCAACAATCTTCGCCGAAAACAAAAATTGTCTATCCCGATAAATGACACCCCGTTCTCCTGATCAGGATTTAGAAGAGGGGCGAGCTTTCGCGTTTTTTAGGCGAGAGCTAAGAGGGGAGAAAGTTGGGGAGCAAAAATGCTCGCCAATTTTTCTTTTACCCTTGATAATGCTTTGGCATTTATCTTTTGCCTTGAGTTTTTAATGAGGGTTCACAAGGCTTGTCCTCAATCTGAAGACTTTAAATTTATCTTACCATCGAAACCTGGCATGCCCGAAATCTATTGTTCGATTGTTCGATTGCTCCCGTTGTCGCTTTTTTAAGAATTGAGCAATGGAATAATGTTTTAGTTGGTAAAGTTCTTTAAGGAGCGTTGGATTTTCCTTTGGTCATCTTTTGCTCGTATGGCTTGTCTTTTATCCCACTTCTTTTTACCCTTAGCTAGACCAAATTCTAACTTCACCAGACCGCCTTTATTATATGCTTTTAAAGGCACTAATGTCAAGCCTTTTTGTTTTAATTTTTGGGTCAAAGATTGGATTTCTTTTTTATGCAGAAGTAATTTGCGGGTCCTTTGGGGATTATAATAGGGAAGATGGGCTTTTTTGTAAAGGGAAATTTGGGCGCCAACCAAACAGGGTTCTCGATTTTCATTAATTGTGATATAGGCGCCTTTTAGATTCATTTGCCCCGCTTTGGTGGCTTTTACCTCTGCTCCTGTCAATACTAAACCCGCCTCATAGGTTGCGAGGATTTGGTAATCTCTTGACGCTTGTTTGTTTGTGCTAAAAATTTTCATCCTGTTAGCCCCGTTTAGAAATTTTAGATGGATTACCCATTATGGTTATAGATATTTTCTTATGGGAGCATATTTATACTAGTCCCCGATAGATATATTTTGATTTCTAACGGGGTTCATAGATTTATTGTATCATTTCATTTCATTTAAGCAATTGTTGTTGCCAAAAAGGGATATTTAGGGATATAATAAGAATAATGCAAAATTATAATTCAAAATGCAAAATTTTTATCAAAGATAAAATTCAAGAATTACTTCAAGATTCCTTTGCTGAATTAAAGAAGAATCCCAAATACGAAAAAGCGAAGCCTATTTTCACTTTAGTACATCCTAACAGAGAAGAGTACGGAGATTGGTCCGCAAATATTGCAATGTCTGTAGCTCATCAGCTGGGTGTGAGCCCGGAAGAGGTTTGGAAAGATTTGAATTTAGTATTGAACAAAAAAATTGTTCACGAGAGAATTGAGAAAATTGGCTTTGTTAAGCCAGGGTTTATTAATTTTTATCTTTCCAAAAAATGGTTTTGGCGGGAGCTAAAAGATATTTTGGAGAGGCAAGATGATTATGGTCGGTTAGATATAGGCAAAGGGAAAAAGGTGCAGGTTGAATTTATTTCTGCCAATCCCACCGGACCTTTAACTTTAGGTAACGCGCGCGGTGGTTTTTTAGGAGATGTGCTGGCGCGAGTTTTAGATTTCGCGGGTTATGAAGTGCAACGCGAATTTTATATTAATGACGCGGGGAAGCAAATTGAGGCTTTGGGACATTCTATTTTAGGAGATGCGGAGGCTGTATACAAAGGTGAATACATAAAAAGATTACGCCAGAGATGTCTGAAGGATCTTCACGACAAAATCAAAGATGCCTATCCAGCTGGGGAATCCAGCCCCTCGCGAAGGGCTGGAGAATGGGCGGCGGAAATCATTTTGCGAGAAATGATTCAAAAAACAGTAGAGAGAATGGGAATTCACTTTGACCATTGGTTTTCTGAAAAAAGCCTGCATAAAAAAGGAAAAATTAAAGAAGTTATTGAAGAGCTTAAAAAGAAAGGCTATATTCAGGAAAAGGACGGCGCTCTTTGGTTTTTAGCCTCGCGGTTTAATTATGGGCACAAAAATAACAGAAAAGATTGTGTTTTGGTAAAAAGAAATGGAGAATTTACTTATTTAGCCGGGGATCTTGCTTACCATAAAAATAAATTTGCGAATCGCGGATTTGGGGAGGTAATCAATATCTGGGGTGCAGACCATTATGGCGATGTGGCGCGTTTGCAAGCTGGCGTGGAAGCCTTGGGTCATAAAGGTAAATTATCCATAATTTTGGTCCAATTTGTGCGCTTGGTGGAAAAGGGGAAGGAAGTGCGGATGTCTAAGCGAAAAGGAACTTATATTACCATTGATGAACTTTTGGACGAAATTAGTTTAGACGTTGCTCGTTTCTTTTTTCTTGCGTATGACGTGGATACACATATGGATTTTGATTTAGATTTGGCGCGCGATACCTCTGAAAAGAATCCAGTTTTTTATGTCCAGTATGCTTACGCGCGGATTTGCAGTATTCTTAAAGAATCCCATTTACGCCAAGGCTTCCTACTTCGTCCGCCCGAGGCGGACTATGAAGGACAAGTCGGCGGGCAGGTCGGGCTTCGCCAGATCTTTCAGACAGGAATTAAGAATTTAGAATTATTGAAGCATCCTACCGAGTTAGGTTTAGTGAGGGAACTTGCCAAATTTCCGGAGACAATTGAAAACATAGCCTTCGATTATAAAGTGCATCGTTTACCTTATTATGCCATATCTTTAGCGGAGAAATTTCACCAGTTTTATAAAGAATGTCGGGTGCTAGGGGATAACCGAGATTTGTCCTGCGCGAGATTGATGCTGACTCGCGCCACTCAAATTGTTTTAAAGAATGTTCTTACACTGATGGGGATTTCGGCACCCAAGAAAATGTAATTAAAATTATTCTAATTGTTCTAATTAACCTAATTATTCTAAAGAAGCACCAATGACCAATGAACAAAAAAGTTATGATTTAGAGGAGAGGACGGCGAAGTTCGGTGAAGTAGTAATACTATTTTGCCGTTCTTTACCCAAGAATGAAATTACTCGACCGTTAATCAATCAGCTTGTTAAGTGTGCAACCAGTATTGGCGCCAATTATTGCGAAGCAGACGATGCTGAAAGTTCAAAGGATTTTGTGCATAAAATAGGGATATGTAAGAAGGAATCAAGAGAGGTTAAGCATTTTCTCCGTATGGTCGCCAGTGCCGTTCCCGAAAAGAAAAAAGAGACAAGAAAATTATGGCTGGAGGCGAAGGAATTAAATCTGATTTTTAATTCCATTTATAGGAAAGTAAAAAGTAAAAATTAATAATTATTCTGATTAACCTAAATAAATTCCAATAATCAATGCCTAAATTAGAATAATTTCTTAAGTTTGGTCATTATTTAGAACAATTAGAATAATTAGAATAATTTTATATGCGCTTAGGCATTGACTGCCGAGCAATGCAGGGGAAAGGGGGCATTGCCACTTACACTTTCCATTTAGTCAAAAACCTCCTCATTAGGGACAAAAGAAATCATTATGTCCTTTTTTTTGACCCCGTTAGAAACATGCCCCGCAGCTTGCTGCGGTTGGGTAGAAATATAGATAACTCGTGCGGTTGGGTTTCATGCCCCGCACGAGTTTCTAACGGGGTTGACTCTAAAATTAGCCAAAATTTACAAAATTTATCTGAACAACATAATTGTTCAATAAAATATTTCCCCCACAGAGGTCTGTTAGATAGTTTGCCTTTAGTTCGTTCTCATATTTTATTTAGTCAATTTTTGAGAAAGCAAGGGTTAGATATTTTTCACGCGCCCGCCGGTTCCTTGCCTCTATTTTATCAAGGGAAGACAGTGGTTACGGCGCATGACTTGGCAATTTACAAAAATCCAGAATGGTTTCCGCGTTTCCAATTTTTTTCTAAAAATATTGTTGTCCCGCAATCCCTAAGAAAGGCGACATATATCATCGCCGTTTCCGAAACCACCAAAAGAGATCTTCTTACCTTGTTCTCTATACCTTCAAAAAAAATCAAGGTTATCTATGAAGGAGGGCTGGATGCATCTTTGATTTCTTCAGGGAAGCGGGAGAGTGCTTTGGATTACATCCTCACGATTAGTACTTTGGAGCCGCGTAAGAATTTAGTCCGCTTAATCCGGGCTTTTACCCTTTATCGCCGCCATAATCCCCAAAAGAGGGAGAAATTGATAATTATTGGCGGAGAAGGGTGGAAATATAAGGGTATTTACAAGGAAATCAGAGAGTTGGGGGTGCAAAAAGAGGTGATTTTGACTGGATATGTGGGCGAGAAAGAGAAAATAAGGCTGCTTCGGCGGGCAAAAGTTTTTATTTTCCCCTCTCTTTATGAAGGTTTTGGCTTGCCCGTGGTAGAGGCGATGAGTCTGGGAGTGCCTGTGATTTGTAGCAGGAGGGGAGCATTAGCGGAAATTAGCGGAAATGCCGCCTTTTTTGTTAATCCTTATGCTGCGCGATCCGTTGCCGAGGGTTTAAGTAAGGTTTTGGGGGATAGGGATATAAGAGAAAAATTAGCGAAGAAAGGTTTAGAGAGGGCGCAAAGATTTTCGTGGCAGAAGTGCGCGAAAGAAACATTAGATGTTTACCAAAATATCCGTTCGCTCCACGAAACCCCATAGGGGAAGATGCCTGCCCGCAACGCCTTGGCTTGCATGGCGGGCGTATAAGCCTGTGGCTTCCCGCCCGACTTCGTAGGCGGACTGGCAGGCAGGCCAAGGGCGCCATGGTGGTTGGGGGGGGGATACCTTACATGGTGTTCCATAAGCCCGCGGAGCTTCACTTTTTGTAGGATAAGTCTATTTAGCCATATATTAAAATATATGGCTTTTTATTTGGTGGAATTTAACATTGGATCAGTTTTATTTTGGGTCTTTGGTGATTTTTTGACTAAAAAATACGAAAGGCAAAATTGAAACAGAAAAATCATTACATATAGGGTCTATGTATTGAGATATTTATTAGCTATATGCTGAATGTGGCGGAGCTTTTGGGGTCACGATATAGGATATTCTTACATTGAATTGGAAAATAATTCTCAATCTTAGCTCTTTTATTTTTTGGAATGGCGAGGGAGTATAAATTCCCTCTTGACAAGGGGCTAGGAGGGTCAGTAATGGCCAAATCATGTATTTCGTAATTCAAGGTATTGGGAATTTAGGCCACGGTATTACTTCCCGCCTGCTATGCTGCCGCAAGGCATAGCAGGCGGGAAGCCTTTTAGAATCTAGGTTTGAAATCCAGCCTTTCAAGCGAGGCCGGGAAACCATAAATGGTTAATTTCCCAAGACATTTTTCAGGGAGAATAATTAGTGTAAGTTATATTAAAGCATCTTTTATGCGGTAAGAAATTCTGTGGATAAAGTATTAGAAAATAGTACTATTTAATAGTATAGTTTTTAGATTCTGCTGTGGATAATTCTAAGCAAAAAGAAGGTTAAAAAAAAGGGTATTTTTAAGGCTTATTTAAGCCTCGAAGTATACCTCTTTTTTTATAGCCCGTCTCTTTGTTTTTTTGTCTTATTTATGGTAAAATTAATATCGGATAACCGATATCGGATGATGCAAGATAAAAACAAATTTTCTACACCCTAGAATGGGTTACAAACAAAACACAAAAACCAAACATATATCGCTCGCCGAGGCAACAAAATATTGTGAATATTCACAAGAGTATTTAAGTTTGCTCGCGCGGCGCGGAGTTCTGCCCGCAATCAAATTGGGACGCAATTGGTTTATTGCTCGCGAGGATATTTTGCGTTATACTCGCAAAATCGCGATCAAGAAAGGGGAGATCCAACCGCAATCTATTTCATTGGCAGAAGCAGCAAAAGAATTTGGTTCTTCTCAAGAATATTTGAGTCTTCTGGCGAGCAAAGGGATTATTCCAACAGTGAAAGTCGGCAGGGTTTGGTTTACAACCAGGGAGGATGTGGAAGATTATTTCCGCCGTGTAAGTTTAGGGAAAGGGGAAACTTTACCCACGGCTCGGGAGGAAGAGGTGAGCCTTGGAAGAGTTCCAGAGTCAGATACTCAATACTTTTTTCAACAATCGCAGTTAAAGGAGGAAATATATTTACGGCGTCCTGTTTTGAGATCCGCATTACTTTCTGTTTTAGGTTTAATCATTGTATTTTTAAACATTTTTGTGATTACAGACGGCGTATTGGCTCAAAAAGGCGGGGGATTCAAAGATGGAATAGAAAAAATCGGAATTACCACCTCCAAAGGAGTTAAGGGCGCTCTTCGCGGCAGTCAAGGATTGAATGAATTTGCTGTTTTACAAGCGGGATCTTTCGCGCAAGGTTTGGAAAATACAAACCAGAAAGCAAGCCAAATATTTCAAGAGCAGATGGTTAAAGGCGCGCGAAAGAAAACAACAGCCATGATAGCCAAGGTTAAAAATACTCCAGCTAAAGTAACCAGTTTTACAGAAAAAACAGATCAGGGGGCGCGTAATCTTGTTCAAAAACTCGCTAAAAGCGGGGGAGCTAAGAATGTGGCTGTTCAAGAAGGCGTTCATTCTCTACAGCCAGAGGGCAGGGAGGCGGGCACGAATTTTAAGAAATGGGCAGAGCAGGGCGCATTAAGGCTTAAAGAAGAGATTGTTCAATATAAAGAGGAGCAAGGGCAAAAGATAGAGGATCTGCCTCGAAAAATAGATGAGATTACATACAATCTCGGCGCCGAATTGGAAAATACTCAAAATATTGATTACAAGGGAAAGGTAGCAGAGCGGGGAGCGGACATTTTAGAAAACGCTTCCAAATCTAAGGAAAATTTTTTAGAAAAGACCTCTTCTTTTTGGGCTTCTCGGATTGCGAATGCTCCCCATGCTCTAGAATCTGCTGGCATTTCTCTTCTTAATACTCCTCCGCTTCTTATTGAAAATGCCACAGTGTTGGCAGAACAGGCTCGCGGCAAGATTTTTGCACTGCCCGGGGCAGTAGTGGAGAGAGGAGAGAGCGCTTGGTCTGATTTCGTGATGGTTAAAGACCAAATAGTTAAGCTTCCTTCCACATTGCAAGAGGCGCGCGCTCGCTTCTATGAACGCGCCGACCAGAAAGCCAAGACCGCGATTCTAGGCACGTCAGTTAGCTTGGAGGAAACAAAGGAGCAGGGTCAAGACCTTATTCAAAAAACTCGAGAGACAGCAGAAGGCAAGATTCAAAATAAAGGCCAGAGGGCCACTTTAAACCTCGGTTTAGCCTGGAGTCGGGCCTCTTTGAAATTTAATCAAGGCTTGGATTCCACTTTGAGCCTAGCGGGTGAAGCCGCGAATAGCACTCTTTCTCTTTTGCAATCCTCAGGCGAACAGGCTTTAGGATTAGGAGGCAAGCTTCGTAGTAAATACGAATACACAACCCAAGGCATGGCTAATCTCTACCTAGTCTATGACCAAGGCGCGACTCAAA